>Ga0209887_1000220_pt1 | contig 16948 bp, 15 predicted proteins | sample GWRWN1_30_40_FD_187230 | JGI IMG/M metagenome (GOLD analysis project Ga0209887, IMG submission 187230) | Riverbed sediment microbial communities from areas with no vegetation in Columbia River, Washington, USA - GW-RW N1_30_40 (SPAdes)... | ecosystem: Environmental > Aquatic > Freshwater > River...
TACATCAAGAAGGACCCGCCGAAGTCGACCGGCGTCACCTGTCCTCAGTGCAAGCAGGGCGAGATCGTCGAGAGGCGGACGAGGTTCGGGCTGATGTACGGGTGTGAGCGATACCCGGACTGCGATTTCGCCGTCAACCATCCTCCGGTGCCCGACCACCCGTGTCCCGAGTGCGGTTCGCTCCTGATCCGGCGGCCCAAGAGCCTGCGTTGCTGGGGGTGCGGCGCGGAGCTCGACGACGGGTTCAACGTCACGAAGCACGGTGATCCGGTGGCCGAGGCCGAGGCCAGGGCCGCGAAGTCGGCGGCTCGGGCCGCGCGCGCGGCGGCCAAGGCCGGCGCCAAGGCCGGCGCCAAGGCCGGTGTGAAGAAGAAGACGACGGCCAAGCGGACGGCCGCGAAGCGGAGCTCGGCCAAGCGAACGACCGCCAAGCGCACCGCCGCCAAGCGCACGACGACGAAGCGGAAGACGCCCGAGCCGGCCACGGTCGCGAGCGCGACCACCACGGACGAGACGGACATCGCGGCGAACCGGCCCGGCGTGGCGGCCGCGGAGGAGTAGGTGTCGACCTTCGCCGACGAGGTCGCCGCGCTCCGCGGGACCCGGCCGGCGACCTTCAAGGACCTCATCACCCATCCCGCCTTCTCCAAGCTGCTGGCCGCGCAGACCGTGAGTTCGTTCGGGGACTGGGTCGGGTTCGTGGCGGTGACCGCCCTGGTGGCGACCAAGGGTGGCGAGGCGGCCGAGTACGCGATCGCGGGAGTTATGCTCGCCCGTACGCTCCCCGCCATCCTGTTCGGGCCGGTCGCCGGGGCGATCGTCGACCGCGTCAACCGCAAGACCCTGATGATCACGGCGGACATCGCCCGGGGCTCGCTCTACGGCCTCATGCCGTTCCTCGGACCGCTCTGGGCGATCTTCGGCGTCTCCTTCGTGATCGAGTGCTTCTCGTTGCTGTGGACGCCGGCCCGCGACGCGTCGCTTCCGAACCTCGTCCCGCGGCGACAGCTCGCGAACGCCAACTCGCTCGGCCTGATCACCACGTACGCCACGCTGCCACTCGGCGCCCTCGTGTTCACGTTCCTTTCCGGCGGGTCGGGTCTGTTGCCTTACTTCAAGGACAACTCGGCGTTCCTTGCGCTGTGGCTCGACGCGTTCACGTTCGGGCTCTCGGCGCTGCTCGTCAGCAGGATCGTGATCCCGCGGCTGGCCCCCACGTCGTTCGCGAGGCTCGACCTCTCGCGCGTCGGCAAGGACATCGCCGACGGTGTCCGGTTCTTGCGCGAGAACTCGCTCGCGTCGTCGATGACGCTCGGCATCGTCTCGGCGTTCAGCGCGGTGGGGGCGGTCCTCGCGCTAGGTCCGATCTTCGCCAGGACGACGATCGATGCGGGCGATCCGGGGTGGGGGATCCTCGTGACCTCGTTCGGCATCGGCATGGGCATCGGGCTCGCGTCCTCGAACAAGATCGTGGAGTTCGTCCTGCGCGAATACGTGTTCGTGTGGTCGATCATCGCGGCCGCCGGGACCCTGCTCGTGCTCGCGGCGATGCCGGCGATCGGGCAGGCGGCGGTGATCGCGGTCGTGCTCGGCGGCTTCTGCGGCTCCGCCTGGGTGAGCGGCTACGTGCTCCTCCAGGAGAACGTGACCGACGAGTTCCGAGGGCGGACGTTCGCCGCGCTCACCGTGCTCTCGCGGCTCGGTCTGTTCCTCTCGCTCACGATCTTCCCTGTGATCGCCGGCGCCATCGGTGCGCACACCCTCACGGTGGGTGAGAGGACGTTCGACCTGTCGGGCACGCGGATCTCGTTGATGATCGCGGGGGTAGGGGCGCTGCTCGCCGGATTGCTGACCCGGAGCAGGCTCCGGCGGTTCCGGGTCGGCAAGCAGGAGCCGCTCGGGTTGGTCCCCAAGCTCAAGCGGCCGCCGACGAACGGCCTGTTCGTCGCCTTCGAGGGTGTCGAGGGTTCGGGCAAGGGGACGCAGATCCGACTGGCGAAGGAGTGGTTGGAGTCCCAGGGCATCGACGTCATGGTGACTCGGGAACCCGGAGGGACGCCCGTCGGCGAGGAGCTGCGGAGCCTGCTGCTCGCCCACGACACGGGTCACATCGAGCCGAAGACCGAGGCCCTGCTCTTCGCGGCGAGCCGGGCGCAGCACGTGGCCTCGGTGATCCGGCCCGCCCTGGCCGCGGGACAGGTCGTGCTGACGGACCGCTACATCGATTCGTCCCTGGCCTATCAGGGCTCGGCGCGCGGACTCGGCGAGCAGGACGTCCTGACGCTGAACGTGTGGGCGACCCAGGGGCTGTTCCCCGACCTCGTGCTCCTGCTCCATCTCGAGCCGGAGGCCGGCCTGCTGCGTTCGCTCGAGGAACCCGATCGCATCGAGCTCGAGGGTCAGGACTTCCACGCGAAGGTCTCCGACGCGTACCTGCGGATCGCCGAGGAGCACCCGGAGCGGTTCGTCGTCGTGGACGCGGACCGGACGCCGGAGCAGGTGCACGAGCAGGTGGTCGAGGCGCTCGGCAGGATCTTGAAGGAACGAGAGGAGGACCGGCGTGACTGAGGCGCGCGACGACGCGTTCCCGGTGCTCGACCGGGTCCCCGGTCAGGAGCACGCGATCGGGTTCCTGCGTCAGGCCGCGGCGCGACCGCACCACGCGTACGTGCTGGCCGGCCCCGAGGGCGGAGGCAAACAGCTCGCCGCGAGGGCCTTCGCGGCGGCGCTGCTGTGCAAGGAAGGTGGGTGCGGGACCTGCCGGGACTGCCGACTGGCGCTCGAGGACCGTCACCCGAACGAGGTCGTCGTCGAACCCGAGGGCCGCGACATCCACGTGGAGACCGTTCGCGCCGAGATCTGGCACCCCGCGTACCGCACCGCCCCCGAGCCGGGTCGCAAGGTCTTCGTGATCCGGGAGGCCGATCGGCTGAACCCGGCCGCGGCCGACGTCCTGTTGAAGGTGCTCGAGGAGCCGCCCGCGGATGCGGTGCTGATGCTCCTGTCGGCCCGGCCCGACGAGCTGCCCGAGACCGTCCTGTCGCGCTGCCACGTGGTTTCGTTCCGCCCGCTCTCGGAGGCGTTCGTCGCGCAGACGCTCGCCGCCGAGGGGATCAACCCCGGTCGGGCCGGGCTCGCCGCCCGGCTGGCCGGGGGGAACCTCGGACGAGCCCGCCGGCTCGCGACCGGCGCGGACGGGATGTCGTTCCGCGAGGCGGCCCGCGATGCGCTCGAGAGCGCCTCGCGCGGACCCGCCGGTGCCCTCGAGGCCGCCGATCTCGTGCTGGTCGCGGCCGAGCGCTACCGCAAGGACCTCGGCGCGCAGCTGGAGGAGGAGCTCGCGCCGTTCCTGGACGAGCGGGGTCGGGCGGAGGAGGCCTATCGCGGCGCGATCCGCCGGCTCGAGGAGCGGCACAAGCGACAGGTCCGCCGGGCCGAACGCGACTACGTGGACCGCGTGCTGCTCGGGGTCTCGGCGCTGCTGCGCGATCGCGTCGCGGTCGCGGTCGGGGGCGGCCCCGACGTGCTGATGAACCCGGATCTCGCGCCCGTGCAGGGCGACGTGACCTCGGCGACCGGAGCGATGGCCGCGGTCGAGGAGGCCCGCGCCGCGCTCGCCGAGGACCTGAACCTCAACCCGCGGCTCGTGCTCGAGCAGGCGTTCCTCCGGGTCGGCCGCGCCGCGTAGCGGCCACACCGCCGCCACCTTGTACGTCGCGCGTGTCCCCCGAGGAACGGACAAGAGTGGTGCTGGCATCACTGTCGGAGCTCGGGGCCCGTGGGACGCTGTCTGCGAGGCAACAGATGACCGTTCGAGTGCTCATCGTGGACGATCAGGAGCCGTTCCGGTTGGCGGCTCGGATGGTCGTGGACGCCACCGACGGGTTCGAGGTGATCGGCGAGGCGCAGTCGGGTGAGGCCTCGGTCGAGATGGCGAGGGAGCTCGGACCCGACCTCGTGCTGATGGACGTGAACCTGCCGGGCATCAACGGGCTCAATGCCACGCGCCAGATCCTGGCCGATCGTTCGGACCCGGTGATCGTCCTCCTGCTCTCCACGTACGAAGAGGAGGAGTACGCGCCGCGGGCCGCCGAGTGCGGCGCGTCCGCGTACATCCCCAAGGCCGTGTTCGGACCCGACAAGCTCGAATCCGCATGGGCGGCGGCCAACGAGCCGGCCGCCTAACCGAATCGTCGGTCCGAGACGCCGTGGATCCCAAGAAGTCGGCCGATCCGAGCGGCTACCTCGCCGGGCTCGAACGCCGGTACCCGGCCATCGCCGTCCGCAGCTGGGCGGAGTCGGGCGACCCGGCCGAGCGCCTGGTGGCGGTCGCCGAACAGGAGCGCGTCGAGACGATCGTGCTCGGCAACCGGGGGACGCACGGAGCGTGGTGGCGCGTGCGAGACAGCGTTCCGAACATCGTCCTGCGTCAGGCGCCGTGCTCGGTGATGATCGTGGACACGCGGGCGGCGCAATGAGTGTCGGGCTCTCGGGCGGGCCGGCCTCAGGCCGGTCGGTCGCTCTCGCGCAGGAACGCGAGCACCGCCATGACGCGGCGATGGACGTCGGTCTCCTGGGAGAGCCCGAGCTTTTGGAACAGGGAGTTGATGTGCTTCTCGACCGCGCGCTCGGTCAGGAACAGCGACTTGGCGATCGACGCGTTGTTCTGTCCCTGGGCCATGTGCTCGAGGACCTGACGCTCGCGCTCCGTGAGCTGGGCGAGCGGCGAGTGGGCCATGCGGTCCTTCGCGGAGACGAGCGCCTCGACGACCCTGGGATCGAGGACCGAGCCGCCCTTGGCGACCTCGTTCAGGGCCCGCACGAGCTCGTCGAGGTTCGAGACGCGCTCCTTGAGCAGGTATCCGAGCCCGGCCGCGCCGTCCTTCAGGAGCTCGTAGGCGTACTCCTCCTCCGCGAACTGCGACAGGACGACCACGCCGATGTCGGGATGGTCCGCGCGGATCCGTCGGGCGGCGTCGATGCCCTCGGTGGTGTTGGTCGGGGGCATCCGGATATCGGTGAGCACGACCTCGGGCATGTGCTCCTCCACGGCCGTCAGGAGCTCGTCCAGGGCGCTCGCGGTGCCGATCAGGTCCACCTCGTCGGAGGAGTTGAGCAGCGCCGCGGTCCCCTCGCGAACGAGGTAGTTATCCTCGGCGAACACGACGCGCACCATGGCGCGAATCGTACAGGGGGCCCGGGCGTGAGCATCAGGGTGGTTCTGGGAGAGGACAACGTGCTCGTCCGCGAGGGCGTGCGCGCGCTGCTGGACTCCTACGAGGACATCGAGGTCGTACGCGTGGCCGAGGATGCCCCGTCGCTCCTCGCGGCCGCGGCCGAGCACGTTCCGGAGGTCGTCGTCACCGACATCAAGATGCCCCCGAACTTCCAGCTCGAGGGGATCGACTGCGCGCACGCGATCCGCGAGAAGCATCCGGGGACGGGCGTCGTCGTGCTCTCGGCCCACGACGACGAGGCGTACGCGATCGCACTCCTCGGCAAGGGCCAGAGCGGGCTCGCCTACCTGCTGAAGGACCGGATCGCGCAGGGCGACGAGCTCGTCCGCGCGATCCGCGAGGTCGCGGCGGGCGGGAGCGCGGTCGACCCCGCGATCGCCGAACGCCTGTCGGGCCGGCGCGAGACCGCCGAGCACGACCGCGAGCTCCTCGAGCTCATGTCGCAGGGTCTCGGTTATGAACAGATGGCCGAGCGGCTTGACACGACACAAGAGGCCGTCGACCGGCGCGTCACGGACCTGTTCACGAAGATGGCGGCCGGGACGGGTTCGGGCGGCGCGAGCGCGGTGGACGATATGAAGCGGCTGCATGCCGCCGTCGTCGCCAAGCAGGCCGCGGCGGCCACGTTGTCCTCGTACGTACCGCAGCGCGTCGCCGAGAAGCTTGCCCGGGGGGAGGTCGAACGCGAGGAGCTCGAGGTGACGGTGCTCTTCAGCGACATCCGGGGCTTCTCAGCGATGGCCGAACGGCTGGCGGCGAACGAGATCGCCGAGATCGTGGGGCGCCATCTCTCGGCGATGGCCGAGATCGTCGTCGAGCACCTGGGGATGATCGACAAGTTCCAGGGAGACGCGGTGATGGCCGTGTTCGGTGCGCCGGACCCGATCGACGACCACGCCGAACGGGCGCTTCGATGCGCGGTCGCGATGCAGCGTCGCCAGGCCGAGCTCAACGCCGAGGGATGGGGCACCGACGCCGTCGACGGCCTGCACATCGGGGTGGGCGTGAACACCGGGCAGGTGGTCGCCGGCGCGATCGGCGGCGGCGGCCGGCTCGAGTACACGGTGATCGGCGACGCCGTGAACGTCGCCGAGCGGTTGCAGAGCGAGGCGGAGGGCGGCGAGATCGTCGCGAGCTCGACCACGATCGCCTCGGCCCCGGGCGTCTCGTGCGAGCCGATCGGGTCGCGTCAGGTGAAGGGTCGGGAGGAGCCGGTCGATGTCTACCGCGTCCTGGTCGGCGAGCCGGAGGTCACGGCGTGAGCGAAACGGATCGTCAGGCGCGCTGGCCCTGGGTGTTCCTCGGGCTGTTCTTCTCGCTCGCGATCGCCAGTCTGATGGGGGTTGCCATCAACGGCGAGTCGCTCGTCGAGCAGATCCCGTCCGTGATCGCGTTCACGATGTTCGGTGTGGTCGGTGCGTTGCTGCTCAGCCGAGCGCGCGGGAACCGCATCGGCGCGCTCCTTCTCTACGGTGCCTCAACCGCTGCCGCCGCCTTCGGGGCCGGCGAGCTCACGACGTATCTGGTTCGGGACGCTCAAACGGAAGGGTTCTGGGTCGTCTCCGCGGCGATCCTCTCGAACCTTGGCTGGATCGTCGGCATCTTGCCCGTCCTGTTCTTCCTCCCGTTGCTGTTCCCCGACGGGCACCTGCCGTCGCGCGGCTGGCTGCCCTTCGCGTGGTCGTTCGTCGTGTTCATGGGGTTCCTGGCGATCGGTTCGTTGTTCGGCGAGCCGATCCTCACGGGATCGGTCGAGTCGGTGAAGGTGCCGAACCCCCTCTACGTCTCGTCCCTACCCGAGTTCAGGATCCCGGACGCCGTCTTCAGTCTCCTGCTCATCGGCCTTCTCGGGGGCGCCGTCACCGCCGTCGTCGTGCGGTTCAGGCGGGCGGACGGCGTGGGGCGTCAGCAGATGAAGTGGGTCGCGCTGGCCTTGGCCTTCCTCATCGCGTCGATCGCGCTGTCCACCCTGCTCGCCGGGATCGGCGTCGACAGCAGCTTCGTGGACAGCGTGGTGACCGGGATCGCATTCCTCGCGTTGCCGGTCTCGGTGGCCATCGCAGTCCTTCAGTACCACCTGTATGACCTCGACGTTGTGGTGAAGAAGGCGCTCGTCGCCGGGACGCTCGTCCTGCTGGTGATCGGCGCCTACGCGGCGGTCGTTGGGCTGCTGGGCGTGGTCACGTCGGGCAACGAGAGCTCGGGATCCGTGTTCATCGTCGCCTTGCTGCTTGGACTCGCGTTCCGACCGGTGACGCGGTTCGCCCGCCGCCTCGCCGACCGGTTCGTGTACGGCAGGAGGGCCACGCCGTACGAGGTGCTCGCCGAGTTCTCCGAACGCGTGGGGGAGTCCTACGCGACGGAGGACGTCCTGGGGCGCATGGCGCAGATCCTCGGGCAGGCGACGGGAGCCGGTTCGGCGCGGGTGTGGCTCCGCGTCGGCGCGCAGCTCCAGCCGGCGGCCTCGTGGCCGACCGACGCGGAGCGTGCGGACGTCGCCCGCGTGACGGATGATGCGCTCCCGACGATGCCGGGCGAGACCGCCGCCGAGGTCCGCGACCGGGGTGAGCTCCTGGGCGCCCTCTCCGTGACGATGCCGCCCAGCGATCCGATGAACCCGTCGAAGGAGCGCCTCGTCCGCGATCTCGCGTCGCAGGCGGGCCTGGTCCTTCGGAACGTCCGTCTCGTCGAGGAGCTCAGGGCGTCGCAGCGACGGCTGGTCACCGCTCAGGACCAGGAACGTCGCCGGCTCGAACGCAACATCCACGACGGGGCGCAGCAGCAGCTCGTCGCGTTGTCGGTCAAGACGCGGCTGGCGCGCGATCTCACGCCGCGCGATCCCGGCAAGGCCGCCGAGATGCTCACGCAGATCGATGCCGAGATCCAGAAGACACTCGAGGATCTCCGCGATCTCGCGCGCGGCATCTACCCGCCGTTGCTCGTCGACAAGGGCCTGGGTGCGGCCCTCGATGCCCAGGCGCGCAGATCGCTCGTTCCCACCACGGTCAAGGCCGAGACGATCGGCCGGTACCCGCCGGAGCTGGAAGCCGCCGTGTACTTCTCATGCCTCGAGGCCTTGCAGAACGTCGCCAAGTACGCGGATGCGAGCTCGGCGACCGTGATCCTGACCCAGTCCAACGGCCACCTCACGTTCGAGGTAGCGGACGACGGCGGCGGGTTCGACCCGGAGGCCGTCAGTTCGGGCACCGGGTTGCAGGGGATCGCCGACCGTCTCTCGGCGCTCCACGGGGAGCTCATGATCCATTCCGAGCCCGGGGCAGGCACGCGCGTTCGAGGGCGGATCGAGGTGGGCGCGTGAGGCGAGCGTTCCGGATCGTCGCCGGTGTGCTTGGTGTCGCCGTCATCGGGCTCAACCTGCCGTTCTCGATCACGTCGTTCATCGACGACGCCGAGTCGATCCACCGCCTCCACTTCCTCGCCGGCGTCTTCGCTTCCGGGCTCCTGCTGGGGGGATCGCTGCTCATCTGCGCCTGGAGGCCCGAGTCGATCGGGCCCTTCTGGGTTGCCATGTCTACCGGCGTTGCGAGCACGATTGCCGGACTGATCTCCGGGGATTTCATCTCCGGCTCATGGTTCACGGCTCCGATCTCGCTCGTGATCTTGATCGCTCTTCACCCCGCGCGTTCCTCCCTCGTTCGGATCGATGGGATCGACGTGGCAACGGCGTTCCTCGGGTTGGTCGCACTCGTGCCTGCGATCGCCTATGCGTTGACGCAGGCCGAGTTGCAGCGCAACGGCCAGGCGTCCGACCCGCATGTCGATTTCCACCACTACAGCGGGATGGCGTCGTACGCGTTGTCGCTTCCGCTGGCCGCCTTCGCCGCGTCGCTGCGCCTGCCCGGTCGTCGGATCGCCGTGTGGATCGTGGGCGTGACGGGCGCCGGGCTCGGCCTGGCCTCACTGCTGCTCTCGGACTATGTGGGAGCGTTCGATCCCGTGTGGGCGTGGGTCGCGCTGGCGTGGGGGGTCGTGTTCGTGGTCGTGGGCCAGCTCCGACGGGGGTCGGCGTGACCCTCGAACGGAGCAGGCCGAAGAGCATCTGGCGCAGGATCGAGCGGTGGATGGTCGGCCTCGTGATGGCGGTGATCGCGTTCGTGCTGGAGAAGATGGTGCTGCGCAGCATCAAGAAGGGCGCGAAGGCCAAGGGCGAAGGCAAGGAGGAGCTGCACACCACGCTCACGTCCAAGGGTGGTGAGGTCGACCTGACCGACGCACGCTAGCCCCGTTTGCGGATCAGGTCCACCAGCAGCGCGAGGAGCAGACCGGCGGAGATCACGCCGAAGGCCACCGGCACCCACCTCGCCACCCGGTCCGAGGAGACGGCGGTGAGCGCCGAGGCCAGGATCGCCGCACCGGCCGTGAGCGAGATCGCCAGGCGGCGGCCCGCCCGGCGGATCGTCGTCTCGAGCGAGGCCGCGCGGAAGTTCACCTCGAGCTTCTGTCCTGGGCGGGCGCCGATCAGGCGTTCGATCGCCTCGACCACCTTCTCGAAGCGGACCTTGAACCGCTGGGCCTGGTAGAAGAGCGTCTTCGGGTCGAACTTGGCTCCCATCCCGCGCACGAGGTTGCGCATCAGGAACTTGCCCGCGACGTCGAACGGGTCGACATCCGGATCGAGGGTCGCCGCCGCGAGCTGCATCTGCGCGAGCGCCTTCGCCGTCAGCGTGAGCGAGGCCGGGAGGGCCACGTCGTGGCGGAGCGCGATCTCGGTCATCTCCTGCAGGACCGGCCCGAGCTGGATCTCCTTGAGCGAGACGCCGCGGTTGCGCGCCATCAGCGCGCCGAGCTCCTCCTGGAACGCCTCGACGTCGAGGTCGGTTCGGTTGATCGCGCCGGTCAGCATCAGCGTGACGTCGGTCAGGAACCCGACGTCCTGCTGCCAGAACGCCATCAGGAGCAGCATCATGTGTTCGCGCACGTCGGGTCCGACCTCGCCGATCATGCCGAGGTCGAGGAAGTACAGCGTTTCCTCCTCCGGCTGCCACATCAGGTTCCCGGGGTGCGGGTCGGCGTGGAAGAAGCCGTCGACGAGGATCTGCTTGTAGAAGGACTCGAGCAGCTGCCGGGCGGCCTCCCTGCGCGCCGGCCCCTCGGGCGCGGAGGCGGCCGGCCCGCCGCCGATGTCCTGCATCACCAGCAGCCGGGAGGTCGAGTAGTCCGCGTGCACCACCGGTACACGGAGCCGCGTGAAGTCCTCGATCACCGAGCCCATCCGATCGATGTTCTCGGCCTCGCGCCGGAAGTCGAGCTCCCGGTGCAGCGACTCGGACAGGTGCTCGAAGACGGCCTGCATGTCCACGACCTGCCTGAGGCCGGGACGATCGGCCACCTTCTCGGCGAAGACCTCGAGCAGCGCGAGGTCCTGTTCGATCTGCTCCTTCGCGTCGGGGCGTTGGACCTTGACGACGGCCCTCGTGTGGTCGGCGAGCGTCGCACGATGCACCTGCGCGATCGTGCCGGCCGCCAGGGGTTGCGGGTCGATCGTCTCGAACACGTCCTCCCAGGGCACGCCGAGCTCCTGCTCCATCACGCGGACGACCTGTTCCTCGGTCAGGGGCGGGACATTGTCCTGCAGGGTTGCGAGCTCCTCGATGAACTCGGGCGGCATAAGGTCCGGCCTGGTCGACAGGATCTGGCCGAGCTTGGCGAACGTGGGCCCGAGCTCCTCGAGCGAACTCCGCAGCCGCTTGGCCTGACGGCGGCGACCGATGGCCCCGTCGGCTTCCGGCCGGCCGAACAGTTCCTTCAGCCCGTGCTTCGCGAAGACCGTGGCGATCTTCGTCCCGCGCGACATCAGGTGGGGCTCGGTCGGGGTCTCGACCGCGCTCGATCGGATCGTGGTGGACGGCCGCGTCACCGTCCTGACCTCGCCGTCGCGTGTCGTGTTCACGATGATCACCGTGCAGCGCGCGTTGTGGCTGATCCGGTTCGGGACGTTGCCGAGCAGGAACTCCTTGCGGCCCGCCATCCCGGCGTTGCCGACGACCAGGACGTCGATGTCGTGTTCCTCCGTCGCGTGCACGATCGCGAGAGCCGGATCGTCGTCGATCACCACGTGGGCGAAGCCGCGACCGCCCGCGATCGTGGTCGCGTAGGTCTGGAGCTCGTCCGCGGCGGCGCGGGCCCGCGTGACCTCGGCCGTCCCGTGCTCGGTGTCGGCGGGATGCAGCGGGATCACCACCTGTACGACGTGGAGCTCGGCCGAGTAGGCATCCGCGAACGCGGCCGCCCACCGCACCGCACGCTCGGCAGTCTCGGAGCGGTCCGTGCCGACCATCACGCGAGCGATGCCCGGTGCTCCGCTGCTCCCGTTGCCTCCTGCCATGACGCCGCATCATCCCAGACGAGGCTCGGAGCGCGGAACCGTGGCCGCCGCCTTCGGGTGCCAGCGGATGCGGGTGCTTCGTAGACTCCCTGCCGTCCGCCGGAGTAGCTCAGTCAGGCAGAGCAACCGCCTCGTAAGTGGTAGGTCAGGGGTTCGAATCCCCTCTCCGGCTCCAGTCGTGTCCGGGAACGTCGGCCGGCAATGGGAGCCCTCTTGCTAGAATCGCCGCCGTGCTCGGCCAGGTGAGCGTCGACCCCACCGTCACCCCCGTCCTGAACAACGGCGGCTGGGTCTTCAACGCGGCCCAGCTGCTCGCGCTTCTCGGTGTCGTGCTCACGGTCGCGATCGTCTTCGGATACATGCGGCTCGCCCCTCGGTTCCAGACGGACGAGCAGACGCGCCGGTCGGTTCGGGTGCCGAGGATGCAGCCCGGAGGGGAGGTACGCCGGCCCGTCAAGGTGATCGGAACGCCGATCATCGTGCAAGCGCCCGTCATCGCGCCGGCCGTCGCCGGAGGACCTGCGGCCGCCGCGGCACCCGCCGTCGCCGCTCCAGCTTCGGCCGCGGCGTCGGCCGGCCCGGCCCCCGCGGCGGCTCCGGCCGCTCAACCCGCCCCGGCCCCCGCGGCGGCTCCGGCCGCGGAAGCCGCCCCGGCCCCCGCGGCGGCTCCGGCCGCGGAAGCCGCCCCGGCCGCCGAGGCAGCGGCACCCTCGGCCGCGCCTGCCGCCGCGCATGCAGACGTGAGCCTGGACCAGGAGACGTTCGATCGCGTGCTGGCCGAGCTGCTCGAGAAGGGGACCGACCGACGCGTCGCCGAGGGCCAGGCTCGGCGCGCGGCGATGATCGCGGCCCGCAAGAAGGCCGAGGGCTAGGCCCTCTCCGCCATGGAGGCCACCATCGACTGGTCCATGGGTTCTCGCGCCGCCGCGCTCATCGACTGGGGGACGGTCAGCCAGACCGGGCGCCGGGTGGGAGGGAGCGGGCCGCCAACCCCATCGGTCGAACGCGCCCGGATGCGGGAGGACCTTGCGGAGGTCGTGCCCTACGCCGAGACCCTGATCGAGGAGTTCACGGGACTGTCGAGCGCCGGCGCTCCCCGGGCACGAGCGTGGCTCATGTCTCGCGGCGAGTGGGTGAACGCGAACGCGAGGGGGCTCCAACGCCTCCTCGAACCGCTGGCCGAACGCGTCCTCCCCGAGGGGGCGCCCCGATCCGAACTGCGCCGCAAGGCTCTTGGCGCGCAGATCGGCGCACTCCTCGGCTACGTCTCACGCAAGGTGCTCGGGCAGTACGACGCGTTCCTGCCGCCCGACGACGACGGGCTGCTCTACTTCGTCGGCCCGAACCTGGTCGAGGTCGAGCGTCGGTTCCAGCTACCACGTCGCGACTTCCGTTTGTGGGTCTCGATCCACGAGGTGACCCACCGCGTGCAGTTCGGCGCGACGCCCTGGCTCCGTCCCCACCTGGAGGGGCTGATCGGTCGCTACGTGCACACCGTCCAGATCGATTCTCGCGAGGTGTTCGCCCAGCTCCGGCGAGCCGTCGACGCGGTCCGGCGCGGCGCGGACTGGCGCGGCATGAACGGGATCCTGCTGATCATGAACGACGAGCAGCGGGCGCTGTTCGCGCGCATGCAGGCCCTGATGACCCTGCTCGAAGGTCACGCGACCTACGTGATGAACGAGGTGGCCGAGGGTCGCGTGGACGATCTCGACCGGATGCGGAACGCCTTGCGCGAACGCCGACGCTCCCGCGGGGGGGTGGAGAAGGCGTTCCAGCAGGCGATCGGTTTCGAGACCAAGGCGAAGCAATACGCTTCGGGTGAGCGCTTCGTCCGCGACGTCGTCACCGCGGCGGGGATGGACGGCTTCAACCGCGTCTGGCAGGACGAGGCCAACCTGCCGAGCCCCGAGGAGATCGCGGATCCGGCCCGGTGGGTGGGGAGGGTCGCGAAGGGCTGATGCGCCGCCCGCCGGCCGTCGCCCGCGTGCTCGAACGGGTGACGAGGACGGCCCGCGAGCACGAGATGTTCCGGCCTGGGGATGTGGTGGTGGTCTGCGTCTCCGGCGGCCCGGATTCGGTGTGCCTGCTCTATTCCCTGTGGTACCTCCGCAGGTTGTTCCGGATCCGGCTCGAGGTCTTCCACTTCGATCATCGGCTCCGGCCCGACGCGGCGATGGACGGCGCGTACGTCGCACGGCTCGCGGAGCGGTTGCGCGTCCCCTTCCACCTCCGGTCGGCCGACGGTGCTCCGGCCAAGGGGGTCTCCGTCGAGGCGTGGGCGACCGTCGCGCGCACCAACGCCGCGAACGACGTCCGCCGCGCGATCGGGGCACAGACGATCGCCGAGGGACACACGTTGGACGACCAGGCCGAGACCGTCCTGATGAACCTGATCCGCGGCGGCGGGCTCGAGGCGGTCGGCGGCATCTGGCCCGGAGGGACGAGGCACGGCAGGTCGGCGCTCGCGCAGCCGCTGCTCGACGTGGAGCGGGCCGAGGTCGAGGCGTTCTGCCGAGCGCTTCACCTCCGCCCTCGGGTCGACCCGACGAACCGGGACACGAGGCAGCTGCGCAACGCGATCCGCCTCCGCGTGATCCCGGCGATCGAGCGCGCCACCGGGCGAGAGGTCAAACGGCCGATCGCGCGGACCGCCGACCTGCTGCGCGAGGATCGGTGGGAGCTGGACGCAACCGCCGTCCACGCGTTCGAGCGGGTCGTGAGCGGCCCACAGGACGAGCTGCGGTTCGACGTCGCCGGCCTCCTGGCGCTGCCCGAACCGATCGCCACCCGGGTCGTCCGCCTGGCCCTGTACCGGATCATGGGGTCGGAGGACGCGGCGCCCTGGACGCGCGAGGCGGTGGGATCGATCCTGGATCTCGCCCGGGGCCGTCCCGGCCGGCGCCGGGACCTCCCGAACGGATCGACGGCGAGACGCGGGCGGGGGTATGTTTCCCTCTCTCGCACTTCCCCCGAGAGCCGGGAGTGAAGGGGGGCGAGATGGAAGGCCGGGTCGGACTGTCCGAGCTCGAGAACGCCGTCGACGCGCCGTCCGTCGATGCGGCGGCCGATGCGCGAGAACGGGACATCGAGCGCATCCTGATCACCGAGCAACAGATCCAGGACAAACTCCGCGAGCTCGGCGAGCAGATCACGCGCGACTACGAGGGGCGTGAGCTCCTGCTGCTCGGGGTCCTCAAGGGCGCCTTCGTGATGATGGCCGACATATCGCGCCACATCCGGATCCCGCTCGAGGTCGACTTCATGGCGGTCGCGTCGTACGGGGCCGCCACCAAGACGTCGGGCGTCGTGCGGATCCTCAAGGACCTGGACCACGATCTCGAGGGGCGTCACGTCCTGCTGATCGAGGACATCGTTGACTCCGGGCTCACGCTCAACTACCTGCTGAAGAACCTTCGTGGCCGTCGCCCAGCGAGCCTCGAGGTGTGCGCGCTGTTGAAGAAGACCGGGATCCAGCGGGTCCACCTGGACGTGAAGTACGTGGGCTTCGAGATCCCGCCGGACTTCGTCGTCGGGTACGGTCTCGACTTCGCCGAACGCTTCCGCAACCTCCCGTACGTCGGGCTCCTCAAGCCCGAGGCGTACACCGACGTGTGAGCCACAGAAGTCACAGGAACGCGCGCGGCACCCGGCGCGTCCAAGCTTCGTGAAGCGTTCCCTCGTCCTCACCGTGCTGCTCTCGCTCACGCTCGCCGGGTGTGCTCGGGGATCGAGCGGGGGTTCGGACGAGCGGCTCGGCACGATCGGCGGTTCGGTCCTGCTCGCGCCGACGTGTCCCGTGGAGACCGCCGAGAGCCCGTGTCCTGGCCGTCCGCTCGCCGGGGTGCCGGTTCGCGTCGTGGACGCAGACGGCAACGTGCAGGCGAGCGCGGTGAGCGGCGACGAGGGTGCGTTCACGATCGACGTGGCACCAGGAAGCTACCTGTTGACCGCGTCGATCGAGGAGGATCCCGCGCGGTCGGTGAAGCCGGTCCGGGTGGAGGTGCGTGCGGGCGAGGTGGTGCATGCGGACGTGCTGGTGGACAGCGGCATCCGCTGATCGGGGTATCGGCACAAGCCAACCCAGGTGCTACCATCGCGCAGGGCTCGGGCCGTCGGGAGACGCGCGGGCCCCGTAGCGTCTCCCCGGTCCGCAGGTTCGAAAGGAGCACATCCCCTGGCTACCGACCCCGGGTCGCCCTACCGGCGGCTCGTCCGTGGTCCGGCGATCTACGTCATCGTCGTCCTCGCGGCCATCTGGGTCTTCATCGCGTTCGCTAACCGCGGCGCGACCTCCGACCAGCTCTCGTTCAGCGAGTTCCAGAACGAGGTCGCCGCCGGCAACGTCGACACCGCAAACTTCCTGCTGGGCGACGGCGTGATCGAGGGTGAGCTCTCCGACGGGACCCCGTACCGCGTCGCCTACGTCCAGGGAACGGAGGAAACGCTCACCGAGGATCTCCAGAAGAACGGCGTGGACATCTCGGCCGACCCGCAGAAGGGTTCGGCGGTGGTCGGGTTCCTGTTCCAGCTGATCCCCGTGATCCTGATCGTCGGCGCGTTCATCTTCATCATGAACCAGTCGCAGGGTGGCGGCGGGCGCGTGATGCAGTTCGGCAAGGCGCGCGCGAAGCTCGTCACGAAGGACCAGCCCAAGACCACGTTCGCCGACGTCGCGGGCGTCGACGAGGCGATCGAGGAACTGCAGGAGGTCAAGGAATACCTGGCCAACCCGGCCAAGTTCCAGGCGATGGGCGCCAAGATCCCGCGGGGGGTGCTGCTGTTCGGGCCGCCGGGGTCGGGCAAAACGCTGCTTGCGCGGGCCGTGGCCGGGGAGGCCGGCGTCCCCTTCTACTCGATCTCGGGGTCGGACTTCGTCGAGATGTTCGTCGGGGTCGGCGCCGCCCGGGTCCGCGACCTGTTCGAGCAGGCCAAGCAGAGCGCTCCGGCGATCGTGTTCATCGACGAGATCGACGCCGTCGGGCGTCACCGCGGCGCCGGCCTCGGCGGCGGGCACGACGAACGCGAGCAGACGCTCAACCAGCTCCTCGTCGAGATGGACGGGTTCGACCAGCGAACCGCGGTCATCTTGATGGCCGCGACCAACCGCCCCGACATCCTTGATCCCGCCCTGCTGCGGCCCGGACGCTTCGACCGCCAGATCGTCGTGGACCGGCCCGACCTCGAGGGGCGCAAGGGGATCCTGAAGGTCCACGCGCGGGGCAAGCCGTTCGACGAGAGCGTCGACCTCACGACGATCGCCCGTCGCACCCCCGGGTTCACGGGCGCCGACCTGTCGAACGTGATCAACGAGTCGGCGTTGCTCGCCGCTCGCTGGGGCAAGAAGGCGATCTCGATGAAGGAG
>Ga0209887_1000222_pt1 | contig 16860 bp, 17 predicted proteins | sample GWRWN1_30_40_FD_187230 | JGI IMG/M metagenome (GOLD analysis project Ga0209887, IMG submission 187230) | Riverbed sediment microbial communities from areas with no vegetation in Columbia River, Washington, USA - GW-RW N1_30_40 (SPAdes)... | ecosystem: Environmental > Aquatic > Freshwater > River...
CGAGTCCTTCGCCCCGTGGACCACGTTGAACACGCCGCCCGGGAGGCCGGCCTCGGTCAGGAGCTCGCCGATCCGGATGGCGGAGAGCGGCGTGCGCTGCGATGGCTTGTGCACGAACGTGTTCCCGCACACGATCGCGAGCGGGATCATCCACAGCGGCACCATGTTCGGGAAGTTGAACGGCGTGATGCCTGCCACGACCCCGACCGGGAACTTCACGAGCTCCTCGTCGATCCCGTCGGAGATCTGGTCCAGGTTCGTCCCCATCAACAGGGTGGGCGCGCCGCAGGCCAGCTCCACCACCTCGATGGCCCGGCGGACCTCGCCCCGGGCCTCCGGGAGGGTCTTGCCGTTCTCATGGGTGACCAGCCGGGAGATCTCCTCGAACAGGTCCTCGAGCAGGGCCTTGAACCGGAACATCACCTGGGCCCGGTCCGGGACCGGCGTGTTGGCCCAGGCCGGGAAGGCCTCCGCGGCCGTCCGTACCGCCCGGTCGATCTCCTCCGGCGTCGAATACGGGAGCAGCGCGATGGTCTCCCCAGTCGCAGGATCGTAGATCGGGTCCACCTCGTCGGACCCCGACTGCTCGAACCTTCCGCCGATCAGTGCCGGCACTCGCTCGGCGCTCATGCCTACCAGCTCCTTCGTTGGACTCAGAACCGTTTGCTCAGAACGCCATCCGGCTGCGCGGGATGAACGTTCCCTGGCCCTCCTTCGCGTGGAACTCGCCGTCCTCGACCAGGACCGCCCCGCGCTGCAGGACGACCTCGGGGAGGCCCTTCACCTTCATGCCCTCGAAACAGGAGTAGTCGACGTTCATGTGATGGGTCTTGGCGGACAGGACCCGCTCGTGGTTGGGGTCGAACACCACGATGTCGGCGTCCGAGCCCGGGGCGATCGTGCCCTTCCGAGGGTAGAGCCCGAACATCTTGGCCGGCGCCGTGGCCACGAGCTGCACGAACCGGTTGAGCCCGATCCGCCCGTCGTGAACCCCCTGGAAGATCAACGTGTACCGGTCCTCCACGCTCGGCAGCCCGTTGGGGATCTTCGAGAAGTCGCCCTTGCCCAGCTCCTTCTGGCCCTTGTAGTTGAACGGCGCGTGGTCGGTGGCCACGATCTGGAGGTCGTCCTGCTTGAGGCCCGCCCACAGCTCGTCCTGGTGATCCTTGGGCCGCAATGGCGGGGAGCAGACGAACTTCGCGCCCTCGAACCCGGGCCGGGCCATGTCGTCGGAGGAGAGGTACAGGTACTGCGGACACGTCTCTGCGTAGGCCGGCAGCCCCCGGTCCCTGGCCTCGCGAACCGCGTTCAACGCGTCGCGCGAGGTCAGGTGGACGATGTAGGCGGGCGTGCCCGCCAGCTCGGCCAGCTTGAACACGCGGTGGACGGCCTCCCCTTCCATGGCGGCGGGGCGCGACATCCCGTGCCACTTGGGGTCGGTCTTGCCCTCCGCGATGTACTTCTTGACCAGCACGTCGATGGGGCCGCCGTTCTCCGCGTGCATCATGATGAGTGCGCCGCTGTCGGACGCCCGCTGCATGACCCGGAAGATCGACGCGTCGTCGAGCATGAACACCCCCGGGTAGGCCATGAACAGCTTGAACGAGGTGACCCCCTCGCCGACCAGCTCGTCCATCTCCTTCAGGACCTGGTCGTTGACCTCCTTCACGATCATGTGGAACCCAAAGTCCGTGCACGCCTTCTGGGCCTTCTCGTGCCACAGGTCCAGGCCCTTGCGGAGGCCCTCCCCCGTGCCCTGGAGCGCGAAGTCGACCACCGTCGTCGTGCCACCGAAGGCGGCCGCCCGCGTCCCCGTCCCGAAGTCGTCCGAGCAGAACGAGCCGCCGAACGGCAGGTCGAAGTGCGTGTGGGGGTCCACGCCGCCGGGCATGACGTACCGGCCGGTCGCGTCGATCACCTTGTCGGCCTGGACCGGCATGTCCAGGCCGATCGCCGCGACCCGGTCGCCGTCGATGACCACGTCGGCCGGCGTCGCCTCGGTAGCCGTGACGACCGTGCCGTTCTTGATGAGCGTCCTCACGACACGCCCTCCTGTACTCGACCGAACGCAACGTCGAGGGTCTCGACGGCTCGGGCGGCGTCCTCCTCGGTGACGATGAGCGGCGGCGCCAGCCGGAGCGCATTGCCGTACAGGCCGCCCTTGCCGATCAGCAGGCCCTGCTCCTTGCACGCCTCCAGCACTTGGGCCGCGCCGTCGGGATGGGGCTCCTTGGTCTGGCCGTCCTTCACCATCTCGATGCCGATCATCAGGCCCTTGCCCCGGACCTCGCCGACCACGTCGTACCGGTCCTCCAGCTCCTTCAGACCGTCGAACAGGTACTTGCCCACGCGCTGTGCGTTGTGCTGGAGGTCGTTCTCCTCGATGTAGTCCAGGTTGGCCAGCGCGTAGGTGGAGGCCAGCGGGTTGCCGCCGAAGGTGGAGATGGAGTTGGCCCGGAGCGAGTCCATCATGTCGGCCCGACTGACGACGGCACCGATGGCCATCCCGTTCCCCAGGCCCTTGGCGCACACCATGGCGTCGGCCTGCACGCCGTAGCTCTCGATCCCCCAATAGGCCTCGCCGGTCCGGCCGAACCCCGTCTGCACCTCGTCGGCGATGAACGGGATGCCGAACTCGTCCAGGATGCCCTTGGCGATCTGGAAGTACTCGGCGGGGGGCGTGACGAACCCGCCGACCCCTTGGATGGGCTCGGCGATCATGGCCGCCGGCTCGCCGGTCGTCGTCGTCTCGATCACGTTCCGGAGGTCCTCGGCGCAGGCCACGCCGCAGTCGGGGTACTTCAGCCCCAGCGGGCACCGGTAGCAGTACGGGGCCAGCGCGTAGGACACGTTGAGCGGCGAGAACGAGGTGGCCGACCACCCTTTGTTGCCGGTGATGCCCACCGCCCCGAACGAGCGCCCGTGGTAGGAGTTGCGGAGGGCGATGATCTCGTTCGACCGCCGCCAGCTGGTGGCGAAGAGCAGCGCGGCCTCGACGGCCTCGGTCCCCGAGCCAACGAAGAACGCCTTCACCCCGGAGGGCGAGTCGATCGGGGCGAGCTTGGTCAGGCGCTCGGCCAGCTCAACCATGGGCCGGATCAGGTACAGCGTGGACGTGTGGGCGATCTTTTCCGCCTGCTCCGTCAGCGCCGCGACGAGCTGCTCCACCACGTGCCCGGAGATCGTGGTGACGATGCCGCCGAAGAAGTCCAGGTACTCGTTGCCGGCGCTGTCCCACACCCTGGTCCCCTCGGCCCGGACCAGCTCGATGGGCTCCTTGTAGTAGAGCGCGATCCAGCTGGGCAGGACCTGGCGGTGCCGGGCCAGCAGCTCGGCCGCGCCTCCATCGTCGCCCGATGCGCCGGGGGGACTCACGGCAACAGCTCCGTGAGCTCGCCGTAGGTCTCCGGCCGGCGGTCCCGCAGGAACTGCCAGGTGTCCCGGACCTCGCGGTTCATGTCCAGGTCGAGGTCGGCCACCAGCACCTCGTCCTCGGAGTCCGACGCCTGCGCGATGATCTGCCCCCTGGGGTTGCAGAAATAGGACGATCCGTAGAACTTGGCCGTCGACAGCGGCTTCTCCACCCCCACCCGGTTGATGGCGGCGATCCAGTACCCGTTGGCCACTGCGTGGGCCGGCTGTTCGAGCTGCCACAGGTACTTGGAGAGCGACTCGACCGTGGCCGAGGGGTTGAACACGAGCTCCGCGCCCTTCAGCCCGACCTGCCGCCCCACCTCGGGGAAGTGCCGGTCGTAGCAGATGATCAGGCCGACCTTTCCGACGGAGGTCTGGAACACGGGGTACCCGAGGTTCCCCGGCTTGAAGTAGAACTTCTCCCAGAAGCACGGCCCGACGTGTGGGATGTGGGTCTTGCGGTACTTGCCGAGCAGCGTCCCGTCGGCCTCGATGACCGCGGCCGAGTTGTAGTACACGCCCGTCTGCGCCTCCTCGTACCACGGCACGACCAGCACCATGTTGTGTTGCTTGGCCACCTCGCGCATGCGCGTGATCGTCGGGCCGTCGTCGGGCTCGGCGGTGCGGTACCACTTGGGGTCCTGCTCGGCCGGGAAGTACGGCCCGTGGAAGATCTCCTGGAGGCACGTCACCTTGGCGCCTTCGGCGGCCGCCTTGCCGATCAGCTCGACGTGCTTCTCGATCGCCTCTTCCTTCGGCATGTTCGCGTAGCACTGGATCACGGCTGCCCGAACCGTGGTCATGGCGTACCTCCTCCTTCGAACGCCGGGATCAGCTGCTTCCCGAAGCTCTCGATCACCCCGGCGGGATCGTCGACCATCGAGTAGATGTTGAACTGGTCCACGCCGAGCGCCTCGAGCTCCTTCAGCTTGGCCAGGCACTGCTCGGCCGAGCCGATCACGCAGAATCGGTCCACCACCTCGTCGGTGACGAACGAGGCGTGCTCGGCGCCGGTCCTGCCGTGCTCGGCATAGTCGTAGTGGTCACGAGCCTTGATGAAGTCGGTCAGTTCCTGCGGCAGGTCGGTCGTCGCGTACCGCTTCACCAGGTCCACGACGTGGTTCGAGACCAGCGCCGGGAACCACCGGACCTGGTCCCGGGCGTGCTGGATGTCGTCCGTGACGTAGGCGGGCGCGGCGCTCATGATCTGGATGTCCTCGAACCGCCGGCCCGCCTCCTTCGCCCCCTCCTTCACGTATTGCAGCGACCACTCGACGATGAAGGGGTCGGCGAGCTGCATGATCAGGCCGTCGGCCACTCGCCCGGCGCACCGGAGCGCCTTGGGCCCGTAGGCCGCCACCCAGACGGGCAGCGGCCCCTTGGCCCACTTCAGCTGGGTCGGCGTGCCCTCGTAGTCCACCTCGCGGCCCTCCGCCAGGTCCTTGATCGTGCGGCACGCCTCCTCCAGCCGCTCCACCGTCACCGGCGGCTTGCCGATCACCCGGCGCGCGCTGTCCCCCCGGCCGATCCCCATGACCATCCGGCCTCCGGAAATCTCGTTCAGCGTAGCGAGGGTGCTCGCCGTCACGGTGATGTCGCGGGTGGCGGGGTTCGTGACGCACGGCCCGATCCGGATCCGCTCCGTGTTCGTCGCGATCAGCGTGAACACCGGGTAGACGTCCTGCCACAGGACGTGCGAGTCCCAGGCCCAGACGTAGTCGAACCCGTTGCCCTCGGCCAGCTTGGCCAACTCCACCACGCGCGACGGAGGCGGATCGAGCATGAACGTGACGCCGAAGGACAGCATCACCGCTCCTTTCCTCGAAGGGCCCTCGCCCTACTCACCGCCGGGTGTCACAGCGACCTTCAGCTTCTGGTAGTCCGCGCCGTTCACATCGACGCCCTCGTCCTGTAGCTCCTGCACGGCCGCCGCCGCGAGGTCCGTCTGATATGCGTCGGAGCTCGCGGCGTTTGAGATCACAGCGTACTTCAGCGCGATGTCCGCCGTGATGTCGAACAGCTCGGGGTCCATGACGCCGACGCCCAAGGGCGCCGGCCAGATCAGGGCGTTGATCTCGTTCAGCTGCCACCGCTGGTGGCCCTCCCCCAGGGTCGGTCCGTTCGCCAGGACAGTGGTCAGGCAGCTGTCGAAGTTGTCCCGGCAGTAGACCCACCCCTTGAAGGAGGCCTTCAGGAACCGCGTGGCGATGTCCTGGTTGGCCTCGTCGGCGATCCAGTCGCCCCGGACGAAGATGCCGTCCTCGAGCATCCCGGTCCCCGCGTCGGCCAGCTTGATCACGTTCAGGTCGGAGAGCTGATACAGCTTGCCGGTCTTCGGGTTTTCCGTCTCCAGCACCTGGGCCAGCTCGTTGTAGGTCATCGCCGCCGCCGCGTCGACGTCGCGATTCAGCAGCAGGCTCATGTCGAACGGCTGGTCCACGATCTGGACCTGCGACGAGTCGTTGGGGTCGATGCCGTTCTTGTCAAGGGCCGCGAACAGCTGGTACTGGTTGCCGCAGCACCACACGCCCACCTTCTTGCCGGCCAGCTCGGGGATCGAGTCGATCCCGGTGTCCTTCCACGTCACCTCGGTGATCCCGGCCCTGGTGAACACCTGGGCGATGTTCACCAGGTCCACCCCCTGGTCGCGCTGGGCAAGCAAGCTGGGGAGCCAGTCCAGGCCGAACTCCGCCTGCCCGCCCGCCACCACCTGCTCGGGCGTGATGTCCGGGCCGCCGGGAAGGATGGTCACATCGAGTCCCTCGCCGGCGTAGTAGCCCTGTTCCAGGGCCGCGTAGTAGCCGGCGAACTGCGCCTGGGTCACCCACTTCAGCTGGACGGTGACCTTGTCGGCCCCTGCCCCCCCGCCGGTTGTCTCGTCCTCGCCGCACGCGGCGCCCACGATCGCCAGGACGGCCAGCACAGCCAGCCAACGCCACTTGAACGAACGCATCCGGACCCCCTCCTTGCCTCGACGATCCCATCCAGCTAGCCCACCGTCGGTGCCCGCTCCACCCCCCTCCTCATCCCGTCCGCGTGCCACGCACGGAGGGGTGCCACCGCAGGACGGATCGTTCGACGAGCACGATCGTCAGATAGAAGGCCACGCCGAGGACGCTCGCCAGCACGATGGCCGCCCAGGCCTCGGGGAACCGCGCCAGCGCCGCCTTCTCCTTGATGAACAGGCCGAGCGACGTCGTGCGCAGCCCGCCGAAGTACTGCGACACGACGGCCCCGATCATCGCCAGCACGCTCGCCACCTTCAGCCCCGAGAACAGGAACGGAAGCGAGTTCGGGATGCGGACGCGCCGGAACGTCGCGGCCTCACCGGCGGCGTAGGAGCGCATCAGCTCGATCGAGGACGGATGTACCGAGGTCAGGCCGCGCAGCATGTTGATCATCACCGGGAAGAACACGAGGACGGCGGCGATGGCGATCTTGGGGATCGGGCTGACCAGGCTGAACCAGTTGTTGAAGATCGGCGCGAACGCGATGATCGGGATCGCGTTCGCGGCGATGGCGTAGGGAAGCAACGCCCGGCCGAGCGGCTTCCACCGCGCCAGGACGAGCGCCGTCGCGATGGCGACGGCGCTCCCCACGACGAACCCCGCCACCGCCTCCCCGAATGTGTACAGGGCGGCATGGCGCAGGAAGGTCCAGTTCCCCCGGAGCGCCGTGGCGATCTCCGTGGGCTTGGGTAGCAGGAACCGCTGGATCTCGAGCACCGTGACCAGGCCCTGCCAGGCCACGATCCCCGCGACCAGCACCGCCGCGGCCGGGGCCCAGTCCCGGGCCCGTCGCCTGGCCCGGCGGAGGGCGTTCGGGGGGGCCCGCACGATCGCGCTCATCGCTCCTTCTCCACCAGCAGGAGCTCCTCCTCCGGCAACGGCTGGCTCTCGTCGGCCCCTCCCCGGCGGAGCCGCTCCCTGATCTCGGTCACCAGCCGGAAGAAGCGAGGGTCCTCCCGCGTGTCAACGGTCCGCGGCTGCGTCAGGTCCACCTCGACGATCCCCACCACGCGACCGGGCCGCGCCGACATCACCACCACGCGCGTGGACAGGAACACGGCCTCCGTGATGCTGTGGGTGACGAAGACGATGGTACTGCCGCTCTGCTGCCAGATCCGGAGCAGCTCGCCGTTCAGCCGTTCCCGGGTCATCTCGTCGAGCGCCCCGAACGGCTCGTCCATCAGCAGGAGGGCAGGGGAGAACGACAGTGCCCGGGCGATCGACACCCGTTGCTGCATGCCGCCCGACAGCTGCCAGGGGTAATGGCCCTCGAACCCGACGAGCTCCACCAGGTCAAGCATCTCGGCCACCCGGGTGGCCCGCCGCTGCCGGTCCCATCCGAGCATCTCGAGGGGGAGGGAGATGTTTCGGGCCACCGTCCGCCAGTCGTACAGGACGGGGTCCTGGAACACGATCCCGTAGTCGCGGTCCAGGCGAGCCTGGTGGGCCGGCTTGCCGTTCACCAGGACCCGCCCCCCGGTCGCCGGGACCAGGTCGCCGATGATGCGAAGGAGGGTGGACTTGCCGCACCCCGAGGGCCCGATCAACGAGACGAACTCCCCCGGATGGATGTCGACATCGATCGGAGAGAGCGCGGTCACGCCCGGCCCGGCCCCCACCGCGAAATGCTTGGACACGCCGCGAAGGGAGACGGCGGCGGGGCGGGGCATGGGCCCGGCGCTCACGCGACATGCTCCGGTGCGCGATGCACCACCAGCCGCTCGGCCAGCACGACCACGCCGAAGAACGAGATCCCCAGCAGGGCGGCCACGACGTTCGTGGCCCACAGCGAGGCCGGGGAGGTGATGTAGTACTGGTTGTAGTTCAGGATGGCTCCGCCCAGCCCCCCCTGGATCGACGACGGCAGCTCACCGATGATGGCCCCCACCACGCTCGCCGGCGCCGAGATCTTCAGCGCCGTGAACAGGTACGGCATCGAGGCTGGGATCCTGAGCTTCCACAGGACCCAGCGCCGGTTCGCCGCGTAGGAGTCCATGAGCTCGTGAGCCCGCGGGTCGGCGGAGCGGAGCCCCCGGAGCGTGTTGATGGTGACCGGGAAGAAAGTCAGGTAGGCGGCGATGACCGCCACCGAGAACAGGCCGGCCCCCAGCCACACCACGACCATGGGGGCGATGGCCAGTATGGGGATGGTCTGGGAGGCCACGATGTACGGCAGGAGGCCCCGCTCGAGCAGCCGCGAATGCGCGAGCGCGACGCCCAGGACGAACCCGGTGGAGGCTCCCAGGACGAACCCCAAGGCCGCCTCGCGCGCCGTGAACAGCGCGGCCTGGAGGAGGACCGTGACCAGCGGCGGCCCGTTCCGCCGGGACGGCTCGAACAGCTGGCTCAGGATATGGTGGATGTGGGGCATGGATCGCTCGTTGACCGGGAATGGCCAGGTCAAGCCGGTGGACTGCCCGATGGCCCGATAGCCTTCCCACAGAGCGACCAGGCCGATCAGGACCGTCACGAAGGCCAGGACGCCCCGTACCCTCCTCCGGGCCAGCATGGGGTAACTCTGCCGGAGGAGGCGCCGGGAGGGCAAGGCAGCAGCCTGCGAGGCGGCTACTCCCGCGGAAGTACGCCAAGGGCCCCTCCCGGGTCGATGACGTTGTGACGTCACTGACCTACGGTGATGGACGTCATGACCAATATCCCGACGGAGGCGGTAACGGCCGGGCGACCGGCCCGGTGGCGTAACTGGCGTGTCGATCTGGCCATCGCGCTCGGTGTTTGCGCCGTGCAGGTCGTGTTCACCCACTTCGCGGCGCAGGACCAACCCGAACGCAGGTCGCTCGACGTCCTGGCGTACGCCCTGCTCGCCGTCGGGCCGGTGGCGTTAGCCGCGCGCCGCAGGTACCCGGTCGCGGTGCTCTCCATCGCGTTCTGCGCCACCCTCGCGTATTGGGTCATCGGGTACCCGAGGGGGCCGATCTTCATCGCGCAGATCGTGGCCCTGTTCGCCGTGGTGACTGCCGGCAAGCGGTTGGCCGCCCTCCTCATCCTCGGACTCGGTTACATCTCGTTCCTCTGGTTTCCCTACCTCCTTGGCAGGGAGCCGGCGCCCAGCTTGGCGGCGGTGCTGGGCCTGGCCGCCTGGCTGCTCGTGCTCTTCGGTTCGGCCGAGTTCGTCCGGGCCCGTCGCGAGCGGGCCCGGGAGGCGGTGCGGATGCGCGAGGAGGAGGCCCGCCGCCGTGCCGGCGAGGAGCGACTCCGGATCGCCCGTGACCTCCATGACGTATTGGCGCACGACATCTCGCTGATCAACGTCCAAGCCGGCGTAGCGCTTCATCTGATGGATGAGCGGCCCGAACAGGCCCGCACCGCGCTCTCCGCGATCAAGCAGGCGAGCAAGGATGCCCTGACCGAGCTCCGGTCGGTGCTGGACATCCTCCGAGGTGGCGACGAGCACGCACCACGTGCGCCTGCGCCGACGCTCGCGCGCCTCGACGACCTGGTCTCTCGAGCCGCCGCGGCCGGGCTCGCCGTCCGAACCAAGATCGAAGGGAAAGCCCGGTCCTTGCCCTCGGGGGTCGACGGAGCAGCCTTCCGCGTAGTGCAAGAGGCGCTGACGAACGTGACCCGCCACGCGGGACCGGCCACCGCGACCGTGCGCCTCTCCTACGGCGAACGCGACCTCAGGGTCCAGGTCGACGACGACGGCCTCGGGTCGGCCTCGCAGGGCGAGCACTCGACCCTCGGGAGCGGCAAGGGGATCGTCGGCATGCGCGAGCGGGTAACGGTGCTCGGCGGCGACCTGGAAGCTGGGCCGCGTCCCGGAGGGGGCTTCCGGGTGCGCGCCCGCTTGCCGTTGGTCGGCGCTCCGTGATCCGGGTGCTGATCGCCGACGACCAGGCCTTGGTGCGCGCCGGATTCCACGCGCTTCTCGACGCGCAGGACGACATCGAGGTGGCGGGCGAGGCGGGCGACGGCGAAGAGGCCGTCCGCCTCGCTACCGCCCTCGTCCCGGACATCGTGCTCATGGACATCCGGATGCCGGGCGTGGACGGTCTCGAGGCGACCCGGCGGGTCGTGGAGGACGAACGACTGGACCGAGTCCGCATCGTGATCCTGACCACCTTCGATACCGACGAGTACGTCTTCGAGGCGCTTCGGGTCGGCGCGAGCGGCTTCCTGGTCAAGGACACCGAGCCGGCCGAGCTCGTCCAGGCCGTTCGGGCCGTCGCACGTGGCGATGCGCTCCTGTCGCCGGGCGTGACCCGCCGATTGATCGCCGCCGTCGCCGGCCAGGGCAGGGACGTGCCGCTCCCGACGGGAACGACGCCCGAACGCGTTCTGGCCACGCTCATGTTCAGCGACATCGTTTCGTCAACGGAGCGGGCGGCGGCGATCGGCGACAGGAGGTGGCGGGAGCTGCTGGACCGGCATGATGCCATCGTGCGAGGAGAACTGACCCGACACGGTGGCCGTGAGGTGAAGGCGACGGGAGACGGGTTCCTGGCGCTGTTCGATGGCCCGGCCCGGGCCATCAGGTGCTCCCTGGCCATCCGGAACCACGTGGCGGCGTTGGGCCTGGAAGTCCGGATCGGGCTTCACACGGGGGAGGTCGAGCTCCGCAGCGACGACGTCGGGGGGATCGCCGCGCACATCGGCGCTCGGGTGGCCGCCATCGCCGATCCCGGTGAGGTGATCGTCTCCAGCACCGTCAAGGACCTGGTGGTTGGGTCCGACATCGACTTCGTCGACCGGGGCGAGCACATCCTCAAGGGCGTGCCGGATCGCTGGCATCTGTTTGCGGTCGCGGAGTTCGTACCTGCGTAGCCGCGGCCGGTGACGGGCAAGCAGGGGATGCCTAGGCTTGCTCGATGATCACGGTCCTGCTGGCCGACGACCAGGCACTGGTGCGCGCCGGGTTCCGCTCGCTCCTGGACGCCCAGGACGACATCGAGGTGGTCGGGGAGGCGGGAGACGGCGAATCGGCCATCCGACTGGCCCGGGAACTCAAGCCCGACGTCGTGCTCATGGACATCCGGATGCCCGGCATGGACGGGCTGGAGGCCACCAAGCGGATCGCGGCCGACGACCTCCTCGCCGGCGTTCGCGTCGTGATCCTGACCACCTTCGGGCTGGACGAGTACGTCTTCGAGGCGGTCCGGTCCGGCGCGAGCGGATTCCTGCTCAAGGACACGGAGCCCGAAGAGCTGCTCCAGGCCGTTCGCGCCGTCGCCGTGGGCGACGCTCTCCTGTCGCCGAGCATCACCCGGCGCTTGATCGAGGAGTTCGCCGCGCGAGCGAGGGACACGCAGCCCGCCGCCGCCCTCGACCGGCTTACGGATCGGGAGCGCGAGGTGATGGCGCTCGCCGCCGAGGGCCTGTCGAACGATGAGATCGCCGGACGGCTGTTCTTGAGCCCCGCGACGGCCAAGACGCACGTGAGCCGGGCCATGGTCAAGCTCGGGGCCCGCGATCGGGCCCAGCTGGTCGTCATGGCCTACGAGACCGGGCTGGTCCACCCGGGGTGGCGCGACTGAGCTACGCCCAGCGGGGTAGGGCTCCGGCCCTCCGCTGCATCAGGCGGCGCAGCCGAGAACGGTCCACCGGACCGACGTCATGGATTCGTTCGTGCGAGACGATCGATCAGGAACGAACGGTAAGGAGGTGTTCGGTCATGGAAGTCATGGCAGCGAGCCACCACTGGGGGCTCTTCCCACTCTTCTGGATCGGGTGGCTGGTGCTGATCGCGGTCCTGTTCTTCGGACGGCGGTTCTGGTGGCGCCGCCATCCCGCCGACCGGGGTGGCCGCGGGTCCGGCGAAACCGCGCTCGCCGAGCGCTATGCGCGCGGCGAGATCGACGAGCACGAGTACCGGAAGCGTCTGGCAGTGCTGAGGCAACGATGAAGGGGTCTGGCCGTCGGGCACCGATCGCCATGGCGATCGGTGCCCTGATGGCCTTCGACGCCGCGACCTTCCTCATCGCGGCCACGCTGCATCTGAACGCCCGCATCCCGCTCGGTTTCGGGGAGATGGGGGCGAGTGGTTCCCCCGCGCGGCGATACCCGAGGCCATCATCGGCTTTGTTCTAGCGCTCGGCGCGTCGATCGTCCTCTTCGCGCCCGTACGGGCTTGGGCGGTGGCCGTGGCGACCCATCTGCTCTTCACAGCCAAGGCGAAGGCGGGGCTCGGGCGCATGCATCAGCCGAGGCTGCAACGCGCTCCGGGGTAACGAACCGACGCTCGGTTACACGGCGGCGGGGCCGGCGATCAGGCGGACGGTCGCGGTGTGGCTCCCGCTCGAGTCGACCCAGGTCACTTCGATCTGCTCCCCCGGGTCGTGCCGGAGGATGGCCGTCCCGAGCGCATCGGCAGACGAGACCCGTTGCCCATCGATCGCGGTGATCACCGACTCCTGCGTGATCCCGGCCGATTCCGCCGGCGTCCCGGGCCTCACGGTCAACACGAGCGCTCCCGAGGTGACGTTCAGGCCCAGCCGGGAGGCAGTCTCCGAGGTCAGGTCCTGCACGCCGACCCCGAGGAACCCCGGCGGACCGATGATGATGGTGGAGCTCTCGTCCCCGGACTGGATCTGCCGCACGATCTCGAGCGCATCGTTCGAGGGGATGGCGAAGCCGACGCTCGAGGCGGACTGGCCGAAATCGCTCCGTGCCGCGGCGGTGATCATCCCCACCACCCTCGCCGAGGAGTCCACGAGGGGACCGCCGGAATCGCCCGGCTGGATCGGCGCGTCCATCTGGATCAATCCCGACAGATGCTCCGCGCCCGCCAGGCCGCCGCTCACGGTGATCGAACGCTCCAGGGCCGAGATCGTTCCCTCGGTGACGCTCGGCGAGCCGCCCTGTCCCAAGGCATTGCCGATGGCCACGACCTTCTGGCCGAGGACCAGGTTCGATGAGTCGGCGAGCGTGACGGTGGGCAGCCTGGAAACGCCCTGGACCTGCAGCAGGGCCACGTCGTTCATGGGATCCGCCCCCAGCACCGTGGCCTCGTAGGTCCCCGAACGCCCCGTGATCGAGACCTCGATCTTCGTGGCCCCCTGGATGACGTGGTTGTTGGTGAGGACCTCGCCGGTGGAGGTGATGAGCATGCCGGTCCCGGCCCCCCGGCCGATCTGGCCGAAGGAGCCTTGGATCTCGGTGTTGATGTCCACCACGGCCGGCTCCAAACGATCCGCGATGGCCTGCACGTCCAGGCTCGTCGGGGCCTGACCGTTCGACGACCCGCCTTGTGCGGCGGACGACCCCTGGTCTCGGGTGAGGCCCCATCCCAGGCCGGCCCCCGCGCCCAGGAGCAGCAGCGCGGCGAGGACGGCGGCGACGATGCGGCCACCCCGCCGCGCCGCGGGGGGCGGGGAAACCGGCGGCGAAGCCGGCGGCGGCGGCGGCCAGCCGTTCACGGGCGGCGGGTCGGGCAGGGTTGGCTCTCGGTCGGAGGGTCGGTCCTGGGATCGATCGTCCATCCCACCATTATCCAAGTCGTCCATCGAATGCCTCCCCATGCGTCTCGACCCCCTCATCGTCTGGCTCGACCCTGAAGGGGCGGTCGGAGGAAGCTCAGGATTTCCTGTGAACCGGACCTTCCGCACCCGCCCACGGGTCGTAGTCGACCTCGAGCGCCTCCTGGGGTGGGCGCTCGGCCTCCGGGACGTTTCGCAGGTTGACCCGGATCCGGGTCCAGGTGGTGCTTCGTCCTCGCATCGAGTCGACCAGCACGTCGGCGGGTGCGAGGTACGACCACACCCCGGGGTGGCGCTTCCGCCAGCGCTCCAGCCCTTCCCTGGCCTCGGCCTCGGTGGCAGCCCGGGCGATCTCGATCAGCGGCATGGTCGTCCGCCGCCTCCCGGTCGGCCCGGCCGTCTTGCCCGGCGCCGCCGGCGGCACGACCCCCTCACGCTCGGGCTGCCCCTTCCGTCGCTTCGAAGGCTGGACCCGGGGCGGCTCGCCGGCCTGCTTGGCGAAGTGGGGCGGCCACGGCGCGTCGCCGAACCCGGCCTCCTCGTGCTGCGCGGACAGCTCGAGCAGCCGGTCCAGCGAGTCGCTCGCTTCATCCATCGGCTCGAACGGGTCCCCGGACTGTGCAAACCGCTTCGGGACGGTGTCGATGGTGAACACCTCCGCCTCAGCGCCCGGCACCTCGTCCCACGACAGCGGGGTGGATACCCGGGCATCGGGAGTGGGGCGCACCGAATACGCGGAGGCGACCGTTCGGTCCTTCGCGTTCTGGTTGTAGTCGATGAACACCCCGTGGCGCTCCTCCTTCCACCACCGGCTGGTGGCCAGGTCCGGCGCCCGCCGCTCGACCTCCCGGGCCAGGGCCAGGGCGGCCCGGCGAACCTCGGGGAAGGTCCAGCGGGGCTCGATCCGGCAGTAGACGTGGAACCCCCGAGACCCGGAGGTCTTCGGCCACCCTCGCATCCCCAGGTCGTCCAGGACCTCCTTGGTCACCAGGGCGACGTCGCGGATCTGCGGCCAGGACACGCCGGGGATGGGGTCGAGATCGACCCGGAGCTCGTCGGGGTGATCCAGGTCCTCGGCCCGGACAGGGTGCGGGTTGAGGTCGATGCATCCCAGGTTGATCACCCAGATCAGCTGGCCGGCATCCTGGACGACGATCTCCTCCGCGGTGCGCCCGGAGGGGAAGGAGAGCTCGACCACCTCGGTCCAGCCGGGCCTGGAGGTGGGGGCCCGCTTCTGGAAGAAGAACTCGCCCTCCGCCCCGTTCACATACCGCTTCAGGGCCATCGGCCGGCCGGCCACCCCGCGCAAGGCTCCGTCGGAGACGGCGAGGTAGTACCGGACCAGATCAAGCTTGGTGTGGCCGGTGCGGGGGAAGAACACCTTGTCCGGGTTGCTGACGGTCACCTCGCGCCCGGCGACCTCCAGGACCTCCTTGCGAGCCGGCATCCGGACACCATACCGACGCGGCACCATGCGCGGATCTGGTAGCCGTCGACCAGGCCCGGTCAGCCCATCTCCTCGCCGACTGGTCGATCTTGGCGAGGTTGCGGATGGTGCCGCCCGTGCCGACCACACGCTCGCCGGGATCCAACTCGCCGACCTCGGCCTCCTCCAGCGTGGTTCGGGCGTGCGCGGTCAGCTCCTCGATCTCCTCATTGGCCGGAGGGTCGCCCCGCAGGAAGCGGTCCGAGAGACGAAGGGAACCAAGAGGAAGGGTCCAGGACCGAAGGCCCCGGCGCTCGTTGAACTCGGTGAGCTCCATGCTTCCCCCGCCGAGGTCGGCCACGACGCCCCGGTCGACCGGGAGCCCGTGGACGGCACCGAGGAACGTGTACAGCGCCTCCTCGTCGCCGCTGATCACGCGAACGCTGACACCGCTCTCCGCCTCGATCCTCGCTCGGAACTCCTCGGCGTTCTCCGACTCCCTGACCGCGGAGGTGGCCACGGCGAGCATGGTCCCGGCTCCCGCGCTCTCGGCGATGGCCCGGAAGTCCCGGAGTGCGGCCGCCGTCCGCTCGATGGTCTCGGGAGCGATGCGGTTCCCCTGCCGCAGATCCCGGGCCAGGCGGAGGGGAGCCCGGCCGTTGGCGAGGATCTCGATGTGGCCCGGGCGACCGATACGGATCACCACGATCCGGCCTGAGTTGGAGCCCACATCGATGACGGCGATCGATCGGTCTGCCACGCGGAGATGTCCTTCCGGGGAAGGAACGAGCGAGCGCTTTGCGCGGAGTATAGGAGAGCGGGTCCTCGAGCGAGGTGCTCTTCGCAGCCAGGACGGGTCCTCATGATGGGCGAGGGATGAAGCCACAATGGGCTGGGGAAATCTGTCGTAGCCGGGGCAACACCACTCCCATTCATGGCGAGCTGGAACTGGGACGGCATGCCCCCGCTATCGTGCGCGGGCGATGAATCCCGAAGAGGAGATCTTCGATAGCCCCACCGGCTGGGTGGCTCGGCACGTCCGCGGTTACGTGGAGACCGATGGCAGGAAGGGCCATCGCTGGTCAGGGGTCAACACCCTGCTGCTGACCACCCGCGGCCGGCGGTCCGGGAAGCTACGGCGGACGGCCCTGATCTACGGGGAAGACGGCGATCGTTACCTGGTGGTGGCGTCGAAGGGCGGCGCGAAGAAGCATCCGTCGTGGTACCTGAACCTCGTCGAGCACCCCGAGGTTCAGGTGCAGGTCGGCGGGGACAGGTTCCCCGCGCAAGCTCGCACGGCTACCGCGGAGGAGAAGCTACGCCTGTGGCTACTCATGACGTCGATCTGGCCTGAGTACGACCGGTACCAGGCCAAGACCGATCGAGATATCCCCGTCGTGATCCTGGAGCGACTCCCCGCCGATCAACACCCGGAGGGTGTGTCGTGACGCCGGGTGGGCGGCGTGCCGACCGGTCCGAGGCTGCATCAGACCACACCGTCACGTTGCCTGGTCCCGTGCCCGGGGCTGGAGCCTGTCTATCTAGGACGCGTCTTTGAATCCCCCGAACTGGTGTCGTG
>Ga0209887_1000223_pt1 | contig 16854 bp, 11 predicted proteins | sample GWRWN1_30_40_FD_187230 | JGI IMG/M metagenome (GOLD analysis project Ga0209887, IMG submission 187230) | Riverbed sediment microbial communities from areas with no vegetation in Columbia River, Washington, USA - GW-RW N1_30_40 (SPAdes)... | ecosystem: Environmental > Aquatic > Freshwater > River...
GTTACCCCTCCTGAGGTTCCCGCTCGACTTGCATGTGTTAGGCACGCCGCCAGCGTTCGTCCTGAGCCAGGATCAAACTCTCCGTAGAGAACCGTTGGATCCGGCCCCATCTGCTTGCTTGGGTCCGGTTTCGGGTTCGTTGTTGGAAAGTCGGCCTCACCGAGCAGCACACCCGGATCGGCCTTCCTGTGATGCTTTCCATACGACCGTCGAGCCGGGCAGACACGGCGAACCGCGCCTCCCGAGATCAACGGGGTAAACGCACTGGCTTTTGGCACACTGTTCAGTTCTCAAGGTGCGAGCGCCGACCCAAAGGAAGGGACTCCAAAAGATGGGTCGCGCGACCCATCATGGTAGGCACGTACGCGTGAGGCGTCAACCGAGGCCGTCACCCCGGCCGCGGATGCGTCTCGCCAGGCACGACGACAGCAGGGATCCGGCCCCCTCCCCGTCGGAGCCGTCGGACGCAAGGGCAGGGATCCGCAGGTCCGCGACCTGGCGGGGCCGACGAGTGCCGGTATAGGTTCGAAGCAACAGGGGGCGGCCCCCGGACAGCCACGTGCTCCCGTCGTGACGCCGCCCGGCGGCATCCCCCACGAGAGATGTCCGACGACCTGTGTTCGAACGTCGGCGAGGGAGGCTTCGATGGTGTGTGCGGCTCGTCGCGCCCCGCCGGTCCCGAGCGCGTCGTCGATGCACACGGCGTCGAGCCGGCCGGGCGCCCCTCGGCCACCTCCCCGGTTCCCGGACGGCGGCTGACCGACCACGTGGACAGGAGGTGTTCTCCTTGCAGTCACCGCTCAGGAGGTACTCGAGGGCCCGGCTGTCGCTCGTCGCGGCGCTGGCGCTCACGTTGCCGGCGATCGCGTTCTCGACGCCGGCGAGCGCACAGCTCGCTCCCCCGTGGGGCGGGAACCCCATCTCTGCGGGCCTCGGGCCGACCTACGGAGAGGCCTGGTGCGCCGACGCGGCGCCCGGATCCAGCATCGCCAACCAGCAGGGAGCGCCGCTCGCGCTGATCCCGTTCGAGGCGATCGCGTGCACCCTGGATCGGTTCAACCAGGAGGCCGCCGACGCGGACGTGCCTCCGCGCATGACCTACTCGGTGATCGGATCGTCCGACGCCGGTCGCGAGCTCTACGAGGTCGTCGTCAACGACCTGGAGACGCCCGAGCAGCAACGCGACTACGACCGCTGGCTCCAGGTCCGCGACCTGATGTTCAGCGATCCGGCCGGCGCGCAGGCCCTGCTCGAGTCCTTCGGCGACGACGTGAAGATCCCGGTCTTCATCGAGGCCAACATCCATGGGAACGAGGAAGAGGGCACCGACGCGATGATGCAGATCGTGCGGGACCTGGTCACGTTGCCCTACGGCACCAACGACGAGGTCGACAACTTCCTCGACCACGCGATCCTGATCCTGATCCCGATCCAGAACCCGGACGGACGGTTCCTGGGCCAGCGCCAGAACGGGAACGGATTCGACATGAACCGCGACCTCCTGGTGCAGTCCCAGCCCGAGATCCGCGCCAACGTCGCCCTGCAGCAGGAGTGGCTGGCCCCGGTGGGTCTGGCCATGCACGGGTACGTGAATCCCACCCTGATCGACGGCCTCACCAAGCCGCACAACCCCGGCATCGACTACGACCTGTTCGTGGGCTGGAACCAGCGGCGGCTCGACGTGAACGAGGATGCGCTGGCCGATGTCGGGATGGGGATCACGCGGCCGGTGAACCAGTGGAACGCGGATGCCGAGGACTCGCCGCCGCCGGTCGGACCGGCGTACGCGGAGGGATGGGACGACTGGGGTCCCTTCTACACGCAGACCTACATGGCCTTCTACGGGGTCGACAGCTCCACGCTCGAGATGTGCAGCAACATCAACGTCGACCCCGGCTGCAACGGGCGCTTCGGTTCCAAGCGCGCCCAATACGTCGGGTTCTGGTCCTCCGCGGCGTTCTGGACACAGAACCGGAGCGCGATGCTGCACGATCAGCTCGAGATCTTCCGCCGCGGGGTGGAGGGCGCGCCGCGGCCCAACTGCTGCCAAGACTCGCTGGTGGCGGCCCGAGGGTTCACCGAGGACCAGCACAACTGGATGGTGCCGTATCCGCAGGCGTTCGTGATCCCGTACGGAGGGGCTCCCGGAGGGCACGCGTTGGCGTTCGACGACGGTCAGCGCAGTCAGGCCGAGTCGAACCGGTTGGCGCAGTGGCTGCTCGACAACGCCATCCAGCTCGACCGGACGACCAAGGACTACGTCTATCAGGGTCGGACGATCGCCAAGCACTCGTACGTGGTCTTCCTGGACCAGCCGCTCCGGGGCCTCGCGTACACGGCATTGGCCGCCGGGCAGGACGTTTCCGACCGCATCACGCAGCTGTACGCGCCTCCCGGCGCGTGGAGCCACGGTCAGCTCTGGGGAGCCGACACGATCGAGGTGCCGACCACGGCCACCTTCGCGCCGAAAGTGGAGCCGGTCACCAGCGTGAACCCGATGCTCGGTGGGCTCCGAGGCGGGGGGCCGGCCGCCTGGTACGCGATCTCGCTGCGTAGCGCCGCCGAGGTTCGCGCGGTCCTGGACCTGCTCCGGGCAGGCGTGGACGGCGAGGTCGCCGAGGCGTCGTTCCAGAGCGAGTCGGCGGGTCCCATGCCGGCCGGCTCCCTCCTGTTCGCCAACACACCGGCGAACGCCACGGCCCTGGCGAGTGCCGGACGAAGCGCCGGCGCGTACTTCGAGCGCGTATCGAACGCGGACAAGCCGGCCCAGACGACGCAACTGGACGAGGCCCCGGAGGTGGCGGTCCTGGTCAACACCGCCAGCCCCGCCTCCCTGACCGGGACCTCCGCCGAGACGTTCTGGGGCCTGCGGCAGATCTTCGGCTCCGATGCGCGGTACGTGTCGACGGTCAACGGGGCCGGCTCGTTGCAGAACGCACCGACCGACCCGCTCACCGACGTGGATGTCATCTACAATGCGGGCCAGAACTGGCCGACGTCCACGAACGTCATGGCGCGCGATCGACTGAGCGCCTTCTTCGCTGGAGGCGGCGGGTACATCGGCACCAGCCAGAACGCGAACAACTTCGCGTTCATGGTCGGAGCTGGCCTCGTCGATGCGATCACGCAGGCCAGCGCGGACGCCGGCGGCGGCATCGCGCGATGGTCCAACGTTGGCGGCGCGTCGAGCCCGCTCACCGGCGGTTTCCCGGCGGAGGACTTCCTGTATCTGCCTTCGAACATCACGTACTTCTCCAGCACCCCCACCGGGGCGACGATCGACGGGCGATACGTGCCCGGGGCGAGCCAGGGTCCGACGGGACCGACGCCACTGTTCGTGGCCGGTCTGTGGCGGAGTCGCGACTCGGTGACCTCGACGGGGGCACCCGAGGCCCCGATCGTGATCCACGGGACGACGCTCGCGAACGGCAGGTACCTAGGCCTCGCGACCAACCCCTTCTCGCGGGGCGACGCCGAACGCGAATGGCCGCTCATCGGTCAGGCGGCGCTCTGGTCGAACCTGACGGACGAGGCGTAGCAGCGAGGGCCTCGGCATGGAGCGGGGGGCGGGCGCAAGCCCGCCCCTCGGGCCTACCCGAGCCGCACGAACCCTCGGCGGCCCACCTGGAGCACGCGGTCGCGGAGCTCGACGACGGGGAGCTCGAGCGCTTCGCCGCTCATCGGCTTCCCGTCCAGACGTACCCCACCCTGCTCGATCAGCCTCCGCGCGTGTGAGTTCGAGTCCGCCAGGCCCAGAACGTTCATGAGCTTTGGCAGGTATACGTTCCCCTCGACGATCAACTCGGGAGGTATCACGACGTCGGGGATCAGATCGGGCAGCTCGTGCTCGCGATGGACGCGGTCGAACCCCTCCTCGGCAGCGGCCCCGCTCCCATCTCCGTGGTACAGGTCGACGACCTCGCAAGCGAGCCGGCGCTTCTCGCTCCACGCGTCGAGCGATCCGTCGCCCAGGCCCTTGTCCACCCGCTCGGCCTCCGTGGGGTCGCGGAAGAAGTCGAGCGCGAGGAGCCTGTACGTGGGGATCAGCTCGTCGGGCACCCGGACGAGCTTGCCGAACATGTCGTCCGGTGGATCGGTGATCCCGATGTAGTTGCCGAGGGACTGACTCATCTTCTGCACGCCGTCGGTGCCGATGAGCAACGGCGTGGTGAGCGCGACCTGCGGTTCCTGCCCGTACGCACGCTGGAGGTCGCGGCCGACGAGCAGGTTGAACGTCTGGTCCCTGCCGCCGAGCTCGACATCCGCCTCGACCGCGACCGAGTCCATCCCCTGGAGCAACGGGTACAGGAACTCCATGATCGAGATCGGCTTGCCCTGCGCGTAGCGCTTCGCGAAGTCGTCGCGCTCGAGCATCCGCGCGACGGTGGTCGAGGCCGTGAGTCGCAGGATCGCCTCCATACCCATCGGCCCGAGCCACTCGGCGTTGTACCGGACCTCGGTGCGCTCGGGATCGAGGATCTTCCAGAACTGATCGAGCAGCCGCTCGGAGTAGCCGCGCACCTCCTCCTCGGACAGGCGCGGCCGCGTCTCGGTCTTCCCCGAGGGGTCCCCGACCTGCGCCGTGAAGTCACCCACGATCAGGACCGCCGTGTGCCCCGCGTCCTGGAACTGCCGAAGCTTGTGGAGCACCACGGCCCATCCGAGCGTGACGACCGGCGCGGTCGGATCCAATCCGAGCTTCACACGCAGCGGCCGCCCCAGGCTCAGCTTGTGCTCAAGCTCCTCCGCCGGCACGACCTCGGCGGAACCGGCGAGCAGGTTTGGGAGGTCTTTCGGTCCCATGGCGCGAAGGCTAGCAGTGGCCCGCTTCCACCCGTGGCAAGATGGTGGGACCATGGCCGCTCGCTCGCGGACCCTTGTGGTCGGCGTGTTCGTGTTCGTCCTCGCAGCATCCGCGTGCGACCTCCCCTCCCTGCACGAGGCGCGCGAGAGCGCGGACGCCCTCCCGGAGACCTCCTTCATCTACTCCGCAGACGGAGCGCTGATCACGACGCTGCACGCGGGCGAGAACCGGGTGGTGGTCCGCTCGCGGAAGATCCCCGACGTCATGCGCGACGCGGTGATCGCGAGCGAGGATCAACGCTTCTACGATCACTCGGGACTGGACGTCCGGGCGTTGCTGCGGGCCGCCTACGTCGACGCCACCACCGGCAGGGTCGTCGAGGGCGGCTCGACGATCACCCAGCAGCTCGTGAAGAAGCTCTACGTCGGTGACGAACAGACGGTCGGGCGCAAGATCCGCGAGGCGTACCTCGCGTGGCAGCTCGAGCAGCGCCTGAGCAAGGACCGGATCCTGACCCGGTACCTCAACACGGTGTACTTCGGCAACGGCGCGTACGGGATCCTGGCCGCGTCCGAGACCTACTTCGGCGTCGAGCCGCTCGAGCTCACCCTGTCGCAGGCGGCGACGCTCGCCGGCCTTATCGCCGCGCCGGTCGACTACGACCCCGTCCGTCATCCGGGACGGTCCGAGCGTCGCCGCAACCACGTGCTCACGCTGATGCTCGGCCTCGACATGATCGACGAGTCGGAGTTCGAGAAGGCGAGAGGTTCGCCGATCGCCCTCGACCTCACCCCGGAGGACGCGACGCACTACCCGGCGCCCTGGTTCGTCGACTACGTGAAGGAGTGGTTCCTCTCGAACCCACGGTTCGGCGAGACGCCCCAGGATCGCTACGACCTCCTGTTCGAGGGCGGCCTGAGGATCGTCACCACGGTCGACCTGCGCCTGCAGCGCGCCGCCGAGCGGGCGATCGGGTCGGTGCTCACCGAGCCCGCCGATCCCTACGGGGCCCTGACGGCGATCGACCCCAGGACCGGGTACGTGCGGGCGATGGTCGGCGGTCGCGATTACTGGAACGAGGACGACGACTTCGCGCGGATCAACCTCGCGACCGGCGGCGTCACCGGGCGCCAGGCCGGGTCGGCGTTCAAGCCGTTCGCGCTCGTCGCGGCGCTCGAACACGGGGTCCCGAGGACGCAGCCGCTCAACGGCTCCACCGCGCACATCTTGCTCCAGGACGGCACGTACTGGGACCCGCACAACGCCGAGGGCAGCGGCTACGGGACGATCTCGCTGGAGAGCGCCACGGTGAACTCGGTCAACGTGGCGTACGCGAACCTGCTCTCGGTGATCGGGGACGGCGATCCCTACGCGGGCGCCGCCGCGCTCGTCGAGACCGCGATGCGCATGGGTATCCGGTGCTGCCCCCGCACCACCGAGCCGAACGGCCCGCTGGCGGCCGTGCCCTCCGCCGTCCTGGGCGTGAACGAGGTGAGCACGCTCGAGATGGCCTCCGCGTTCGGCACACTCGCCAACCTCGGCCAGCACGTGCAGCCGACGCCCGTGATCTCGGTGACCTCGTCCGACGGGGAGGTGATCTACCAGGCTCCCTCGCGGGCCAAGCAGGCGGTGGAACCGGCCATCGCGGCCGAGGCCGTCGACATCCTGAAGGGCGTGGTCAGCTCCGGCACGGGCGTGGGCGCGAACATCGGGCGGCCGCAGTTCGGCAAGACCGGGACCGCGCAGAACGCGAGCGACGCTTGGTTCGTCGGCGCGGTTCCCCAGATGGTCACCGCCGTGTGGGTGGGGTTCCCACAGGGGCAGATCCCGATGTGCTGCGGAAACGTGCGGATCTCGACCGTCTACGGGGGGACGTGGCCGGCCTCGATCTGGCATGGTTTCATGCTCGCGGCGACCCGGGGGCTGCCCGTGAAGGAGTTCGGCACGTCGCCGAACGTCGACTTCGTGACGCTGCGCGTCGACATCACCCAGGGGTGTCTCGCGAACCCGTACACGCCGCCCGGGGACATCGACGTGCTCCGGTTCCCCTCCGGCGCCGAGCCGACGCTCGAGGTGTGCTCGGAGCCGTCCTCGTACCAGTTGCCGGTGGTGCCCTCGGTGATCGGCCTCGAGCGCCAGGAAGCGATCTCGGCGCTGCACAACGCCGGGTTCATGGTCGCGACGGTGCTCGCGCGGTCGGACGGGCCGCCGGGCACCGTGGTCGCGCAGGATCCGGGGGGCGGCTCGCGGCTGATCCTGACCGGGACGGTGACGATCACGGTGGCCAGGGGCGCGCCCGAACCGTCCCCCGCACCCGACCTCGATCCGGCGCCGAACGTGGTCGGCATGCCGCGTGGCGCGGCGGAGGCGGCGATCCGGCAGGCCGGGTTCGTCGCGTCGGTGTCCACCACGGGGGGGTGCGACCCGGACGACCCCTCGTGCGACGACCGGCCCGGCGTCGTGTGGTCGCAGTCGCCGGACGCCGGCGCGCAGCGGGAGCGGGGGTCGACCATCACGATCTTCGTGAACCCGTAGCCCTTCGCTCCGCCCCGTCGACGTCGGGGACGGACGGCCTGCCCGGCGAGACGAACGCGTTCCCCCGCTCGAAGAAGCGCCACAGGTGTTCGACCCCGACGCTGACGCCCACCCTGGTGCTCCGGCCGGTCGCGCGCACGCCGACCGGCGAGCCGGCGAGCAAGAACAACGAGGGATCCTTCACCACGTCCGTCCCGTTGTCGGCGCGATCGATCTCGAGCGCCCGGGTCAGCCGCGCCGGGCCCGAACACAGGAGCCGGACCGCGTCGGTCCCTCGGTTCGCCGCCATCGTCTCGAACCCGTCGAGCGGTTCGGCGGCTCGGAGCAGGACCGCGCTCCCGTACCCCTCGGGGCCGGTCACCACGTTCGAACAGAAATGCTGCCCATAGGTGAAGTACACGTACAGCCGCCCCGGGGGGCCGAACATCACCTCGGTCCTGGGCGTGGGTCGACCGCGGAACGAGTGGCTCGCCGGGTCGCCCTGCTCGTACGCCTCGACCTCGACGAGCCGGCCGGCGAGCCGCGTGCCGTCGGGCCGCATCCTCACCAGGACGCGGCCGAGCAGCTCGGGGGCGACGACGGTCGACGGTCGTGCGAAGAACGAGCGCGGCAGCCGGCGGCCGAACCCCGTCGCGCGGCCCGGCGTGCGTCTCACCGGCCCTTCCCCAGGAACGCCCTGAGCTTCGAGAGCGGCCACGCGTTGATCACATCGTGCTCGGTGAGCCACCCGCGCTGCGCGGTCGCCACGCCGTACCGCATGTGTTCGAGGTGCGTCGTCGCATGTGAGTCGGTGTCGACCGAGAACTTCACGCCGTGGCGCCGCGCCCACAGGATGTGCTCGTCCCGCAGATCGAGCCGGTCCGGGTAGCCGTTCACCTCGAGGGCCGTCCCCGTGCGCGCCGCGGCCTTGAACACCTCTTCGAGGTCCACCTCGATCGGCTGGCGCTTGTTGATCATCCGGCCGGTCGGGTGGCCGATCACGTGCACGTTGGGGTTCTCCATCGCCCGCACGATCCTTCGGGTCATCTCGTCCTTCGGCTGGTTGAAGAGCGAGTGCACCGACGCGACACAGACGTCGAACCCCTCGAGGAAGTCGCCGTCCCAGTCCACGTTGCCCTCGGCGTCGATGTTGAGCTCGGTGCCGTGCAGCAGGGTCATCTTCGGGTACGAGCTCTGCAGCGCCCGGAGCTGCTTCCGTTGCGCGAGCATCTTCTCGTCCGTCATCCGCTGCATGAACAGGTTCGGCGCGTGGTCCGTCACCGCGTAGTACGCGTACTTCAGCTCGGAGGCCGCCGCCAGCATCTGTTCGAGCGAGGCCAGGCCGTCCGTGAGGTTGGTGTGCGTGTGCAGGTCGCCCCGCAGCTGCCTGCGCACGAGCACGTCGGGGAGCGTGCCCTCCAGCGCCGCCTCGACCTCGCCGCGATCCTCGCGGAGCGTCGGCGGGATCCACGGGAGCGAAAGCTTCTCGTAGACCTCCTCCTCGGTCTCCGCGACGATGAGCTTGCCCGACTTCGCCCGGTACAGGCCGTACTCGTTGAGCTTGAGGCCCTTTCGGACGGCCATCTCGCGGATCCGGATGTTGTGGGCCTTCGAGCCGGTGAAGTAGATCATCGCCGCGCCCCACGCCTCGAGTGGGACGACGCGGAGGTCGACCTGCACCCCCTTGCGGGTCAGGATCGACGACTTCGTCTCACCCCTCGCGAGCACGCGCTCGGTCATCCCGACCGTCGTAAACGCCTCCATCACCCCGGCCGGGTCGTCGCCCGCGACGAGGAGGTCGAGGTCGCCGATCGTCTCGGCCATCCGTCGCAGCGAGCCCGCGAACTCGATCCGGCGCACGTCCTTGCGAGAACCCAGCTGCTCGATGAAGTGGTCCGCGAGGTCCATGGCGTCGGATACGAGCACCCGACCCGTCGACTGGGTCATGCGCTCGATGCCTCGGCGGATGTTCTCCTCGGTCTTGGCGCCGAACCCCTTGACCTCGGCCAGGCGGCCCTGCTCCACCGCCTGGGCGAGCTGCTCGACGTCGGCGATCCCGAGGTCGCGGTAGAGCAGGATCGCCTTCTTCGGCCCGAGTCCCGGGATCGCGGTCATCTCGCGCACCCCCGGCGGGATCTGCGCGCGCAGCTCGTCGAGCGCCTCGAACGAGCCCGTCCGGACGAACTCGTCGATCTTCTCGCCGATCGACTTGCCCACGCTCGGGATCTTCAGGATCCCCTTCAGGTCCATCGTCGCCAGGTCGTCCGGGTAGCCACCCACCGCCCGAGCGGCCTTCTCGTACGAGCGCGGCTTGTAGGGGTCGTCGGTCAGGATCGACAGGAGGTCGGCGTATTCGATCAGCGCGGCCTCGACGGTATCGTTCAGACGCGCCACGACGGGTCCTCCCGGATCGGGCTCAGGCCAGACCGAGGAGCCACAGCATGAGGGCCTTCTGCGCGTGCATCCGGTTCTCGGCCTGGTCCCACACGACCGAATGCGGCCCGTCGATCACGTCGGCGGCGATCTCCTGTCCCCGGTGGGCCGGGAGGCAGTGCATCACCGTGACGTCCGGGGCGGCGACGGCCACCTTCTCGGCGTCCAGCGCGTAGGCCGGGAAGACGAGGGCGCGCTCGTCGGCCTCGGCCTCCTGCCCCATGCTCGCCCACACGTCCGTGTACAGGACGTCCGCGCCGCTCGATGCCTCGATCGGGTCGTGTGTGATGGTCACGCTCCCGCCGGTCTGCGAGGCGATGTCGGACGCGCGCTGCACGACCTGCGGGATCGGCTCGAAACCGGGCGGCGTCCCGGCACGCACGTGCATCCCCGCCTTGGCGCCGCCGAACAACAACGAGTGCGTCACGTTGTTGCCGTCCCCCAGATACGTGACGATGTTGCCGGCGAGCTCCCCCTTCACCTCCTTGATCGTCAGGAGGTCGGCCAGGCACTGGCACGGGTGCTCGAAATCGGACAGGGCGTTGACCACCGGGATCGAGGCCGCAGAGGCGAGCACCTCCAGCCGTTCCTGCTCGAAGGTCCGCAGCACGATCGCCTGGACGTACCTCGACAGGACCCGCCCGGTATCCTCGATCGTCTCGCCACGCCCGAGCTGCAGATCCGCAGAGGACAGCGGCACCGGGTGGCCACCGGTCGAGGCGATCGCGATCTCGAAGGAGACCCGGGTGCGGGTCGAGGGCTTCTCGAAGATCATCGCGACCGAACGCCCCGCGAGGCGATCGGCGTAATCGCCCGGCTGGGACTTGACCTTGGCGGAGAGCTCGAGCAGCTGGCCGAGCTCCCTCGGCGAGAGGTCGTCGATCGACAGCAGGTCGCGCTCCATCGTTCGAGTCTAGACCGCGGGTCCGACCCGCCGCTCGCAGACCCAGCCCGCGAGGGACGCCGGTCCCGATCCGGATCGAGCCCCGCGCGTTCAGCCCGACCGGAGCCGGGCGCCGACGTCGCGCGACAGACGTTGGACGATCGCCTCCACCGCGCCGTCGACCTCCTCATCGGTCAACGTCCGGTCGGGGGCGCGGAAATCGACCGAGTAGGCGAGGCTCTTCGTCCCCTCTGGCAGCGGCGGTCCCTCGAACACATCGAACAGGAGCACCGAGCCGAGGATCTCGCCCGCCGCGTCCTCGAGCGCCGAGCGGACGCGCCCGGCCGGGATCGACGCGTCGACGGTGAAGGCCAGGTCACGGCGGACCGGCGGGAAGCGCGGCACGTCCTCCACACCCGCCACCGGGCGCGCGAGGCGCATCAGGGCCTCGACCTCGAGCTCGGCCACGGCGACCCGCCCGGAAAGGCCGAACCGATCGGCGACGCGCGGGTGGATCTCGCCCAGGACGCCGACCCGCTCCTCGCCGACCATGATCGTCCCGGACCTGCCGGGGTGGAACGGGCGGCCGATCGGGTCCCCGAGGGACCACGCGATCCCGAGCTCGGCCATCACGGCCTCGACGACGCCCTTCGCGTCGAACACGTCGAACGGGCGGTCGTCTCGCGCCCATCCGGGGTCGGCGTTCCCGTTCAGCGCGAACGCGGCCTTCGGGCGTTCTTCGGGCCGCCCGTCGCGCATCCGGAAGACCGAGTCGACCTCGAAGACGGCGACCGATCGGACGTGGCGATAGGCGTTGTGCCGGACGACCTTCAGCATCCCGGGGGTCAGACGCGTCCGAAGCCATCCGTCGTCCGCCTGGAGCGGGTTGGTGACCCGTATCGCGTCGTCGTCCCCCACCATCCGCAGGTCGGCCTCGGAGACGAACGGGATCTGCCGAACCTCGCGCAGCCCGGCCCGTCGCAGGGCGTCACGGACGCGGGTCCGGAACCCGTACGCGGCGGGCAGCCCGCCCGGTCGCGCGATCGGCGGAAGCGTGGAGCCGACCCGGTCGTACCCCTGCACACGCACGACCTCCTCGATCAGGTCGACCTCGCGCTCGAGGTCGACGCGGTACCCCGGGACCTCGACCAGGATCGTGTCCTCGTCGACGGTCTCGGTCCCGATCCCCAGTCGCTCGAACACCTCGACGGCGTCCACGTTCTTCACCGGGTACCCGATCAGCGCCGACGCCCGCGGTGCCCGCAGCTCGATCCGGCGCCGTGGCGGGGGCCCGCCCACCTCGACGACGCCCCGGAGCACGCGCGCACCGCACCACACGGACATCAACCGGCACGCCCGGTCGGCGCCCGTCGGCGCGGCCTCGGGATCGACGCCACGCTCGAACCGGATCGACGCCTCCGTCGACAGGCCGATCCGCCGCCGGGTGCGTTGGACGCCTCCGCGTTCGAACCACGCGGCCTCGAGCAGCAGGTCGCTCGTCTGCTCGGAGACCTCGGCGAGCTCGCCACCCATCACCCCGGCCACCCCGACCGGTCGCTCGGCGTCGCAGATCAGCAGATCGTCCTCGGTGAACGCCCGCTCGACGCCGTCGAGCGTCACGAGCGTCTCCCCCGCCACCGCGCGACGGACCACGATCCCCGGGCCCTTCAGGAGCGCGAGATCGAACGGGTGGAGCGGCTGGCCGATCTCGAGCATCGCGTAGTTGGTCGCGTCGACCACCGCCGAGATCGGACGCATCCCGGCCGCGAACAGCCGTGCTTGCATGGCGATCGGCGAGGGCACGTGCCGCACATCGCGAACGATCCTGGCGAGGTAGCGCGGGCAGCGTTCGAGATCCGCGACCTCCAGGGTCGCGACCCCCTCGGCGGGCTCGGCGTCCTCCTCCACATTGGTGTCCGGTGGTGACAGCGGGGTCCCCGTCGCCGCCGACACCTCCCGCGCGATCCCCAGCACGGACAGGAAGTCGGGTCGGTTGGGCGTGACCTCGATGTCGAGGACCGCGTCGGTCAACCCGAACGCCTCGGCGACGTCCGTGCCCGGCTCCAGGTCGCCCGGGAGCACGAGGATCCCCTCGTGCGACACCGAGATGCCGAGCTCGTCGGGCGCACACAGCATGCCGTGGGAGACGACGCCGCGGATCTCGCGGGCCGCCAGGGGTTCGGGGAGCGTGACCACGCTCGCACCGGGCGGCGCCAGCGGCACGAGGTCACCGGGAGCCATGTTCCGAACGCCGACGACCACCTCGAGCTCGCCCGAACCGGTCTGCACGCGGGCGAGACACAGGGTGTCGCTGTTCGGGTGGTCGCGGACCTCGAGGACCCTGGCGACCACGACACCGGATACGCGCTCCCAGGGGTACTCGATCGCCTCGACCTCGGCGCCCTTGGCGGTCAGCAGCTCGGCGAGGTCCTCGGCGGACCGTTCGGTCGGACACAGCTCGCGGAGCCAAGACAGGACGACCCTCACGCCGCGCCCTCGAACCGTTCGAGGAAGCGAACGTCACCCTCGACGAACAGCCGCATGTCGTTGACGCCGTACCTGACCATCGCGACACGCTCGATCCCCATCCCGAACGCGAACCCCGTGTACCGCTCCGAGTCGATCCCGCAGTTCTCCAGGACCTTCGGGTGGACCATGCCGGCGCCGAGCAGCTCGAGCCACCCGTTCCCGCAGACGCGGCATCCGACGCCGCCGCAGACGAAGCACGACACCGCCGCCTGGCAACCGGGCTCGACGAAGGGGAAGTAGTCGGGCGTCAGCCGAACCCGCACGTCCTCGCCGAACATCTCGTGGGCGAAGGCCTCCAGCGTGCCGCGGAGGTCGGCGAACGAGATCCCCTCATCGACCACGAGCCCCTCGACCTGATGGAAGACCGACAGGTGCGTCGCGTCGACGGCCTCGCGCCGGTAGGTGCGCCCGGGCACGATGACCGAGATCGGAGGCTCCTGCGACTCCATCGTCCTGATCTGGACCGAGCTGGTTTCGGTGCGGAGCAGGAGCCCGTCCGCGTCGACGTACAGGGAGTCCTTCATCGTCCTCGCGGGGTGGTCGGGGGGGATGTTGAGCGCCTCGAAGTTATGCCACTCGTCCTCGATCTCGGGTCCCACGGCCACCCGGTACCCCATCCGCGTGAAGATCTCGACGATCCGGTCCTGCACGAGGCTGAGCGGGTGCAGCGAGCCCGGACGCGGGCGCCTGCCAGGCAGGGTGACGTCGACCGCGTCAGCCCGGAGCAGCTCGTCCTCGGCGCCCTCCTCGAGCTCGGCGCGGCGCGTGTCGAGTTCGGACCGCAGCTCGGCGAAGGCCTCGTTGGTCCGGCGGCCGAGGTCGCGGCGGGCGTCGGCGGGCAGCGACCCGAGCGAGCTCTGTACGCTCGCGATCGGGGCCTTGCGCCCCAGGACCGCGGTCTTCGCCTCGTCGAGCTCCTCGACCGTCCGCGCCGCGTCGATCAACGCGCGTCCACGCTCGAGCTCCTGCTCGAGGATGCGCGCGGCCTCGGTCGGGTCCATGGTGCGGCGAGTCTAGCAAGGGCCTTTTCCGGCCTTTCGCGACGCCGCGCGGCCGCGGGCGACGCCCGTCAGGATGGCGGCTCTGACGGGACGGGGAGGTCGAGCGTGAAGGTGAGCGAGCCGTCCACGACGCGGGCCGACACGCCGCCCCCCTGGGCCTCGGCCACACCGAGCGCCACGAACAGCCCGATCTTGCTCCCGGAACCGGTCCCCGGCGCGCGGGGACGGAACAGTCGATCCGCCTGCTCCTGTGTGAGCTCGGTCTCGGCGCGGCGAGCCTCGACCGAGAGCCGGCCGTCGCGGACGCGTCCCTCGACGCGCACCGGTCCTTCGCTCGCCCACCAGACGAGCGATTCGACGAACGCCTCGAGCACGAGCCTGAGGCGTTCGGGGTCGACGAACACGTTCAGGTCGTCGCCGGCCGCCCACTCGACGCGGACGTGATCGGGGTCGCGGGCCAGGGACGTCGCGATCTCCTCGACCACCTGCGCGACGGACGTCCGTTGCGGGAACAGATCGAGCGCGCCGGCGGCGACCCGGGCGGCGTCCACGAGCTGACGCAGGATCGCGTTCAGGCGATCGGTGTCGAACTGGATCGCCCGCAGCATCAGCTCGCGGTCTTCGGGCGTCACCTGCTCCCAACGGGTGGCGAGGGCGTGCCCGATCCCCTTCAACGCGGTGAGCGGCGAGCGGATGTCGTGAGCGGCGGCGGCGATGATCGTCTCGAGCACCGCGCGCCTGCCCTCGCGACGCTGTCGCTCCCACTCGAACAGACAGACGGTCGCGGCCGCGGCCAGGTTCAGAGACTCGGCTCGACCCGTGATCGGCACCCGCACGGTCGCGTCGGCGAGGGCCGCGATCTCCTTGGGCAGACCCCACGCCTCGTTGCCGAACACGAACGCGACGGGATCGGACAGGTCCTCCTCGTAGAGGTCGCCCTCGCCGTCGGCGTCCATCGCGAGGATCCGCATCCCCCGCGCCCGCAGCGCCGCGATCGCCGACGCGGTGTCGGAGCCCCGCACGACCGGCAGGTGGAACAGCGAGCCCGCCGAGGCCCGCACGGTCTTCGCGTTGTACACGTCGACGGAGGACGAGGAGAAGACGACGGCGTCGGCACCAACGGCGTCGGCGGATCGGAGCACCGTCCCCGCGTTCCCCGGATCTCGGACCTCGTGCAGCAGCGCCACCCCGGCCGGCTCATCGGGCAGGTCGTCGAACGGGACGTCGAGGAACCCCGCGACCCCAACGAACCCCTGCGGGGTGACCGTGCCCGCCAGGCGGGCCATCACGTCATCGCTCACGTGCGTCGCGGCGACGCCCCCGGCGCGTGCGCGTTCGACCAGGGGATGCGAGGGCTCCGTGTGGAACAGGGCCGAGATCCCCCCGCGGGGCATCGAGAGCGCCTCACCCAGCGCCTGCACGCCCTCGACCAGGAACGCACGTTCGCGCTCACGGAACGCCCGCTTGTGGAGCTTGAGAGCCGCGGCGACCTTCGGGTTGCGGACGGAGGTGATCACGCGCCCTCCCGGCCTCCGAGCTAGGCCGCGAGCGCGTCCTTGGCGGCCTCGACGAGCTGGCCGAACGCGGCCGGGTCGTGCACGGCCATGTCGGCCAGCATCTTGCGGTCGACCTCGATCCCGGCCTTGCTCAGGCCGTGCACGAACCTCGAGTAGGACAGACCGTGCTGGCGAGCGCCCGCCCCGATCCGGGCGATCCACAGGCGGCGGAACTGCGCCTTGCGGTCGCGTCGGTCGCGGTAGGCGTACTGCCCCGAATGGAGGAGCTGTTCCTTGGCCACGCGGTAGCGCTTCGATCGCGAGCCGAAGTACCCCTTGGCCTTTCGGAGCACCTCACGGCGCTTCTTCTTCGCGTGGACCGATCGTTTGACCCGTGCCATCTCGCTACTTCCCGAGGAGCCGACGGATGTTGGTGCGCTCGGCCGTGACCTGGGTCATGCCTTCCACGCGCCGTCGGCGGCTCCCGCTCTTCTTCCGCAGGAAATGATTGCCGGTCGCCTTGCGATGGAGAACCTTGCCGGTCCGCGTGATGCGGAACCGCTTGGCCGTCGCTCGGTGCGTCTTCTGTTTGGGCATCGCTCATCTTCCTCTGGTCGAACCTGTGCCGCGTGCGACTCCTCGTGCGCTTCCTGCTACGTCTCCGGCGGGGCCTCCGCCGGGGCCGCGACCACCTCGTCCGGCGTCTGCTCCGGGACGGGCTCGGCCGCCGTCCGGGCAACGGCCGCCTCCGGCTCGCGCCGGTTCCTCGGTCCGGTGCTCTTCGGTTCTGGGGGCTTCTTCGACGGCGCGAGGACCATCACCATGTTCCGGCCGTCCTGCTTGGGATGGGCCTCGACGATTGCCTGTTCCGCGAGGTCCGCGACCAGCCGGTCCAGGATCTTGCGGCCGAGCTCGGTGCGGGCCATCTCGCGCCCCCGGAACATGATCGTCACCTTGACCCGCGCGCCCGTCCGGAGGAACCGCTCGACGTGGCCCTTCTTGGTTGCGTAGTCGTGCGGATCGATCTTCGGACGGAACTTGATCTCCTTGACCTCGATCCGGGCCTGCTTCTTGCGGGCTTCCTTCTGCCGGATGTCGCGCTCGTACTTGAACTTCCCGTAGTCCATGATCCTGGCGACGGGAGGGTTCGCCTGCGGCGCCACCTCCACGAGATCGAGATCCAGATCCTGTGCC
>Ga0209887_1000224_pt1 | contig 16852 bp, 13 predicted proteins | sample GWRWN1_30_40_FD_187230 | JGI IMG/M metagenome (GOLD analysis project Ga0209887, IMG submission 187230) | Riverbed sediment microbial communities from areas with no vegetation in Columbia River, Washington, USA - GW-RW N1_30_40 (SPAdes)... | ecosystem: Environmental > Aquatic > Freshwater > River...
CGTAGCGAGCACGGTCGTACTCCTCAGGGCGCTGGAAAGTCGCGGTGTTCTCGAATCTGTCAACGGTCGCATCGCCGTGGGCTGGCTCGTGGTCGAGGATCTCGTGATGGTCCTTGTGCTGGTGTTGCTGCCGCCGTTTTCGGTATGGCTTGGCGGCAATTCACCGATTCCCGCTGAAGGAGCAGGAGATCAAAGTTTATTGATAACACTTGTCTTCACCCTCGGCCGAGTCTCCGTCTTTATCGCGCTTATGCTCGTTGTCGGCCGGCGCCTCTTTCCATGGTTGCTCTGGCAGATCGCCCGCACCGGCTCGCGGGAACTTTTTACTCTGTGCGTTATTGCGGCCGCCGTGGGTATCGCCTACGGCTCCGCCGAGCTTTTCGGCGTCTCCTTCGCCCTCGGCGCTTTTTTCGCCGGCATGGTTATGCGCGAGTCCCCTCTAAGCTACCGAGCTGCTGAAGAATCTTTGCCGCTGAGGGATGCGTTTTCGGTTCTGTTTTTTGTATCCGTGGGCATGCTGTTCGATCCCCACGTCCTGATTAGCGAGCCGATTCATGTAATCGTCGTCGTGGCGATCATTGTATTCGGCAAGTCACTGGCCGCCTTTTTTCTCGTTCTGCTGTTCCGCTACCCGCTCAATACAGCGCTCACGGTATCGGCCAGCCTGGCACAGATCGGCGAGTTTTCTTTCATCCTGGCGAACTTGGGCGTTTCCCTGGGGCTTCTTCCAACGGAAGGCCAGAGCCTCATTCTGGCGGGAGCAATCATCTCGATCGCGCTCAATCCGCTGGTCTTCCACGCCATCGAGCCTGCACAAGCCTGGATTCGAAGCCGCTCGAAACTTGCCCAAACCTTGGAACGTCCCGACGATCCCCTTGCGGTTCTGCCGATGACCGTTGACTTGACTCGCCTTACCGGCCAGGTCGTGTTGGTGGGCTATGGCCGCGTCGGCCGGCGCATCGGTGAAGCACTGACCGCGAATGGCATTTCTTTTGTCGTCGCCGAGGAGAATCGTGGGATCGTCGAGAAATTGCGCGAGAGCGGCGTGCCCGCGGTTTCCGGCGATGCGTCCGAACCAACGGTTCTTATTCAAGCGCATATCCACCGAGCGCGCATGCTGGTGATCGCCACGCCGGATACGCTGGATGTGCGCCGCATGATCGAGATCGCGCGCACGGTCAACCCGCGCATCGAGACGGTGGTGCGCACGCACAGCGAGGAAGAGGCGGTGCTTCTCGAAAAAGAAAATGCCGGCAAAGTTTTCCTGGGCGAGCACGAGCTGGCGCGCAGTATGATCCAACACGTGCTCGACCGCTACGCCGCTGGAACTGAGCGGCATCACTAGCGCCGCCGGCAAACCCTATTCCTATGCCAAACTTCGAGAAATGACAGAGTACGTGACAGCCAAATGACATCGTAGCTTTCCGGGATGTTCTCATTGACACCGTTTCACTGACGGCATAAGTTTCCTACCGATGTGGACCAGCCGCACGGCGAATGTTACTGTATGGCATGCCACAACGAATGGACTTCGAATGTCACGTCATGCGCTCCACGCTCTGCTTTCCTTCGTCATTGCTATGATCACCGCTGGCCCTGGCTCGTCGACACTCGCGCAAACTTCCTCCGCCGCCGAAGAAACGCTGGTGAAAAAAGCCCGGGCGATCCACGAGAAGGTGATCACCCTGGACACTCACATCGATTTCTCTCCAGGTGATCTAGTCGGTGAGCGAAATTACACGCAGCGCCTCGAGACCCAGTTCAACCTACCCAATATGATCGACGGCGGCCTTGATGCACTATTCTTTAGTATTTATGTCGGCCAAACGAGAGAAGCGCAGAATCCGGATGCATTCAAACCCGCGGGCTACGAGCGTGCCTACAAGCTCGCGGTTGAGAAATTCGATGCGGTCCTTCGCTTTACTCGCGAGATTGCGCCGGACAAGATCGAGCTGGCGCTCAATGCCGCCGACATGCGCCGGATCAACGCGCAAGGAAAAAAAGTCGCCCTGATGGGCGTCGAGAACGGTTATACTATCGGCGAGGACATCGCCCGCGTCAAGGAATTCTACGATCGCGGTGCGCGCTACCTGTCGCTCACCCATAACGGCCACAATCAGCTCGCCGACTCCCAAACCGGCGAGCGCGATGGCTGGAAATGGAACGGGCTCTCGCCCCTCGGCAAGCAAGTTGTCGGCGAACTGAACCGCCTCGGAATTATGGTCGACGTGTCCCACGCGTCCAAGCAGTCGATGATGCAAATGGCGGCGCTGTCCAGGGCGCCCATCATCGCGTCCCATTCTGCCCCCCGCGCGCTCTGCGATGTAAGCCGCAACATGGACGACGAGCAATTGCTGGCGCTGAAGCGAACCGGCGGCGTCATTCAGGTGTTCGCCTATAGCAGCTCCATCAAGACGACGCGGCCCGATTCACCCGAACGCGCTGCGGCCCTCGCAGCGGCAAGGAAAGAACACAATCTGCCCGAGCCAACCGGGCCCGGCCAACCCGCGCGCTTCCAAGCAGCGCTCAAAAAACTGTCGGCCGATGGCCGCGCGGAATACGAAAAGCAACTCGCCGAAATCGACAAGCAACACCCCGGCGATCCGCCCGCCAACCTCAAGGACTTCGTCGACCATATCGACTACGCCGTCAGGCTCATCGGTATCGACCACGTCGGCATCGCATCCGACTTCGACGGCGGCGGCGGCGTCATCGGCTGGAACGACGCCAGCGAAACCTTCAACGTGACGCTGGAGCTTGTCCGCCGCGGCTATACTGAACAGCAAATAGAAAAACTCTGGGGCGGCAACCTACTTAGAGTGATGGACGCAGTGCAGCGGATCGCGGGGGAACTGCAGAAAAATTGAAGTTTTCTGCGTTCTCGATTCGATAGACGTACAGGATTGAATGGTGTCGCGGCCACGGATTTGCTTTGTCTATCAGCAACGAAGGCCACCACTACCAGCTCACCAAAGACAAGTTTGTTGCAGAATGGTGGCCGTCTCATTGTGGCACCGCTCCTTTTCGCTCGGATGCCTCCTCTTACCGCAATACCTCCCGTGCCGTGAGATCCTTGAGCTGCGCACTTGACATCTCCAATAGTTCTCCAAAGACCGCTTCATTGTCTTCACCCGCGGAGTGAGCGATTTCGTCACGGCAGACATCACTTGCCGTCAGCCGCACGGACGGTCCGGCGCGAGTCACCCAGCCGACTTGCGGGAGGTAGACGTCCCGTGCGCAGCCGCGCTCGCGCAGATGGGGATCACGGTAGAGATCTTCCGCCGTCTGCACAACACCCGCTGCGATTCCGTCCCGCTGCAAGATCAACATGACCTGATGCGGAGTGTGCTGCGCTGTCCACGATTCGACTAGCGCATCGAGTTCCTTGCGATTGGCAAGGCGCGCGGGAAGATCGACGAAGCGCGGATCCGCAGCCCATTCACGATGCCCTGCGATTTCACAGAATCGTACCCACTCTTCTTGCGTCTCAACAGAGATGACGCACCAACGGTCGTCACCCCGGCAACGATAGCAGCCGTGAGGCGCGGCCAAAGGACTAAAATTCCCCTGAGGCTCCGGCTCGCGGTCATTGATAAGCAGTTCCAAGAAAGCCGGACCAAGCATGGAGGCCGCAGTTTCCGCCTGGGAGATATCGATGTATTGGCCTTTACCGGTTTGGGCGCGGTAGTGCAGCGCAGCCAGTATGGCGAGGGCACCGTAAGAGGGTGCGACGTAGTCGGGAAATGCTGTCTGGCAGGCCGCGCCGGGCCGCTCGACTTCCGGGTCGCGCCAGAGGTAAGTCATTCCCGAGAAGGCCATAAGGATCGGGCCAAAGCTGACAAAATCGCGCCGCGGTCCTGTCTGGCCGAATGCCTGTAGACTCGCCATGATGATATCTTCGCGAACTTCCTTCATGCGCGGATAATCCAATCCCCAGCTCGCCATGACCCGCGCGCTGAAGTTCTCGGCGACAACGTCTGACAAGGCAATCAGTCTCTTGGCGAGCGCCAGCCCTTCCGGATGTTTCATATTGATGGCGATTCGCTTTTTGTTGCGATGGCTTTCCAGGTCAGAGGCGATCTGGAACCGCTGGCCGCGTTGCGGGCTGCGTACAGTTCGACCGGCTTCAACGGTGATAACTTGGGCCCCATGTTCGGCCAGCAAACTTCCCAGGGCCGGCCCGACGATGCCGGTGGGAAAACTGAGAACTCGAATGCCGGCAAAAGGCAATGAATGAGACGCCCGTTCCGATGAGCGGCGAAGCGCTTCCAGCCACGGTGAGGATTTTGCAAATTCGTTGGTGATTGCCTGTTGATGTTCTCCAAGTAGCGGAGCTCCCCGCTCGATGCGCCAGGGACTTTCGGAAAACTTGTAAGGATCGCCGGGAAAGCGATGCCGCCCGAGATATGAATGATCGACTTCGACGACGTATTTGCGATGTTGCGTCTGCGGGTCATCCAAGAAAGCGCTGGGCGAATTGATGGGCGATGCGGCCAACCGATGGGATTGAAACTCCTCGAAGAATGTTTTCGCATCCGAGGTCAAGGTGCGCGCCTCGATAATTCGGTCAAGAACCGGCCGCAACGGATGGCGGTTCTGGACGTTTTCGAGTTTCGGGTCCATAAGCTCTGCCGGGTTTCCCAACCACTCGACCAGACGCTTCCAGTGGTCCGGCTGATTGCAAAAGATCCTCGCGTATCCGTCCTTGCATTTGTAGGTCTCTGCCACGGTTGTCGATTGACTGTGGCCCGTGCGTTCCGGAATCTCGCCCGTCACGCTGTACCGCGTGATGATTCTGAGGAAGGGATCAGCGACGAGGACATCCTGCAGAGAAACTTCCACGTGGTCGCCACGGCCCGTAAAGCGCCGGTTGTAGAGCGCCACAAGAGTTCCGAAAGCTGCGTGAACCGAGCCTAGATGGTACGCAACGTCACATGGACCCATGAGCGGCGCACGCTGCGGCTGGCCACAGAGATTCATCAAACCACCCATAGCGAACGCAACAATGTTGGGTGCCTTGAAGTCGCGATAAGGTCCCGTGAGTCCAAAGCCGGTTATCGAGGTCAGGACCAGCGACGGGCGGATAACCTGCAGCGCCCGGTAACCGATACCGATCCGATCCAGATATCCAGGTGGCCGATCTTCAATCAATACGTCGGCGTTCGCTACCAGAGCGCGGAATGTGGTTTGCCCTTGGACGGTTTCGAGGTCGAGGACGATACCCTTCTTATTCGTGTGATACCCAGCAAATGACAAGCTGCCGCCAGGATGCACGATATCATTTTTGAACGGCCCTTCGCGCCGCATGGGATCGCCGGCGGGCGGCTCGATGAGAATCACCTCCGCGCCTAAGTTGGCGAGGAGCATACCACAGTAGCCTCCCATGCGGCCGGCGAGGTCGAGAACACGCAACCCGGAGAGCGCGCCAGAGGAATTCAATTCAACAGGCATTTTAGAGTCGGTTAATGGATGATTCTACTGCTTAGGGATGGAAGTGAGCTTTCCACTGCTATCGTATACTTCGACCGGACCATAGGGTTCCAAGACGGATTGAATCTTTAGACCGTCACCCACCGCGACAAGCTGCATCGTATCGGGGTCGAGATACTTGCGAGCCACCCGCTGCACGTCCTCCGCAGTCACCGCCATGATCTTGCCTGGGTAGGTATCCCAATAGTCCTCCGGCAGGCGAAACTGTACGCGCGAAGCCGCAAGCCCTAGGATCGCCGTCGGCTGTTCCAGCGACAGCGCAAAGCGCGCCGCGATGGCCCGTTTGCTGTCTTCCAATTCGGCGAGCGGAACGGTTTGGTCTCGGATCCGGCCAATCTCTTTGAAAAACTCTACGAGCGCTCCGGTGGTCACTTCCGTTCGCATGTTACCGCCTGCACGCCACGGTCCAGGGTAACGTAGAGCGCTAAAGTCGCTATAGACCCCGTAGGTGTAACCTTTCTCTTCGCGAAGGTTTAAGAACAACCGCCCCGAAACGCCGCCGCCGAGGATGTGGTTCATGACCACCATAGGAATATAATCCGGACTGCGGCGCTCGATGGCGATATTGCCTAGCGCCACGGTTGTTTGGACTGAGTTCGGCCGGTGAACGAGATAAACCTTGCGCGAGGTGGCCGCAACAGGATTAGGAGGCCAGGTGCGTTTGACATCGTTTCGCTGCCAGCCGGCAAACCATTTTTCGAGCCGCGGGATGAGTTCTCGGGCGCGAACATCGCCGGCGATCGCAAGCAGTGCATTTTGCGGCGCATAGCGTTCCCGATACCATCTCATGAGAGCTTCTTGAGTCAGCGCGTCTAAAGATTCAACCGTCGGTGAGACGGTGGCGGCGGGATGATCGCCGTAAACGGCGCGGTTGAAACGTTCATTGACGAGAAAGTTCGCCGCCGAACGTTGTTGACGGAGCTGGGCGCGCTGCCTTTGTTTCAGTTTCTCAAGCTCTTCCTGCGGAAAACTGGGATTGAGGAGCACGTCGACGGCCAGGGCGAACCAGGAATCGAAGTTGTCACTCAAACCCGAGGCGCTAAACACAACCTGGGAGGAGCCAAAGGACCCGGCAGCTCCCAGAGTCGCGCCCAGGCGGTCGATCTCTTCCGCGATCTGTAAGCTGGTCAGCGACTTCGTGCCTTCACGCAGCATTTGCGCCGTAACGTTAGCCAAGCCGGTCATGCTTGGCGGTTCGAACAGTGCCCCGGCGCCGCCAATATGCAATTGCGCGAAAACCGAGGGCGTCCGGTGATCTTCCAGAATCAGCACGGTCAAGCCATTTTGTAGTTTGGCTTCAACGGGTTTTGGTAGTTTGACCTGCAGCACTTCCTCCGATAGCGGCGCTTTGTTTTTGCGCTCGACCTTGCTGCCCGGCGTTTCAATCGATTCCTGAGCTTTGAGCAGCGGCAGATTCGGGTCCAGGAAGGCGACACCCAAAACAAGGCAGGCAACGATGCACGCTGAATATCTTATGAGGGCTTTCCTACGCATGATCTTTGAAGCTAACGATCATCCAGTGCCGCTTTTGCTGCTGCGGGCTTGGGCATGGTAATAACGACGGTTCGTTGGGTCTCCTTCAAATAGGTGCGCGCAACCCGCTGTAGATCGCTTTTAGTCACTTGACTGTATTTTTGCTGCACTGAATTGATGAGCTGCGGATCGTTGTAATACACGGCGTAGTGACCGAAAGCGTTAGCCCTTGCCCGGGTGCTGTACCGTTGCTGGGCGCGCTGGCGGCGTAACTGCATTTGTACCTTGCTTAGCTCCCAATCGGCGATTTGCTCGTTCTGCAATCGTTCTATATCTTCGTAAATTAGTTTCTCCAGGGCTGCTAAATCGGTCCCAGGCCGAGCCGTAATGGAGAACCAAAAAAGCGACGGGCCGCGCCGCTCATCCGGCCCAGCGGAAGCGCTGAGCGCCACCTCCTTCTCCTTTATCAGCTTTTGATAGAGACGCGACGACACACCGCCCGATAGCACCTGTCCCAGCACTGAAAGCGCATACCAATCCGGCGTGTTGCCCGCCGGAATTTTATATACGATATCCAAGCGCGGAGTATGCGCGAAAGCATCCTCGATGATCTTGCGACGTTCAGTTTTCTGCTCCGGTTCGGCGACATCGGGTACGGGCGGCGCTGGTTGCGCGGGGATACTTTCGAAGTATTTCTTGATCAACCTCAAGGCGACGTCCATCTGGAAGTCTCCTACCAACGATAGCACGGCATTATTGGGCGCGTAGTAAATGCGAAAAAAATCCGCGGCGTCTTGAACCGTGGCGGCGTTTAGGTCTTCCATCGAGCCGATAACCGAATGCTGGTACGCGAAATTGGCATAAGCGGTTGCGATCACCGCCTCGTGGGTTCTCCCATAGGGGCGGTTGTCGATGTTCTGCCGCCGCTCCTCTTGCACCGTTTGCCGCTGATTGTCGAGGTTGGGCTGCGTAATGTTCAGCGCGCGCATACGGTCCGCCTCGAGAAAAATCCCGAGCTCCAACTGGTTCGCCGGCAAGGTCTCAAAGTAATTGGTCCGGTCGGCGTTGGTGGTGCCGTTGGCGCTGCCGCCGTTGTTTTGCACCAGAATAAAGTGCTCCCCCTTGCCAACATTCTCCGACCCCTGAAACAGCATATGCTCGAACAGATGGGCGAAGCCGGTCCGTCCCGGCCGCTCGTCGCGTGAGCCGACATTGTAGGTGACACAGATGGAATAGGTCGGCGCGCTATGATCCACGGCGAGGATGACCCTGAGACCGTTGTTCAGTCTGAATTCTTTGAAGGCGACGTCAAAGGACTTGGTTAACTTAGGGACGGTCTGATTAGACTCGGATTCCGCGCTCTCAAGCAGGGTGCCCGTAACAATCGATGCCAGCACGATCAACCCCGCTACAAAAGATTTTGCTGTTTTCACTGGCTGTTCGTGCATTGCGCCAACTTCGAGTTATCCGACGTTCGATATAGCAGTATATTTCTATCAGGGCAGCTTCAGCAAGCTCCGGGCGAGTTTTACCGTTGACTCCTGCAACGCAAGGGCATAAGGGAAAGGCCAGCAAAAACAGTTCACGCCCGATGGAGGTAGCCCTTATGAAAACGTCTTGGGAATCAGTTAACGTCGATGGCAGTCCGATGCGCCTTTACTTATGTCAACCGGAAGGGACGGGTTCGGTTCCAGCAATCGTTGTTATACAGAATCAAGATGGGGTTGCGGAGTTTACGCAGGAGATGACGCGCCGGGTCGCCGAAGCCGGCTACGTGGGCATCGCTCCCGACCTCTATCACAAAAACACGCCGGCAATTAACGCCGACCACCAGAAACGCGCCGGCAGTCGTCGAGATGCCGGGGTCATCAATGATGTGAATGCCGCAGTAGATTTTCTACGCGGCTGCGCCACAGCCGACGTAGGCAGGTTGGGCATCGTCGGATTTTGTATGGGCGGCCGCGTTGCGTGTTTAATGGCCGCAGCTAACCCGATTTTCCATGCGGCGGTGGATTTTTACGGAGGCGGCGTTTACAAAGCCTGGGGTGACGGTCCTGCGCCATCGGATCGCGCCGCGGAGATTCATTGTCCCATCCAGGGTCATTTCGGCGAACTGGACCAGAACCCGCCAGCCGATGAAATGCGCACCCTTGATGCCGAGTTAACGCGATTAGGCAAGCCCCATGAGTTCTATTTTTATCCGAATGCGGGCCATGCCTTTAATCGCAAAGGTTGGGACGGTTATCGACCTGAAGCCGATGCCGCATCCTGGCCCCGGACGCTGGATTTTTTTAGGAAACATCTGCTGGATATAGCGCCCAAGAAGGCAGCCGCCGCGCGGTAAGATAAGCAGAGCCATGAAACTCAACCTCTGTTGTCTCCAGCTCCTGGTAACTGTCGTTCTCACCACAGGATCAGCTCCGGTGACGAGCGCGGCCGAGCCCAAGGTCGTGAACATTGGCTGGACCGGCGGTTCGAGTTGGACGTCGCTGCCGGACAGAGTCGCCTCTGAAAGAGGCTTCTATGAAAAAGAAGGGCTGCGGGTTCGGTACATTCAGTTCCAGGGCACGAACTTGATGCTCAGCGCACTGCTGGCCAGCGAGCTGGATTATGTCACCATCTTGCCGTTTATCGCCGGCGCCGCCACGCGTGGCCTGCCGGTGAAAATCGTTGCAGCGACCACCAAAGCGAGCGGTTATGCCATCGTGGCCCGATCAGACATCGACAGCATCAAAGCGCTGAAAGGAAAAAAAATCGCTATCAACAGTTTCGGCAGCTCGGCGGACTTTGCGATTTACCAACTGCTTAGCCGAAATGGCTTAGATCCCAACAAAGACGTTACCCTGCAAGCGATCGCCGGCAGCCCTGACGCACGTTTCGCCGCGCTGCTCGGTGGCTCCGTCGAGGCCACTGTTGTCAGCAGTCCATTCGAGTATCGGGCTGAACAGAAGGGATTCAAAACCCTCTTGTCGGTGAAAGAAACGGCGGAATTCGTGCGCATTCCCATTGCCGGCCTGAGCACAACACAGCGAAAGATCGAAAAAGAACCGGATGAGATCGTCCGGGTGTTGCGCGGCCTGCGCGCGGCGATCCTATTTCTCCAAAGTCAACGGGAGATCGGCGTCGGGCTACTCGAAAAGTTGCTCAAGCTCGATCGTCCTGCCGCTGAAAGATTCTACTCGGTCTACCGCGACCAATATAATCCAGACCTAACGGTGCCGGACTCGGTCGCCGAAGAATGGATCGCCGTGGGTACATTCCGAGCGAAAGAGAAGATCAGTGTCAAGCCTCAGGTGGTTTATGACTGGACGTTTGCCGAAAGAGCCAGACGATAAACAGCGACAGGAAGCGCGGGTTGGAAAATGACGAATTTAGTCTCTCCCCTGACCCAGGTTGTAAGTCGGTACAGTGTCTCATGAAGACCATTCACGTGAATTCCGACATCACCCGCCGACAATTCCTCAAGGTATTCCATTTGATGCCTGCAGTTTAATATCCATCAGGACCGCCACCGTCCTCTCGCGCATTTCTCGAGGGTCCGGCTTTCGTTGACTCTACAAACTGCCCTGCCGTATCCTGGTTCTCACGGAGCATAACCCAACGTTCCGTGCCCATTTCAACAACCGTCATTCGGCCGGTAACCTTCAGTTTCTCTCCCCGAGTGGGAAGCAACTTGTCTGTGACTACTTTGATGCTGCCAGTGCCATCCTGGATCTCGTAGTATTTGATCACCAGAAGCGATACCGCATTCGTCACCGTTCCATAGACCGTGATATCCTTATTTTGATAGTCCCGCGGATGATCCAAGATGTCCCTAATTTTAGTCGCGGTGATGCTATACGCCGCATCGCAAGCAAGGTTCAGAAGTGTGAGACAGAAAAACAAACTGCAGACGAAGCGTCTTGAACGCATGATATCCTCCTCCTTTGAGCACAGGTTGCTCGCGCGAGGCGACAATCGAATTTGTGGTGGCCTCACTTTATACCAAGTCGGGTTGCCAAATACTGACGGGCTCCGGGGCCGGTCCTGGAAATCAAGGCGGCTCGTATCCGATTAGAAGTTTTCTTGTAAACCTTATTGGCGAAATCAGCGAGACCGCCGTCAGAAAAAGGGAAGGGCTTCCTTCTCAGAGGTTAGTGCAAAATGTCGTAGACCGCGCCAGCCGCAGCTCCCGCTCCACCGCCAATCAGCGCGCCTTTTTTAGCCCCGTAGCCGGTGCCTGCTCCAACTGCAGCGCCGGTGCCTGCTCCAATTGCCCCACCCGCGATTGTGCCGCAAGGCGCAGTCGTCATACTAAGCATCACAAGGCCAAGTACCGCTGCCGTTATCCGCGTTTTCATTTGCCACCCACTCCTTTAGACGTGGTCACCGACCGTCAGTTAACGACGGTCGGTGTATGCAAGACTCACGTGCTAATCTTTTTGAAGAAACTCTTATCTCCTTTGATTTCTGGCCGTTGAATTCGCTTGCTCTTGTTGCATTGCCAGGGCAGATACGTCCGCGTCACCGTTCAAATCCTTGGTGGCTTCGACCTTTGCCTCGCGCGCAGCAAGAACGCGCAGGTTTCCGACCGGCTTGCTATACGTTTTGATCAACCAGACTTTTCCGGTGAACCGGTTGATCTTATATGCGGTATCTACCGGCCCGTTGGGCGGTGTTATGGTGTAAATCCCGCCGATAATCAGGGCAACAAGCAGAACCAAAATCGCCCCGCCGGCTGCCCATAGAATTTTCTCGTTCACGAACATAATCTTCTCTTTCATGATCTCGATTCTCCTTTGCGTTGAGATGGTCAACACATCGCTGGAAGCTTAGTATTCCCCCCGTTGACGTCTTAACCGTTCGACCTCATAACGCTGGCGTTCGAGCTCCGCATTGTTCCTGCGAATCTGTTCGTCTTGTCTGTAGTTCTGATACTCCTGGCCCTGCAGCTGGTCGCCGATCAGAGCTCCGGCCCCCAACCCGAGACCACCACCTATAGCCGCTCCGGCACCCGGGTGACCAACCGCGCTGCCGATTAATCCCCCCGCAGCAGCGCCGCCAAGCGCGCCAATGCCGGCGCCTTTTTCTCGTGTCGTTAACGGCCCACCGGCGCAACCGACGGCCGTCAGGGTTCCTGCCAGTAGTAATATCGGAGCTATACTCGTAAATTTTCCGGTCGCGTTCATTTCTACACCCTCCTTTTTCCTGCGTTCGGCTGGCGAATAGATCTCTTTTTGTTGTTTGCCAGCCGATTAGAAATAAAGGCAACGGCCGTGCCGAGCTAAGAAAGCACCTCATTTCAATAGGTTATAGCAAGGCGAATTATCGGGGGTAGGTAAAACGTACGGCAGTGGGAAGAAATTACCTACTTGCCCAAAATCTGTGCTTTTACGGAAAGAACCGCCATAAAACACGCAAAAATAAATTTCTTAACAAACAGGAATTCGAGAAAGTTTCGTTAGCCTTCGGCGACTTTCGCTAAACATCGTAGCAGTCACCAAACTGATTGAGATACAGCGTCTTGCAGGAACGGAGGAAGTGGTAATGTAAAAAAAGGAGCGCAGTAAAGAAGATTAAACGTGAACAACGAGCCGTGCGCCGCCGAGTTCCCATTGTGATTGCGCAGGAGCCCATAGTAAATATAAAAACAGTATTAGCCCCGGGGATTAACCCACGCGACCATTAGTTTAGGAGGAATCATGAAAAGTCACAAAACTTTTACTTTCTTGTTCCTGATTCTGGTTATCAAGTGTTTCACATCAGACCTTGGATTCGCTCAAGATAAGATCCGCATCGGGGTACCGTTATTTCCGACGGTTTCATTTCCAGTATTTATCGCCCATGAGAAAGGCTTTTTTGAAAAGAATGGTCTGAAAGCCGAAATCATCAGGATCAACAGCGAGCCAACCACTTATCAGGCGTTGATTTCGGGAGACATCGATGCCACTTCCGGCGCGCCCACCGGCCTGGTGCAATCCAATTTGCAAGGCGTGCCAGTGGTCTCACTCGGGAGTTGGGACAACCTGGTATCGTACACCATAGCCACGCGGGAAAAGATCGACGATCTATCCCAATTGAAAGGAAAAAAAATCGGTATCAATAGACTCGGCGGTAAGTCGTCGCTGGTTCTCCGAGTCATGCTGGAGGACGCCGGCCTCAATACTACGAAGGACGTTACTTTGCTGCAGCTCGGTGGCTCGCAGGAGCGGCTGGCCGCACTAATGCGCGGGGGTATTGACGCAGCGCCGGTGGATTTTGCGTTCGAGCCTAAAATGAAACAGTTGGGCTTCTTTCTCGTTACCGGCAAAAAAACTCCTTTTATGAATGGCCCCATCACCGTGAAGGTTGCTGCTTTGCAGTCGAATCGATCCAAGTGGGTGCGCTTCGTCAAGTCCTATTTGGAAGCGACCCATTACATGACAACAAATAAGGAAGGCTCCGTGGAAGTGCTCCGTCGCGCCGTCGGTCTCGAGGACAAAGAAACCTTGGATCACGCCTACGAGCAGATGCGCGCACGGGCCGATGTTGACCTGATTCCAACCGACGCGGCGGTGGACAACCTGATCAAGATGATGACTTACGTCGACAAACGGGCATCGTCGGTCGACAGGAGCAAGCTCGCGGACTATTCGATTTTAAAAGAGCTGGGGCAAGGAAAGTCGTTGCCCGCAAAGAAGTAGACATCGCAGTGATGGAGCATCGGATTGGAGTGATGGAGTAGTGGAGTAGTGGGTTTTAACTCCCAACACTCCATCACTCCAGTACTCCATTACTCCACGATTAGTATGAGCGAGATTCATTTCGTCGATACCACGTTGCGCGATGGGCAGCAAAGTCTCTGGGCGCTGGGCATGAGAACCGGGGCGATGCTGCCGATCGCGGCGCAAATGGATCGGGTGGGTTTTGAATCGATGGAATTTTTCGTCTCGATCATGATCAAGAAATACGTCCGCGAGCATAAAGAGAATCCCTGGATCTGGCTGCGCGAGGGGACCAAACGCTTCAGCCGCACCCGGCTAAGAAACCACGGCGGCATGCACGGCTCCGGCGCCTTCGAAAAACTGCCCCACGCGGTGATGCGTCTCCTGATCGAGCGCGTCGTCTCCTACGGCATAACCTTGACGCGAACTTCCAATTGCTGGAACGATTTCCAGGAGCTTAAAGAGGAGCTGCATCAGTTGCGCGAGGTCGGGATGGAAACCATCGTCAATCTCATATATTCCGTTTCCCCCCGTCACAGCGATGCCTATTATGCCGAAAAAGCCCGTGAGGCAGCCGCCATTCGGCCTTATCGGATTTGTTTCAAAGACGTGGGTGGGCTGCTCACGCCGGAACGTGCGCGAACGCTGATTGCGGCTATTCTTCAAAACGCGGGTGACGTTCCTGTGGAGTACCATGCGCACTGCAACAATGGGTTGGCGCCCCTATGCTATCTCGAAGCGGTGAAACTCGGCATCACAACGTTGCATACCGCGATACCGCCCCTCGCCAACGGCTCCTCGCAACCTTCGATTCTCAACGTGGCCAAAAATCTCCGGGCCTTGGGCTACACGCCGGTAATTAATGAGGAAGAGGTAAAACCGATCGAGGAACACTTTACAGCCGTCGCCAAACGGGATGAACTTCCCATCGGAAAGCCATTCGCGTACGAAGAGTCACAGTACTTGCACCAGGTGCCGGGGGGAGTTATTTCAAACTTGCGCCATCAACTGCGCCTGGTGGGCAAAGAAGACAAGTTGCAGCAAACTCTGGACGAAGCCGCACTCGTGCGTGCCGATTTTGGTTATCCCATCATGGTTACTCCTCTCTCTCAGTTCGTCGTCAGCCAGGCAGCAATCAACGTGATCGTCGGCGACCGCTACAAAGAAGTGACCGATCAAGTGATCCAGTACGCGCTGGGATTGTGGGGCGAAGAAGCGCCTGCACTCATGGATCCCAACGTGAAAGACAAAATCTTGAGCCGGAGTCGGGCCAAGGATTGGCAAGGCTGGGAACCCCCAGAGCCTTCGGTTGAAGAGGTCCGGAGAAAGTTCGGTGGAGCTTCGGTTTCCGATGAAGAGCTCTTGCTTCGAGTCTATGCGGGTGAAGACGCTGTGAAAGGCATGAATGCCGCCGGAGCACCCCGAGCGCACTTGAACGGAACGCAGCCTCTAATTCGTTTGATCGAAGAGCTAAGCAAAAAAAAGGCCTGCACTCAGGTCTTCATAAGCCGGCCGGGATTTTCGCTCACCCTCGGCAAGCGCAGCTGACGGGTTCAAACCGTTCAAGCGGTTCCAGTCGTTCAAGTCGCGCTTTATCACCGTCGTCGTTGACGACGACATCGACCCAACCCGCATCGACGACGTGGTTTGGGCATTGTCGACTCGCTGCGACCCTGAAACCGATATCGACATTATGCGGCGATGCGGGTCAAGCTCTCTCGATCCGATGATACCGCCAGGTTCAATGGCCTTGATGAATTCCCGCGCCGTTATCGATGCCTGCAGGCCTTACGGATGGATGAAAGATTTTCCTGAGGTTGCAGAAACCAGTCCCGAGCTGAGAAAGACCGTCCTTGAAAGGTTCGGTCGGTCGTTCTTCGGACTCCGATAACGATAAGAATTCATTTGTGGTTGGCAGTAGCTTTTGAATAGAATCAATCAGGATTGACTGGACTCAAAGAACCCGCACCTAAGCCGCGCAGCAAGGAGGATCAAAATGGCATCAGCAAACTGGCGGGGAACCGTCGGAGTCGTAAAACCCACCTACGAGTCAGGCTCTCTGGTTGAGTTTATTCGTTTGCTGCCGGAGGGTGTGGGAGTGATTCCTGTTTACGCCGGCATTAAACAGCACACCGAGCGAGGCTATCTCGACGCGCTGGAAACTTATCACGAGCGTGTCGCCGAACTTGCCGCCATCGGAGTCGACCTCATGCACCCCGAAGGCGGGCCGCCGTTCATGGTACGGGGTTACAAGAGCGAACAAGAGATCGTGAAACAGTGGGAAGAGAAATACAAAATGCCGATCTTTACTTCCGGGATGACACAGGCTGCAGCGCTCCGGGCTTTAGGAATCAAGAGATTCGTCGGCTGCACTTACTTTCGGGACAACAAGCTCAACGAACTTTTCACTCGCTATTTTTCCGACGCCGGATTCGAAGTGCTCGCGATGGAAGGCATGGACACTTCACCTGGAGAAGCGAAAAACCTATCGAGTGAAGCGATCTACCATCATCTCAAACGATCGTTTCTCAAATATCCGAACGCTCAGGGCATCTATCTGCTTGGCTCCGGCGCCTGGCGCGTTATCGACGTGGTGCCGGCGGAGGAAGATATTGGAGTGCCGGTGGTCCATCCCGTCGCCGCGCGGGTCTGGTACGTGCAGAAACAGCTCCGCGTCCGGCAACCTGTTCAGGGCGCCGGACGTCTCCTGATGGAACTACCGTAGTTTGCTAGCTGGAATCGTTCACCGGAAGCGACCATCAAGGGGCGAGCCCTCCGGATCGAAGGCAATGGGCCTTGTCCTCGCTACGCGAGGAATTTCAAATCGCAGATCTCAGATTTCAAATTTGCCATTTGAGATTTGCAATCTGATATCCCGAAGGGGAAGCCTTCGCTCCTCCAAGCTCACCCCTTGATTGACACTATGTCGTGGTTTTTCCTCGGAGCATGAATAATAATCCGGGCTAGAGACATTCCTCGCTAAGAGTCGCTTCTAATCCTAATCCGACATTATTTAGTGCTTGGCATTGGCAGCGGGACATATCTGAGGAGAGCACGGTCAGGAGAGTAAGGTTAGTACAATTGTCACTGAAAGTGATGCTTGAAGGCTGTGCAAGCCGGACATGGTTTACATTTTAGACCGGGCACATGGTTTACACTTTTTTTGCGTTAGTGTGATGCCAGCTTTTGACTGGCACTACGGTTTT
>Ga0209887_1000225_pt1 | contig 16788 bp, 18 predicted proteins | sample GWRWN1_30_40_FD_187230 | JGI IMG/M metagenome (GOLD analysis project Ga0209887, IMG submission 187230) | Riverbed sediment microbial communities from areas with no vegetation in Columbia River, Washington, USA - GW-RW N1_30_40 (SPAdes)... | ecosystem: Environmental > Aquatic > Freshwater > River...
CTGGTGGCCCAGGCGTCCCGGATGCTCTGGCCGCTGGGCGCGGTGCTGCTGGACCTGGACCACTTCAAGGACATCAACGACAGGTTCGGCCACGGGGTCGGCGACGAGGTGCTGGCGGCCGTGGGCGTCGCCCTGCAGTCGACGGTGCGCGAGAGCGATTTCGTCGGTCGCTACTGTGGCGAGGAATTACATCATGCTGCTGCCGGACGCGGACCGCGAAACGACTCTCCAGGTGGCCGAGCGTGTCCGCACGTCGATCGCGGCATCGACATCCTCGGGGGCGACTCCGCCGTCACCGCGAGCTTCGGCGTCGCCGTCTTCCCGGAGGACGCCCCCGATGCGGCCCGCCTGGTCAGGAACGCCGACCGGGCGATGTACCGGGCCAAGGCGAACGGCCGGAACCGGGTCGAGATGTTCACGCTCGACGCCGACACCGAGGGTGGGTCGAGCCCGGGCGCGATCGGGGCGACACCCGCGGCCTCGTAGACAGTCAGCGGTCCTACGGCGGTCGCCGCGGCTTGGCGTTCGCTCCCTTCCCGGAGGACTCCCGCTCGACCCAGATGAGTCGGCCGACGTTCGTGCCGATTGGTCTGGTGACGCCGCCGACGTTGACCGGGATCGCCTGCACGCTCGCGTCGGCCCCGCTCACCTCGATCCGGGCGCCGGTCACCAGCCCGTACGCGTCGAGTTCCCGGAGGAGATCGGGGGCGTCATGCTCGGCGACCTCCGAGATGCGGCGCACGCGTGCCCCCACGCCCGGCTGGAGGTCCGAGAGCGCGACGAGCTCTCCGTACGGGGGTTCGCGGCCCGGGACGACGTTGCCGTGCGGGCAGGTAGCGGGGTACCCGAGCGTCTCGTCGAGCCGGTCCGCCACCAGCTCCGAGACCCCGGAGGCCAGACGCTGCGCCTCCTCGTCGGCGGCCGCCCAATCGAGCCCGAGGACGTCGGTCAGCCACCGTTCGAGCAGCCGATGCACGCGGACGATCTTGGCGGCCAGGTCCTCGCCCGTCGGGGTGAGGGTGACGCTCCGGTCGCCCCCGATCTGGACGAAGCCGTCGCGGGCCAGGCGTTGCAGCGTCACCGTGACCGTGGGCGCGCTCACCCCCAGCCACTCGGCGAGACGTCCCGGGCGGACCCGTCCCTCCTCCTGCCGGATGTAGAAGATCGTCTCGGCGTAGTGCTTGACCGTCTCCGAGCGGACCGCGCGCTCGATGGAGGCGGAGGGCTTGGATGCGCGCGCGGCCGGGCGAGCCATGCGCGAATCGTAGCCGGGCCGGCGTTCGCGATGCCGTGCCTTGACGCTTCGACGCGTCTAAGCCTAGAGTTCTCGACCGCGAAGGTCGGATTCCGGCGGCGAGAATCTTGGAGGTGCACCCCGATGAGCACGTGGCAGACGATCGCGCTGGGAGCGGTGGCGGGCTTCACGATCTTCCTCGGGCTCCCGCTCGGCCGTCTGAGGGGCGGGAGCATCGGGCTCAAGACCTTCCTCAGCGGTCTGTCCGCGGGCATCCTGGTCTTCCTCCTGTTCGACGTGCTCGCCCACGCGACCGAACCGCTCGAGGAGGCGGTGGTCGACGGGGCCTGGGGCGAGCTGTTCGCCGTCGGTCTCGTCTACGTCGTGGGTCTCGGCATCGGGCTCCTCAGCCTCCCGTACTTCTTCCGGCTCACGCTCCACCGAGCGCGCGGGGCGAGCCTCGGGCCCGGCGCGATGGCGGTCGCCGAGATCGGTCTGACGCCGGATCGCCAGGCGCTCCGCCTCGGCATGACGATCGCGGTCGGGATCGGCCTGCACAACTTCTCCGAGGGTCTCGCGATCGGGCAGGCGGCAAACGCGAACGAGATCTCGCTCGCGGTCCTGCTCGCGATCGGCTTCGCGCTCCACAACGCCACCGAGGGGTTCGGGATCGTGGGGCCGCTCGCCGGCGCGGGGGTCCAGGCGACGTGGGGGTGGCTCCTGGTCGCCGGCCTCGTCGCGGGCGGTCCGACGTTTCTCGGGACGATCGTCGGAACGTCGTTCAGCTCCGAGTACGTGTTCGTCGGCTTCCTGGCGCTCGCCGCGGGAGCGATCCTGTACGTGATCGGGGAGCTGTTCGCGAGCGGCCGGCGGCTTTCGTGGATCCTCACGCTGTGGGGGGTGCTCGGCGGGTTCCTGCTCGGCCTCGCGACCGATCTGGTGATCGACGCGGCCGGCGGCTAGACCGAGCATCTCGTCGTTTGACCCCCGTGATCCATCGCGAGAGGTGCGGGATGTGGTCGATCGCATTCCTATCGTGGTCGGCGTTCGGGGGACCGCGCATGCCGGGCGGTGAACCCCCGGATACCGTCGAGAGCCCAGGCGCGAGCACGGATCCGTCGGGCCAAGTGGGCCAGCCACCGACGCTCGCGTCGTTCTTCCGCCGCCGGATGCTGGTCGGCGTGCTCGGCGTGGTCCTCGTCGTCGGTGCCGCCGCGGTCGCGTCGAGGTCCGACGCCGAGGTGACCGTTCCCCGGCTCATCGGTACGAGGGTCGATCCCCAGCTCGATGCGTTACGGCTCCGGCTCGAGGCCGCCGATCTCGCGCTCGGCGACGTCACCGTGGGCGTGTGCCCCGAGTACGACATCCCCGGAGCTTCGCTCGAGCAGCCCCCCGGCACGATCACCGAGCAGCACCCGAGCGCAGGATCGAGCGTTGTCACGTCCACCGCCGTCGACGTGACCGTGTGCCTTCCCGAGACGGGCTGAGATCGACCGATCGCGCCCGAGGAACGCCAACGGAGTGCCACGGTAGGCTGCGGCGATGCAGTGGATCGCGCTCCCGGCGGGCATCGTGATCCTCCTGTGGACGTTGCTCGACGTGTTCCGGACCCTCGTGATGCCCAGGGCTGCACGAGGCCGCTCGCGCCTGAGCCGGATCCTGTTCCGGCCGCTGTGGCGTCCGTGGAGATGGATCGGCGTGCGGCGCAAGACGATCCAGGCCCGCGAGCGGGTCCTGGCCGGGGCGGCGCCTTTCTTCTTCTTCGTGCTGCTGGTCGCTTGGGTATCCCTCGCCCTGCTGGGCTACGCCCTGATCCTGTGGAGCCCCGCATTCGTGGACGGGATCGAGCTGGGCGGTGACTCGTTCGCGGATGCCCTGTACGTCGCGGGATCGTCGTTGTTCACGCTCGGGGTCGGTGGCGACGTCACCGGATCGACGCGGGCGGTCGTGGTCGCGGCGGGGGCGACCGGCCTCGGACTGTTCGCCGTGGTGATCGCGTATCTGCCGGTGCTGTATCAGGCGTTCAACCGCCGAGAGGTCGGCGTGCTGCTGCTCGACGCGCGGGCTGGGTCCCCTCCCTCCGGTCCCGAGCTCCTCCACCGGATGGGCAGCGCGGGCGTTGCCTCGTCGTTGCCGAAGCTCTTCGAGGAATGGGAGCGATGGGTGGCCGACGTGCTCGAGACCCACATGTCCTACCCCCTGCTCGCCCTGTTCCGGTCGCCGCACGACAACACCTCGTGGATCACGTCGCTCGGGTCGGTGCTCGACGCGGCGACGCTCATCATCACCTCCGTGGACGACGAGCCCGACGAGCGCGCGAAGCTCCTGTACGGGACGGCCGTCCACGCGGTGGAGGACCTCTTCTACTACCTCCAGCTCACGGAGCGGGAGGCGGTGATCCAGCGAGACGAGTTCGAGGATGTCCTGGACGACATGAAGGAGGACGGGTTCGTGGTCCGTCCCGTCGACGAGGCCTACGAACGATTCACGCAGAAGCGAGCGAAGTACGCGCCGCGGTTGGACGCGATCGCCGTGATGCTGGCCGCGCCGCCGGGTCTGTGGATCGGCGACCGCTCCTTCCTCGGGGCGCGCACCTCGCACTGAGTATTGGCGGCCTTAGGAACGATCCCTAAGGGCCGAGCTGTTGCACCCACTCCCGCAGGCGCGGGAGGTGCTCCGCGTAGTGCTCGGGCCCGGCCTTGTCGATCCACCGGTCGGCCTCGGGTGAGTGCTCGGGGAGCGAGCCCCACGCACGCAGCATGCGGTTCCGAGCGGTGATCGCCTGCGCGCGCACGTCCGGATACGCGGTGTCGTGCAACGAGTCGTAGAAGGTCGCGTTCATCGCGTCGATGTCGATCTCCTCCGGCCGGTAGGTCCCGAACCTGATCTGCTCCAGGACGGCGCCCGCCTCGGCGAGCCAGCTCCCGATGTGGGCGACGAGGTCCTTCGCCGTCCACCCCTCGGCGAAGTACCCGGGCTCCTCGACCTTGTCTCGTGGCAGCGTGTCGATCAGCCCGTGGAGCTCGTTCCACAGTTGCTCCTCCTCGGCCATCAGGTCCCGGTCCGAACCCGCCTGCGCCATGGGAGGAGTATGACGTTCGGGCGGGCGGGACCGCGGACTCGGTCAGAGGTCGAGACCGGTGAGGCCGTGACTGCCGAGGATCAGCGAGATCTCGCCGCCGTGATGGAGGTCGTGCTCGATCAGATGCCAGACGACCCACTGCCGGGTGACCGTCTGGGTACCCGTACGTCGCCGGCGGGAGAACTCGACGGCCAGATCGTCCGGCGTCCAACGCTGAAGACAGTCGTCGATCATCGCCCACGAGCGTTCGAGGCCCTCGACGACCTCGGCGGGACCGCGCGGGTGGTCCTCGTCGTCCTCCCATCCCGCGTCCTCGATCGCCAGATCGGGGACGGTGGTGCTCGAGACGCGGAACAGGTCGCGGAGCGCGGGGTCGCCCTCGCCCAGGACGTCGTGGAACCAATAGGTCCGAGATCCCGCCATGTGGCCGGCCAGCTGCCAGACGGCCCAGAGCCCCGGAGCGGGTCGCAGGCGGAGCTGTTCGGCGGTCAGATCGCGGATCGCGGCCAGGAGCAGGCGGTGGTAGTTCGCCCACCCGTCGTAGAAGGTCTGCAGTTGGGGCGCCGCGGTTGCCATGCGTGCATCCTATGCAGCGCTGCGAGGCGCGACCAAGCGCCGTCACCGATCCTCGTCCCTAGACTGTCGCACTCGATCCGGGCGTGCATCGTCAGCCCGGTCCCCGAGGAATGGAGGGTCAGCGTGCCATCGATCGTGCGTCCGAAGGCCGTGCGCACCGGCGATCTCGTCGCGGTGGCGGCCCTGTCCGGCGGGCTGGAGGGGGGTGAGACGTCACTCTTCGAGCGCGGCGTCGAGGCGATCGAGCAGATGGGGTTCGCGGTCCGCGTGTCGCCGTTGGTCGACCTGGACCGGCGATGGTGGTGGGCGGCCGCGTCGCCCGCAGAGGCAGCCGAGGAGTTCAACCGTCTGCTGCGGGATCAGGAGGTGCGAGCGATCTTCGCGCTGACAGGAGGCCGGTTGGCGCTGAGCTATCTCGACCTGATCGACTTCGAAGCGGTGAGCACCGATCCCAAGCCGCTGCTGGGCTTCAGCGACATCTCCACGCTGCATCTGGCGCTGCATGCGCGCACCGGCGTGGTGTCCATGCATTCCGATTGTGTCACGCACGGGTTCGGCTACTGGCACGAGAGCGACGACGCCCGCCGCAAGGAGCTCGAGGACGTCTACCTCCGTGTCCTGACCGGCGACGGCGCGCCGGGTGTCCTGCCGGCGGGACGTCGGTGGGAGTGCTGGCGTTCGGGCAGTGCGCGGGGCCCGCTGGTGGGCGGGATGCTCAATCGCCTGGTGCGGGTCCAGTCCACGTCGTTCGCGCTGACCCCCGAGCACTTCGATGGCGCGGTCCTGTTCTGGGAGGAGGCCTTCACGTCGACCTCGGTCGTCTGGAGCGACCTGCACGTGCTGCGGCACGCGGGGGTGCTCGATCGGATCGGGGGCATGGTCGTCGGGGCCCCATTCGAGGTCGAGCCCACCGAGGGCGGGCCGGATACGCTCCGCGAGATCGTCCTCGATGCGCTCGGCGAGCGCGACATCCCGGTGCTGGGGAACGTCGACGTCGGCCACGACCCGCCGAACCTCCCGATGCCGCTCGGCGTCCGCGCCGAGATGGACGCCGACGCCTTGACGCTCTCCCTGCTGGAGCCGGCGGTCACCGCATCCTGAGCAGATCGGACCGCGATCCTCGGGTCAGGCCGTCGACCTTCGGCCGCGCCGTTCCGACCATCTGCGTCATCATTGACGTGTAGAGCTTCTCGGCTATGAGGAGAGGAGTCTGGCCATGGGGAACGTCGAAGATCGCGACCGGCCTTCCGACCCCGACCCGGACGAGTGGGACGACGGTTCCGGGGAGGCCCTCGAGGAGATGATCGAGCACTCGGATCACGCGTCCGGCGCCGAGTCGTTCGGCACGACGGCCGACGAGCAGGAGCGGGGCGAACCGTTCGACGCGCGCCTCGCCGAGGAGCGGACGGATCGACCGATCCGCGACACCGACCTGGGGCTCATCGACGAGGGCGGGCCGGACGACGAGTCCGAGCTGGTCGGGGAGGCGGTCGGTGAACGAGATCCGTTCGTCGCGCCCGAGGAATCGGCCATGTCGGTGCGCGACGAGGCACCGGGGGCCGTCGACCATCCCGACGACCACGGCGAGCAGGACGACGCCGACCCGAACAGCGAGTAGGGCACCACACGCGGCCAGAGGGTTCGTGCGCCGCGGCGCGTGGTCCGGTTAGGTCTCGGTCGTCGGACCGCCGACGCTCAGCGGGACCGAGCCGGCCTGCTCGGCCTGGCGCTCGACGGCGACCTCGTCCCCATCCGCCCCCGACGGCTCCGGAGCTCGGGGGGCGACGCCGGGAACCCAGAACTCCACGGTCGTGCCGTCGCCGGGCAGACTTCGCAGTTGGCACCAGCCTCCCGCCATCTCGACGCGCTCGCGCATCGCCGAGACCCCGAGATGGCCTCTCGCCGACTGCAACGTGTCCGGCGCCGCGAACCCCACACCGTCGTCGGCGATGCGAACCAGGAACCCGCCATCCTGGTCGGTCAGCAGCACGTGGACGCGCCGAGCGTGGGCGTGCTTGCGGATGTTCGTGATCGCCTCCTGCGCCACGCGGTACAGGAGCACCCTGAGCTCGGCGGGCGGTTCCTTCTCGATGCGCTGCTCGAGCTTGAACTCGAACTCGGCCTCGATGCTTTCGAGGTAGTCCTGCAGGGCGGGGCCGAGGCCGTCCTCGTCCAGGGCGTGAGGGCGCAGCTCGAAGATCAGGTGGCGGAGACTCTCGATCGAGCTCCGCACGGTCGACAGGAGCTTGTCCAGGACCTCGAGCTGCTCGGGATCGGACAGCTGGTGCCGCATGAGCTGGAGCCGCATGCTCGTGGCCACGATCTTCTGGATGGGATCGTCGTGGATGTCCCCGGCGATCCGCTTGCGCTCGTCCTCCTCGGCGTGGACGAGGCGGGCCAGCAGCCTGCGTCGCTGTTCGTCCACGCTCTGGACCTTCCGAAGGCTCTTCGTGAGCTCCTTTGTCCGCTCGGCGACCTTGACCTCGAGGTCGAGGTTCTTCGACAGGAGCTGCATCTGCAAAGCCCGGTTCTCCTCCAGCTTGCGCTCGAGCTCGTCGAACAACCAGGCGTTCTGCAGGGTCAGGGCCGCATGGGTGGCGAACTGCTCCACGAGCACGACCACCCACCGCTTGATCTGACCCCGCGGGCTCGGATGCTCGACCGCGACGACCCCCAGCCGGAATCCTCGGTCCACGAGCAGGGGTACGACGAGGACGTTCCTCGCTCCCGGGAGCAGGGCGGCGAGGCGCGGATCCGACTCGGGGTCGAGCTTGGACGCGAGCTGCGCCCGCCGTTCGTTCCAGGCCCGCTCTGTGATCAAGTCGCGCCCCGGCGGCAGATCCGGCGGGTCGCCCGGCCCCCGGTAGGCCATCAGCGACAGGTCGCCTTCCGGGGAGGCGAGCACGACCCCGCGACCGAAGCCGAAGACGCGACAGAGCGCGTCGAGCATGATCTCGGGGATCTCGGCGGCCGACGCACGGGCGTCCAGGTCCCGCAGGACGGCCGAGAGCTCCTCGAGGTCGACCTTCTGGGCTCGAAGCTCGCGGTCGCTCGCCGCCGCGCAGGTCGCCGTGACGAGCGCCGCCGCCCACAGGGGGACCAGCTCCAGCGCCGCGGTCTTCAGGTCCACGCCGCCGGCGAGGGACGTCGACGCGAAGGACTGGACCGGAGGGAGGTCCGCGGCCTGGGCGTACAGGACCACCAGATACAGGAGGGAATCCCACACGGCGATCTTCAGGCCCGTGCGATAGGACGCGAGCAGGGTGACGGCGACGACGTGGACGAGGAGCAGGAATCGGAGCGGGCTGAGGGTTCCGCCGGTCGCGTAGGTCGCCCAGGAGAGATAGACGCCGTCGACCAACAGGCTGAGCGCGATGACCCACCGCGCGCGGTTGCGGGGTTGTCGCCTGACGATCCACGGCGTCAGCAGCGCGAGCAGGAGGTACGCCGCGGACACGATGGTCAATTCTGCCGGCGACACCTCCACGGTCTCCCTCGAGAGGAGGCCGAAGACGAGGACCAGCGCGACGAGCCCGCAACGCACGGCTCCCAGGGAGCCCATCCGCTCGGCGAGGGAGACGAGCTCGCTCGCTCGAGGGCGCGCGTTCGTCCGCGCGGTTCCCACGGCGTCACGCAAATTCGAGGACGTCGGGGCCGACCGGTGCGAGCGCGAGCCTGGGATCGCGGCGGTCGAGACGGTCCTGCACGAGCAGGAAGGCCCCCACGATGAGCAGTAGCGCCAAGGGGAAGGCGAATCCCTTCACGACGTCCTCGAGGCTGACGACGGTCCGCTCTGCGGGAGGCGAGGGGCCGATCCGAACGTCGGAGCTCGGGCTCGGATCCAGGCCCGAGATGAACGTGCCGCCGACCAGAGCCTGTACCGGGATGGGGCGCTCGACGGAGCTGCCGGTGCCCGGATCCGAGCTTCCGTTGCCGGAGTCACCCGGCGGAGCGCCGGGGCCGGTTCGAGGACCGGGACCGGGGCCGGTACCGGAGTCACCGGTGGTCGGTTGGTTCACGTCGATGGATGGATTGGGCACCTGAGGCGGCACTGGCACCTCGTCGACGATCGGGCCGACCGTGCCCTTCACCTTGTCGACCACGCCTCCGACCGTCCCGGTGACCGGATCGGTGACCTCGTTGACCGGTTCGGTGACCGGCTCGGTGACCGGCGCGGTGACCTGGTCGACGGTCTGGGTGACGCAGGCGAGGTCCGTCGGCGGGCACGCGGCTCGAGCGGGAACCGCCGCGATCACGAAGGGGGCCCCGATCGCCATGAGGAGCAGGGCCCGCAAGGACGTGCCGAACCTACGCTCCCGAGCCTTCGAACCCGCATCAGCAGATCTCATCCGCCCACCGTCCGTCCATCCGTCTGCGCACGCACGTCCGCGTGGCTGATCCAGCCTGTTGACCTATCGGCACAACTCCTCCAGGGGTTGACCGGTGTCCGCGACGGGCGCCGGCCCGGGTGGGCCCAGCAGGAACCCCTGGACGAACCGGATCCCGGTTAGCCGGAGCGCCTCGAGCTGGAGCTCCGTCTCGACGCCCTCGGCGACGACGGTCGCCCCGACCTGGTTCGCGAAGGACACGAGGGCGACCGCCAGCGCCTGGCGCACGGGATCCTTCTCGATCCGGCGCGTCAGGGTGATGTCCAGCTTGATCATGTCCGGATCGAGCCGGACGATATGGCGCAGGCTCGCGAAGCCGGCCCCCGCGTCGTCGATCGCCAGCCGCACGCCACGCTCACGCAGACCCGAGAGCGACTCCCGAAGCCCGTCGTAGTCGGCGACGGGAGCGTGCTCGGTCAACTCCACCACGATGCGGCTCGGGTCGGCGAGCTCGAGCAGGTCTCGCACGCGCTCGGACACCGCGGTCTCCGGAGACAGGTTCAGGGACAGGTATGTATCGGAGGGCAGGGCCTCGAGCTGATCGAGCGCGGCCTTCGCAAGGGCCAGCTCCAGATCCAGGAGCATGCCGACCGCCTCCGCCTCCGCGATCCACACGTTCGGTGGCCGCTCGGGAAGGCCGGAGAACCTCGCGAGCGCCTCCATCCCGACCACGTTGCCGCTCTCAAGATCGACGATCGGCTGGAAGACGATCGTGAACGCGCAATCCTCGATCGCTCGCTCCACGCGCTCGCGTTGGAGCTGCCGTGTCCGAGATACGTCGCGTCGCCCCTGGATGTGCTCGAGCAGGGCCGAGGCGACCGGCGCGGCCAGGCGCTCGGGGACGCTGCTCTTGCCCTCGACGGTCCGGTGGATCGCCGACAGGATGTCGTCGGTCGAGTCGCCCTTCACCACGTAGCCGATGGCGCCCGCTCGCAGCATCGTCATGACCGTCGAGACGTCCTCGTGAGCGGACAACGCGACCACCCTCGTGGGCGGGGACCGTCGAAGGATCTCGCGCGTGGCTCGAGGTCCGCCTCCCCCCGGCATGTGCACGTCCACGAGCGCGACGTCGGGAAGCTCCCTGCAGGCGAGCTCGATCGCGGTCTCGGCGTCGGCCGCCGCGCCGATCAGGTCGATCTCGGGCTCCGAGCCGAGGAGGGCCTCGAGCACCTCCCGGACGGTCTGCTCGTCATCCGCAACCATCACCTTGATGCGCTCTGCTGTAGCCAACTCGGGGCCTCCTCGCGTGGGGTGAATCCTCTGCATCCGGTATCGGCCGGCCCGCATCGGAGAACGTATGGCTGCGGGTGTCCATCCTCACCTGGTCCTCGAGACCTGCATAGCCTCGAAAGACCTGCGACCTTCGGCCCTCGCGCCGTTGCGTTCGCCGGGTGTGTACGACCATCGGTCCGCGCTCGATGCCGGGCCTGCATCGTTCGTCCTCGTTCCGACGCGGAGCGGGAGCCGACCCTGCAGCACCGAGCTCGGTTCGCCGATACTCGGAACAGGGTTGCGGCGAACTCGGCGCGCAGGCGAGCTGCACGCTCACCTCGACGAGCGTCTCGGCACGGACCGGAGGCCACGGTGGATCGGATCAGGGTGTTGATCGCGGACGACGAACAGGCCATCCGCGAGTCGTTGGCCAGCGTGATCGAATCCGACCCCTCGCTCGAGATCGTCGGGTCGGCGCAGGACGCGCAGGGCGCCATCGATCTCGCCGCATGGCGGCTCCCCGACGTGGCCCTGCTCGACGTTCGGATGCCCGGCGGCGGGCCGCGGGCGGCGGCCGAGATCGCCCGGCTGAGCCCCTCCACCAGGATGCTCGCGCTGTCCGCGGTCGAGGACCGTGAAAGCGTCCTGGCCATGATCCGGGCTGGCGCCCTCAGCTACGTGGGGAAGACCGCGTCGAACGAGGAGATCCTCAGCGCCATCCACGGCACGGCCGAGGGGGGGACGCGGCTCTCCCCGAGGGCGGTCAACGGCGTGTTCGAGGCCATCGCCGACACCGCCGCGGATGACGGGTCCTCCGACGACCACGGATCGTCCCTTAAGAAGGACCCGCTCGAGGAGATCGTGCGGATCATCGAGCGCCGGGCCGTCGAGCTCGCCTTCCAGCCGCTCGCCGACCTGCAGACGCTCCGCGTCGTCGCCGTCGAGGCCCTGCCCCGCTTCCGGACCCGGCCCATGCGTCCGCCGGAGACCTGGTTCGCCGAGGCCGCGAGGCACGGATCGCTCGTGGATCTGGAGCTCGTCGCCCTGACCGCGGCGATCGGCAGGATGGAGATGCTCCCGTCCGACACCTTCCTCGCCGTCTCCGTCTCATCCGAAACGGCCGTGTCCGATCCTTTCCGCGATCTCATCCGAGGAGCCGCGCTGAACCGGATCGCGCTCGAGCTGACCGAATACTCGGCCGACCACGAGCTGCCGACCGGTGCGCTCGATGAGCTGCGCGCCGGTGGCGTACGCGTCGCCGTCCACCAAGCCGGATCGGGGCCGTGGAGCCTTCGTCCCGTCGCGAGGCTTGCGCCGGACCTCATCAAGGTGGACATGTCGACGCTCCGCGAGATGTCCGCCGACCGGACGGTCCACGAGTCCGTGTCGTCGATCATCCGGTTCGCGATCGACATCGGGGCCACCGTCGTTGCCGACGGAGTGGAGACCGAGCAGGAGATCGAGATGCTCCGAGGACTCGGGATCGATCTCGCTCAGGGCAACTACCTCGCTCGCCCCGGGCAGATCCCGAGTGGGGGAGGCGCCTGGGGGCGCACGACGCTCAGCGCCGATCCGACCGCGATCGCTACCTGACCACCATCCGACCGCCGCTAGTGGCGGTGCTTCACCACCGGCGAAGAATCTCCTAGGCACACGTCGTTGCCCCCGTTCAGCTCCTTGCGAACGACGACGGCACGGTAGACACCGGGGCGATCGCTCACATGCTGACGGAAGACACCCGAGGCGTTCGACTTGTCCGTCCCTACACCCCGCCACCCGCCGTGGGGTCGACGCCGCTGCACCTTGACGGTCACGCCGTCCTCGCAGTCCTCGAACCCGTCCTGGGCCCTCATCCGACCCACCGCGATGAGATGCCGGCGCAGCTCCAGGGTCACGTTTCGCTCGTGCCTCTGAGTGCCGGTGACGTCGAAGTCGAGCAGGCTGGTGGCGGTGCCGCCCGGCGTCGTCACGGCGATGGGGCCGTCGGTCGCGCCCGCGGGAACCGTCTGAGCAGATGCTCGATGGAACGAGCCCCGGATGGCCGGACGATCCCCGGTGTGCGTCACGTACGATCGTGGACCGTTGACCGGCATGGCATCACCACGGACTATTCGTGGGTGGGGATCTCGAGATCGACCTCGAGCCCGCCAGGTGCGCGACCGACCCGGTATCGGGCAGAGCCGCTGTCTGCGCGTCAAGCATCAGCCGGAGCCTTCTCGGGGCTTCCCCCAGCTACGCTGCCCCGAACGCTCGATCGAGGGCAAGGACGAGCATGAGGGGGATCCGATGACGCTGGTCGACCTTTCGCATCAGATTACCGACGGGATGGCCGCTTACCCCGGGCTCCCACCCGTGCGCATCTTCCCGATCATCGACCACGATGAGTCTCGCGAGCGCTACGGCGGGCGAGCGGAGTTCCACCTCGGCGGGGCAGAGCTGGCGGGCAACACGGGAACCTACCTGGATGCGCCGTTCCATCGGTTCCGCGAGCGAGAGGACCTCGCGGACCTGCCGCTCGAGTTGGTCGTTGGGCTGCCGGGTCTCGTCGTGGACCCCGACGGATCCGAGCGCGCGGTGTCGTTGGAGGGGATCGTCGAGACGTCCCTGGGCGGACGCGCCCTCCTGGTGCGTACCGGCCGGGATGCGTTGTGGGGTTCGGGGGAGTACTGGTTGGACGCGCCGTTCATCCCCGCGGCCGTCGTGGATCGGCTCGTCGCTGCGGGAGTGAGGCTGGTCGGCGTCGACTTCGGCAACGTCGACGACACGGACGATTTGGCTCGTCCCGCTCACACCCGCCTGCTGGAGGCCGGCATCCCGATCGTCGAGAACCTCCGCGCCCTGGACCGCCTCCCGCGAGACGGGTTCGTCTTCTCGGCGCCGCCGATCGCGATCGTCCGGGGCGCCGCGTTCCCCGTGCGGGCCTTCGCGGAGGTGCCGTAGCCGCTCGGGCGCTCTTGATAGAGGAGAAGGCGGACGATCGACGGGAGAGGGGGTGACCGGACAGGAGTTTCAACCCACCGCCACCGGACAAGTTCCATTCGGAAGTTGGGCACAGAGGAGAACGTGCGATGGGGAAGCAACGCAAGCCAAGTACCACCCAGAAGCCGCCTGTGCCGGCGGATTCCCACGCCGACATCGAGCATTGGGTCCGGCGCGTGATGCCGGATCTGCATCCCATCGTCACGGGGCTGGACGAGTTGATCCGCGAGACGATCCCGGGGCTTCACTACGCCGTGAAGTGGAAGAAGGCGTACTACGGGTTGCCAGACCTCGGGTGGATCATCGAGATGGTCGCCTACGACGTCTCCGTGAATATCGTCTTCTTCGGCGGCGCGGCATTCGACCCACCGCCGCCGCTTGGGACCACGGAACGGAGCCGCTACGTCAAGGTGAAGACTCTAGAGGAGGCGCAGGGACCGGATATGCACACGTGGATCGAACAAGCGGGGCGTGTACCGGGGTGGCAATGATGGTCCACGAGGTGTAGAGGCGATGTCGAAAGGCGGCACGGGCGCCGCCGCGGGTGGTGGAGCCCTCTATGGCCTCGGGATCTTCGGCGCGTTGTTCTATTACTGGCAGCAGGCCGACTCCTTCTGGGAATACATCTGGGCGATCTTCCCGAAGGCGATCCTCTGGCCGGCGTACATGGTCTATGAGGGGTTCAGAGCGCTCGGGGCGTGAAGCCGATGAGCGACGATGGAGGATCCGTCGTGAGACCGCCACTGCACGAGCTCGAGCGGATGATCGACGGCGAACTGGTCGCAGGCGATCAGCTCTCAAGGAGTCGCGCGCCGAAGCCGTTCAATGCCCGGTTCGACGAGGCGATTCCGCAGGCAGTCGTGCGCTGCACGTCTCCCGGCGATGTCGCCGAGACGATCTCCTTCATCCGTCGCCATCGGCTCCGTTCGGCGACACGCAGCGGCGGACACTGCCTCGCCGGTCGCTCAACAACGACAGGAATCCTGATCGACGTCTCGCCGATGCGCACGGTCTCGGTGGGTGACGGCATGTTGACGATCGGCGCCGGCGCCGTTCTGGGCGAGGTCTACGTCGAAGCAGTACGTCACGGCGTCACGATCGCCGGCGGTTCATGTCCGTCGGTCGGGATCGCAGGGCTCACGCTCGGTGGTGGGCTCGGGATCCTGGGCCGCATGTACGGCGTGACCTCCGACCGCCTCGTGGGTGCTCGGATCGTGCTGGCCGACGGGCGGATGATCGACTGCGACGAACACCACGAAACGGATCTGTTCTGGGCGCTCCGGGGGGCCGGCACCGGTCACTTCGGCGTGGTGACGAGCCTCGTCTTCCGCCCGATCCCCGCCCCGACGGTCGCCACGACCTTCCACCTGGAGTGGCCGTTCGCGGATGCCGCCTCGGTCGCGCAGGCGTGGATGGCGTGGAGCCCGTCGTCGCCCGAAGCGCTTTCGGCCAGCATGGTCGTGGCCGCGACCGCCGAACCCGAGGAGGCTCCTACGGTGGAGGTCTTCGGCACGATGCTCGGCACCGTCTCGGAAACGCGGCACCAGCTAGAGGGCCTCACCGCTCGGCTCGGGTCGGATCCGAGTTCCACCTTCGTTGAGGAGATGGGGTACGAGGACACACTTCGGTATTGGGCCGCTCGGGCCGGCGAGCGGCTGGAGACGCCGCGGGCGGCGCCGACGACCCGGTCGATCCACGCCGTCAAGTCGGAGTACTTCGCCCGACCACTCCCGACGGAGGCGATCGCGGCGGTGCTCGAGGGTCTCACGGCAGAACGGTCCAGGGGCCAGGCACGGGAGCTCGACTTCTCACCCTGGGGAGGCGCCTACGTTCGGATCGAGCGCGAGGCCACGGCCTTTGTGCACCGCGACGCGGCGTTCTGGGTCAAGCACGGTGTCGTCGTCCCGACGGATGCGACCGCCAACCAGCAGACGGTCGCGCGGGACTGGGTCGCGGCATCCTGGGTCTTCCTGCATCCCTGGGGGACCGGCGGCGTGTTCCCGAACTTCGCGGACGCGGATCTCGAGGACTGGGGGCATGCCTACTACGGCTCGAACTACGAGCGGCTGGTCGAGCTCAAGGCCCGCTACGACCCCGGCAACCTGTTCCGCTTCTCCCAGTCGCTCCCGGTGTCATGAGGCGCTCACGACAGCCGCGTCCAAGAGAGAGAGAGCCGACAAGCAGGGAATGCGTTCTTCACTTCACCACTTCGAATCGGAAGTGGGTGGCGCCCGGTGTCTCGATCGAGCTGGTCCTCCGCAGTTCGATCTCCTCAGGGTCGAGATCCTCGAAGAGCCGGACGCCGCCGCCGAGGAGCACGGGGACGAGGTGGATCTGCATCTCGTCCAGCAAGCCGGCCTTCAGGTATTGCCTCGTGACGTTCGCGCCGCCCCAGATGCCGACGTTCTTGTCGCCGGCGGCGGCGCGGGCCAGCTCGAGTGCGGCCTGGATCCCATCCGTCACGAAGGTGTAGGTCGTGCCGCCCTGCATGGGCAGAGGTGCTCGCGCCTCGTGCGTCACGACGAACACCGGCATCCCGAACGGAGGAGGGTCGCCCCACGGCTCGAAACCGACGACGAACATCCGCTTGCCCATCAGGACCGCCCCGGTCGAGGCGTAGATCTCGTCCACGATCGCGGCATCGGTCTCGGTCTTCGCGTCGAACATCCAGTCGTGAAGGCGTCCCGGGTCGTCACCCAGAGGGTTCTCACCCCCCTCGTTCGGTTCGGTGATGAAGCCATCCAATGACATCGAGATGTTCGCGGTGATCCTGCCCATCGCAGCCCTCCTCACCGTTCTTACTCGTGCACAGCCGGTCGTTCAGGTCGCGGGCCGGTGCGGTCGCCGATCCCTCAAGGACGAGCAACCCGGCCAGGATCCAGCCTGCAGATCGTCGCATCATGCCTCGCACTCCATGATCCAGAACAACGATAGGTCCGGCCCCGTTCGGGGGCCGGACCTCTCGATCTGCCGGGTCGAGGCTCGGCGAATTATCGTTCGCAGCCCCTACTCACTCGCGCGCTCCGACACACGTCGATGCCGGGACCGCCGATCGCTGTGTCGGGTCCCCTGCCGCCACGGAGTTTGTCGTTGCCGCGACCGCCTCTCATGCGATCGTCACCGGGACCACCCAAGACGAGGTCACGACCGCGGCGGGCTCGGATGACGTCGTTCCCGCCGAGGCCGCAGATGATGTCCCTTCCCGCAGTTCCGACCAGCTCGTCGTGCCCGGACGTGCCCACCACCTGGTTGCGGGGATCGCCTTCGAAGCCGGGACACACGGCCACGGCCCAGGTCTTGGTGACCTGGTCCCTGCA
>Ga0209887_1000226_pt1 | contig 16777 bp, 19 predicted proteins | sample GWRWN1_30_40_FD_187230 | JGI IMG/M metagenome (GOLD analysis project Ga0209887, IMG submission 187230) | Riverbed sediment microbial communities from areas with no vegetation in Columbia River, Washington, USA - GW-RW N1_30_40 (SPAdes)... | ecosystem: Environmental > Aquatic > Freshwater > River...
GCGGCTGGCACGCGATGGGAGTGATGCTGTCGGCGGCGGGTTCCTTGCGCTGGTTGCGCGACGCCCTCGGCGGAGCGATTCGGTACGACCAGTTGACCGCCGCGGCCGAGGGATGGCCCCCGACCGCCGAGCGGCTGACCTTTCTCCCCTACTTGGCGGGCGAGCGGACGCCCCATGCGGATCCGAATGCGCGCGGCGCCTTCGTCGGACTCACACTTCGCCACGACGGCGGTGCGCTCGTCCGCGCGGTCCTGGAGGGCGTTGCATACGGGCTGCGCGACTCGCTCGAGCTTCTGCGCGAGCTCGGCGTCAGCCCGCAGTCCGGACGCGTCTCGGGTGGCGGGGCGCGCAGCGAGCTCTGGCTCCGCATCCTTGCCTCCGTGCTCGACCTCCCGCTCCAGCGTACGGCGGCCGACGAGGGCTCCGCGTACGGGGCGGCACTGCTCGGCGGCGTCGCCGCAGGAGTGTTCCGGGACGTCCACGAGGCGGTAACCATCTGCGTCCGCGTGCTCGACACTGTCGATCCGGACCCTCAGTGGCGCGCTGCATACGAGGACGGTTACCGTCGCTTCCGTTTGCTCTACCCGGCTCTTCGACACCTGGAGGACGTATGACGACGCTTGAAGGAAAGGTTGCCCTCGTCACCGGAGCGAGCCGCGGCATCGGAGCTGCCGTCGCACGCCGCCTCGCGGACGAGGGCGTGAAGCTCGGGCTCGCGTCGCGCAGCGGCGCCGACCTCGGGATCGCCGGCGCGGTCGTCCAGCCCTGCGACGTTCGCGACGCGGCTCAAGTGGAGAAGATCGTCTCGGCGACCGTCGATGCCTTCGGGCGACTGGACATCCTCGTCCCAAACGCCGGCGTCGGAGCCTATGGCCCCTTCCTCGACCTCGCACCCGACTTTCTCGAGGAGATGATCGATGTCAACGTGAAGGGGACGCTCTACGCCGTACGCGCCGCCCTTCCGCACTTGCTCGCGCGCGGCGAGGCAGACATCGTCACGCTCGCATCGGAAGCGGGACGCCGCGGTCTTCCTTTCGAGGCGGTCTACTGCGCTTCGAAGTTCGCCCAGGTCGGTTTCACGCGGGCGCTCGATCACGAGCTGCGCGAGCGGGGTATCCGGTGCACGAACGTCTGCCCGGGTGGCGTCGCCACCGACTTCGCGCTCGAAGAGGGGCGAGGGCGTACACCGGACGCGCTTGCTGGGATGATGACCGCGGACGACGTCGCCGACGTGGTCCTGTTCGTACTCACGAGACCCCGCAATCACCGGATTCTCGAAACCGCGTTCCGGCCGATGACGGAGGCGTCATGGGGGTAGGTGCACCGGTCAAGTGGGGGATCCTGTCGACGGCCCACATCAACCGGGCCGTAATCCCCGGTGCGCACGCGTCGGACAAGGTCGACCTCATTGCAGTAGCGAGCCGCGACCAGCGGCGGGCCGAGGAATACGCCCGGAAATGGGAGATCGAGCGCGCGTACGGCTCGTACGACGCGCTGCTCGAGGACGCCGATGTCGAGGCCGTCTACATCTCGCTGCCGAACACGCTGCACTGCGAGTGGTCGATCCGCGCAGTCGAAGCGGGAAAGCACGTGCTCTGCGAGAAGCCGATGAGCAGGCATCCCGGCGAGGTCGAGGCAGCATTCGACGCTGCAGAGCAGGCGCAGCGAATCCTGATGGAGGCGTTCATGTACCGCCACAACCCTCAGACGAAGCGGCTCTGTCAGCTCATGGACGAGGGCGCGATCGGGGACGTGCGGGTTGTCCGCTCCTGCTTCAGCTATTCGCTGTACGACGCGGACAACATTCGCCTGCGGACGGACGTGGAGGGCGGCAGTCTGATGGATGTCGGGTGCTATTGCGTGAGCGGATCGCGTTTGCTCGCCGGTGAGCCCGAGCAGCTGTACGGCCAGCAGTTCGTCGGCCCGAGCGGCACCGACTGGGTCTTTGCGGGTGCAATGCGCTTCCCTGGCGACGTCTTCGCCCAGTTCGACTGCGGGACGGCCCTCCCCGAACGGGACGAGCTCGAGGCGGTTGGCAGCGAAGGGTCGCTCTTCCTCGACGATCCGTGGCACGCCAAGAAGCCGTTGATCGAGCTGCGGCGCGACGGTGGGACGGAGCAGATCGAGGTGGAGCCCGCAGACTCGTATCGCCTCGAGCTCGAGAACCTCAGCGATGCTGTCCAGGGCACAGCCCAGCCCATTTTGGGCCGGGAGGATGCCGTCAGTCAGGCGCGCGCCCTCGATGCGCTCTACCGCTCGGCGGTAAGCGGCACTGCGGTCTCCTTGTAGCGCATCAGCGCCGCAAGCGTCATCAGGCAAAGCACCGTGAGGCTCAGATACGGGACCGCGTCGCTGGTCGCGGATGCGACCGCACCACCGATCGCCGCGCCGCCGGCCTGGCCAGGCGCCCACGCAATGTTGATGAGGGCAAACGCGTACCCGTACTCGAGCCCGCTCTCCTCGGCGGCGTCCGTCACCATCGACATGGCCGGAGTCCAGAAGCTGCCGAAGGCGAAGCCGGCGCAGACGACGACGCCTGCGAGTAGCCAGGCGTTCGCCGGCCACGGCAGCAGCAGCGCGACCAGCGCTGATGATGCCAGGGCCGCCCGCAGCGGCGGCAGGCGTCCGTGCAGGTCGGACAGGCGCCCGAGCACGGGCGCCCAGGCGGCCTCGAGCCCTGCGGAGACGAGATAGACCGCGCCGACCCCGGCCGCGCCCCACCCGAGGTCGGACAGGCGAAGCGGGGCAAGCACAGAGAGCGTCCCGAACAGCAGTGCCGGGAGCAGGGTGAGCCAGACGCCGGTTTGGATCTTGCGGTTGCGACGTAACGCGTCCACGAGCGCCCGCAAGGGTTGGATGCGTTCGGGCGCAGCCGCTGCGGTGGCCGCCGCCATCGCGGCGAGGACGACGGCGAGGCCGGCGACCGCGCCGAACGCGGGGCCGGTGCCGGTGTAGGACGCGACGGCGCCGACCACGGGCCCGAACAGCGCCCCCGCGATCGCCGCCCCGAAGGCCGATCCGATCAACCGCCCTCGTCGCCCGGCAGGTGCAGCTGCCACGAGCCACGCGAGCCCACCGGTCCAGGAGAACGCGCTGGACACTCCCTGCAGGAACCTTGCAAGGTCGAGCGTCCAGACCGAATCTGCGAGGCCGAAGGCGACCGTCGTCAGTGCCAGGAGCGACAGCCCGATCAGCACCGTTGGCTTGACGCCGAAACGGGCGGCCGCCATCCCGCTCGGGATTCCTGCGACGAGCGCCCCCGCTGGGTACATCGCCTGGAGCACGCCCGCCCCCGCCTTGCCGAGCCCGAACTCGTCCACGTAGTGCGGGAGCAGCGGGGTGAGCGCCGCAAAGAACATCGTGTCGACGAAGACGATCGCCCCGACGAGGAGGAGGAGCCTGCGCATATTTCGAGGCTAACGTTCCGGCGGGGACCGTTAACGCCAGCCCGGCTCGCGCCGCTCCAGGAACGACCGACTCCGACCAGCCCTGCATCTCGACAGATTGGAGGCTCCGAACAGAGAGCTATTCGACGTCGGTCTCGACCGCGAGCGCGTCCGTGGCCTCATACTGCGCGCGCTCCGAGGCCTCGAGGAGCGTCGGTCCGCGTCTACGTCTTCGAATCCGGCGAGGAGCCGGCGATCATGGTCACGGTCAAGCAGCCCGGCGGAGTCTCCACGCCGCAGCGCCTGCAATCGTTGCGCTACCAGCGACCTGACGCACACCTAAAGCACCTCGCAACTGATCAGGGGTACTACTCGCGGCTCGCGCGACGCAACGGCTTCGACGACGCGCTGCTGACCGCGTGCGACGGGATCGTGTCCGAAGTCGCGATCGCAAACATCGGCTTCTTCGAGGGATCAGGCGTGGTTTGGCCCAACGCGCCGCTCCTGCGCGGGATCACCATGCAGCTGCTCGAACGGAAGCTGCCGGAGTTTGGCGTGACCTCACGGCACGTGACGGTGCGTCTTGGGGACATCGCCTCGTTCGAGGGGGCGTTTCTCTCGAACGCGCGCGGCGTCGCGGTCGTCAGCCAGGTCGACGACATAACCGTTCCGATGCAGGCGGAGCGCATCAAGACGATTGTCGACGCGTATGCGTCGGTGTCGTGGGACACCATCTAGTCAGACTTTTGAAGTATTGAGAAGCGTTGCGCTGAAGCGCTGCTAACCAGCGTCGCGAGGAGAGCGATAGATTCCCCACTCGCTCCCGTCCGGGTGCCGTGCCGGTCGCCCCTCGAGGAAGGCGCGCAGCCCTTCCTGCCCTTCATCACCCGTGCGCAGCCGTGCTGCGATCCGAGCCGCCTCCGCGCCGTCCGGCGGCTTGCGGATCAGCTTCTTCGCCTCGCGCACGGCTCCGGGAGCCGCGGTGAGCACTTCTGCGACGACGCGATCGACAGCAGCATCGAGATCGTCCGCAACCTCGTGCACGAGCCCGATGCGCAGCGCTGCCTGTGCGTCGAAGCGCTCGCCGGTGAGGAAGTAACGGCGCGCGTGGGCCCCGATCTTCGGCAGGACGAACGGTGAGATGACCGCGGGAATGATCCCGAGCTTCACTTCCGAGAAGCCGAACGTCGCGTCAGGCGCGGCGAGCGCGACGTCCGCGCATGCCACGAGGCCGGAACCTCCACCGAGTGCGTACCCCTGCACCCGCGCGATCACCGGAGCCGGACAGTGGTCGATCGCCTGGCACATCTCGTAGAGCCGAAGCGCATCGTCGACGTTCTCCTCGTACGAGAGGTCGATCGCCGAGCGCTGCCAGTCCACGTCCGCACCCGCGCAGAAGCTCTTACCCTCTCCCGCGAGAACGACTGCCCGCGCGTCGCCGACCTCGGCGAACGCCTGCGTGAGTTCGCGGATGAGTTCTGCGTCGAAGGCGTTGCGGCGGTCCGGCTTCGCGAGAGTGACCCGCAGGACGTGGCTGTCCTGCTCGATCCGTAGCGCGCTCACGCGCGGAGCTTAGGCGCCGACTCGGCGGCGCCGCAGAGACGGACACGCGGGCTTTGCCCGCGTGTCCGTCTAACACACGCCCTTGAGCGGGGCCCGACGAAGTTCGACTCGCTTCCGCCTAGAGTTCAGGGATGTTGCGAGGAGCGCTTGCCGCGGCGGTCACTCCGCTGACGGACGCCGGCGAGGCGCTGGACGAGGACGTCCTCGCCCCGTACGTCGAATTTCTCGCGGCAGGCGGGGTGGACGGCTTGCTCGCGCTCGGCACTACAGGAGAAGGGTTCCTGCTCCCGATCAAGCAGCGGCTGCGGGCGGCCCAGCTGTTCGTCGAAGCGGCCGGCGAACGGTTGCAGGTCGTGGTCCACTGCGGAGCACAGTCGACCTGGGACACGGTCGAGCTCGCGGCCCATGCCGCCGACATCGGCGCTGATGCGGTCGCGGTGATGGCACCGCCGTACTTCCCGCTCGACGAGCAGGCGCTGCTGGCGCATCTGGCCGCCGCCGCGCGTGCGTGCGCGCCCACGCCGTTCTACGTCTACGAGTTCGCCTCGCGTAGCGGCTACCCCGTCCCGCTCGCGGTGCTCCAGGAACTGCGAGAGGCAGCGCCGAACTTTCGCGGGCTCAAGGTCTCCGATACTCCGTGGGAACGTTTCGAGCCGTATTTGATCGAAGGGCTCGACGTCTTTGTCGGGCCCGAGGCGCTCATCCGGCAGGGGTTCGCCGGCGGCGCCGTCGGGGTGGTGTCAGCGCTCGGGTCTGCATTTCCGGAGTTGATCGCCGCGGCCGTACGCGATCCGGACGCTGCCGACCTCGGTCCCGTCCGCACGGCCATGGAACGCTTTCCGCTCCAGGCGGCGTTGAAGGTGGTGCTGGCGAGTCGAGGAGTGCCGATCGGCCCCGCCGTGCGGCGGCCGTTGAGGAGTCTCACCGACGAAGAACGCACGGAGCTGGAGACATGGCTCGAATCGTCGTCGCCGGCGCCGGCGCCTCCTTCGCCTTCGGCTCAGTCGCGTGGGGGAAACCAGGTTTCCCCCACGAGCCCCCTTCTTCCTTGATGCGCGCCGCAGCTGCGCTGCGGAGTCGACGAGGGGGAACCTCCCTGTTCCCCCCTTCCCCCTCCACGCACCCGCAATGATGATGCGCAACCGCATCGTGATTGCTGGCGCGGGCGCAATAGGCGCGAGCATCGCGTACCACCTGGCGCTGCTCGGCGCGCGCGACGTCGTGCTCGCAGACCGGGCGGAGATCGCGTCGGGCGCGACCGGGAAGGCGATGGGCGGCTTCCGCCAGCAGTTCTCGACCGAGGCGGAGGTGCGGCTTGCTCAGGAGAGCGGCGCGCTGTTCCGCGAACTCGGGTCATCGCTCTTCGACCCGGTCGGTTACCTCTTCCTTGCGACCACCGCCGAGGGGTGGGAGCGGCTACGCGAGCGGGCGGCGTTGCAGGAGAGCCTCGGTGTGCCGGTCGAGGAGGTGGACGCGTCCCGGGTCGTGGGTCTGCGCACCGACGACGTGCACGGCGCGGTCGCATGCTGGGAAGACGGCGTCGCCGAGCCGGCTGATGTCACGCGGGAGCTCGTCCGCCGTGCGGCCGACCTCGGCGTCGACGTGCTGGAGCAAACGGACGCGCGTGAACTGGAGCGAGACGTGCTCGTGATTGCCTGCGGCGCTGCCTCGCCGGAGCTGCACGACGCACTGCCGATCCGGCCGCTCTGCCGGCAGCTCGTCGACGTGGGACCGGTTGCGAATCTGCCCGGCGACCTGCCGATGACGGTCGAGGACGAGACGACCTTCCACTTCCGGCGGCGTGACGACACGCTACGCCTGGCGATGACCGAGTCGAGCCCGCGGTGGACGTCGGACCAGGTCGTAGACGACGAGCTCGTCGAAGACTGGCGTGCGCGGCTCGCACATCGCTATCCGCCCGCAGCGGGCGCTCCGATCGTGCGCAGCTGGGCCGGCCTCTACGACATGACGCCCGACGCCCATCCGATCATCGGGTGGGTCGAAGACGGCGTCTACGCCGCCTGCGGCTTCTCGGGTCACGGCTTCATGCAATCGCCGGCAGTCGGGAAGTCGGTTGCGCAGGAGCTCCTCCGCGGGGAGCCCGAGCTCGACCTCTCGCCCTATCGACTCGATCGGTTCGGCGGAGAGGCCGTCTTTCCAGAGACGGTCGTGCTCTAGACGCTCAAGCCGGAGAAGGGAGCTTCGCCAGCAGCGCCTTCGCCTGCCTCAACACGTCGGCTTCCTCGTGACCGAAGTCGTCGAGGTACGAGTGCAGGGCCGCTTGCAGCAGCCGCAGCTCTTCATCGGTCAATTCGATTGTGTGCATGGTTTCTCCTAGCCCCAAGACGGTGGCTCGTAGAGGCGGTCGAGCGGTGCACCGATGGTGACGAACTCGAGCCCTTCGCTCCCGGATAACGGGACACGAGTCGCGGCCGGATCGATGCGAACGAAGCGGCCGGGCCGGAGCTCGACCTCCTCACCGTCGATGCGCATCGTCCCCGAGCCCTTGACGACGAAGTAGACCTCCTCCTCGTTGTCGTCCTCGTGATCGTGTTCGTGGCCGACGTGGTCCGGTGGAAACACGAAGTAGTTGAACCCGAACGCCGTTGCCCCGACCGAGCGCCGGACCTTGCGTACGACTCCGCCCGGCCCTTCCCCCTCGAGCTCCGCAACGTCCGCGACGTCGTAGCCGGCCATCACTCCTCCTTCGCTCGCTTGTCGAGCCGCTGCAGAAAGGACTGGCGCATGCGTTCGCCGTCGGCGAGCACCTGGCGGTACTTCGGCCGGCGGGGCGGCAGCTTCACGATCTTCACGTCGCGCGACGGCTCGCCGTAGGCGTGGTGATAGGCCTCGGACTCGCCGAGCTCGCGCAGCCGCTGCTTCTGCTTCCGGCTGAAAAGCCGCATCACATCCGGAAGACGCCGAACGTCGTGTCGGGAATCGGTGCGTTCAACGCCGTCGAGAGGCCGAGCGCAAGCACGCGGCGCGTATCGAGCGGGTCGATGATCCCGTCGTCCCACAGACGCGCAGTGGAGTAGTACGGGTTCCCTTCGCGCTCGTATTTCGTCCTGATCTCGTCGGCGTCGGCGTCACCGACCATCGTCAGCACGGTCGCGGCCTGCTCGCCGCCCATGACCGAGATGCGGGCGTTCGGCCACATCCAGAGCTGCCGTGGCTCGTACGCGCGCCCACACATCGCATAGTTGCCGGCGCCGAACGAGCCGCCGACGATCACCGTGAACTTCGGCACCTGCGCGTTCGCCACGGCCATGACGAGCTTTGCGCCGTCGCGTGCGATACCGCCCGCTTCGTACTCCTGCCCGACCATGAAGCCGGTGATGTTCTGCAGGAAGACCAAAGGGATCCGACGCTTGGTCGCGAGTTCGATGAAATGCGCGCCCTTTTGCGCCGACTCGGCGAAGAGGACGCCGTTGTTCGCCAGGATGGCCACGGGAAAGCCCTCGATGCGGGCGAAGCCGGTGACCAGGGTCTCACCGTAGAGCGCCTTGAACTCGTCGAAGCGCGAGCCGTCGACGATGCGTGCGATGAGCTCCCGCGCATCAGCCTGGTGGCGGAAGTCTTCCGGGATGAGTCCGTACAGCTCGGCCGGATCGGCGGCCGGCGGCGCAGGCTCGGCGATCTCCCAGGGCGGTTCCGGCCTTCGCCCGTGCAGATTGCGGACGATCTGCCTCGCGAGTGCGAGCGCATGCTCGTCCGAGGTGGCGTAGTGATCGGCGACGCCGGACTTCCGCGTGTGGACGTCTGCGCCGCCTAGCTCCTCCGCGCTCACGTCCTGCCCGGTCGCGGCCTTCACGAGCGGTGGCCCGCCGATGAAGATCGTCCCGGTCCCGCGGACGATGACCGTCTCGTCCGACATCGCGGGCACGTAGGCGCCGCCTGCGGTGCTCGAGCCCATGACGACGGCGATCTGCGGAATCCCCTTCGCGGACATCTGCGCCTGGTTGAAGAAGATCCGCCCGAAATGATCGCGGTCTGGAAAGACCTCGTCTTGCAGTGGAAGGAAGGCGCCGCCCGAGTCCACGAGGTAGAGACAGGGAAGACGATTCTGCTCGGCGATCTCCTGGGCGCGCAGGTGCTTCTTGACCGTGAGCGGGAAGTAGGACCCACCCTTGACCGTCGCGTCGTTCGCGACGATCACGCACTCGCGGCCCTCGACCACGCCGATGCCTGTGACGATGCCGGCCGCCGGGGCTTCGCCTTCGTACATCTCCCAGGCAGCCAGTGCATTGAGCTCGAGGAACGCGCCGGCAGGGTCGACGAGCCGGTCGATCCGCTCGCGTGCGGTCAGCTTTCCGCGCGCGCGGTGGCGTTCGGTCGCCTTCGCGCTGCCACCCCGCGCGATCTGAGCTGTCCGCTCGCCGAGCTCGGCCACCAGCCCCTCCATGCGCTGGCGCCGGCGGTCGAACACCTCGTCTCGCTGGACGGCTGACTCGAGGACTGCCATCAGGCGGAGCCTACAATCGCCCGGCGCGAGGGTGGGCGGGGCAGGGCCGGCGACGGGGCTCGCTCCGAGACGGCGACTACGCTCCCTTCATGATCGTCGCGCACCTCGACCTCGACGCGTTCTTCGCCGCGGTCGAGGAGCTCGAGAATCCCGAGCTCAGGCACAAGCCACTCGTGGTCGGCGGGGATCCGAACGGCCGGGGGGTCGTTGCGACCGCGAACTATGAGGCGCGGAAGTTCGGGATCCACTCCGCGATGAGCTGCGCGGAGGCGCTCAGGCGCTGTCCGCACGCGATCTTCATCCGTTCGAACCACTCCCTCTACCGCGAGTACTCGCAATCGGTGTGGGCCACGGTGCGTGGCGTCGTCCCCACGGTCGAGCGAACCGGCCTGGACGAGGGCTATCTCGACATCGGTGAGGTCGCAGCCAGCTTTCTCGCCGCGCGCAAGGTTGCCGAGGCCGTGCAGACGGCGGTGCGGGCTGGGACCAGCCTCACCTGCTCCATCGGCGTCTCCACGTCGAAGGTGGTTGCGAAGATCGCGAGCGACCATCGCAAGCCCGCCGGTCTGACGGTCGTGCCGTCGGGGAGCGAGGCGGCGTTCCTCGCGCCGTTTCCGGTGCGCCGGCTCCCCGGTGTCGGACCGAAAGCCGAGGAGCGTCTCGTCGCGGCTGGTGTCGAGACGATCGGCGCTCTCGCGCTGCTGGACGACACCACCCTGCGGCACGTCATGCCCGGGAGCATCGGCCGGGTGATTCGCGACCGCGCGCGGGGAATCGACGCGCGTGGCCTGGAGCTGCAGACCGAGCGGATCTCCATCAGCGTCGAGAACACCTTCGAACGCGACTTGACCGACAGAGAGCAGCTGCACGCGGAGCTGCGCAGGATGGCCGATCGCGTCTCCGAGCATTTGCAGAACACGGGTCGCACGGCGCGCACCGTGTCCACGAAGCTGCGCTACACGGACTTCTCGATCCGGAGCCGGTCGACGTCTTTGCGGGTCGGGATCGACGATGGGCGGCAGATCGGAGAGCTTGCCTGTGGCCTGCTCGACCGCGCGCTCGTTGATCGGCCCGGCGCTCTGCGACTCGTCGGGGTCGGTGTCTCCGGCCTGGCGAGCCATCGCCAGCTCGCGCTCGTCTGATTCATCCCCACTTTGCGGGGAAGGCTGCGGGGGTCCCCCGTTGGAGGGATGCATGCGTGGAGAAACGGTTTAGACTCGCGCGCCAGGCGTCCACGATTTGCTGCGGTCCTAGCCCTCAGGGCGGGGGCGCCTCATTTGGGCAAACACAACAAGGGGTGGAAGCAACGTTGCCGCGTCAGGACGCCGGCGGGTCGCAGCCTGAGCAGGAACGGGAGGAGCAGGATGCTCCTCCTGGACAGTTCGTGTCGGATGAGCACGAGGCCGATTGCTCGCGCTTCCTCGAGGAGGTCAAGGAGTTCGTTCGGCGTCGGAACGAAGCCGGCCTGAGCCCCTGGCGGCAAGCGCGCTAGCCCAGATCTCCGTCGCGAGCAGCGGTGTCAGAGCTGCTCCTCCAAGCACGATCGCCGCGATCACGCGCTCCTTGGTCGAATCGAGGTACGAGCTGTATTCGAATTGCGAGATCACGTAGATCCAGCTCAAGCCGACCCACGGCACGATCGTGAGGACGAGCGCGAAGAGCGGTAACGCGCGCAGGCCCGTCACCAGTCCGGCAATCACGAGCAAGACCAAGAGCGGGACGAGGAGTCCCCATTTCAGCGGATCGACCATCTCGCCCCCGAGCGTGTGAAACGCGATCCGCAGGACGCCCAGCCGTCCGCTGATCCGGTCGACGTCGAAGCTGTCGGCGAGGCTGTAGTTGATGCTCTCGATGTCGTGGATGCGGACGTAGACCTTCCACGGCAGCAGCAGTGAGACGTCGACGGCAGCGGCAAGTACGAGCGGTCGCCACCGTTCTCGTGCGGCGGCGAAGAGCCCAAGGAAGGCCGCGAGGACGAACAGCGAGCCCTCGTTCTTCGTCAGGAGTGCGCCGGCGAAGCAGAGCGCTGCCACGGTGAGTGACCAGCGCTCGTTCGTGATCAGCCAGCGCCCGGCCGCCGCGACCCCAACGGCGAAGATGAGCGCGAGTGGCAGATCCGCATAGGCGGTGAGCAGTTGATCGAAGACGGCTGGTGCCAGCGCAACAGCGAGCAGCGAAGGCCAGAGCAGGAGCGGGGGAACCCGGTCGCGCAACAACGCGGCGAGCGCCAGCAGCCCCGCCACGAGAAAGAGCAGGAACTGGAGGTGGATGACTCGTGTGTCGAACGCGCCCATGGCGCGGAAGTCGACTGCCTCGAGTGCGGGCAGCAGGAGCGGGTAATCGAGGTTGGCGAATCTGTACTCGGCCCCGGCGAACACGGCTGGGTCGGCCCAGCCGAATGCATAGAGCGCATGGCCTTTCAGCGCCCAGATCGCCCAGGCGTCGTAGCGGTTCAACGGCGCGACGGCAAAGGCGCGGCCGAACTCGACGAGCACCGCCGCAAGCACGGCGACGCCTGCCAGGGTGAGCCAGGTGGGACGCCGCCAGGCCGGGCGCTCGGTGCCGCGCAACCGCCACGCGCCGGTGCAGGCCGCAACAACGGCGAAGACGGAGAGCGCGATCCAGCCGAAACTGACGTGGACGAGCGCAAGGTTGGCGGCGAGGATCCCCGTTGCGACGAGGCCGCACACGTAGGAGAGGCCCGACCGTGCGGCGAGCTCGCGCCACGATCTGGCGACGCCGAGCCACGGCAGGAGGCCGAGACCGGCCACCAGCATGAGCGCGTTCGCGCCCAGCAGTGCGACGACTCTCACGGGAACCGGTAGTGGAAGACGCGGTCTGCTTCCCGCACCTGGATCGCCGGCAGGAAGAAGAAGGCGCTGTACGCGCGCACGACCTCGCCCCGCGTGATGAACGGCCCCTTGGCGCCGGCCGGCACGTCGACTGCGTAGCGGTCTCGCGCGTGCAGCCCTGCGCGGAACCGGTCGAACGGCGCCGGGTCGAGGCCGAGCCGGTCGCCCGCCGCGTGTCTCCGTTCAGCAGCGGTGAGCTTGGAGTCTCGCGCGATGCCGTCCTCGACGCGAGGCAGCACCTCGACCGCGCCGAGCGCGGCCGATCCGAGCAGGCCCGCGACGACGAGCGTTCCGGCGACGAGCCTCAGCCGAACAGGCGCACCCCGAAGAGGACGCGAATCGCCTTGAAGCCGTCCCGCCACGTGATCTTTTTCCCTTCTGCGTAGGTTCGGCCGTAGTACGCGATCGGAAGCTGGTAGACGCGCAGCTTGCGCTTGCAGACCTTGCCGGTGATCTCGGGCTCGATTGCGAAATCGTCCTGGCGGAGGTCGAGCGAGCGCAGGACCTCGATCCGGAATGCCTTGTAGCCCGTTTCCATGTCCGTGATCGTCGTGTTGAACAGGACGTTGGTGAGCAGCGAAAGAAAGCGGTTGCCGACGAGGTGCCAGAAGAGATACGCGCGCTGCGGCCGGCCACCCGAGAGCCGGGAGCCGAAGACGACGTCGGCGGACCCCCGCACGATCGGGTCGATCAGGCCGGGAACGTCCGCGGGGTCGTACTCGAGGTCGGCGTCCTGGATGACGGCGATGTCACCGTCGGCGTGGGGGATGGCAGCCCGCACGGCCGCGCCCTTGCCTCGGTTTTCCTGCCGAACGAGGACCACGCCGGCGCGGCCGGCGGCCCACTTCTCTGCGAGCTCGCCCGTCCCGTCGGTGGAGCCGTCGTCCACGATGACGATCTGCTTGTTGAGGTCGAGCGCAGCGACCCGCTCGAGCACGTCGAGGATCGTCGCCGCCTCGTTGTAGGCGGGCACGAGAAAGGAGACGCGCACGCGCGGGAGGGTACTCGGCGGACCCGACGCGGGGGCTCTTAGCGCACGGCGAAGGTCACGGCCACGACGGCCGTGACGTCTTTGTCACGGCTGGTCGTGTCGTTGATCCCGTAGTCGCTGACATCGGTCGAGTTCCGTGGTGTGACCTGGTACACGCCGAGTGACGCACTCCGAACCGAGCCGAGGTCGCCGCCGATTCCCTTGACGATCGTCTCCGCGCGGCGTCGCGCATTCTGAATCGCTTTGGTCAGCGCTTGGATGCGAGCTTCGTTCAGCCGCGTCGAGATGTACTCGAGCTCGCCCGCGGAAACCGGGACTCCCTGCGCCAGGAGGTTGGTCACAGCTGCCGAGACGGTCTCGATCTTGTCGATCTCCTCCGAGCTGATCCGGAAGCTCTGCCTCAGCAGAAACGCGGGCACGCGCCTGCCGGCTTCGCGGATGGTCGTCTCCTCCGTGCTGACGGGAGGCTGGATGATCGCCGAATCGGGCACGCCTCCTTCACGCAGGAAGCCGCGTACCGCCTTGACCCTGGTGCGAAGCAGGCGGGTGGCATCTTCGGGCCTGACGTCCTTCGCATCGACTGCGAGGCTCCAGGTGACGAGGTTCGCCGTAATCGGCTGGCGCGCGGAGCCCGTGACCTTGATCGTGTCGCGCGACTGCTTGACGTCGCGGATCGCGTCCGCGACGACGAACCCCGTCACGATGAGCGCGATCCCGATCGCGACCAGCCCGAGCAGAAGCTCGGGAAGGTTCCGGTCACGCCAGGCCCTGCTTGCCATCTCCTGGCGCATCCTCCGCGATGGTGCGCCGAAAAGCGAGACGGCGAGGCGAGGAAAGCCCCTCTGACCGACCTCCCCACCTCGCCGCCCATAAGACGCGCAGCGAGGCTGAGCCTTGCGGTGCGCTCAGTTGCCTGGCGCGCCGCGAACCTGCGAGCAGTCCGTGTCCCGCCGGCGCACCTCGGCAATCAATGACTTGAAGGTGTCGTACGAGGGCTTGCGGGTGCCGTCCCGCCAGAGGAGGCCCGACTGCCAGCCGCCGAGCCGGTCCTCGTCGATCAGGCCGAAGTTCAGGTAGCCGGAGACTGCCGGCTGGCAGTACGCGAGCAGGATCGCATCGCGCAGCTGGGTCGCCTGGTCGACTGCGCCGAGTCGCGGCGACACCGCCGGAATGACATGCGGGTCGTTCTCGCGGCCCCTGTAGTAACGGCGCTTGTCAGGCGGCGGCGAGGTCTGGAAGCCGTTCTCGACGTACCAGATGGACACGCCGTTCGTACCCGGCAGGGGCTGGCCGGAGCCCTCGAACGCTGTCTCGATCACGTTCATCAGCGTCTCGTAGTCGCCCTCGCCGATCAAGTCCGAGTCGGCGTGCAGCACCCAGGGCGGCTCGGCGGAGTTCTCGGGATAGGGGTTGTGCCCGAACGTGTCGAAAAGCGGGCGCTGGCGGCCACGCTGGAAGTAAGCCTCGCCGAGGCCGAAGACGAAACCGGCCGGGTCGTGTCGCGATGCGGTCGAGCTGATGACGTTCACCGGGCCGCGTGCGTGCAGGACGTCGTAACAGCGCGAGAGCAGCGCTGTGTAGGTCGCGGCTCCGCCGGCCTGAGGCCAGTACGCCGGCGAGTTCGCCTCGTTCCAAACCTCGACGTCGCGGATCTGCGGAATGCGCCTGACCACGCCGCTGAGGAACGCGCAGTACTGCGCGCGCGCTTGGGGAGTGGTCGGCGCGAACTTCGCGGTGTTGTAGACAGCCAAGACGATCCGCTCGTTCAACTGGATCATGCGCGCGATCCGGTGCAGGTAGATCCCCTGCAGCCTGTTGGGGCGGATCTGACCCGGCTGCCAGGGCAGGGTCAGGCGCACGGCCATCAGTCGCAGGTCCTTGTGGACGCCGACGATCCCCTCCTGCCTGTTCATCCACTTGGCGGTGTCGTCGGTGACCCCGACGATCATCTTCAGGTGCGTCGACTCGACCGGCGCCGGCGAAGCGGACGCGACGGCAAACGCGAGAGCCGCGAGGAAGAAGAGTCGAAGGAGCCGCAAAGGAGGTGGTCGAACTGAACATGAGGCGCCGGACGAAATCCATAGGCCGAACGGCCCATCTTTCGCCGCGTCGCCGGGCTTCGCCTTGACCGACTGTGAGATTTGAAACTAGGAAGCGTGCTAATCGTCGAACTTGCGCCGAGACGAAGCGCTCGGCTGAAGGCGGCTAAGCAGCAGAGAAGGCATTGCGCGGCAGAGTAAAGGCGTAGAACCAATAGCCGATCACGTTCACGCCCGGAATAATGAGCGCGAGCGTCCTCCAGCGCGATCGACTGTGACGGGCGGGAACCTCAACAGCTGTCCAGAGCAAAAGGATCAGCGGGCCGACGGTCGGAATGAACGCCAAGAGCGAGAACCAGCCGCTCCGCCCGATCGACTCGCAGAGCACGATCCAAACGCCTAGCAGCGGAATGAAAGCGGCCCATGGGTTTGGTTGGCCACGCCGCCGACCGATCACAAACACCGGAAACACGAGCGCGCAGAAGAGTCCAACCAGCAATACCCAGTTCATTTCAGACACTCCTTGATCGTGGACGGCTCACTCGCGTCAATATCGGTGTCACCCCGTCGGTACTTGAGCCACCATCCTGGAGGCACGCTCGAACAGAACCACTTCACACGGGACAATGGGAGCAGCTTCGAGTATGTGTCCTGCGGGAGCAGGCGTCCCTACAAGATCAGACGCACGAACGCCTGGGAGCGGGTCTGGTACTCAATCATCGGATCGAAGGACACCCGCGGCTAGATGGGAATCGTCCTGCTCATCATCGTCCTGCCGCTCATCTTCGCGGTGCTGATGACCTACGCGATCCTGAAGCTCTTTGTCCTCTTCTTGCGACTGGCCTTCCTGCCGCTGGCGCTGCGACGACGCTAACGCTCGACCGGCGCCGGGAGCGGCGACGGCGGAGCCAGCAGGAAGTTCGGCACGGGCACGGCCGACTCGTTTCTCTAAGTTCTCGCCTCTGAGCGGCGGGTAGACACGACGCATCGGGCTCAAGGTCTAGTCGATTTGAACCTTTCGACTGGTGGTTTGTGCAGGTGTCTCGCAAATGCTGTGATTGCCGTCGGTGGTGTTACGGCGCCACCGGCGGCACCACAAGCGCTCTGGATTCGGCATCAGCCCTTGGGAGAGTCCCAATGACGCGGAGGGGTCACAGGACTGTGCGGCGTCTCATCGAACGGTGGATCGGCCCAGGGACTTGATCGGCTCTGCCCAGGCTCCCCATGGGCGGCGCCCGACTCGCGGCGTAGGCCGTAAGCGCCGCGCCCTGGGCCACAGCCCGCGCGGTTCAGGGTCGAAAGCGGATACGCGCTACCGGAACGCACGTGCTGAAACGCTTGCACACATGTAGCTTTTTCGCTGTCTTTTTCGCTTGGCTAGTGCAGCAGGGGCGGAGGGACTCGAACCCCCGGCCTACGGTTTTGGAGTTATGCGCTCGTTGGCTTAGCTAAGCCGTTCGCTCCCGCTGCGCACCAGAACG
>Ga0209887_1000228_pt1 | contig 16715 bp, 20 predicted proteins | sample GWRWN1_30_40_FD_187230 | JGI IMG/M metagenome (GOLD analysis project Ga0209887, IMG submission 187230) | Riverbed sediment microbial communities from areas with no vegetation in Columbia River, Washington, USA - GW-RW N1_30_40 (SPAdes)... | ecosystem: Environmental > Aquatic > Freshwater > River...
CCTCCGAGCTCCTTGAAGGAAACGGCCGGGTTCCTCACCCGGCCCCTCGAAACGGGATTCTACGAGCTTCCGGCGGCCGCCGCTGCAAGTTCGGGGAGCATCTTCCGGGTGCTGATGACCTCGTCCACCACTCCGTACTCCACGGCCTCGTCGGCCGTCAGGATGAAGTCCCGGTCGGTGTCCTTGGCCACCTTCTCGAGCGGCTGGCCGGTGTGCTGTGCGATGAGCTCTTCCAGGAGCTTGCGGTACCGCGTGATCTCCTTGGCCTGGATCTCGATGTCCACGGCCTGGCCCTGGGCGCCGCCGTGCGGCTGGTGCAGCAGGATCCGGGAGTGAGGCAGGGCGTAGCGCTTACCCTTCGTGCCAGCCAGGACGAGCACCGCGGCGGCCGAAGCCGCCTGGCCCATCACGATGGTGGAAACGTCGGGCTTGATGTACTGCATGGTGTCGTAGATGGCGAACAGCGACGTGATGTCGCCGCCCGGCGAGTTGATGTACAGGTTGATGTCCTTCTCGGGGTCCTCGGACTCGAGGTGCAGGAGCTGCGCCATGATGAGGTTCCCCACGTTGTCGTCGATCGGCGTGCCCAGGAACACGATGCGCTCCTTCAGCAGGCGCGAGTAAATGTCGAACGACCGCTCGCCGCGGCTAGTCTGCTCGACGACGACGGGGACCAGGTAGTTCTTCGGCTCGGTCATGACTGCTCCTCCGCTCGATCCTGCTTGGGAGGCTCGGACGGTTCCCGGGTCTCGTCGGAAACCCGGTCGGCCGCACGGCGCTCGCCTTCCGAAACGATATCGGCATGCTCGACGATCGAGTCGAGCGCCTTCGAGCGGATGATATCACCGGCCAGTGTTACGACCTGACCGGTCCGTTCGAGCGTCCGGGCCACGTCCTTGGGGTCCCGGCCCAGGGACGTGGCCAGGAGGCCGATCTCGTTCCCGATCTCCTCGGGAGTCACCTGGATGTCCTCACTCCGAGCCACCGCCTCGAGCACCAGGTCGGCCTTGATGGCGCGCAGGGAATGGGCCCGGGCGTCGGAGCGGAATCGGAGCTCGTCGAACCCCTGGGCGTCGAGCACCTGCTGGAGGGTCACGCCGGCCTGCTCGGCTCGCTCCCGTGCGTGCTGGACCCGGTGCTCGGTCTCCTCGTCGACCAGCGTGTCGGGGAGCTCGATATCGACGGTGTTCACCAAGGCCTGCAATGCCCGGTCCCGGACCTCGGCGTCGGCGGCCCGCTCCTTGTTCTGGCCGAGCTGCTCTCGGAGGCTCTGGCGAAGCTCCTCCAGGGTGTCGAACTCGGAGGCCGTCTTCGCGAACTCGTCGTCGGCCTTCGGGAGGCGCTTGGCCTTGACCTCCTTCACCAGCACCTGGAACGAGACCTCCTGCCCGGCCCGCTCGCCGAAGCGATTGGGAAGGGTCGCGTTGAACTTCAGGATCTCGCCGGCCCGCTTGCCTTCCAGCTCCTGGTCGAGCTTCTCCACGAATTCCCCCGAGCCCACCTCGTACAGGTAGTCGGGCCGGGAAGCCTCGGGAACCTCCCCGCCGTGGACGGTGGCCCGAAGGTCGATGACGACGTAGTCGCCGGCCTTGGCGGGACGGCTCACCGGATCGAGCTCGGCGAAGCGTTCCCGGAGGCGGTCGAGCAGCTCGTCAACCTCGCGGTCGGTCACCTCAGTCGTGGGCCGCTCGACCCGAACGCCCTTATAGTCCGACTCCTCCAGCTGCAGCCGCGGACGGACCTCGACCGTCGCCGTGAAGACGAGCGGCTTTCCCTCCTCCACCTGCTCGAGCGCGATGTCCGGATCCGTGATGGGCGCGAGCTCGTTCTCCCGGATGGCCTCCCGGTAGTAGGTGGGGACGGCGTCCTCCAAGAACTCCGCCACGACCGCTTCGCGGCCGACCTGAGCGTCGATGACCTTGCGGGGGGCCTTGCCCTTGCGGAACCCCGGCACCTTGACCTGCTGGGCCATCCGTCGGTATGCGGCGTCGAGGTCCTTGCCGAAGCGGTCGGTGGGGATCTCGACGGTCAGCTTGACCTTGTGCTTGTCGGTCTCCTGGACGGTGGTCTGCATGGCGAGGCGAGCGTACCGAAGAATCCGGATACGTCGCCCTGCGCGGCCCGTGGCGTGGCCATCCGGGTGACCGGCCGGGCCGTGTATCGTCCGCCTCGATGTTCGAGGAGGAACTCGAATTCGCGAGCGATCTCGCCGGCGCGGCCGGCGAGATCGCCCTCTCCCTGTTCGGCACGGACCTGCAGGTGAAGCTGAAGCCGGACCGCTCACCGGTCACGGAGGCCGACACCTCGATCGAAGCCATGGTCCGCCAACGGGTGCGAGAGCGATATCCCTCCGACGCCGTGCTCGGCGAGGAGGGAGGCCTCGAGGGTGACGGCAACCGGCGGTGGATCGTCGACCCCATCGACGCCACGAAGAACTTCGCCGACGGGATCCAGATCTGGGGGACGCTGATAGCGCTCGCGGTGGACGACCATCCCGTCCTCGGCGTGGTAAACGCCCCCGCGCTCGGCGAGCGTTATGAAGCCATGCGGGGCGGCGGGGCCCGGCTGAACGGCCTGCCCATCCGGGTTTCCCGCGCCGACCGGTTGAACCGGGCGTTCGTCCTCCACGGCAGCGTGGAACTGGTCCTGGAGGGCCCGTACGCGGCCTCGTTGCAAGAGGTGTTCCGTCACGCCCGCCGGAACCGGGGGTTCGGGGACTTCTGGGGGCACATGCTGGTCGCCCGGGGCTCGGCCGACGCCATGTTCGAGCGGGAACTGGCCACGTGGGACTTCGCCGCGGTCCAGGTGATCGTGGAGGAGGCCGGAGGGCGGGTCACGACGTTCGAGGGCGGACCGCTCGAGCACGGGGGCAGCGTCCTTTCGACCAACCGGGTGCTCCACGACGAGATCGTGGCCCGGCTGAAGGCCCCCTGAAAAACGTCTCCTGGGAAAGGTAGCCCACGACGGAGGGTCCGCTGCATCTCGGTCGTCGCCTCGCTCCCCGGCGACCTCGTCTCACGTATCATGTGACTCTCGGTCAGACCCTTCCCGTGAACGACGAAAAGTGTGCAATCACGGAGGACGGAGGGTGAACGATGGTCGGTGACCTGAAGTCAACCAAGCCGAGGTCGGTCGCCAAGCGTGATGCCATCACCGAGGCCGCCATGCGGCACTTCGCCGAGCACGGGTATCAGGGGGCCCGCGTGGAGGACCTGGCTCGGGAGCTCGGCATCGCCAAGGGGTCGATCTTCCAGCATTTCGGGAGCAAGGCCGGCTTGTTCCTGGCCACCTACAAGCGGGCCGTGTCATCGCTTCCGGCATGGCTCGACGCTCCGAGTGAGGTCGTCGACACGGGGTTCTGGCCGGTACTCGAGTACTGGCTGGAACGCACGGAGCACCTGATCCACGACGACTGGATCCCCTATCGCGTGTCGCTGATCGGCAACTACGGAACCGACCTGTCGTTGAAGCGGGACATCAATCGGTTCCTGCTCTCGGAGGACCCCTACGGGACGCTCGACTTCGTGGAGTTCGGCATCCGGCGGAACGAGGTGAGAGCCGACGTCGACGCGGAGATGATCGCGTCCATGCTCGACTGGCTGGCCGAACGGTTCCAGGACGCGCTGGTCACCGAGGAGCTCGACCCCGGGCTGTTCCACCGCCGCTCGGATGACCCCCAGCGGCGACGGCAGCTGCGGATCACGCAGTTCACCGAGCTCCTGCGAGGCGCCATCGGCGCCGGAAGGGCTGAGTCGGCCATCGTTTGGCCACGGAGGCCATGGGGAATCCTTGGCCCCGACTGAAGGAGGTGCGGGACGTGCTCGATCTGTCGTACGTGCTGGCGAAAGGATCCGAGATCAGCGTGAGCCTTCGGATCCCCGGGATCCTAGCCATCCTAGCGGGGATCCTGATCCTGCTCTTCCCCAAACTGCTGAACTATGTCGTTGCCGCCTATCTGATCTTCGTGGGCGTCGTGCAGGTCTTCAACATCCACTTCTGAAGTCCGGTCGGGCGCGCCGGCCTACCGCCGGACCAACGCGGCGTCGCCGTCGAGCTCGGTCACCCGGCGGCGCCGGTAGTTAAACAGCGCGAACCGGTCGCAGGCCGTCTCGGCGGCCGCGCCCCTGCCGAGGCGCTCCTTCAGGTACCAGTGCATCCACTCGTGCAGGTACAGGAACCGGAGCACCTCACGAGGGGTCTGGAACGTGACCCCCTCGGTCATCCAGATGAACCGCATGCCCTTGCCCGGCCGGCGCTTGGCCGCGTATGGCACGATCTCGCCGAAGGCGAAGAAGGGCTCGGGCACCTGGAGCACGATCTCCCGATGGTCGAAGTCGGTCCACGCGGACAGGTGGGGCTTCTCACGGTACCGAAGAGGCTTGACGATGATCCGGTAGCCGGGGGCAGCCGGAAGGCCGAGCAGCATTGCCCGGATCCTTTCCGGGGGGATGGCGGCGACCTCGGAGCGCACCCTCATGGCGGGACGTTACATCGCGCCAGTGACGCCATGCGAGTCGGCCCTTGACCTGCGGAGACGGCGGGCGGACCGAGGCTGCCGGGGGCCGGCGACGGGGAGGGAGGCCTGGCCGGGCTCAGGGGATGGCGGGCAGGAGACCGTACTCGGTGGCCAGGACGGACGGGGCCAGAGGCATCGCGCTCATCCATCCTGCAACGCTTCGTCGGAAACTCGGGTCAGTGGACTACGAGGCAAGATTGGGCCAGGGAATCCAGGAGTGAAATCCCGACTCCCACGGTCTTTCGGTACGTCGTTCTACGCAGTGGCCCGTCGTCGGGGCGGGCGGATTCGAACCGCCGACTTCCTGGCCCCAAACCAGGCGCGCTACCAGGCTGCGCTACGCCCCGCAGCCCGATTGTAGGGTCCCACACCCCGGCCGGTCAGATCCGGAAGCTGCCGGCGCCCACGACGGAGACGCCGCCTCCCACGCGGATGCCCCAGGAGGCACCCTCGGGTTCCACCTCGACATGGAGCATGCTTGGCCTGCCCACTTGATCGCCTTGGCGGATTGCCAGCTTACCCGGCAGGCCGCCGACCCCCCGCGCCGCAAGATAGGCGCCCAGCGGCCCCGCGGCTGAGCCGGTGGCCGGGTCTTCCCCGATCCCCAAGCCGGCGCCGAACAGCCTGGCGGTCGCCCCCTCGTCGGTCAATGCGAACAGGTAGATGCAATCCGGCCCGTAGCGTTTCCACAGGGTCCGGAGGGCCTCATCGTTCCGATGCGCGCGACGCAGGGTCGCTTCGTCACGGAGCGGGACCAACAGGTGCGGCAACCCGGTCGAGACGAGCTGGGGCGGCAGGTCGGGATGCAAGTCCGCCACGACGAGGCCGCCGCCGGCCGCGACCCCATCCAGGTCGTCGATCTCCGGCCCGAAGGTCGGCGGCAGCTGGTGCATCGTGGCGAACCCGCGATCCAAGTCCACCTCCACTCGGAACTCGCCGACCGCGACCACCTGGGTCAGCGGTGAGCTCACCCGTCCCTCCGCTACCATCACGAAGGCCGTCCCAAGCGTCGGATGGCCCGCGAACGGGAGCTCCGCACCCGGCGTGAAGATCCGCATCGAGTACCGGTCATCGTCGATCGCCGTGACGAACGTTGTCTCCGAGAAGCCGATCTCGCGAGCCAGCGACTGCATGGTGGCGTCGTCGAGCGATCCGGGCTCGGGGACGACGCACAGCTGGTTCCCCGCCAGCGGACGCTCGCAGAACACGTCCACGAGGCGAAAGGGGACCTCCCAGTCGGGCATGCAGAGCAACCTACCGCAGGCTCGGCCCCGCGACCGTTGCTACCGTGGACGACCATGGAGGGGAGTTCCGCACACAGGTACCGCGACGGCGCGCGGGCCGTAGCCCCGCTCGCCGTCGCGGTCCTCGGCTTCGGCATCTCATTCGGCCTGCTCGCTCGCTCGGCGGGGATGGGCTGGCTCGCACCGATCGTGATGTCCGCAACGACCTTCGCCGGATCGGCGCAGTTCGCCGCGGTCTCGATCCTGGGGGCAGGGGGAACGGTGGCGGCGGCGGTCGCCGCGGCCGTCCTGCTGAACCTTCGCTACGGACCCATCGGCGTCTCGGTGGCGCCGTGGCTCGACGGGCCGGCGTGGTGGAGGTTCCTCCGGGCTCAGCTGGTGGTGGACGAGTCGTGGGCCCTGGCGGCCGAAGGCGAGGGACGGTTCGATCCCAGGATCCTCGTCGGCGCCGGGCTCCTCCTCTACGTCTCGTGGGTGGCCGGGACGGCCATCGGCACTCTCGGCGGCCAAGCCCTCGGCGACCCGAAGACCCTCGGCCTGGACGCGGCGTTTCCAGCACTGTTCCTCGCGCTGCTACTGCTGCAGCTTCGGAACCGGCGAACGATCGTCGCGGCCATCCTCGGCGGGGCCACCGCGCTCGCCCTCACGCCGGTGGCGCCGGCCGGGGTCCCGATCATCGCGGCGAGCGCTGCGTGCCTGATCGGGTTGGCCCGGAAGTGACCGACGCGTGGATCGTGGTTCTGGCGGTGGGAAGCGCGACCGTAGCCATCAAGTCGCTGGGACCGGTTCTGCTCGGGGGCCGGCCCTTGCCTTCGGCCGTTACCCGGGTGGTCGAGCTGCTGGCACCGGCGCTGCTGGCAGCCCTGGTGGTGACCCAGGCGCTGGCCAGCGGCCAATCGATCTCCCCCGACGCTCGCCTGGTGGGGATGGCCGCCGCCGGCATCGCCCTGTGGCGCAAGGCGCCAATCCTCGTGGTGATCGTGGTGGCGGCGTCCGCGACTGCTCTGACGCGCTCATTCGTCTGAGACCGGTCCGCTGCTAGGCTTGCGCCTGTTGCGGGCGTAGCTCAATGGTAGAGCTCCAGCCTTCCAAGCTGGTGGTGCGGGTTCGATTCCCGTCGCCCGCTCTGTTCGTTCTCGGGCTCCCCCTGGAGATCGCACGGATGCCATCGTCGTCAGCACGAACATCTGCGAGCCGGGCTCCACCGAAGAAGGCCGATCTCGAGCGCGAGTTCGAGCGCGTCGTGCATGACTGCGCGGTGTGCGGAAGGGGCCGTCGGCTACGTGGGTGGCCTCGGCCTCAAAGCGCCTCACTGGGCGCAGGCGGAACCCGCGCCGCGCGCGGCTTGGAAGTTCGCACGCTGAGGCGGGTCGATCCTCGCCAGATGCTCGAGCGGTTCGGTTCCCGAAGAGGCTAGAGTTGCATCATGCACGGGCACAGAGCCGAGCATCCGCCGATAGCGATGCTCAGATCGGTCGTCCTCGTCGTCGCGGTGATGACCCTTGTCTGTGCGCTGTCGCTCCTCCTGCATGCCGCGGCGCTCGACTAAGTCGCTGATCCGTCCGCCGCCCAAGATGGAACCGACCGAGCCGGGCGAGGGTCCGGGCAGGTCGCCAATGCTGAAATGGACTGCGCCGGCAATCCTTTCGGCTGTGCCGTGGGCCTGGTTCGCGGTCCGCGATGCGGGTCCAGCGATGGACGCCGTGGCCTTCGCGCTCCCACTCGGCAGCACCATCCTCGCCATTGCGACGTTCGGCTTCGCGATCGTGTGGAGGAAGATGAGGTTCGCCCTCGTGACCCTCTCGCTCGTCGTGTTCACCGCCGTCGTCGTCGTCGCGCCGCGACTCGCCCAGTCCACTCCGGCGCCCCTCGAACCGTTTCGCCTCGCCTCGGCCAACACGTTCCTAGGCAACCCGTGGACGTTCCCCGCGGCCCGAACCCTCGCCGGCGAACGGCCCGATGTCCTCGTCGCCGTCGAGACGTCGCAACCGATGCGCGTCGCGATACGCCTATCGCTTCCCGACGACCACTGGGCGGGGCTCGGCACCCAGATCGTGTTCGCGCGGTGGCCCGTCGCTGCGCCCCGCCCGATCCCCGGCGTTTCGCAGGCGACGGCGATGCGGGTCGAGGTTGCTCGCCCCGGCTCGCCGTTCGTCGTCTACGCGGTCCATCTGCCGAACCCCCTATACAGCACCTCTTTCTCGGCGCACACGGCGTCGATCGAGCGGCTGCTCCAATCTGCGCAAAGCGAGCACCTGCCGGTCATCCTCGCCGGTGACTTCAACATGAGCGATCGGTCGAGCTCGTACCGGATGCTCGACGGCGCGATGCGCGATGCCATGCGCTCGTCGTTCGCGTCAACTACGTACGACCACTGGGCCTGGTTCGCGCTGCAGCTTCGGATTGACTACATCCTCGTCTCAGATCAGCTCTGTGCCACTGACGGCTCGACGTTCACGGTGCCCGGCTCCGATCACGACGGACTCGAGGTCAACCTCGGCGCGTGCCCATTGTGAATACTCACGGCGGCTAACTCGGCGGGATCTCGGGCGAGCACATCGCGACGACGGCCGTGCAGAGTTCCGGGCTCGCCTTCCCAGGGCCGAAGGGCGCTCCGCTTCGTCGGTCGAACTTCCGGCGCGTCTGGGGCAAGGCGTATACGCGCGGGCCTCGAGGGTTTCGTATTCCACCAGCTTCGCCACACCTCGGCTGCACTCGACGCGGTGTTTCGCGAGGCGGCCGCGGGACGCCCGCTCCGCTGGTCAGGGCACACCGGACCCAGGCGAGTGACCCAAACTACCCACTCGGGACTGAGGCCCCGTTATCGACGACGTTGTAGAAGTATTGCCAATTTGACGCGGGGTTCGGGCTGGCCCCCGAGGGCGGGATCGTCTGGAAGCAGATTACCCCGTCACCGTTGGCGTCGACCGCGTCCTGCACCTCAGCAAGGAACTCCTGGTCGTAGACGCCCGCGGCCAGGCCCGCCTGAACGTTCGGTAGCTGGAGCGCTTGCTCAAGCGTGAGCCCACCGAGGTCGAAGCCCGGAGGACAGGCCATCCTCGGCTTGCTTCCCGCGCGGGCGACCTGCGGAAGCGCCAGCACGGCGAGCGCGAGTGCGAGGAACACGATTACTCGACGGGTGCCGCCATCGTCTCGCAGAAGTAACTGGCGCATGGCTCTCCCTCCCTGACAAGATCCGATGAAGACGGTCTCCGTCACCCCGACGTGCCTACCGTCAGCCCGACGCGCCTACCGTATTGTCCCGGAAGATGATGGCACCGGAGATCGGGGCAGGCGGAGCGGCGTTCGATGGCATGATGCAGGTCAGGCCGTCGCGGTTACCGTCAAGCGATGCGATCCCCACCGCCTGATCCGGTGGGATCCCCAAGCTTTCGACAGTTACCAACTGCCAGCCGCCGACAGGAGGACACCCGCCCATCGACTTTCCGACCGCGCCAGTCGGGAACGCCCACCCGACGATAGCGATGGACAGCCCAAACGCGACCAAGAAACGCCGCATGGTCCCTCCCTCCATTGCGACTATCCGAGTGGCGATCGTAGGCTCCAACCCGGGATCTGGTCAACCGTCCGAGGCGTGTGGGCGCCGCGCCAAGTTTCGAGTTTCAACGAGGTCGCAGATGGACATGGCCGCGAGATCAGCAGGCGGAGACCCCTCACCGCGATCCACGTGAGGTCATGCAAAGTGGACCTTGGCCCTAGATGCAGCCTCCAGGCGCTTCCTACGGCCCAGAGGCGACATTTCCGATGGTCACACGCGTTGGACGTTCAGCCTTCCAAGCTGATAGTGGGGGTCGACCGGCTCGACAGATACGAGCTCGGGCCGGCCCCGCGAGGCCTCGCTCAGATGAGGACCGTCGTCCTCGTCGTGTGTAGCAATCCATCCGAGGTCACGCTTGGTCCTCCTCGAGGAGAACAGGCACCACCGCCTGCCGGCCCGCTCTGCACGGCGAACGGCTGAAGCACACGCGATTCAAGCTCGGCGTCAAGCCGGTGCCCGGCCTATCGCCTTTCGTACCTGGCCGCCCCCTCGTCCGTGACCCACGGCGGGCGGACCCGATGTCCGACCGTCGAGATGTGGTTCTCCTCAACCTCCTCGCCGTCCTCCCAGGCCTCGCCCCGGCGGATCGCCAGGATCTCGTTGATCTCGCCTGCGTGGTATGACCAGTGTCCGGCCACCATGGCGACGATCTCGCAGAGCGACCCCGTCTTCCCCCAGTGGAGCGGCCGAGCCGCCTCGAGGTCGGCGGGCTCTGCCGTGGAGGCGAGCCACCGCCCGTAGCTGCGCTCGAACCAGGCGAGAACTTCCTGGAGGTACGCCTCGCTCGGCTCGATCGCATCGCGCATGCCGCGGGGCCAGTCGGTCTGGTCCCAATGCCTCGGCTCCTCGTCGAACGCGTAGGAGTGGTACACGGCGCTCCATCCGGCGACGTGTTTCATGACGCCGAGGATCGAGCGAAAGCCGCCTGCGGCGTCGAGCGCCTCATCCATCGACACGTTCCGGACGTTGTCGATGAAGGTATCGTGCGCGCCCTCGAGGACGGCGTGCGCCAAGCGGTGCTGCTCCGCCATGACACCCTCAGCGCAGGCCGGTGCGAAGGTCCATGTAGTTGGTTTCGATCGCAACGTACTGCTGCCAGGCCTGAACCCACCCGTCGTCCGAACGGGCGAAGCGGTAGGCGGGAGTGGCCGGCGACTGCCGGTCCCAGATCCCGAAGTACTCGCGGCCGTAACCGAGCAGGTATCGCTGGCCCGAGTGCGTGAACTCGACCTTCTCCTCCGGCCCGGCATGGGTCGCCGGAAGTTGCTGTGTGGCTGCCGGGGCTGTTGCCCCCGTCACAGTGGCCGGCGGGCTCTCCGCGCCGGCCGGGACGGTATCCACCAGCCAGCTCAGGCAGTGGTGGCACTTGATGGCCGCGTCCTGGATCTCCTCAGCGCAAAACGGGCATTTCTTCATCGACGGCTCCCTCCGGTCCGGGTCTCCACGCTACGAGCGAAGGCGGTGGAAAGGCAAACACGAAATGAGGGTACCTTCCAGGACGGATGCCGCTCCCGGGATGGCTGGCGCGATTCAACCGAAGGGTCACGAACCGGGCAACGAAGCCTCTGGCCGAGACACTCCCAGGCTTCGCCGTGGTCATGCATACGGGGCGAGGTGATGGCGGCACGCGGGTGCGAGGTGCAGACGCGAGGCGAACCATCCGACTGGAGGAACACCGCATCGTGACCGACCCGCGCGGGATACCGGTCCCTGCCGCGATTCGACCTATCCTGAAGGCGTTCCGGTCACTGAGTTCATGGAGCTCAAGGAGTCGCGTCACCCGGACCCTTGACTACCGCGCCCCCCTTCATCACGAACGCGACGTCCGTGAACCGGGCCACATCCTCGAGCGCATCCCCCTCCACCGCCACGAGGTCGGCGAGCTTCCCCGGCTCGACCGAGCCGATCCGGTCGTCCCACCCCATCAGCTCGGCGGCCACGATCGTCGTGCTCTGAACGGCCTGCATCGAGGTCATGCCGAACCGAACCATGTACGGGAGCTGCCGCGCGTTCCAGCCGTGCGGATACACCCCGCTGTCGGTGCCGAAGGCGACCTTGACCCCCGCCTTCACCGCCTTCTGGAACCCTTCGCGCTGGGCGCCGGTGGTGTCCTCGTTCTTGCGCAGGATCTCCCCCGGCCATCCGCGGCGGCGGCCCTCGTCCGCGATGTAGTCCCCGCAGTAGATGTCGGCCACGAGGTAGGTCCCGCGCTCGGCCATCAGCTCGATGGCCTCGTCGTCGATGAGCGAGCCGTGCTCGATGGAGCGCGAGCCGGCGCGGACCGCGCGCTTGATTCCTTCCGCGCCGTGCGCGTGTGCCGCCACGAACGTCCCGTACAGCGCGGCCTCCTCGACCGCTGACCGAATCTCGTCCTCGCTGAACTCCGGAACGCCCGGCGCGGTCCCACGCGTCAGCACGGCGCCGGTGGCGATGACCTTGATGAAGTCCGCACCCCGATGGAGGATCTCGCGGACCACCTGCCGGACCTGGTCCACGGAGTTCGCCACCCCGAACCGAAGCTCCCGCGGGACCTCGACATCCGGAGCTACCGGCGGGATGTCGCCCCCTCCACTCGAGACCGTGACGAAGGGCCCGGCGCATTGCATCCGGGGCCCGACGACGTCGCCCGCGTCGATCGCGTCGCGGAGCGCAACGTCCACGAAGGCCCGGAAGGTCCCGACGTCGCGCACGGTGGTGAACCCGGCCATCACGGTGTCGCGCGCGTTGCGCACGCCCACGAGCGCCTCCTGCGCGCCCGTCCGGATGAGCTGCGTGGCGTACTCGCCCTGTTCCAGCTCCCCCACGAGGTGTGCGTGGCAGTCGACCAGTCCGGGCGCGACGGTGTGCTGTGAGAGGTCGATCAGCCGGGCCCCATTCGGGTATCGACCCTGGTCTGGACCAACGGACTCGATGCGCTCCCCGACGATCTCGATGACCTGCGCTCGGAGGACCTCGCCGCCGACCGTGTCGATCAGGCGGCCGGCGCGTACGACGGTCAGCCTCTCTGGTGTCATGCACCGAGAGCTTAGCCAAGGAGGTCCGGCCGACGCGTTCAAGCCTTCGAAGGAGGGGGTCGATGAGGCAGAGGTGAACATGCCTCGGCCAGCCACCGGATCACGAATCCGTCGTCTCCTCCCAGTCGTCCTGATCTTGGCCGCATTGGCCTCGGGGTGTGCCTCCGGCGGGGGTTCGCCATCCGTGAGCCCGACGGCTGATCACTCGGGCACCGGGAGGCCGGGTTCGACGCCATCACCGGCTCCCGAGGGCGCGACGCCCGACGAACGCTTCCAGTCGTGGATGAACGGCGGAGGGGGAAAGGGAGCCTACAGCCTGTGGTCCTCGGGAGAGCTTGGCGGCGGCCCGCCCCCCGGGGCAACCAAGAAGGAACGCCGAGCGCTGTTCGAGAAGTGGCTCGCCGCGAACATGGATGTCTTACGGGCGGCGTGGGACCGCTCCCAGGTCCTCCGCGCCGAGTCATCCCTTCACGAGGCCATGGCGGTTGCGCTCACCTACCACGCGGAGCACGGAGGCTTCGCCGGCATGTCCTCAAGCTGGGCCGAGGAGCTGGATCCCGCCCTGGAGTTCAACACATCGGAGACGGTCTTCGGTGAGGTCTCTATCCGAAACCCGACCCGCGAATCGGTCGTCCTCACGACCGAGAGCGGGTCCGGCCAGGCATTGTGTATCGCGTACGACGACTCCCGATCCGAGCACCAGTCCTACGGCACCAGAGACGCGCAGACCGTCTCGGAGTGCGACGGCGGCGGGTGGCTCTGATCGGGCCCAGGCCTACTCCTCGAGGCGGAACGACAGATCTGCGGGGACCTCGGCCACATCCATCTGGGCTTTCTGGAGCTTCCCCGAGTAGTCCCAGTTCATGGCCTGCCACCGGGTGAACTGATCGAGGACCCAGATGCCGGCCTGACGCGAGCCGTTCCCGGACTTGCCATTGCCACCGAACGGCAGGTGCGCCTCGGCGCCCGAGGTCGAGTTGTTCACCGATACCATGCCGGCCGAGATCCGCTCCCGGAACCGGAACACGTTCAACGGGTCGCGCGTATAGATCGATGACGACAGCCCGTAGCCGTGGCCGTTGGCCAGGTCCATGGCCTCGTCGAACGTGGCGAACGACGTCACTCCCACGATCGGCCCGAACGTCTCGGTCCGGTACAGCTCGTCGTCCGTGTCGACCCCATCCACGATCGTCGGGTGGCAGTACAGTCCGTCCGACGGGTCGCCCACGAATCCCTGGCGCGGGTTCTCCATGGTGATCCGGCCGATGCCGGACGATCCATAAAGCTTGTGATGCGGCCGCACCAGATCGAGCCATCCCAGGAATCGGTCGCAGAACCTGGCGTTCATCATTGGCCCGTAGAGCACGTCCTCCATGGGCTCGCCGATGGCCGCACCCTCGACCGCGGCCGCGAACCGGGACAGGAAGTCGTCGTGGACCGACTCGTCGACGATCACCGTCCCCAGCGAGGTGCACCGTTGTCCGGCAGTGCCGAAACCGCTGAACAGCGCGCCCTCCACGGCGAGGTCCAGGTCCGCGTCGGGCATGACCACCAGCGGGTTCTTTCCCCCGAGCTCGAGGCAGGGAGACTGGAGGTGCCGCCCGCACAGCTCGCCGATCCGCCGTCCCACGTCGGTGGACCCGGTGAACCCGACCTTGTCGACGAGCCCCTCGTCGAGCGCCCGCTCAAGCCCGGCGAACGCGGTCGGCCCCTCTGCCAGCACCATGTTGAAGGCACCCTCGGGCAACCCCGCGTGGAGGATCAGCTGGGCGAACGCCTCGGCCGTGGCCGGCGTGTACTCGGCCGGCTTCCACACCACCGCGTTCCCGCACAGCAGCGCCGGTACGATGTACCAGGACGGCACGGCCACCGGGAAGTTCCCCGCCGTGATGATCACCGAGACGCCGACCGGCGCGCGGAACGTGAACAGCTGCTTGTCGGCGAGCTCCGAGGGAACCGTCTGCCCGTACAGCCGGCGGCCCTCGGACAGGAAGAAGGTGCAGGTGTCGACCACCTCCTGCACCTCGCCCAGCGACTCCGCGAACGGCTTGCCGATCTCCCGTGTGAGGAGCGTGGCCAGGGCCGGCTTGTTTTCCTCCACCAGGCGGCCCAGCTGCTGGATGACCCGCCCTCGCACCGGCGCGGGCACGTTCGCCCATGCGTCCTGCGCGCCCATCGCGGCCCCGCAGGCCTCCACGAAGGTCGCGGCGTCGGCGAGCGACGCCTCAGCCACCACCTCGTCCAGATGTGCCGGGTTCGGTACGGTCAGCCGGCCGCCTGGCGCTCCTTCAGCGCCGCGCCCGTCGATCAACGACGACACCGCCCTGGTCATGACAGGAACGTCCATGCCTGCTCGGCGAGGCCGGCCCACCGCCTCGAGTGCTCGAGCGGCACCTTCACCCACCCCTTCATGGCCCGTCCGGGCATCGGCTCGAACGGCTCGACTCCCTTCAGCTTCAAGGCAGCGGCGACGTCGTCGGGCGCCAGCTTGAAGGTCATGGCGTCCCCATACGTGCCGGCGAACACTTTGTCCCGGATCTTCAGCACGGGCATGCCGAACATCTGGGACCGCTTCGCCCCTCGTTCGACGAAGGTGTCGGCGACCTTCTCGTAACGCTTCTTGGTCTCGTCCCCCACCTTCGGCATCTTCACGGGTCGATGGTAGGGCCAACCGCCGCGACCGACCAGCGGACTGTGGCGAGCCTCAGGACACCGTGACGACGATCTTGCCCCGAACGTGGTGCGTCGCCACGGCCGCCAGCGCGTCACCGGCCTCCGCCAGCGTGAACGAGCGGATCTCCGGAGCGGCGATCTCGCCTGCCACCAACATGCCCGACAGTGCCTCGAGCGATTCCGTCGTGACCCGGCCCATGATGTTCGTGGCCTCGATCCCCCGACCTCCGAGCGCATCGGCATCGACAGCCCCCACGGCCGAGGCCACGTGGCCGCCCGAACGAACCTGCTCGGCCAGACGGGCCAGGCCTTCCTTGTCGCCGTGCATGTCGGCGATGGCGTCGATCCCATCCGGATACTTGGAACGAACCGCTTCCGCGACGTCCCCGGTGGTGTAGTCGACGACGTTCGCCGCGCCGAGGCGACGCGCGTAGTCGGCGTTCTCGGCATGGCACACCGCCACGACCCGAGCTCCTCGTCTCGCCGCGAGCTGGACGAGATAGCTCCCGACCCCACCGGTGGCGCCGATCGCGACCACCGTTTGTCCCTCGCCGAGGGCCAGGGCGTCGGCCATGATCAGGGCCGTGACGCCGGCGGTGGGGATCGCCACGGCGGTTGCGTGCTCGAGGATCGAAGGCTTGCGCGCGATCGTGCCGGCCGACATGGTGGTGAACTCCGCCAGGGTGCCCTCGCCGAGATGGCTCTTGCCCACAGAGCCAAACACTTCGTCTCCCACCGACAGGCCACTCACGCCCGAACTGACGGCGTCAACGGTCCCCGACCCGTCCATACCGGGTACCAGCGGGAAGCGGTGCTCCATCCGATCCTTCAGGTAGCCCTGGACCACCGCGTTGTCGAACGGGTTCAGTCCGGCCGCGGCCACCCGGACCCGCACTTGTCCATCGGCCGGCTCCGGAACGGGAACATCGTGCAGCGAACCGGGCTGTCCGAACTCACCGATAGCGAAGGCCTTCATGTCCGCCACTCCTTCCGTGTCGAGCACCTCACCAGGAGCGACCCCGTGTCAGTCCTCCCGGTCTTCCGCAACATCGACGGGGCCACGATTATTCGACGGCCGCCCGAGAAGCCGGGGTCACCCCGTCGTCTGGAGGCCGGCGGCGATCCCGTTGACCGTGACCAGGACGTTTCGACCGATCCGGGCGGCCTCGTCGGGCTCCAGCTCGCCCTTGCGCAGGTCGGCCAGGTGGCGGACCTGGATGAACGACAGCGCGTCGACGTAAGGATTCCGAAGCTCCACGGCACGCCGAAGCATCGCTCGCTCCGCCAGCAGCCGATCGTTCCCGTTCACCGTGAGGATGAGCTCGACCGTCCGCCGATGCTCATCGAAGATGCGGCCCGCGATCTCTGGATCCTCGCCGAGCTCCATGTAGAGCGCCGCGATCGGCATGTCGGCGATCACCAGACTGAGCTCAGCGTTCTCGAGCAGCGAGCGGAAGAATGGCCATCCCTCATGCATCTCCCGGAGCGTGCGCATGCCACTCGACTCGGCCGCGATCGTTGCCAGCCCCGACCCGAGCCCGTACCAGCCCGAGAGGTTCACCCGGCTCTGGGTCCAGGCGAACACCCACGGAATGGCCCGAAGGGACTCGACGTCCCGACGGTCACCGCGCCGGGCGGGCCGGGACCCGACGTGGAGGCCCTCGATCTCCACGATCGGCGTGACTCGCTCGAAGAACCGGACGAAGCCC
>Ga0209887_1000229_pt1 | contig 16706 bp, 18 predicted proteins | sample GWRWN1_30_40_FD_187230 | JGI IMG/M metagenome (GOLD analysis project Ga0209887, IMG submission 187230) | Riverbed sediment microbial communities from areas with no vegetation in Columbia River, Washington, USA - GW-RW N1_30_40 (SPAdes)... | ecosystem: Environmental > Aquatic > Freshwater > River...
CGAGAAGTGCCACCGGGCGTGGAACCAATCACTGCCCTTCTCGTAGATCTCGGGGTCGCGGCGAACCTCGATCATGGCGAACCTCCTCGAGGGTGACGATGCCCGGCCGACCGAGAGGTGACCGTGGACCGGTGAACGCTACCAGCCGCCGGTGCAGGCCGCAGCCGTCGTCGCGTCCACCCGGCCGATGCTGACCACACCCGCATTCACCGCGGCGCACAGGTACGCGGAGCCGGTGGAGGTCACCAGGACGACGCTGGTCGACGTGACGCCCTGGATGCTGACGACGTCCCGCGCCGCGGCGCCGGTCGTGTACCTGATGGACGTATCGAACAGCGAGGCCGCCTGGGGGTCGAACCCGGCGAACGTGGCGTTCTCGGCGAAATAGGCGCTCGCGCCTCGGACACCCGTCTGCAGGGTGGCCTGAGCGCTGAGACCCCTCGCCCGGTCGATCTGCGCGATGGCCTCCTGGTCGTGGATGGCTTCCTGATGCCCGGCCATCGCCAACGAGACGACGACGAGGGCACCCGCCACCAGGGCCACGATCAACAGGAGCCAGAAGCTGGTCGCGCCAAGGTCGTTCCGTGCCAGCATGATCCGGCGGCCGGGGGGTCGATCCGGCCTCCCCGGGTCCATCGGCACCAGGGCCGGGGGGCTGAAGTGGCTGGTCGGACGCCTAGAGCTGGAGGACAGGACAGGTCAAGGTGCGCGTAACGCCCTCGACCGCCTGGATCGGCATCACGATGGATTTGGCCAGCTCGTCCAGGTCGGCGGCCTGTCCCCGGGCGATCACGTCGTACGGGCCGGTCACCCCGTCGACGGCCGAGATGCCCTTGATCTGTCCGATCTCCCTGGTGACGTTGCTGGCCTTGCCAACCTCCGTCTGGATCAAGATGTAGGCGCTGACCACGGGAACCCCCTCGTGCGGACGTCTCGGGCAATCGTATGCGAAAGGCCGGTGCTCGCGCGAACGGGCAGCGGCCGCGGCCCGGTCCACCTCAGGGCACGATGCCCGGCTCCGGCTCGATGCTCGCCTGGACCTCCACGCCCGTCGCCGGCCGGGTGAGGGCGAGCGTCTCAAGCGCAAGGAAGGCGAAGGCTCCCCCGGCGAACGCCAGGGCCGAGGCCACCACGTAGAGGGTCACGGACCCGAACGTCCCGTAGATGAAGCCGCCCAGCTGGCCGCCGATGATCGGCGCGATTCCGAACGCGACCGTCCCCGCCAGGGCCTGGCCCGACGAATAGAGCGACTTCGGCAGGAGCTTCCCCACGATCACCACCCCACTCGTGAACAGGAAGCCGAACCCGAACCCCTCGAACACCGAGGCCAGCGAGATCAGGACCGGGCTGGTCACAAGGCCCCAGATGAGGAAGCCGAGCCCGTACACGCAGGCTCCGTAGACGTAGACGGCCCGGATCCCGAAGCGCCGCATCGCCGGGGAGTCCTCGATCCGAAGCGCGATGAAGTTCCACGCCGCCGAGAACGCCACCCACACGAACAGCATGCTCGCCAGATACATCCGGAAGCGCGACGACGAGCGAAGGGCTGCGCCCGCAGCACCCAGGCGCCCCAAGCGTTTCGAAGGCTGCGGCGGATCTCGGTCCAGCGTGAAGCTCCAGAACAGCACCGACAGGCTGGCGGCGGCATAGATCGGGAGCGTCCATTGCACGCCGGTCTCGGTGAGGACGAAGCCGAGCGTGAGAGTGGCGATCGCGTAGCTCAGGCTCTCCCAAGCCCTGATGCCACCGTAACCGTGCATGCCGCCCTCTCCCAGATGGACAAGGGCGATGGCGTCGATGTTCGGCCCCATGGCGCCGCCAACACCGGCGAACAGGGCGCTGGTCGCCAGGAGCGCCACCTCGTCCCGCCCGGCACCGAACAGGGCCAGCGCGGCGCCGGCGGCCAGGACCGTCCCCACTTGCAGGATCGAGCGGCGCCCGTAGCGAGTATCCGCGAGATGGCCCCACACCGGATTCATCACGATCGGGGCCAGCGCCATGACGGCGATGGCCAACCCGATCTCCTGGGGCGTCATCCCCCGCTCCTTCAGGAAGAGCGTGTAGAAGGGGAAGAACGCTGCGATGACCACACCGAACAGGATGAACAGGCCGTGGATGGCCACGGAAGGCGGGACGTTCCCGATCTGCCTGGTCCGGGCCTTCAGGTCAGCCTCGATCCACAGCCGGGCCCCGCTGACGAAGCTGCCGCCGCATCGTCATCGTCATCACCGACGAACCGTCCCGGAGAGGGGAACGTTCACCCGTATCGACGAAGGACGAGCCTCGGTACAACGCAACCACGGGCGCATTCGCCTGGGTCACTCGCAGCTCTAGGGTCTCGGCCCCTGTCCGAAGGGCCCACTCTGCGATGGCCTCGACCATCGCACCGCCGACGCCACGACCTCGATACACAGCGTCGACCCACATGGCGAAGAGATGGGCAACGTCGTCAACGGGCTTCCAGCGGACGCCGACGGCCAGCCCGACCCAGGCGTCACCATCGAGGGCGAGGACGGTGACCTGCTCTGCCCCGTTCCAGCCGGTCACCCACGAGCGCCACGCGGTCTCGTCGCTTTCGCGCTCATCCTCATATGTGGATCCGAACGCGTCCGGTGCATCGATGAGCGCACGGAGCCGGAGGTCACGGATGGCCCGCCAATCCTCCCCGCGGGCGGTCTTGACCTCGATCGAGGTCACGCCACGGCCTCGAGCGCGGCCAGTGCCTCTTCCATCGTCGGTTGCGCTGCCGTTCCCCCCACCCCCCGGGTCGAGAGCGAGCCGCACGCCACCGCGAGCTGGAGGCACCGGCCGAGGGGCCAGCCCGCCAGGCGCCCCGCCAGGAACCCGGCGTCGAAGCTGGCGCCGGCCCCGGTCGTGTCGACCACATCGGTGGGGATGGACTCCGACCGCACCACCTCGTCACCCCACACCGCGAGCCCTCCGCCCTGACCGAACTTGACGGCCACCACCGTGCCCCGCTCGGCGAGCGCCATCGCCGCGACGTCGATGTCGTCGACCCCGGTGATGGCCCTGGCCTCGGCGGAGTTCGGGAAGAAGCAATCGGTCGTGGAGAGCAGCGTGAGCAGGTCGCCGTCCCACTCCTCGCCCGGGTCCCAGTTCGGATCGATGGAGGTCGAGGCCCTACCGCCGCGAGCGTCGCGGAACAGCCCGGGCAGATCCGGCCGCAGGCCGGTCTGGGCGTAGTAGGAGCTGACGTGGACGTGGCGGGCGTCTCGAACCAGGCTCCGGTCGACGACCTCGGCCCGGAGGTCCGCCATGGTGCCCGGTGCCCGGAGGAGCGTTCGTTCGCCCCGTCCGGAAAGCACGATCGAGAGCCCGGTGGAACGGTCCGGGTCCACGAGCAAACCGGTCGTATCGATCTCCCGTTCCGCCAGCGAATCCCTCACGAACCGCCCCAGCACGTCGTCGCCCACGACCCCGGCGAAGGCCACGCGCAGGCCGAGGCGCGCGGCTCCGCACGCGGCGATGGCCCCGGAACCCCCGATCACCAGGTCGGCCCGATCGACAAGCGCCTCGGTCCGGTCGAGGTCCGGTGGCACATTCCCGCGCACCATGAGGTCGGGGTTCGCATCGCCCAGGATCAGGAGGTCGAACCGCGGAGCCACGCGGCCAGCCTAGCGGGGCCGGGTCACCCCGGCCCCGCTAGCTCCGGCTCTCCGCGAGGTGGTCAGCGATCCCGAGGCTCGTGAAGGGGAAGACCGGGGCCAAGAGGAGCGCGACCTCACCTGCCGTTCTCGCCAGCAGGAAGATGGCCACCGTGGCGGCCAGCACCGCGATCCATCGGGGTTTCCAGTCATAGCCGGCCTCAGGGCGAAGGGCCACGACCCCGCCCGCTCCGATGGCCGCCACGAACCCGGTCACCGCATCCGCGGCGAGGGCTGATACGGGGATGCCCACCACGAGCGCCAGCAGCATGGCCTTGATCACGGCTCCCGGCGCCCTTGGATGTTCGGACAGGAAGGCCAGGGCGATGAACACGAACGGCACGAGCGCCAGGCCGAAGGCGATGTAGGGACCGGCGTTCGGGGCGTTTTCCTTGTCGGAGGCGAGGGAGACGAGGCCCACGAGCACCGACATGTACGCGGGTACGAGCAACAGGGTGGCGAGCGTGATCGCGCGCCACTTGCGGCGAGCCGGGAGCGGCTCGGCACCCGCCAAAGGGGATCGTCGCGCTCGGGACACCGGTCCCTCAGCCTTTGACGCCGCCCGCGGTGAGGCCCCGCACGAAGTACTTCTGGAGGGAGAAGAACACCACGAGTGGAAGCGCCATCGCGATGAACGCCGCCGCCGTGAGCAACTGCCAGTTCTCTCCCCGCGCCCCCACAAGGTTGGCCAAGGCCAGGGTGAGCACCTGATTCTGCCGGGTTCCCCCCAGGAACACGTAGGCCACAAGGAGGTCGTTCCACACCCACAGGAACTGGAAGATGGCGAAGGCCGCCAGGGCGGGAACCGAGAGCGGAACGATCAACCGCCGGAAGATCGTGAAATGGTCGGCCCCGTCGATCTTGGCGGACTCGATGATCGAGGAGGGCAGCGCTCCAATGTAGTTCCGAAGCAGGTAGATGGCGAGCGGCAGCCCGAACGCGGTGTGGGCCAGCCACACGCCCAGGAACGTGCCGGCGAGGTCCAGGTCCGGGAAGAACTGGAAGGTCCCGATGCTCGCCCCCCTGGTGTACAGGCGCAGGATCGGGATCAGCGCCATCTGGAGGGGAACGACCAGGAGCCCCACGACGGCCACGAACATCACGTACCGCCCCCGGAAGTCCATCCAGGAGAAGGCGTAGGCGGCGAAGGCCGCGATCGTGATGGGGATCACGGTGGCCGGGATGGACACGGCCAGGCTGTTCAGGAAAGCGTTCCCGAAGCCCCCGGCGGACAGGGCCGATCGGTAGTTCTCGAGCGTCCACTGCGCGGCCCGGAACGGGTGCCCGAGGGCTGTCCACCACCCCGTGCTGTCGACCAGATCCTCGGGACGGAAGGAGGTCACAAGCACCCCCACGGTGGGCACCAGCCAGATGAGCACGATGGCAAGGATCGTGATCCGAACGAACCAGCCCGCGTGACGGGCGTCGAGTGCCTCGTCCGCCCGAGCCCTGGTGAGGACGGCCCGCGCGCTCATCGAGTGGCCTCCTGCTCCCGGAACCGGCGGACGTTCCAGATCATCACGGGGATGATCGCCAAGAACAGGACCACGGCGATGGCCGCCGCCCGGCCGTCGTTGGCGCTGATGAAGAACCATCGGATCATGCGTTCCGCGATGACCTCGGTGCCGTTTGTTTCGGCGCTCCCCACCACGAAGACGATGTCGAAGACCTTGAGCGCGTTGATGACCATGTACGTGGTCACCACGACGATCGTCGGCAGGATGCTGGGGATCATGATCCGCCGGAAGACCTGGAGCTCTGAGGCCCCGTCGATCCGAGCGGCCTCGATGATCTCGTCCGGGATGGACTTGATCGCCGCAGAGAGCACGACCATGGCGAACCCGGTCTGCATCCAGATCATGATGACCATCAGGAAGAGGTTGTTCCACGGCTGTTCCTGGAGCCATGGGACCGGTTGCTGTCCGAGCCCCAGCATGATCCCGTTCAGCAACCCGATGTTGGTGCCGAATCCTTCCGGCCGGAAGGCGTAGATGAGTTTCCAGGTGATCGACGCGCCGGCGAACGAGATGGCCATCGGGAGGAAGATCATGGACTTGGCGACCGCTTCCCCTCTCCGGAGCCGGTCGGCCAGCGTGGCGAACGCCAACCCGATGCTCACGCCGAACAACGGAACCACGATGATCCACCCGGCCGTGTTCCGGATGGAGCGGAGCATGCTCTCGTCGGTGAACACGAACTTGAAGTTGTCCAAGCCCACGAAGCTCTCTGACCGCGCGTCCTTGAACGAGATCAGGATCGTGTTGATCACCGGGTAGACCAAGAAGACGGACAGGATCACCAGGCCCGGACCGACGAAGACGTAGGGGCGCACCCCTTCCCGGTACCGGGCGGGGAGCAAGCTGACCAGCCGGTCCATAGCCCAGAACAGGAAGAACACTCCACCCACCCCGACCACGATGGCGACGCCGACAACCAACCCGCGGTTGGCGTTCTCGTCACGCAGGAAATCGAACGTGGCCCACAGTGCGAAGAAGCCGACGAGGGGGACGACCAGCGCGCCGACCAGCCGGAGGAGCGGGATCCACACCGCCCCCCCGCCGGCGGGTGGGGCCTCCGCCACCACTTCGGTCGCGGAGGCCGGATCGTGGGTCGAGGTCTTCACGCCCCCTCCTCACCTCACGAGGCTGATGGGAGCGGCCGTCCCGGCCTCTCCCATCCGTCCCCGGCGCGCTCTGCTGGCTCGTGCTACGAGGCGGGCCAGCTCTTCTCGATGCTGTCGAGGACCGAGTTGAGCGAGCTCGGCCCGTCTTGCATGTACTCCACCATGCCGGTCCAGAAGCTGCCCGACCCGACCGCCGGTGGCATCTGGTCGGACGCGTCGAACCCCGCGGTGCCGCCGCTGAGGCCGGCCGTCAGCACCTCGGAGGCGCCGGCGAGGATCGGGTTCGGGTAGCAGTCCGGCCCGACGTTCACGTTCGGCGAGATCCGGGAGCTGCCCGGTTCGGACCCCATGGCGCACTGCACGTCTTCGGCCATGAACCGGGTCAGGAAATCCTTCACCTCGGGCGCATCCCGGAACACGACGGCCAGCTCACCGGCGAACAGCGTTCCCTGCTGGTCGATGGCCGGGAAGGGGAACCAGTCGTAGTCCACTCCCGCCTCGGCTTCGGGCGGGAAGAACGCCGTGATGAAGCTGGCCTGGCGGTGCAGCCAGCACTTGGGCGGGTCGTCGAACATCGGGCCGGGCGCGTCGCCGAACGCGATGGCCGGCGTCTGGTCCGCTCCTCCCAGGACGTACCCGGGGGCGAACATGATGTCCCCGAACAGCTGGCCGGCATTCACGACCGCCGGGTCGTTGAACGGGATCTCGTGTTTCACCCACTGCGTGTACACGTCCTGGCCCGCCGTCGCCAGCATGATGTCTTCCATCCAGTCGGTCGCCGGCCAGCCGGTCGCGCCGCCGCTCTCGTAGCCGACGCACCACGGTGTCCCGCCGTCAGCTTTGATCTGGTTGGACAGAGCGATCATCTCGTCCCAGGTGGTGGGGACCGTGTAGCCCGCCTTGTCGAAGTCGTCCTTCGGGTACCAGACCATGCTCTTCAGGTTGATGTTCGTGGGGATCCCGTAGTGCTTGCCCTGGTACTCGCCCAGCGAGAGGAAGTACTCGCCGAACGTCGCCTGCAGGTCGGCGATGTCGAACCCCATGTCCTCCAGGGCCACCGCGTTCCCCGACGCGGCCTGGTCGACCACGGCTCCGGGCTGGGGCAGAAGGATGATGTCCAGCGTTCCGCCCTCCGCCCGGATCTGCACCTGCTCTTCGAAGTCGGCGGACGCCTCGACCTCCGCCGTGTAGTCCACGTTGGGGTTGATCAGATCGCCGATGATCCCGTTGAGGACGGCCGCCTCCTCCGGCTCCAACGCACTCAGGACATTGACGGTGCCTGTGTCCTCGCCGCCGCCCCCGCCTTCATCGCCGCCATCGCCGCCACACGCCGCGGCGACGAAGAGAAGAACTGCAGGCAGCACGACTAACCGGAAACGGCGCATACCCATCCCCCCTCGTTCCTTATGGCCGGATATTACGCCTCCACGCCTTCACACGGTCAACTCGGCCCGGCGGGCCTGCGGCGCAGGGACATCAGGCCAGAAGCCGGTCCTCTCCACGCACGAAGCGCCGGTACCACCGGGCGCTCTCCTTCGGGGTCCGTGTCTGGGTCGTGAAGTCGACGTGAACGAGGCCGAAGCGCTTCGAATAGCCCTCGGCCCACTCGAAGTTGTCGAGCAGGGACCAGACGAGGAAGCCGGCCAACGGGACGCCGGCCGCGAGAGCCGTGTTCGCCGCCTTCACGTGCTCGACCAGGAACGAGATCCGCCTCGCATCGTGGACGACGCCATCGGGACCCGGATCGTCGTCGAAGGCCGCCCCGTTCTCGGTCACGATGATGCGGGCCGGGCCGTAGTCGCGGTGCAGCCCGATCAGCAGATCGGCCAGGCCTTCCGGCTCGACGGGCCACCCCATCGCGGTGACCTCCACCCCCGGAGGGACGACCGACCACGCTCCGATCGAGCCGGGCAGCTCGTCGGCGCCCGGCTCGGGAGGGGGCTCGGCGGTGACCGTGTGCCGTCGGTAGTAGTTCACCCCCAGGAAGTCGAGCGGGCCGTGGATGACCTCGAGGTCGCCGTCGCGCACGAAGCCCATGTCGCTCACCGTCCGGTAGTGGTCGACGAGCTGCGCCGGATACCCCCGTCCGAAGAGCGGATCCAGGAAGAGCCGGTTCATGTGAAGGTCCGCCAGCCGCGCCGCTCCCACGTCGCGGGGGTCCTCCGTGGACGGGCGTGCCGGCTGGAGGTTCAGTGCGATGCCGACCTCGGCGTCATCCGTCATCACGTCGCGGGCCAGGCCATGAGCGAGCAAGAGGTGATGGGACGCCGCAAGCGCGAGGGCGTCGTCGGTCCGGCCCGGCGCGTGGATCCCCAGTCCGTACCCGAGCCAGGCCGCGACCCACGGCTCGTTCAGGGTGATCCAGAACGGCACGTCTCCCGCGAGGGCCCCCTGGACGATCGCCGCGTATTCGGCGAACCGTGCAGCCGTGTCGCGGTTCCCCCATCCGCCCTCGTCCTCGAGTGCCTGCGGCAGGTCCCAGTGGTAGAGCGTTGGTATGGGGGCGATGCCCCGGCGGTTCAGCGCATCCACCAGACGGCGGTAATAGTCGAGGCCCGGCTGGTTCGCCGCTCCGCGCCCATCAGGCTGGATCCGGGGCCACGCCACCGAGAACCGGTAGGCCCCGACGCGGAGATCGGCCATGAGCGCCACGTCCTCCTCGTACCGGTGGTACTGGTCGCACGCGACCTCCCCGGTGTCCCCGTGGCGGATCCTGCCGGGCATGCGGCAGAACGTGTCCCAGATGGACGTGCCGCGGCCGCCCTCGGCCACCGCCCCCTCGACCTGATAGGCGGACGTCGCGACGCCCCACAAGAACCCTTCGGGAAAGGGGGCGGTCGGCGAGGATCGGGCGATCAGTTCCCGTCGCCGCCGTAGATGCCGAGCCCGGTCCCCGGATCGAAGAAGTGAAGGCGGCCCACGTCGACGACGAGCTCGATGGGCTCGTCCTCCTTCGCTCCGGTCCGAGGGTTCAGCCGGGCCAGGAACGTCGACTCCCCCGAGCGAGCCCCTTCCTCGACCGCCTGCAACGCCTCCTGGCCGACGTCGTGGGCGAGCTCCTTCACGTCCTCCGTGACCACCGCCGGCGCCTGGACCTTGACGTGCGCCACCACGTCCGCCCCGAGGGCCTCCCGGAGGATCACCGTGGCCCGGATCCGTCGGTCCGCCGGAGCGTCGGGGACGAGCGAGGCATCCTCCATGTCCTCGGGCCGAACGCCCACGATCACTCGTTTCCCATCGAAGGCCTTGAGCTCCGGGCGGGCCGCAAGGACCTGCGGGGGGACGCCGAGGCGATAGCCGCCGAACTCGACGACGCCAGACCCGTCGGACACCGACAGGTTGGCCTCCACCATGTTCATCGCGGGGGAGCCGATGAAGCCGGCCACGAAAAGGTTGTTCGGGTGGTCGTAGAGGAATTGCGGCGTATCGACCTGCTGGAGGACACCCTTACGGATGACCGCCACCCGGTCGCCCATGGTCATGGCTTCCACCTGGTCGTGGGTGACATACAGCGTGGTCACGCGAAGCTCGTGCTGGATCCGGGCGATCTCGGAGCGCATCTGGACACGGAGCTTGGCGTCCAGGTTGGACAGCGGCTCGTCCATGAGGAAGGCCTTGGGCTCGCGAACGATCGCTCGGCCCATCGCGACGCGCTGTCGCTGTCCCCCCGACAGCGCCTTGGGCTTGCGCGACAGGAACTCCTGCAGTCCGAGGATCCCCGCGGCCTCCCGGACCCGCTCGTCGATCTCTTCCTTGGGGAGCTTGCGGAGCTTGAGCCCGAAGCCCATGTTGTCGTACACGGTCATGTGCGGGTACAGCGCGTAGTTCTGGAACACCATCGCGATGTCCCGTTCCTTCGGCGGCAGGGTATTCACGACGCGATCGCCGATCCGGATCGTCCCGTGGCTGATGCTCTCGAGTCCCGCGACCATCCGGAGGGCCGTGGTCTTGCCGCACCCCGACGGACCGACGAGCACGATGAACTCCCCGTCGTCGATGTCGAGGTCGAGCTCGGAAACCGCGGCGGTCCCATCGGGGAAGACCTTCGACACCTGCTCCATCACGATCTCTGCCACGGACCCCGCACCTCCGACGGTCGTGATGCCTAATGCTTACACAAACGAGGTTGACCCCGCTATCCGCCTACGATGGCCGGGTGCCCAGGATCGAGCTCGTGCAGGGGGACATCACCGACGAACGCGTGGACGCGGTCGTAAACGCGGCGAACTCCCGGCTCTTGGGGGGCGGCGGCGTCGACGGGGCCATCCACCGAAAGGGCGGGCCGGCCATCCTCGAGGAGTGCAGGGAGATCCGGCGGACGACCCACCCGGACGGGCTCCCCACCGGAAGGGCGGTGGCCACCACCGCGGGCAGCCTGCCCGCGAGCTGGGTGATCCATACCGTGGGCCCGGTCTTCTCCAGGTCCGAGGACCGCTCGGCCCTGCTGGCGAGCTGCCACGCCGAGGCCCTCCGGGTCGCCGACGAGCTGGGGGCGAGGTCGGTCGCGTTCCCGGCCATCTCCACGGGCGTGTATGGGTACCCCCTCGAGCTCGCGGCGCCCATCGCCGTCCGCGCGGTGAAGGAGTCGAAGGCGATGGTCGAGGAGGTCCGGTTCGTCCTGCTCGGCGCGGATGCCTTCCGAGCCTTCGAGCGGGCGCTGGCCGAAGCCTCGTGAGGCCGGGCGGGCCCGTGCGTGGCCACGCTGATAGCATTTCGCACCTGGGATGAGCGACGTGAGGACGGACCTGACCACTCCAAGGGGCGCGTACGAGCGGCTGGCCGAGATCCAGCTCGTGGACTGTCGCGAGCCCTACGAGTGGAGCGCGGGACGGGTGGAAGGCGCCGTCCACATCCCGCTCAACTCGATCATGGGGGGCGAGACCGCCGACCTTGACCCGGGCAAGCCCGTCGTCGTCGTCTGCCGCTCCGGCAACCGGAGCGAGCTGGCCGCGCTCATGCTCCAGGCCCGGGGGTTCCAGGCCTTCAACCTGGAGGGTGGGATGGAGGAGTGGGAACGCCAGGGCCTGCCCTTCACCACTCCCGAGGGGCAGCCCGGCCGGGTGGCCTGACCGATCTCACCACAACGGCGCTCCTCACGCGCTAGCCTGTGCGCGTCGCCATGGCCGATGTCGATGCGGCCCGCCGCGAGCTGGAGGGAGCCCTCGGAACCACCGAGGTTCTCTCCGATCCTCTTGCCCTGACCCTCTACGCCCGGGACGCATCGATGGTCGAGGGCGGATGCGCCCTCGTTGCGTTCCCCCATACGGTCGAGGACGTGGTCACGTGCATGCGGGTGGCCGCGGGGCACGGCCTTTCGGTCGTGCCGCGCGGCTCCGGCACCGGCCTGGCCGGAGGGGCCACGCCGATCGGTGACGCCCTGGTCGTGGTCACATCGAAGATGGACCGGATCCTCGAGGTCCGCCCGGAGGATCGCCTGGCCTGGGTGGAGCCCGGGGTCCTGAACCTCGACCTGGCGAACGAGCTCGCCCCGATCGGGTTCACCTACGCCCCCGACCCCTCGTCGCAGCAGACATGCTCCATCGGGGGCAACGTCAACACGAACGCCGGTGGCCCGCACTGCCTGGCCTACGGTGTCACCTCGAGCCACGTGCTCGCCGTGGACGTGGTTCTCGCCGATGGAACCGTGGAACGCTTCGGCTCCGAGGCACCCGAGGCGCCCGGCTACGATCTCCGAGGCCTCGTGGTCGGGTCCGAGGGCACCCTCGGCATCGTGGCCCGCGCGTGCGTCCGCCTCACGCCGCTTCCCCCCGCGGTGCGCACCATGCTGCTCGACTTCGAAGCCGTGAAGGACTGCGCGGCAACCGTCTCTGCCATCATCGCCGACGGCGTCGTGCCCGCGGCGGTGGAGATGATGGACCACGGGATCATCGTGGCGGCCGAGAGCTTCGCCCACGCCGGCTACCCGACCGATGCCGCCGCCGTCCTGATCGTGGAGGTCGACGGCCTTCCCGAGGCCGTGGACGCGCAGTTCCGCTCGGTGGAGGGCGCCGCCCGCGATCACGGCGTGCGCACCATCCGGGTGGCCAAGGACGATGCCGAACGAGCCCTGCTGTGGAAGGGACGAAAGAGCGCGTTCGGGGCCGTCGCCCAAATCGCGCCTCACTACCACCTTCACGATTGCGTGGTGCCGCGCACCAAGCTCGTCGACGTCCTGGCCGGCGTCTACGAGATTGCCGATCGTCACGACCTCATCGTCACGAACGTCTTCCACGCCGGCGACGGGAACCTGCATCCGTTGCTCTCGTTCGACCGGCGGATCCCCGGCACCCTCGAACGCGTGCTCTCGGCCAGCGAGCAGATCGTGCGTCTGTGCGTCGAGTACGGCGGGTCGCTCACCGGCGAGCACGGCATCGGCCTGGAGAAGCGCGACTTCATGCCGCTCGTGTTCTCCCATACCGACCTCGGCGCACAGGCCTGCGTCCGTGCCGCCTTCGACCCCGAGGGCCGGATGAACCCGCAGAAGGTGTTGCCGGCCGGGGCACGCTGCGGCGACTTCGCCATGGCCCGGGGGATGGATGCGGCGCTGGCCGCCCAGGACCTACCGGAGGGATCATGGATCTGATCCACCCCATGGAGAAGCTGGAGGTCGTCGAGGCGCTGCGCGATGCGACCGCCGGGCGCCGCCGGGTGCTGGTCGTGGGCGGCCGGACCCACATCGACAAGGGCCAATCGTGCGAGGTCGACGCCGAGATGTGGACCACCCAGCTCGACGCGCTCGTGGCCTACGAGCCTGCGGAGATGATCGCGGTGGTCGAGGCGGGGATGCGGGTCGGTGAGCTCGACCGCATCCTGGCCGAGGGAGGCCAGGAGTGGCCGTGCGACGCGCCGCCAAGAGCCACGGTGGGTGGCGTGATCGCCGCGGCGGCCAACTCGCCGAGGCGCCTCCGGGTCGGCCCCATCCGCGACACCGTGATCGAGATGGAGGTCGTGACCGGCGACGGCCGGTTGGTGAAGAGCGGCGCGCGAACGGTGAAGAACGTGACCGGGTACGACATCCACAAGCTGATGACGGGCTCCCTCGGGACCCTCGGGGTGATCGTGCAGGTCGCGCTAAAGGTCCGGCCGCGTCCGCAGGCCCGGCGAACCGTCCGCGTCGCCGGAGGGCTCGACGTCGGCCGGCGGCTGCTCGACGCGGTGCCGAACCCGGCCGCCGTCCTGGCCACGCCGGAGGTGCAGGAGCTTCGGCTGGAAGGATGGCCGGAGGAGGTCGAACGCCAGGTCGAGGCCACGGACCGGGTGGCGCCGGTCAGCGTCGTGACCGATGAGGACTCGTTCCCCTCCGGGCGACCTTGGGAAGCGAACGCCGTGGTCGCCGAGGCCGCCGTGCCGCCTTCCCGCCTGCCGGAGCTGCTGTCGCCTCAGTTCCCTGATCTCCTCGGTCCCCACCTCGCGTCGTGGGGCGCACTGCTGGGCGTGGGGATCGCGTGGGTCGGGCTCTCCTCGTCCGACGGTGAGCTGGAGACCCTTCGGGCTCGGGCTCGCGCCCTCGGCGGCATCGCGCCGGTGGTCAGGGGTCCGGGCGGGCTGGGAGGCGATGTTCCCCCCGGCCTGGACGTCCACCGCCGGCTGAAGGCCGCCTTCGACCCTTCGGGGGTCCTGGCGCCCGGCCGGTTCTGGGGAGGGATCTGACGTGGCGGACCTGGAGGAGCGGGGCGGGCCTCCCCTCGGCGCCGTCATGCCGGAGGGGACCCGGTTCATCGGCCCTGTGGGCCTAGCGGCGAACTGGCGGCCGGGCGACGCTCCGTCGGACGACGACCTGGCCACCTGCGTGGCCTGTGGCCTGTGCCTTCCGCACTGCCCGACCTACCGGCTGACCGGCGAGGAGTCGGCATCGCCTCGCGGCCGGATCACCGCGATGCGGGCCGTGGCCGAGGGCCGGGCGACCGTCGATGCGACGTTCGCCCGGTTCATGGACCTGTGTCTGGAGTGCCGGGCCTGCGAGGACGTGTGCCCGTCGCACGTCCCGTTCGGCCGGATGATGGAGCGAGCGAGGGTGCAGATCGAGCCGCTTCGTTCGCGACGGGCCCGGTTCATCCGGTGGCTCGGCCTGAGCGTGGCCCTCCGGCGGCGATGGATGCTCTCACTCGCCACGAGGCTCACGCCCCTCGCACGCCCCTTCCTCCGCAAGCGGATGCGCACCCTGGTGCCCAGAGGCTCGCCCGGTCCCCGTGTGCCGAAGGCCGTGGAGCCGGAGGGATCGGCCAAGGGGACCGTGGCCATCCTCACGGGCTGCGTCCAGGACCAGTGGTACCGGTCCGCGAATCGGGCCACCGTTCGGGTGTTGGTCCGAAACGGCTGGCGGGTGATCGCTCCTCGCCGCCAGGTGTGCTGCGGCGCGCTCCAAGCGCACAACGGTCGGCTGAAGACGGCCCGGAAGCTGGCCCGGCGGAACCTCGCAGCGTTCCGGGAGGCCGACTGGGTGGTGGTCGCCGCGGCCGGGTGCGGCGCGCACCTGAAGGATTACGGCGACCTCCTGGGCGGCGAGGAGGCCGCGGCCTTCTCGGCGGGGGTCCGGGACCTGATGGAGTTCCTCGCGGAACAGGGCATCGAGTCGCCAGCCCACGGACCCGATGGCAAGGGTCCGGTCCGCGTCGCGTACCACGACCCCTGTCACGCGCTCCGGGCCCAGCGGATCAAGGAGCAGCCTCGCGCGGTGCTCCGAACGATCCCCGGGGTCGAGATCGTGGACATCCGCGACGGCGACCGGTGTTGCGGCGCGGCCGGCCTGTACAACGTGCTCGAGCCGGAGATGTCGGACCGGCTGATGGAGCAGAAGGCGGCATCCATCGCGGCGACGGACGCGACCATCGTGGCGTCGGCCAACCCCGGCTGCACCATGCAGATCGCCGCCGGCCTGCGGAACGCAGGACGGCGGCTCGAGGTGCTGCACCCCGTCGAGCTGCTCGATCGCGCATACGCGGCCGAGAAGAGCGATATCGAATCGATCCCAAGATAGCGGAGGAGGCTCTGGAGAGAGCCGCCTCCGCTACGTCCGGCCGGGCGGGATCGCTACATCCCGAGGGCCCTGCGGGCCTTCTCGTTGTCGGTCGTCACGATGACGCCGCGGTCATGGGTCGCCATGTACATGGCCTGGATGTTGACCCCGGCGTTCGCGATCGCCCGTGCCATCTTGCCGAGCTCTCCGGGCTTGTCCGCGCTCCCAGCCACCTCGGCGACCATGGGATCGGCCTCGCCCTCGACCTTGATCCCGGCCCCCTCGAGGGCCTTCCGGGCCGCCGCGGCATCCTCCACCAGGACGTGGATGATGCCACGGCCCTCGACCCCGAGCCCGCAGATGCCCTCGATGTTGACGCCCGCGTTGCCGAGCGCTTCACCGAGGTCGGCGAGCGTCCCCGGCCGGTCCTCCAATGACACCGTGAGATCCTTGGCCATGGACCACCTCCCTTTCGCGTGTAGGAGCGGTGTACTCCTCCAGGCCCCCGCCGGTCAATCCCCGGTGACGGTCGGATCACCAACGCCAGCGAACGGTTCTACAGGTAGCTCCGGAGGTCCCAGAGCTCGGGGAAGTATCGCTTCCCGAGGGTCGTGCGAAGGTACGGGACACCGCTCGACCCCCCGGTCCCCCGTTTCGCCCCGATCTCCCGCTCGACCATCAGGACGTGGTTGCTCCGCCAGATGGCGAACGACTCGTCGTGGTCGAGGAGTCCCTCGGAGACCGCGAACAGCGCCGTCAACGCCGGCTCCCTCGCCATCCGGAGCAGGCTGTTCCGACGGGCGTCCTCGTCGGCCGGGGGCATTGGCAGTCCGTTCGCCTCGAGCAACGCGCGGAAGCCGTCCCACAGCGTGGGCTCCTCCAGGCGCCGCTCCAGGCGAGCGCGTTCCTCCGGCGATGAGGCGAGGTCCTCGATGTATCGCGCATCCTTCAGTCCCGACACGAACTCGATCTCCCGGAACTGCACCGATTGGAAGCCCGAGGCCGGCGCCAGGTGGGAGCGGAACGCCAGGAAGTCCTGTGGCGTCATCGTCTGGAGGACTTCGATGTGCTCGATCAGCACCCGCTCGATGGCACGGACCCTGGTCAGCTGGTGGCGTGCGCGATCCGGGTCCCCCTCGAACATCCTTCCCCGAATCGACTCCAGCTCGAACAGCAGTTGCGTGAACCACAGCTCGTAGGTCTGATGCACCACGATGAACAGGTGCTCGTCGTGCGCCGGCGGATCCGAACGCAACTGCTGGAGCGTAAGCAGCTCGGGGATCTTCAGGTACTCGCCGTACGTGAGGAGCCCTTCCTCGGTCGGCTCGGTGAGCCGCCCCATCCGTCGAACGCGTCGTCGCCCCTCCGCGTTCCCCACGTAGCGACGTTAGGCGGCAGGGGCGCAGACCGTCAACAACCACCGATCGTGGTCGGGACTCGAGGATTGCCTCGGCGTCCGCGC
>Ga0209887_1000230_pt1 | contig 16703 bp, 15 predicted proteins | sample GWRWN1_30_40_FD_187230 | JGI IMG/M metagenome (GOLD analysis project Ga0209887, IMG submission 187230) | Riverbed sediment microbial communities from areas with no vegetation in Columbia River, Washington, USA - GW-RW N1_30_40 (SPAdes)... | ecosystem: Environmental > Aquatic > Freshwater > River...
ACCAGGATCTTCGTCAGCGTCCCGGCGGCGGGGGACGGGACCTCGGTGTCCACCTTGTCCGTGGAGATCTCGAAGAGTGGCTCGTCCTGGTCGACGTGGTCGCCCTCCTGCTTCAGCCACTTGGTGATGGTCCCCTCGACAACGGTCTCGCCGAGCTGCGGCATGGTCACGGTGGTCATGAGCCCTCCCGGTAGATCGTTACCACGCGGACAGCTTCTCCACCGCGGCCTCGATGTCGGTAACCTGCGGCAGATAGGCGTCCTCGAGAGGCGGCGAGAACGGGACCGGCACGTTCGGCGGGGCGAGGCGCATCACCGGCGCGTCGAGGTGCTGGAAGCCCTCCTCCGCGATCATTGCGGCCACTTCGGCGCCGACCCCCAGGAACCGGTGGCTCTCGTACAGGACCAGCGCCCGGCTTGTCTTCTCCACCGACGTCAGCACGGTCTCCGTGTCGAGCGGGTGGACCGTGCGAAGGTCCACGACCTCGACGGAGATGCCCTTCTGGGAGAGGTTCTCGGCCACTTCGAGAGCCTGATGCACCATCATCCCGTACGTCACGATCGACACGTCGGTACCCTCGCGTTGTATCTTCGCCTGCCCGATGGGAACCAGGAAGTCCGGGTCCTCCGGGACGACCTCCCTGATCCGACGGTAGATCCACTTGTGCTCGAAGAACACGCACGGGTTGTCGTCACGCACGGCCGATTTCAGCAATCCCTTGGCGTCGGAGGGGAAGGCCGGGCAGAGCACCTTCAGCCCCGGCGCGTGAGCGAACCACGGCTCGGGGTTGGTGGAGTGGAAGGAGCTCGCACGAACGCCGCCGCCGGACGGCCCGCGAAGCACCATCGGCAGCGGGACGCCGGAGCGATAGTGGTACCGGGCGGCCGCAGTGACGATCTCATCGAAGCCGGAGGTCATGAAGTCGGCGTACTGGAATTCGGCGACGGGTCGGAAGCCCTCCATGGCCGAACCGATAGCCATCCCGACGATGGTCTCCTCGGCGATCGGGGTGTCCATCACGCGCTCGGGGCCGAACCGATCGATGAAACCCTCGGTCACCTTGAACGCGCCGCCATAGGCGCCGATGTCCTCCCCGAGGAGATACACGCGCTCGTCGCGCTCCATCTCCTCCCACAAGGCCTCGGCGATGGCGATGAGATAGGTGGCCTCTCCGGCCTCGGTTCGCTTCCCGCGGGGCTCGGCCCCGTGCCCGGCCGCTCCCGATTCCACCTGTGCCGTGGCCATCAGCCAGTTCCCCCCTCGCGGGAGGGTTCGCCCTGCCAGTACCCGTCCTCCACCCACAGGCCCCTGATCACGTCCGAGGGCACGGGGAACGGAGACGCCTGCGCGAACTCGTACCCATCGTCGAACTCGCGTTCGATGCGCTCCTGGATCCCCTTGACCACCTCTGCGTCCACGACCTGGTGAGTCAGGAGGAGCTCCTCGAACCGCTTCACGGGATCCTTGTGCTGCATGTAGTCCTCGAGCATCTCCTTGGGGACGTACTTCGCAGGATCGTGCCCCGCGTGGCCCCGCCACCGAAGCGACACCGATTCGATCAGGGTCGGTCCCTCTCCGGCCCGCGCCCGGTCCACGGCCTGCAGCGCCACGCGGTACACGTCGAGCACGTCGGCCCCGTCAACCCGGATCCCCGGGAACCCGTACGCCGCCGCCCGCTCGGCCACCGAGGGGACGGCGAACTCGAGCCGGTTCGGCGTCGAGTAGGCCCACTGGTTGTTGTTCACCACCCACACCACAGGGAGCCGGTGGACGGCCGAGACGTTCAGCGCCTCGTGCCACCGGCCGTTCGACGTGGCCCCCTCCCCGCAGATGGCCATGGCCACCCGCTGTTCCCCGCGCCGCTTGTAGGCGAGCGCCGCGCCGCACGCGATCGGGTAGGCGAGTGGGAGGTGGGAGACGGGGGTCCACGTCCGGTTGCCGAACCAGTCCCCGACGTGGCTGTTGCCGTCGCGGCCCCGGGTAAACCCGTCGATCCGGCCCCAGAACTGCGCCATCACGCGGTTCAGGTCCAGGCCCTTCGTGAGCTGCGCCGACAGGTCCCGGTGGGTGGGGAACAGGGAGTCGTCCTGGCGGAGGGTGTACGCCACCCCGACGTGCGTCCCCTCCTGGCCGCGGCCCGAGTAGATCGCCCCGGGCAGCCGCCCCTGCCGGTACAGCGCCTCGATCCGCTCGTCGAAGTACCGGCACAGCTTGAGTTTGTACAGGACGTCCTTCAATCGGTCGTCGGACAGGCCGACCCGCCAGTCTGCTTCGGCCTGCTTCTCGGATACTTCGGTCGCCATGGGCGCCCCCTCAGGCGGTATGTAAGGGCTTGCCGGCCAGCGCGAGGTGGGCCTCGCCGATGGCCTCGGACAGTGTCGGGTGCGGGTGGATCAGGGCGGCCACCTCGGCCGGGACCGCCTCCCAGTTGGTGATGAGCATCGCCTCGGCGATGAGGTCGGTAACGTGGGGCCCCACCATGTGGATCCCGAGCACCGGGCCCCCGCCCGCATCGGCGACCACCTTGACGATGCCGCCCTCGCCCACGATGTTGGCCTTGCCGACGGCCTGGAAGTTGAGCTTCTCCACCTGGATTTCGTGTCCTCGTTCCACCGCCTGCCCCTCGGTCAGCCCGACCGAGGCCACCTCCGGCGTGCAGTAGGTGACCCGCGGGATCCCCGTGTAGTCGATCTCCGGGACATGGATCCCGGCGATCCGCTCGGCGACGGCGATCCCCTCGGTGAAGGCGACGTGGGCGAGCTGGAGCGGCGTGGCGGCAACGTCGCCCACCGCCCAGACATGGGGGGCCGTGGTCTGGAGCTGGCCGTCCACCTTGACGAACCCCCGGTCGAGCTCGACGCCCGCCCGCTCCGCCCCGAGCCCGTCGGTCACCGGACCTCGTCCCACGGCCACCAGGCACACGTCGGCGGTAACTGTCTTGCTCTCTCCGCCCACCTCGTAGACGACCTTGATCGCATCGCCGACCTCGTCGATCCCTTGCACGCGCGCGCCGGCGAAGGCCTGGATGCCGCGCTTGCGGAAGGCCCGTCCAAGCTCCTTGGAGATGTCCTCGTCCTCGAGGGGCGCGATCCGCGGGAGCGCCTCGATGATCGTCACCTCCGCCCCGAACGAGCGGTACAGCGAGGCGAACTCCAAGCCCACCGCACCGGCCCCGATGATCACCGCGGACGTGGGGATCGATGGGTAGGTGAGTGCCTGATCGCTCGTGATCATCCGGTCGGTGATGGGCACGCCGGGCAGCAGCTTGGGAGACGAGCCGGTGGCGATGACGACATCGGTCGCCGAGAGCTCCTGGCCGTCCACCGACACGGAGATGCTGGATCGAAGGACGGCCGTGCCCTGCACGACGTCGACCTTTCGAGCCTTGATGAGCGAGGTGAGGCCGGAGACGAGCTTGTCGACCATCCGATCCTCGAAGGCCTTGACCGCGTCCCAGTCGGGAGAGCCGCTCGCCTTCACGCCCCACTCCTCCGCCCGGTTGACCGTGTCGAGGACCTCGGCCGATCGAAGCAGCGCCTTGGTGGGGATGCATCCCCGAAGCAAGCAGGTTCCGCCGAGCCTGCCATCGCGTTCGACCAGGGCCACGCGCTTGCCCAGTTGCGCCGACCGCAAGGCGCAGGAGTACCCTCCGGTTCCCGAGCCGATCACAACGACGTCGTAGGCATCAGCCATCCGAACGGCCATGTTACCGCCGCCGTCGCATCCGTAGGATGCACCCATGCACCCAGCGGACCTGCTCCGGACGCCGCTGGAGGACGTCCACCGCGGCCTCGGCGCGAAGATCGGCCCATTCGCCGGATGGGCGATGCCCATCGAGTACGAGGGGACCGTCTCCGAGCACCGGGCCATCCGCGAGCGCGTTGGACTGTTCGACCTCAGCCACCTCGGCAAGGTGGATGTGACGGGTCCCGGTGCCCTGCCGCTCCTCCAGCAGACCTTGACCAACGACCACTCGAAGCTCCCGATCGGCCGTGCCCTGTACAACCTGATCCTCAACGACCGGGGAGGCGTAGAGGAGGACCTGATCGCTTATCGGCTCGCGCCGGATCGGTTCTTCGTGGTGCCGAACGCGTCGAACACGGCCAAGGTCGTGGCAATTCTCCGGGGAGATGCCTCGGACACCGACGTGACCGAGCACACGGGATGGTGCTTCCTCGGGGTTCAGGGGCCGCGGTCTCCTGAGGTCGTGGGCGCGCTGTTCCCCGAGGCCGCCGACCTGCCGTTCATGGGCTGCACCGAGTCCGAGTACCGGGGACGGCGGCTCGTTCTCACTCGGTCCGGATACACAGGAGAGGTGGGGTTCGAGCTCTTCACCGAGGGCGTCTCCGCCGGGGATCTGTGGACCGACCTGATGGAGGCTGGGGAGCCGTTCCAGATCGAGCCTTGCGGGCTGGGGGCCCGCGACGTCCTCCGACTGGAGATGGGCTATCCGCTGTACGGGCTGGACCTGCTCCCCGAGCGCACGCCGCTCGAGGCCGGCCTGTCGTGGGCGGTCTCGTTCGACAAGGGACCGTTTCGCGGACGTGATGCGCTGGAGGAGCAGAAGCGGGAGGGCGTCACCACGCGGCTGCGCGGGTTGGTAACCGAAGGCCGCCGCCTCATCCCCCGAGCCCATTGCGCGGTGCTCGCGGACGAGGGCAGGGTGGGGGAGGTCACGAGCGGGACGTTCTCCCCGACACTGGGGCGCGGGATCGCCCTCGCGTACCTCTCGCCGGCCGAGCGGTTCGAGCCGAGCACCGATGTCCAGATCGACGTGCGAGGAAGGATCGGCCCGGCGCGCGTCGTAAAGCCGCCGTTCGTCGATCGGAGCCCGAGGGGGCGGTAGGGCCTAGGCGGCGCGCGCGGCCGCGATGAAGTCCGAGACGCTGTCTCCGCCGAACTCGGTTCCGCGCACCAGGGTGTCCAGCGCCGCCGCCGCTCCCGGCTCGTCCCGCATGACCGCGACGATCATGTACAGCCCGGAGCTCGGGATGCCCACGGTCCGGACCGGGCCGTACCCCGGCGCGGCGACGAAGTAGGCCCATCGTGTGGTCGCGTCGCTCGTCTGGCACACGCCCTCGCCGATGGCCACGTAGTCACCGGGGGAGTTGGGCAGACCGTCCGCGAAGGATGGCCGGTGGTTGACCAGGGTCCGGTGTTTGGTCGAGCTGCACTCGGGAGAACTGGTCAACGCGTCGAGGGCCGGTCCGGTCGCGGCCAGATAGTAGTAATCGGAGGGGACGCCGATCCGCGTGCCGTCCACCCACATCGCGGCCATCCCCTCGATCGGAGCGCGGCCCCCGACCCAGTCCCCGGGCTCGGGTGAGGCGATGAACCCCTGTTGGGCGTCGCTCGCTCCGGCGAAGAGCTGAGGATGCCACCGATCGGGGATCATGGCCGTCACCCCTCCCGCCTCGACCTCCGTGAACGGGCTGGGGGATTCGTGGATCCGCAGGACCGAGGGGCCGAGCAGGGGCGTCGAGCGCGCGGCCGCGTCGCGGCATCCCGCGGCGACCAGGGCGATGAGCAGGCAGCCCACAAGCTTCCGCAACCCCGATTCCCCAGCGGAGCATAAACCGGGTTGCGAATCCCTGCTACCGCGCAAAGTCGTAGGCCGCCGGTCAGCATCGAGCGTTCCCCGGGCCGGTCGGAAGGGTAGACTCGGCCGCACAACTGCAGAGTTCGGTCCTCGAGGCGGCGCCCGCCGGCGGTTCCGGCGGGGGCCGGAGGCGGGGCGGGCGGATCCCGTCCCCGCGAAGAGGGAAGCCGGTGTGAGTCCGGTACGGTCGCGCCACTGTGACCGGGGAGCGATCCCGACGAGACCACTGGGTCCCAGCCAGGGAACCCGGGAAGGGTCGGGGGAGCGGTGATCCGGAAGTCAGGAGACCTGCCCCGAGGTGAGCGAGTGTCGTCCTTCGCACGAAAGGAGACGCGCGATGCGACTCACCCGGTCCCGCCTCCGCCGATCCATTGTCCTTGCGCTCGCCGTGGTGATGGTGGGGTGTGCGCGCGGCGCGAGCACGGCGCCGCGCGCATCCGAGTCGCCGGCGACCGCGGGCGCGTCGTTCCCCGTCACGATCACCGACGACGACGGTGTGGCCGTCACGCTGGACGCGCCGCCCGAGCGGATCGTGACGTTCGCCCCCTCCGCAACCGAGATCGTGTTCGCCCTGGGCCTCGGCGATCGGCTGGTTGGGGTCGCGGGGGCATTCGACGACTATCCCGCGGTGGCGAAGGGGATCGATGAGATCGGAGGTGCCGGCGACTTCGGGGTGGACCCCAACATCGAGAAGGTAGTGTCGCTTCGGCCCGACCTGTTCCTCACGATCTCCGGGGGTGACCAGTGGAAGGAGCGGCTGCGTGACCTCGGCGTGCACGTGTTCACCACCGACTCCACCGACCTGGCAGACGTGTTCCACGACATCGAGACCGTGGGACGGTTGACCGGGACGGCCGGTGCCGCCGGTGCGATCGTGGCGAAGATGCAGGCGGAGGCGGCCGACGTTGAAGCACGCGTCGCCGGCGATCCCGCCGTGTCGTGTTTCTACGAGGTCTACTACCCGCCGCTCACCACTGTCGGACCGGATACCTTCATCGGGGACCTCCTCGGCCTGGCCGGCTGCCGGTCGGTCTCGGCTCGGGCCAAGAGCGACTATCCCCAGTGGTCGGTGGAGGACCTCGTCCGCCAGGACCCGGAGGTGTATCTGGTCTCGTCCGAGTCGGGGGCCAGCCCGAAGGCCGTCGCCTCTCGGCCCGGCTTCGACGCTGTTGCGGCGATCGCCGCAGGACGCGTGGTCCCCATCGACGCGGACCTCGTGAGCAGGCCGGGCCCGAGGGTGGTCGACGGGCTCCGGCTCCTCGCTCGGGCGCTGCATCCCGAAGCGTTCGGATGATCGCGCCACGCCGGTACGCCCGGGTCCTCGCGGTGCTCGTTGCGGCGCTCCTGGCGTCGTTCCTGCTCGCCGTGGCGGTGGGGACCGTATGGATTTCGCCGTGGACGAGCGTTCGGGTCATCGCGTGGAAGCTCGGGTTCACCGCGCGGCCGGCCGGCGTCCCCGTATCGACCGAGGTGATCCTGCTCCAGCTTCGCCTCCCCCGGGTGGTGCTCGCGGCGGTGGTCGGGGCCGCATTGGCCGCATCGGGCGCCGTGTTCCAGGGTCTGTTCCGAAACCCTTTGGCCGACCCCGCGATCATCGGGGTCTCCTCCGGCGCCGCGCTGGGGGCGATCGCGGTCATCGTGTTCGCCGGCTCTGGGGCGGTGGGCGCCTTCGGCGTTCCGCTGGCCGCCTTCGCCGGCGCGCTCCTCACCGCGTTCCTGGTGTACCGGTTGGCCCGGATCGGACCGACCGTGCAGGTGGCCACATTGTTGTTGGCCGGGATTGCCGTGGCCGCCGTGATCTCGAGCGCGATGTCCCTCGTGATGTCGTTCTCCGGCGAGCAGGTCCGGGACATCTACGCATGGCTGTTGGGTGGCCTGGTTGGCCAGGGCTGGCAGGCCATCGGGGCGGTCGTCCCGCTCATCGCGCTGGGGCTCGCGGCCGCGGCTCTGACCGCTCACGATCTGAACCTGCTCTCGCTGGGGGAAGAGCGTGCAGCCCAGCTTGGGGTTGAGGTGACGCGTCTCAAGCGGCGGACGATCGGTGTCGGGGCCCTCCTCGCCGCGTGCGCAGTGTCGGTGGCCGGCGTCATCGGCTTCGTCGGCCTGATGACGCCCCACCTGCTTCGGCTGGTCGTGGGGGCCGACCATCGACGCCTGCTCCCGGCGGTGCTGCTGGCCGGGCCGACGCTGCTGATCCTGGCCGACCTCGTGGCCCGGACGGCGCTGTCTCCCCAGGAGCTCCCCGTCGGCATCGTGACCGCGCTCCTGGGCGGTCCCTTCTTCCTGTACCTGCTTCGGCGAGAGGGCAGGAGGGCCGGTGCCCGGGCGTGATCCGGGGCTGGTGTTCGACGGGGTGACCGCCGGCTACGGCGGCCCTCCGGTCGTGGACGGCGTGAGCATCACCGTCGAGCCGGGCGAGGTCGTGGGGCTGGTCGGCCCGAACGGCTCTGGCAAGACCACGCTGATCCGCGTGGCTTCCCGAGCCCTTCGCCCCGTCACGGGCACGGTCTGGCTCTCGGGGCGGGATCCCTACCGGCTCCGGGCCAGAGAGGCGGCCAGGCTGGTGGCCGTGGTTCCTCAGGACGTCGTCCCCGCGTTCTCGTTCACGGCGCTGGAGATGGTCCTGATGGGCCGGACCCCCCACTTTTCAGCCTGGGGGGGCGGAAGTCCGCGTGACTGGGCGAGGGTCCGGGCCGCCATGGTGGCCACCTCGGTCCAACACCTGGCGGACCGGCCGGTGGAGGAGCTGTCCGGAGGGGAGCAGCGCCGGGTGGTCCTGGCCCAGGCGCTGGCCCAGGACGCCCCGGCGCTGCTCATGGACGAACCCACTACCCATCTCGACATCCGCCACGTCCTCGACCTGTTGTCAATCGTGCGCGGGCTGGCCGAACGGGACGGGACGGCGGTGCTGGCCATCTTCCACGACCTGAACGTCGCCGCGGCTACCTGCGACCGCATGATCGCGCTCCACCGAGGGCGGGTGGTGGCCGAAGGTGCACCCGAGCACGTGGTGACGGGCGGCCTCCTGCGCAGCGTCTACGGGGTGGAGGGCGAGGTGGTGGCGGACGAGCTCACGGGACGCCCGGCCGTCCGGGTGGGGCCTCCTCGTGCCGTCCCCACCCCGCTGGGTCGTCGGGCCCATGTGATCGGTGGCGCCGGCCGCGGCGCGCCGCTGCTTCGGCGGCTCGCCGCGGCCGGCTACGACGTGAGCGTCGGCGTCCTGCACGCCACCGACACCGACGCGGTGGTGGCCGAGCGGATGAACCTGCTGCGCGTGACGGTGCCGCCGTTCTCGGAGATCGACGAGGGTTCGGCCGACGAGTGCCGGGACATGATCCGCCGCGCCGACCTTCTCGTCGTCTGCGACGCCCCGTATGGCCCGGGCAACCTGGCGAACCTTCGGATCGCCCTCGAGGCTGCGCGGGCGGGGACGCCGACCGTCCTGTTCGAGCAAATGCCCATGGCCGAGCGCGACTTCACCGGTGGCCGGGCCAGCGATCTGTGGGACGCGCTCCGGAAGGTCTGCGAGGTCGTGGACCGCTACGACCAGCTGATCATGGGCTGAGCGGCTACGACCAGGTGATCGTGGGGCGATCGTACCGATCGTCGGGGGGTCCGATGTCCTCGTTCGAGAGCTTGGGCGGCGTCAGGATCTTCTCGCCGCGGTGGGCTGGGAGGCAGAAGGAGACCCGGGTGCCGCCGGCAGGGACGGGATCGGCCCAGATGATGCCGCCGTGCTGGAGCACGAGGCGCCTCGCCATGTGCAAACCGATCCCGATCCCCGATCGCTCTTTTCGGAGGATGTCTTCGCCGGTGGTGAAGGCCTCGTTGAACGCCTGGGCCACGACCTCCCGGGCCATCCCAACACCACGATCGGTTACCGACAGGACCACGCCTTCGTCCACAGTCCGAGCCCGGATGCTGACCGGCCGGTCCTCGGGGGAGTACCGGCACGCGTTGTCCAGGAGCTGGCGGATCACCTCCGAGATCCGCACCGGGTCCGCCAGGGCCGGGAGGCGCTCGGGGATCAGCCGCTGGATCTCGATGATCGGATAGTGGCGGTGCGCCTCGTCGGCCGCGTGACGGATGAGCGGCGCCAGGTCGACCTCGGTGAGCTTCAGCGAGAGCGTCCCCTGCTCGAGCTCGGCGATCGTCAGCATCTCGTCGACGATCATCATCAGCTTCTCCAGCGAGTCGCTCAGCTTGTCCAGGAACTCCTCCCGCTCTTCTTCGGAGACCCAGCGATTTCGAAGCACGTAGGCGATGCCCTTGGCCACGGTGATGGGGGTGCGGAGCTCGTGCGAGACGTTCGCCAGGAAGTCGGCCTTGGCAGATGTCAGCCCGTCCTCGACCGGTTCCGTGTCCTGGACCGCCGCGCTGTTCATCTCGCGATAGGCGCGCGCCGGATCGGCGAAGCCCTCGGCCAGCAGCTCGGCGACCCGTGGGCTGATGCTGACGTTCCCATCCAGGACCGAGCGGATGGCCCGGACGACCACCTCGGGGCCGTCTGACTTCAGCAGGTATCCGGAGGTTCCGGCCGCGATCATCTCCGCGGCGGTGAAGGGGGAGTCCAGGGACGTCCAGCAGATGACCCTGGTCTCGGGAACCGTGGCGATGAGCCGGCGGACCAGCTCCGCCCCCGACAGGCCGGTCAGTCCCGCTTCGACCACAACCACGTCGGGCTGGATCCGCGCCGCGACGTCGACGGCCCTGAACCCATCGGTCACGGCCTCGCTTTCCACGTCCGAGCTCGACTTGAGCAGCGCGTATTGCAGCTGGGCCAGCCCGTCCGCGGTGTCGCACAGGAGCAGCTTGATGGGCACACCCTTGGTATCGGTTGACCTCCAGGCCGATTGAGGAAGCGCACACCGCCCGGCCGCCGTGCGGCGCCCTTCTGCGAGGCCGGTGCTACTCGACCAGGCCGCTTCGGATGGCGATGGCCACAGCCTGGGCCCGGTCGTTGGCCCCCAGCTTCTCGAAGATCCGTTCGAGATGGGTCTTCACCGTGTGTGGGGAGATCCCGAGGTCGTGCGCAACCTCTTTGGTGGTGGCCCCGTAGGCCACCTTCTGAAGGATCTCCTTCTCCCGGGCAGAGAGTCCCGGGACGTCGGGGCGCTTGTCGGCGAACTGGACCTCCTCGATGAAGGCCTTGGTGAGCTGGGGGTGAATGACGGCCTTTCCCTCGACCGCGAGGCGGGCCGCGTTCACCAGCTCCTCGGCCGATGCGTCCTTCAACAGGTAGCCAGAGACGCCCGCCTGGATGGCCTCGGAGATGGAGGCCCGAGACTCGTCCACAGTGAACAAGATGACCTTGGTGTCCGGGGATGCCTGCTTGATGGCCCTCGTGGCCTCGATCCCGCCCATCCCGGGCATCCGGACGTCCATGAACACGACGTCGGGTCGCAGGTCTCCGGCCGAGGTCACCGCCTCCTCGCCGCTCGCCGCCTCCCCGATGACCTGGACGCCTTCCTCCAGGTCCAGGGCGGAATGAAGTCCTTCCCTGGTCACCGGGTGATCGTCGACGATCAGGATCTTGATGCCGGGCATGCCAGCCTTTGCCGGTCGGTTGTCGATGGTGGCCCTAGGATAGAGGGTGAATCGGCCGATAGGACGGAAGCGTGGAGCAGAACGAGCAGATGGAGCAGCCGGCGGGGTTGACCGAGGATCAGGTCCTCGAGGCCCTGCGCAACGTCTTCGACCCCGAGCTCGGGATCAACATCGTCGACCTCGGCCTGGTGTACTCGGTGAAGATCGAGGATGGCGTCGTACACATCGAGTACACGCTCACCACGATGGGCTGCCCCATCGGCCCGCTCATCGAGCAACAGATGCAACAGCTGCTGGCCACCGTCCCCGGCGTCGATGGGGTGGATGCCGAGATGGTGCTCCGGCCGCCCTGGACCCCGGACATGATGTCCGAGGAGGCAAAGGCGGCCCTGGGCGTCTTCTAAGGCGGACGGCCGTCGGCGACGTCGATGGATCGCCTTGACATTGCACCTGCAACACGGGGAGAATCGCCGTCGAATCCGAGCATAGGAGTCGGAATTCGTGATCCGAACGCGCTGCTACGGGCTGGTGGGGGCCATGATCCCCTCCCGGCTGTGCTGTAGCGGCGCCGGCGCCCGCCCGGGGGCGCACCTCCACTCCCCGCCGGCCTGATCCCGCGGGAACGTTCCGGGAACGATCTATCGATTGCTTCTGTCGACGGCTGTCACATGCAAGAGGAAGGAGGAGGCGATGGGCGGGTACGCCAATCCCGACGCGTTGGTCGAGACGGACTGGCTCGAGGAGCACCTGAACGACCCCGGAATCCGGCTGATCGAGGTCGACGAGGACACGCAGGCCTACGAGAAGGGGCACATCCCCGGCTCCGTGGCGTGGAACTGGACCTCCGACCTGCACGCGAAGGTGGGCCGGGAGTACGCCTCGCAGGCGGAGTTCTCCGACCTGCTGTCGCGCGCCGGCGTGGGCAAGGAGACGACGGTAGTTGTGTACGGAGGCAACAACAACTGGTTCGCCGCGTACGCCTACTGGCTCCTGAAGCTCCGGGGCTTCGATGACGTGAAGCTCCTGAACGGCGGTAGGAAGAAGTGGGAGCTCGAGAGCCGCGAGCTCACCCAGGACGCGCCGGCCACCAAGGCCACGGGGTTCACGATCGAAGGGAAAGAGCGCCCCGAGATCCGGGCCCTCCGCGACGAGGTCCTGGCCAAGGTTGGGCGGACGGCGTTCGTCGACGTCCGCTCGCCGGAGGAATATCGGGGGGAGAAGCTGGCCCCCGATCACCTGCCGCAGGAGCAGTCGCAGGTGCCGGGCCACATCCCGGCGGCCGCGAATATCCCGTGGGTCAAGGCGGCGAACGATGACGGCACGTTCAAGTCGGCCGACGAGCTCCAAGCGCTGTACGAGGGTGAGGGCGTGACCCCCGATCGGGAGGTCATCGCCTACTGCCGGATCGGCGAGCGCTCGAGCCACACGTGGTTCGCGCTGACCGAGCTGCTCGGGTACGGGGCCGTCAGGAACTACGACGGATCCTGGACCGAGTACGGCTCACTGGTCGGCGCACCGGTGGAGAAGGGTTAGCCCCCCTCTCTCCTGGGGCGGGGCCGGGGCCTCGCGGCCCCGGCCCGCCCCTCATGCCCCACTCGCCTGGGAGGGGTCCGTCCAAGCACGAAATCCTACCTGCTAGGTGGACTTTCCTGGGCCGCCGAGGCTATCCTGTAGGTACCGGCGGGAGCCCCGGCGGGCCGAACTACGAGGATCAGGGGAAGCGACGTGGCCATCACACAGGAAGAGCACCTCGAGGAGCTTTCCAAGGGCTACCGGTTCGACTGGAAGGATCCCGACCACTCCGTCTTCCAGCCAAAGCGAGGGCTGTCCGAAGCCGTGGTGGAGGAGATCTCCGCGCTGAAGTCCGAGCCGGACTGGATGCGCAAGTACCGGCTGAAGGCGCTGAAGCACTTCGAGCGGCGTCCGATGCCGTGGTGGGGCGCCGACCTGTCCGACATCGACTTCGAGAACATCTACTACTTCATCCGGTCGACCGAGAAGCAGGCCCAGAACTGGGAGGACCTTCCCGAGGACATCCGGGGTACCTGGGACAAGCTCGGGATCCCGGAGGCGGAGAAGAAGTATCTGGGTGGCGTCAGTGCCCAGTATGAATCGGAGGTCGTGTACCACAAGATCAAGAAGGAACTGGACGACATCGGTGTGCTCTTCACCGACATGGACTCTGCTCTCCGCGACCACCCAGACCTGGTCAAGGAGTACTTCGGGACGATCATCCCGCCCAACGACAACAAGTTCGCCGCGCTGAACACCGCCGTGTGGTCGGGCGGGTCGTTCATCTACGTGCCGCCCGGCGTGCACGTCGACATCCCGCTCCAGGCGTACTTCCGGATCAACGCGGAGAACATGGGCCAGTTCGAGCGGACGTTGATCATCGCCGACGAGGGCTCGTACGTGCACTACGTGGAGGGTTGCTCGGCGCCGATCTACACGAGCGACTCGCTGCACTCGGCGGTGGTCGAGATCATCGCCAAGAAGGGCGCGCGGGTCCGGTACACCACCATCCAGAACTGGTCGACGAACGTGTACAACCTGGTGACCAAGCGCGCCGCGGCCTACGAGGACTCCGTGATGGAGTGGATCGACGGCAACATCGGCTCCAAGGTCACGATGAAGTACCCGTCGATCTACCTCCTGGGCAACGGCGCGCGGGGCGAGGTGCTGTCGGTGGCATTCGCCGGCAAGGGGATGCACACCGACGCCGGCGGGAAGGCCATCCACGTCGCGCCGTACACGACCAGCATCATCAATTCGAAGTCGGTGTCGAAGGACGGCGGGCGCACCGGCTATCGCGGCCTGGTCCAGGTGCAGCCCGGTGCCCACCACGCGAAGTCCATGGTGCGCTGCGACGCGCTGATCCTGGACGAGCAGTCACGGTCGGACACCTACCCGTACGTCGAGGTCGAGGAGCAGACGGCCCAGCTCGGGCACGAGGCCAGCGTGGCCCGGATCGGCGAAGACCAGCTGTTCTACCTGATGAGCCGAGGCCTCACCGAGGCCGAGGCCTCCGCGATGATCGTGAACGGGTTCATCGAGCCCATCACCCGCGAGCTCCCCATGGAGTACGCAGTCGAGCTGAACCGCCTGATCGAGCTCCAGATGGAGGGCGCGATCGGCTAGCGGCCCGAAAGCCGCAGGCTGACGAGGGCAGGCCGCGCGGTCTGCCCTCTTGCACGGATGGAGACGAACGACGCGATGGAGCAGTTGACCAAGACAGGGTTCGACGAGGAGGCGCTGGCCGCGCTTCCTCCGACGGCGCCCTTCGCCGAGTCCATCCGCAAGCAGGCCTTCCAGGAGTTCCTGGCTCAGCCCATCCCGTCGCAGGAGACCGAGGAGTGGCGGTACACGGACCTGTCGGAGCTCGAGTTCGATTTCCGGCCATTCACCGAAGGGGGGACTGCCGCGAACCTGGACGGCGTCCCGGAGGAGATCCTGAACGCCGCTGGCGTCGTCGGGGAGCGGGGCGGCCTTCAGATCCAGCGGAACTCCGAGGTCATGGTGACCCACCTCGACCCCGAACTGGAAGGGAAGGGGGTCGTGTTCTGCGACCTGGACCTCGCCATCGCCGATCGCCCCGACCTGGTCGAGCGGCACCTGAACGGCCTGGTCCCCACGGACCGGAGCAGGTTCACCGCGCTTCACGCGGCGTTCCGCACCGGCGGCACCCTCCTGTACGTGCCTCACGGGGTCGAGATCCCCGCGCCCATCCAGACCGTCACGTGGATCGATGCGGACGGCTCGGCCGTGTTCCCCCGCACGCTCCTCGTCACCGAGGAGGGCGCCGAGGTCACGTTCATCGACCGCTACGTCTCACCGGACCTCGGCCGGGCCCTCTCCGACGCTGTCGTCGAGATCTACGCGGGGCCGAACTCACAGGTGGGCTACGTCGTCTTGCAGGAATGGGGTGATGGGGTCACGCACCTCGCCGTCCAGCGGGCGCGTGTCGCACGCGACGCGCACCTGCGATGGCTCGGCGTCGCGCTCGGCGGCTCGCTGGCCAGGGCGGAGGTTGAGAGCCTGCTGGCCGAGGATGGTGGCTCCAGCGAGATGCTGGGCTTGTACTTCGGCGATGGCGATCAGCACATCGACCACCGCTCCCTGCAAGACCACGTGGGGTCCCGGACCTCCAGCGACCTGCTGTACAAGGGGGCGATGAAGGGCCGATCGAACGCGATCAACACCGGGACCGTGATCATCGAGCAGGGCGCGCACCGCTGCGACGCCTACCAGACCAATCGGAACATCCTGCTGTCGGAGACTGCAAGGGCCCATTCGGTGCCGAACCTGGAGATCCTGACCAACGACCCCACGCGGTGCGGGCACGCCGCGAGCGTGGGGCCGGTGGACGAGGACCAGCTGTTTTACCTGATGAGTCGAGGGATCTCGCGGGAGGAGGCCGAGCGCCTGGTCGTGTTCGGGTTCTTCCGGGAGGTCCTGGACCGGGTGGAACTGGAGGAGATCCGTACCGGCCTGGACCGGGCCATCGAGGCCGAGCTGGCGAAGGAGGACTGAGTGGGGTGGGTGCGAGTGTGCGGCACCTCGGACGTCCCGGCCGGCGAGGTTCGGCGTTTCGAGGTGGACCATCGCCCGATCGCGGTGGTGAACCTGGGCGAGGAGGGGTTCCGGGCGATCGATGCGATCTGCTCGCACGCGCACTACTTCCTGGACGAGGGCGAGGTGGACGTGGACGTCGGGACGATCGAGTGCCCCAAGCACGGGTCCACATTCGACCTCAACACTGGCAAGCCCATCACGCTCCCGGCCACGCAGCCGGTGGAGCGGTTCGACCTGAAGGTGGAGGGCGACGACGTGCTGATCGAGGTGACGGATGACTGACACTGCTGTTGCGACGGTGACGCTCGAGATCCGGGGGCTGCACGCCTCAGTGGAGGGCAAGGAGATCCTGAAGGGGATCGACCTGGTGGTGCGACAGGGGGAGACCCACGCCCTGATGGGCCCGAACGGGTCCGGGAAGTCGACTCTCGCGAACGTCCTTATGGGGCGGCCGGGCTATAAGGTCACGGCGGGCGAAGTCCTGTTCAAGGGGGAGAACATTCTCGCCCTGCGACCGGACCAGCGCGCCCAGCGGGGCCTGTTCCTGGCGATGCAATATCCGGTGGAGGTCCCCGGGGTCTCGGTTGTGAACTTCCTGCGGACCGCGTACAAGGCCGTGAAGGCGGAGGAGATCTCGGCCCTTGCGTTCCGCAAGCACATGAAGGAGAAGATGAACCTCCTCGGTGTGGAGGACGCCATGGTGAACCGCTACGTGAACCAGGGCTTCTCCGGCGGGGAGAAGAAGAAGAACGAGATCCTCCAGCTGGCGGTCCTCGAGCCCGATATCGCGGTGCTCGACGAGACCGATTCGGGCCTGGACATCGACTCGCTGAAGGCCGTGGCCATGGGGGTCGAGCAGCTCATCGGGCCGGACCTGGGCGTGCTCCTCATCACCCACTACCAGCGGATCCTGAACTACGTCACCCCGGATTTCGTCCACGTCATGATCGGCGGGCGTATCGTGAAGTCGGGCGGGCAGGAGCTG
>Ga0209887_1000231_pt1 | contig 16578 bp, 14 predicted proteins | sample GWRWN1_30_40_FD_187230 | JGI IMG/M metagenome (GOLD analysis project Ga0209887, IMG submission 187230) | Riverbed sediment microbial communities from areas with no vegetation in Columbia River, Washington, USA - GW-RW N1_30_40 (SPAdes)... | ecosystem: Environmental > Aquatic > Freshwater > River...
GGCTCTTTACAGCTACTGCAGGGACACAGAGATCTCAAATAGTCGTAAGTGTAAATTCCCGTACTGTGACCGTCCTGCCAGCGGAATTCGATGGCGTAGTTACCGACCGGGCGGATCTCTTGCAACCTTGCCCCCGGAACGGAAACAAAATTTCTTTGCACCCCATGTCCCTGGCACAATGCACAGGGACAGTATCCACGCAGATACGCCTGCGCGTATTCTCCGACGTGGCCATCATCCCAAGTGATCCGAATCAGGCCCTCCGCTTTGATATGGTTAATTTCAGTCGGATAGTGCGATTCCAAAAATTTCTCCCTATGACTATAATTCTTCTAGGCCTTCAGCGACGGCTGTGATGAAACCAATCTTGGTTCGATTAACCAAATACGTGCGTGGTCCCACGTCTGCGCGATCAACCAACGTCGCATCGGTTACTGGAATGAAGCGGGTTTTTGCCATCAAGAGATCATGCATGGCACTCCCAGGTATAAGATGGATGTTTCCTCGGAGCCAGAACGGGCCGACACCCAGCAGCGCTTTGCTCGACTCTTTCTTCACGTAGAGATGATCGAGACCCGACTGTTCGGTCCTGAATTGGGGACTCAGGTCCGCGATCAAAAATACTTCTTGCATATAAATAAGGTACTCGTCAGAACTCACCGCCACGGGTTTTCGGTTCGGACCTTCCAGCGTTGCCTCTCTGAGAGAAAATACCTCGTCTCCTTCTCGAAGAATTAAATAGTTACTCAGACGATCTTGATTCGTACCGAGGATTCCGCGCACCACCGCCGACTGGAGATAAACCTCCAGGGGCATCGAGTAGGTCATTCCTTCATCCAGCGCCATTATTATTCCGACCGCGCCAGGAGCATGCCGTGATGATACAAATTATTACAGCAATTATCTCACTACCGACTAGGCTAAACAACAGACTTCTAGCGAGAATGCCTTTTTACCGGGTAAGCGCATTTTGGGCTTGATGGGATTTGGTGGGCCGCCGGAGACTCGAACTCCGGACCCGCTGATTAAGAGTCAGCTGCTCTACCAACTGAGCTAGCGGCCCATGCTCGCACAACCGAGGATCGAAGATAGAAGATCGCGATCGTCGATTCTCGATCCTCTATCCTCGACGATCAAAAGTGGGGTGAGTGAAGGGATTTGAACCCTCAACCCCTGGAGCCACAGTCCAGTGCTCTAACCGTTGAGCTACACTCACCACATCGAAAAGCCACGGTGGCGCGCCAGAAGGGATTCGAACCCCTGACCTACGGCTTAGAAGGCCGTTGCTCTATCCAGCTGAGCTACTGGCGCAACTCAAAGGCTAGCAGTGAACAGAAAGCAGTAAACAGTCCGACCCTGACTGAGCACTGATTACTATCCACTGCTGTAAATCTGGTCGGGGCGAGAAGATTTGAACTTCCGACCCCCTGCGCCCAAGGCAGGTGCGCTACCAGGCTGCGCTACGCCCCGTCAATGACGAAGTCATTCTACACAGGCGGGCCTTGAAATCAAGGTTTTGTCCCAAGATCAATGATGGATGGTAAGACCTGCGCCAATTTCTTTAATGCTTTTCCCCGATGGCTCACTCTTGCTTTGGTTTCTCGATCGATTTCGCCGAACGTCATTCCCCATGGCGGATAGAAAAAAATCGGATCATAGCCAAAGCCGCTGCTACCCTTTAGAGCAAAAGCGATGCGTCCTTCACAGGACTCGCGCACGGTCCATCCCTTCATGCCCGAAGAATTCGGCCCACAAAGCGCCAAGACACAAACGAACCGCGCGCTGCGTTTTTCATCTGGAACGTGCTCGAGTACAGCGAGAAGCTTGTCATTGTTTTTCTGATCGTTTCCTTCCTCGCCACTGTAACGGGCCGAATAAATGCCTGGCGCTCCGTTCAGCGCGTCCACCTCCAAGCCTGAATCATCGGCCAACGTGAGATAGCCAGAATATTCCGCCAATATCCTTGCCTTCTTGATAGCGTTCTCTTCGTAGGTAGCGCCATCTTCAATTGCTACGGGAAAGTTTCCCAAACTCTGCAGCGGGAGAATCTTTAGTGGGAGATATTTAAGGGAGGATTCAACCTCGGCAAATTTCCCTCGATTCGTAGTAGCAACGAGCAGCTCAATCACGATTCATCATAATTCAGGCCATTGAGGCGAGAACTTTCTTCTGCGCTTTGAGCAACTCCTGAATCCCCTCTTGAGCGATTTCCGTCATGCGCTCCATCTGTTTACTGGTGAAGGGAGCGCTCTCCGCCGTTCCTTGCACTTCGACAAACTTGCCGGAGCCGGTCATAACAAAGTTCATATCGACATCGGCCCGGCTGTCTTCCTCGTAAGACAAATCCAGAAGAACCTTGCCGTCGATGATGCCCACACTCACAGCTGCAACCGAATCTTTGATCGGATCTGCAGCGAGGATTCCCTTCGTCAGCCAAGTAGCAACCGCTTCCCGAAGCGCCACGTAGGCACCCGTGATCGACGCCGTCCGCGTACCGCCATCGGCCTGGATCACGTCGCAATCGACCCAGATCGTCTTTTCTCCGAGGCGCTTGAGTTCAGCAATCGCCCGGAGACTCCGACCGACGAGCCGCTGAATCTCATGGGTTCTCCCGCCGACCTTCCCACGCGACGCCTCGCGCCCAATGCGCACCTGAGAAGAGCCCGGGAGCATTCCATACTCCGCCGTAATCCAACCCTTCCCGCTGTTGCGCAGAAACTGCGGCACTCGTTCTTCGAGCTTCGCCGTACAGATGACTTTGGTATCCCCCACTTCGATCAAGACCGAGCCGTCAGCCGTCTTCAAGTAGCGTGGCGTAATCGTCAGTGGTCTCAATTGCCGCGGTTTTCGACCGTCCGTTCTCATTTTCGATCCAAGATAGTTCAAGGTTCAACGTTCAAAGTTCAAGGTGCGCAGAGGTCTTTGACGTTGAACATTGACCCTTGAACTTTGAACAGTCGTCGCTGCGTTAGCTATTCAAATGAAACACGACCATTTTGAGTTCCGTCATCTCTTCCACGGCGTAGCGCGGGCCTTCTTTACCAAAGCCGGAGTCCTTGAGACCGCCATAGGGCATCAAATCGACACGCCACTGGGAGCCCCAATTGACGTGGAGGTTGCCCGCTTCCGCTTCGCGGGCAAACTTCATCGCCCACTCGACATTCTCAGTAAAGATACCCGCCGCCAGTCCATAGACGCTGTCGTTGGCCAAGGTGAGCGCTTCTTCGATCGTATCGAACGGCGTGACTGCAACCGCTGGCCCGAACAGTTCGTCGCGGGAAATGCGCATGTCCGGATTGACATCGGCCACCACGGCCGGCATATAGATCGGGCCGCGTCTCCCCCCGCCTGCGACCAGCCGAGCGCCACCCGCTACCGCTTCCTTAATCCAGTCATCGACCCGTACGGCTTCACTTTCCTTCACCATCGGCCCCACTTTCGACTTTTCATCAAGTTGATTGCCGGTAGTCAGAGCTTCGACCTTGGGTTTGAGCGCGCCGAGAAAATCACTGTAGACTTTCTTCGCCGTCAGTACTCGTTGCGTAGAGATACACGTCTGGCCGGCGTTTCCGTATCCAGTCATAGCAATGGCGGCGGCTACTTTGTTCAGATCGGCGTCAGGCATAACAATAACCGGGCTGTTGGAGCCAAGTTCCATCGTCACCTTCTTAATGCCGGCGGTACGGCAGATCCGGTCACCGATTTCACGGCTGCCGGTAAACGTGATTTTACGCACCCGCCTGTCGGCAACCAGGGTATCGCCGATTTCCCCGCCCGACCCGGTAATACATTGAATCCCTTCCGGCGGCAGTCCCGATTCGAGCAAGATCTCCGTGAGCCTCAGGGCCGAGAGCGGCGTATCCGATGCCGGTTTCACAATCACCGTGTTACCCGCCGCCAGAGCCGGCCCGACTTTGTGGCAGACCAAATTGAGCGGGAAATTAAACGGCGCAATGGCCGCGACAACCCCGCAAGGTATTCGCAGTGTGAATCCGAGCTTTTTGCTTCCGGTGGGATCCGCGTCCAGGGGGACCGTTTCCCCGTGAATCCGCTTGGCTTCTTCCGCCGATCCCATTATGGTTTCAACCGCCCGGCTGGCCTCACCGCGCCCTTCGGCGATGACTTTCCCTTCTTCTTTAGAAATGGTCTGGCCTAACTCTTCGTTGCGGGAGGCCATCAGATCGGCCGCCTTGCGCAAAATTTTCCAGCGCTCGTAACTGGAAATCTTCGCCATCACTTTGGCGCCGCGCTCCGCGAAGGCCAACGCCCGCTCCAGATCTGCGGCGTCGGCTCTTGGCACCGTATCGATCACAGAGTTGTCGAAGGGGTTTTTGACCTCGAGCTTTTTCGGTTTATCAACCCAGTTTCCGGCCAGAAAAATCTTCATGTTTCCAAACCTCCTGAATCCTCATTTCGCGACGATTAGGGATCCTCGTTGCCGTCACCTGAACCGACCAGCGCAGAGCGATTTCATTGAAGAACCCATGACGCAACCTAACTACCTGAGCGTATGTGCCAGATCATAGAGTGACGAAACCAGAAAACGCTGCAAAAAAATAACCGCGACCCAAACCACGATCGGCGATAGATCGAATCCGCCTGCATAAACCGGCAAGATCCGACGCACCCTAGCCAGTACCGGCTCCGTCGCAACATACAGGAAACGGACGATAGGATTATGGGGGTCGGCGTTAACCCACGAAATCACAACTCGGCCTAAAAGGATCCACCAATAGGCCCACAGGATATAGTCCAGAACTTGAGCCAAGGCAATCAGCAAGTTCGCCATGATAAACATCGCTATCTCTATGCCTTCCTCGGGCCAAATAGAGCCGTGCCGATCCGCACAATAGTTGCGCCCTCTTCGATGGCGACGGGATAATCGTGCGTCATTCCCATGGATAGTTCATTAAAGCTGCCATTGGGAAGCTTCAAGCATTGCAGCTCCACCTGGAGCTCTTTCAGGGCGCAGAAATAGGGACGGATCTCTTCGGGGCTCTCTTTGAACGGTGGAACCGCCATCAATCCCTCGACTCGTAAATGCGATAATTCGCTTACTCTTTTTACAAGCTCCGAAACTTTATCTTGCCCGATACCCGACTTCGACTGTTCATCGCCAAGGTTGACTTCAATCAATGCACGAACCGTCTTTCCGTTCCTTCTTCCCTCCTTGTCAAGTTCCAGGGCTAGGGCCACGCTGTCCAGCGATTGAATCAGGTCGAATGTGTTTAACGCCGCTTTGACCTTGTTGCGCTGGAGGTGACCAATCATATGCCATTCGACGGTATCTGAAATGACCTGCCTTTTACTCTCAGCCTCCTGCACGTAGTTCTCGCCGATCAGCCGTACACCGGCTGCGATCGCCGCCTGGACGAACTCGACGTTTTGCGATTTCGCTGCCGCCAAAAGTTTGATTTCTCGAGGATTCCGGCCGGCCCTTAGCGCTGCCTCGCTGATTCGATCGATGACCTTACGGTAATTGGCAGCGACATCGACCATAGGTGATCTTTGCTTACCACATCCGTATCCACAAATCACTCAGCCCGCCGCCCGAAGGTTGACTTGCGGTATCCGAGTACAATACTTAGGACTTCATTGTGCCCTCGCAACGAAATTTCCCTAGATAAAAGGATAACTGACCAATGGCTCTAGAATATCTACCTATTATGGCACAGTCATCAGCGCCCAAGCCGCCACGGGTTTTGGTATCGCCGTCTAAGCCTTCGTGGTGCCCGCTGACTAAGCCTGCCAATGAATCCCGCGTCGCGCTTTTGACCAGCGCCGCATTGCGACTCAAAGACCAGCCCCCCTTCACCCCTAGGGAGGATCTCAGTTACCGCCTCGTATCTTCGGACCCGGCTGCAGGAGACATGGTGATCGATCATCATTCCCGCATCGGCGCTGTACCGCGCGAGGATCCAGAGATTATTTTTCCAAGATCCGCTCTCGCAGCTCTCGCGGCGAAAAAGCTGGTGGGCAGTTTATCGCCGGTCCACGTCTCGTTCATGGGGGGCATACGATCCCACAAAACAGTCGAGCAGGAGTTAGCTCCCGCTATAGCGCGTGATCTCGCGAAAGCACAGGTGGATCTGGCGTTGCTGGTCCCGTACTGACCCTTCTGCCACGAGACCGTCGGTCTCATCGCCCATGTTATCGAGAGCCATCATATCCCGACTCTGGTCATCGGCACTGTCTTAGACATCATGACCAACGTCTCGCCTCCACGCGTTATCTTTGTCGATCATCCGGTCGGTCGCACCTTTGGCCGCCCCGGAGATCGCCGAAAGCAGGAAGAGATTCTCACCGGAGCCCTTGCGGAGTTAGCGAACTTCACTGAACCGGGACAAATCCGTGATCTTCATTGCCAATGGGACTCTGGCGGCAGCCGCTCATGGGAGGAAGAATTGCGAACGCTTCTGCTGAGCGACCGTTGACAGTATGTCTTGATTTATAGTTAATAGCGATCTTACAAACACCAAGGGAGAAGGATGGTATAAATGTTTAGATGATTGAAACAGGCTTATTTGGTTCTTGCTCGATTCCGCTATAATCCCACCGGAGGAATTATGACCCAAGCTCTCGCTTGCTTGCTGTCTGCTGCATCTTTGGTTCTGCTCTTGTTCGCAAACCCGGCAAAGGCACAGGACTCCTTTTACAAAGACAAGACTGTCAGGATCATCGTCGGTGCCTCAGCAGGTGGTGGCTACGACACTTACTCCCGCACGATAGCCCGACACATGGGGAAGCACATCCCTGGAAATCCAACGTTTGTCGTGGAAAATATGCCCGGGGCCGGCTTTCTCATTTCGGCCAATTACATGTACCAGATAGCCAAGCCGGATGGACTGACGATCGGACACTTCATCGGGGGACTCTTCCTACAGCAGCTTTTAGGCAAACCGGGAATCGAATTCGACGCCCGAAGGTTTGAGTATATTGGCGTCCCGGCACAGGACAACTATGCTTTGGGAATATCCAAAGCCACCGGAATTAACAGCATGGACCAGTGGTTGTCTTCCAAAACAGTGGTTAAGTTGGGAGGCGTTGGCGTAGGTTCGGCAACCGACGATATCCCCAAAGTTCTAGCGGCAACGATCGGGCTTCCCATCCAGCTGGTCTCAGGGTTCAAGGGAACGGCGGACGTCAGGTTGGCCTTTAACAGCGGTGAAGTTCAAGGCGTGTGCAATGCATGGGAATCTTTCAGATCAACATGGCGAAATGAATTGGACTCGGGTAACGTCGTTATCGTCTTACAGACTAGCGCCAAACGACATCTCGAGCTTCCCAATGTGCCCTTAGCCATCGATTACGCCAAGACCGACGAAGCCAAAACGCTGATTAACTCCTTGGTTCACAGCGTGGGCCCCGCGGCTCGTCCGTATGTACTCCCTCCGAAGACCCCTAAGAACCGTCTTATGGCCTTAAGAAACGCTTTTATGCAAACCATGAAGGACCCGGAATTTTTATCTGAAGCCGCGAAAGCGAAATTGGATATCAACCCGCTCGACGGTGCGGAGCTTGAGCGTAACGTCCTCGCAGTTTTCAACTTGGACAAGGCGCTGGTTCCGAAGGCAAAGGAAATATTGAAGTGACAGTTTCAAACAGACTGTCCTGAACCCAGCAAAGGATCTTTCACTGAAATTAGGTACTGCATTGCGGCGGCACCTCTAAAATCCGCAATCGGACGGCGTCACATCGACGGTCGCAATGTGCTGTTTATCCCTATCGAAGTAAGAGTAGCGCAAGGTCACACCCTTTTTTAGCAGACTATCTCGCGTTTCAGGCCGGCTGCAGGCGCCTTGTTTCACTCGTTCTTTTGCTCCGGCCGCGAATCTGTCGTGATCCACTTGCGTGACTGAATAGCTGACCAGACGGTAATTGTAGATAAGCATTCCTGGCGCGCCGACCGCAGGCATGAGTTCAGTTTCTTGATCGATCATAATCGGTACCGAGCGATTGATCTCCGCGGCAATCTTATCCAAGAACTCCTGGGAGCGAGGATCGGCTTCCTTTTCAAGCCAATCGGGCACTGCTAGATAAACGAAGTAGGCCCCGATAACAAAGACCATCCCCCACAAAATTACGGACGACACGGAAACTTTTTTCAACGTTGGCATCGACTCCTCATTTATGGCTCTTGGCCTCCGTAACCTTAGATTGACAATTTTTCGTTTCCACAGGCCAACAAGATTCTTACGCTACGCGACTGAGTGTGATGGGTTGCCTGACACGGGTCATTCAATTGATGATGTCAGATACGCAGTTTCGGATCCAATGCGTCGCGCAACGAGTCGCCGAAAAGATTAAAGGCAAAGACTGATAGGCTGATGGCGATGCCCGGGTAGATAGCCATCCAGGGCGCGCGTTCAGCGAACTCAACGGCGGCACCGCGCAGCATTAGACCCCAAGCAGCTTGCGGCTCCGCCACGCCCAGGCCGAGAAACGAAAGCGACGCTTCCAAGAGGATCGCTTGACCCAGAAAAGCTGTGAGCATAATCAAGAACGGCGCCATGACATTGGGCAGCATGTGACGGAGAATGATATGTAGCGGACCGAAGCCGAGCGCGCGCGCGGCCTCGATAAATGGCATCTCACGCAAAGCCAAGGCGCTGCTCCGCACGACGAGGGCGCACCGCGGCACCATGGGAACCGTGATGGCGAAGATGACATTCGTCATTCCCGAGCCCAGCAACGAAACAACCACCAGGGCCAAAATGACCAATGGAAACGACAAAAGCAGATCCATGAAACGTTGGAGCACGAGATCGATTTTGCCGCCGAAATAGGCGCTAGATACGCCGATGAGCGCTCCAAGGGTTGACCCAAGGAAGGAAGACGCGAACCCGATCCATAAAGCAGTCCGCGAGCCATAGATGATACGGGTGAATACGTCTCGACCGAAAGAGTCCGTTCCGAACCAGTGAAATGAACTCGGTGCCTGTAGCATTTTTGCGTAATCCGTCGCCAGGGGATCGTAGGGGGAAACGATCCCCGCAAGGAGGGCAGCTGCGATCATTATGCCTATGATGGCCGCGCCGACGGCACCTAACGGGCGCTGACGGGTGAAGCGGAAAGACGCCTCAAGCCACCGATCAAGGCGAGAGACCGGAAGCGTCAAGGTTTGAGCGCTAGTTCTTACCATGTCGCAGCTCCTTCAAGCGGTTCATACGGTTCAACAGGGTCTGACGTCTTGAACTGCTTGAACGTTTTGAACTATTTGAACATCTTCCATCTTTGTGTTCGTTCATCGATAACGGATGCGCGGATCCAAATAGGCATTTATTAAATCAACGAGAAAATTTACGAAGATAAAAACAAACGAAGTGAGTAAAACCAGACTTTGTACCATCGTGTAATCCCGCTGGCTGATGGCTTCGACGAAGAGCTTGCCGATACCGTTCAAGTTGAACACCTGCTCGGTCACCACCAGACCGCCGACGAGAAACGCAAACTCAAGTCCGATTACGGTAATCACCGGCAGCAGCGCGTTTTTGAGCGCATGGCGAATGACAACAGCTCGTTCCCATAACCCTTTCGCCCGCGCGGTGCGGACGTAGTCTTCGCGCAATACCTCTAACATCGCCGAGCGCGTCATACGCGTCGCCACGGCCGAATAACGGTAGCCGACCGCCAGGGCCGGCCAGATTAACTGTGAAAGATTCGCCTTCGGATCGACCCAGAACGGAGTAAAGGTAAGCGGCGGCAGCCAGCGGAAGTAGATGATGAAAGTGAGGATGATGACAATGCCGAGCCAAAATGACGGGATGGAGAGCCCGGCAATGGAGAAAATCCGCACGAAGTAATCGATCCACGTGTCTTGCTTCACCGCCGCAAGCGCCCCGAGGGGAATCGAAATCAGGACCGCGGCGAAGGTCGCCATCAAGGCGAGTTCAATGCTCAGCTCCAGACGGATTGCGATTTCATGGGTGATGGGTTGCCCGGTCCACATCGAGGTGCCGAAGTCTAGACGAACAATGCCCCAGATCCAGCTCACGAATTGTTGCCAGATGGGTTTGTCTAAACCGAGTTGCGCCCGCTCCCGCGCCAGCGCCTCCTTCGGCGCGTAGGATCCAGTACCGGCGTATTTGAGTTCGACGATGTCTCCCGGCACGACGCGCAGGAGAAAAAAAATCAAAACGGCGACCCCGAACAGAGTCGGAATCATTAACAACAGACGCTTGAGGATGTACTGCCGCATGGCTCACGGCCGACTCAAAATCGAAGATAGAACATAGAGGCTCGCGCAATCCTCGATCCTCCATCCTCGGCATTGACTACTGCGCGATCCAGACGTCCCTTAAATCTTGATTGACGTAGTGACTCGAGGTAATCTTCCACCCTTTCAATTTGCTCCAATGCGGGACGATCCGCTGCCACCAGAGGACGTGAAACTGGTAGGCCTTTTCATCAAGCACTCGTTTCTCAAATTGCCTGATGACCTTTGAACGCTCTTTCGGGTCCGTCATGCGGGTTTGCTTCTCATAGAGATCGTCCAACACGCTGTCGTTGTATCTTGAATAGTTGATTGGACTCTTCTCACTGCTCACGAACTTAAAGAGCTGGAGATCCGGCTCGTCCATGAAATCACAGGCGAAGTCGATACCGGCGTCGTAGTTGCCCTGGCGGTAATCGTTGAAATAGGGCCCCTCTTCCTGTTGCACGTGGTTGACGTTAAGCCCGATTTGGCGCCATTGGTCGATAACGTAAACCCCCGTGACCTCGTAGGGCTCTCTCACGTTGCGGTTTTTGAGCGTGAAAGAAAAACCCTCCGGCACTCCGGCTTCCTTAAGTAATCGTCTCGCTTCCTTGCGCGACGCTTCTATGTTCTTACCGAAGCCAACGAGCTTGGTGAGCTCAACCTCAGGGGTTGCCAGCTCATATCCGGGCCGAAGCAGACCGCCAACATATTTCATTAGAGAAATCTGCGACAGCGCCTTGGACGCGCCCCAGCGATCGATGGCGAGGGTCAGCGCGCGCCGCACGCGCACATCGTCAAACGGCTTTTTTTCGTTATTGATCGCAACCGTGAGATTACAGGCCCAAGGACTTTCTTGCACGACCACTTGACTGCCCGCGGTCTTGACAATGTCATCGCGCGCGGCCGGATTGAAGCCGCGAAACTCGATGAGCGCCTGTCCGCTGCGCACGGCCGCGACTCGTGGCGCCGTGTCCCGGATGATCACCGCCTTAAAGCCATCCAAATAGGGCCGCCCTTTCATGTAGTAGTTGGGATTCTTCTTCGCCACCCAGTGCGAACCGGCGACATATTCGACGAACGTGAATGGGCCGGTTCCCATAATATTCTTCTCATACCAGCGCGGGTCTTTGGCCAGGATGTCCGCTTTGTAGATGAAGTTCCACGGCGACGCCAGGTTGGCGAGAAAAGCCGCGGACAGATGCTTCATCTGAAAAACCACGGTGTTCGCGTCCGGCGCTTCTATTTTTTTCACCAGGTCATAGGTGGCTTGGCGGGCGCTGACCACGCCGTCAGGAGGAAAAACCAGCTTGTCGTAGGTTGCTTTAACATCTCTCGCGCTGAGCTCGCTCCCGTCATGGAACTTAATGCCCTTGCGGATCTTAAAGGTATAGGTGAGCGCATCCTTAGAGATCGTCCAGCTTTCCGCCACGTCACCGATGATTTTCGGATAATTTTGCGGATCAAACCGAAGCAGCGTGCTGTAGTGCGGCGCGATAGGATGGAGCATGGCAAACGTGGTTTCGCGGTGACCATCGTAAGACGGCGGGGTGCCGCCGACGGCAAAAACCAGCTCACCTCCTGTTCGTGGACTCTCCTGCTGCGCCCCGAAAACGTAAGGGGTAATAAGAATAAGCGCCAAGATCGGCGCAATGATGGCTTTTGTGCGGATCTCAATCAAAAGTTTCATGGCAGCTCCTTTCGCTTCTAAACTTTCAAGCGCGAACGAATCTAACTCACTAGGGCACGATCTTTTCGGCCCCTAGAGCTATGCCAAGTACCTTCTTCTGTCAATAGAACCGGACCACCGCTAGGGAGGGGTAGTGGCGAGTGAGATTTCTTATACGTGAACGAGCGGAACGACTCAAAAAAAACGGGGAGGGAAACCTTTCGTCCCCCTCCCCGCCACGAAACCAGTCCGCTATTGCGCTAGTGCTAGTACTGATAGAGCATCTGCACGGCCAAAGTTGTCTGGTTAGCGTCGGCGTTACCACTCCCTCTTTGAAAGACCGCTCGATTGGCCCAGTCTTGCCTAATTTCCGCTCGTCCTTGCAGCATTTTGGTAAACTTATAGGTTGCCGTCAACGTCGCCTCGCCCAGGGCAACGTTGAATATAGGTTTGGTGGCTGCGAAACCTAGCGTCCTCGACGCTCCCTCGTCTAAGAATAGCTCCGTTCGGAGCGCCGTGCTGAAGCGATCCGTCCAGCTCCAAGATCCGACAGCGCCGAAGGCGTACCACTGGGCATTCTTAATACCCGTCGGCGTCGATGCTTTTTTCTCCGCACCAACCGTATACTCCAGCAACAGAGTAAGAGGATCCATTGGCTTGATCGTGGCTACGTTGCTCCAGGTAAAACGTACATTGCTCGTGTTACGCGTCTGTTCCGGGCCGACGACGATGCTGCTTGCCAACCCGAAAGAGTCGGTAGGAGTAAAGTTAACCCCGAACAAACCCGATGGCGAACCGTTGTTATCACGAGGATCATCCCAGCCGGTCACGAGTCCACCGGTCACGCTGAGCGTCTTGAGAGCCGGATAGGTAAAAAGGCCGCCCAGGTGGCGAAAGGGAATACCATAGAAAAAGTTGAACGAATTGGAGATGTTGTTGTTGTAAGCGCCTGGCTGCGCAATGATTTCCGCTCCCAATAGCGTCACAAACAAACCACCCTTGAATTGGATCCCCTCACCGACCGGGATGGTAGTGGTCACATACGACTCGAACAACTCGGCTGACGGTTCCGTATGCAACCTTTTCCCCCACAATGTGCTTTCCCTCAACAACTCTCCCTCCCGGCCAAACATACCTGACAAATGGAAACCAACGCCCCAATCCTTTTCCGGCTTGTCGAGCGTGAGGTTAAAGTTATTGAATGAGACCTTGTTGTAGTCCTTGTTGAAAATCCGACCGCTGATGAAGGCTGGATTCTTCGGATGATTAGAACTCCAGTTATAAGCGGTGTCGAGAAAACCGCTGATGTTGATTCCTATAGCGCTCTCGACAGCGGCCTTATTAAGTGCGATCCACCTGTCCGCAGCACCAACACTGCTATCCAAGCTCAGCCAGCCGGGCTCTAAAGGTTTTTCTGCCGGCTCGGCCGATTTTTGTTCCGTCGCAGCTGGTTTCTGTTCCGGCTCAGCCGCATCAACCGGCCCGAGCGAGAAGACCAGACTGAAGAACCATAGCAAAATCACCAATACATTTTTCATCTTCTCAACCTCCTCAAAAATTACATTAGTTCGTTGTCATTAACATGAAGAAAAAAATTGTGCTAGTTGAGCAACTTAAATGCCACGTAAGAGTTCGCTTAAAAAATTATTTCAGACCGCAGGTGTCACAAAATTAAACACATGCTCAAATATTAGCCACAGCAAAGACTAAGATTCAGGCAATCCGTTATTATCATTTTCAATGCTGGATTTATCTGATCCTAAGTTCCACTGAGTTTTCCAGCACTTTCATGATTCCCGACCGATCATCGATTACAGTCTCGCTGAACCAGTGCAATTCTCGACCCAATCGCACCACTTCACCCACGACGATCACCGTTGGCGACTGGAACTTTGCCTGATCAGCCAGATCAGCAATTGTTTGCACACTCCCCAGGAGGCTCTTTTGCGACGGTCGTGTGGCAAAGTGAATCAAAGCTACCGGGCGTTGAGGCTCACAACCGCTTTCCAGAAGTCGGTTCATGATCTTCCTCAAATTGCGCAAACCCATGAGGATGACGAGCGTATCTACGCTGCGCGCAACTTCACCCCACTTCACTTGACCGCTGCTGTTCGAAGCTTCGTGGCCGGTGACGATGGCAACGCTGGACGCGCAGGAACGGTGGGTGACCGGAATACCGGCGTAAGCGGGAGCGGCAATTGCCGAGCTGACGCCCGGGACGATTTCATAGGGAATACCGGCGCGTTTCAGAGCTGCCGCCTCTTCTCCTCCCCGGCCAAACACAAATGGATCTCCACCCTTGAGCCGGACTACCGTCTTGCCTTCGCGCGCTTTGCGGATGAGAAGCGCCTCGATCGCTCTCTGATTGGCGCAGCGTTTGCCGGCTTGTTTACCGACGTAAATCAGTTCGGCGTTTTCCGCCGCATGTTCCAGCAGATCGTCGCTCACCAGTTGATCGTAGAGAATAGCATGCGCCTCCTCCAGACATTTTTTGCCCTTCAGTGTGATAAGATCAGGATCTCCCGGCCCCGCGCCGACCAGATAGACTTTACCCAATCGAGTCGCCATCGCTTATCTATCTTTCCTGCCTCTCAATTATCTCCCACGGGAAAATCCAAAACCTTTCTGACCCGAACCGCGCAGGCCTTAAGCTCCGGCTGATGCGATACGGGATCCCGTGCCGTGACCGTCAGATTATTGGCGGCCTTGAAAAATCCGTGCTCCCGGCCCCAGTGAAACGGCAGAAAGCACGAACCGCGGGCAATTTCCTCGGTCACCCTGGCTTGCACCATGACTTTGCCGCGGCGCGAGACGACTTCCACGAAGTCCGCGTCCTGAATGCCGAATTGACGCGCATCCGCCCGATGGATCTCCAGGATGGGCTCCGGCGCGCTTCGGCGTAAAGCTTCGTTCTTCCCGGTGCGAGTCATCGTATGCCAGTGATGCTTCACGCGTCCGGTCGTTAGCACAAGTGGATAATCATCATCCGGAGTCTCAAACGGCTCCGCGTGATCCACCGGAATCAGGTTAGCTCTGCCGTCCGGCGTGGCGAAACGAGCGTCTTCATAGAGCCTCTCCGTGCCGGCGTGGTCAACCTTGGGACACGGCCACTGCAGCGGACCTTCGTTTTTAAGCCGCGCATAGCTCATGCCGGAACAATCGCAAAAGGTCTTTTCCGTCAGGGCGGCAAACTCGGAGAAAACGTCGCCCGATGATTTGTAAGGAAAGGCTTCGCTGAAGCCCATTTCCTGCGCAAAAAGGGTGAGAATCTGCCAATCCGGCAGCGCCTCTCCTGGCGGCTCAGCGAGCTTGGGCATGTAGGAAACCCGCCGCTCCGAGTTCGTCATCACCCCTTCCTTTTCGCTCCACTGGGCCGCCGGCAGAATCACGTGGGCCAACCGGCTCGTGTCTGTGGGATGATAAGCATCTTGGACCACTACGAGCTCTGCTTGTCGAAGCGCCTTTTCGATCAGATCGGTGTCCGGCGCCGACACCGCCGGGTTCGTACAAAGAATCCAGATCGCCTTGAGCTTTCGCTGGGCCAAGGCTTCAAACTGCTCCAACGCCGATAACCCCGGCTCAGGTGAAATCTTTTCCCACGGCACACCCCAAAAGCGCGCGACCTCTTCACGGTGTTTGGCATCCTCGATGCTCCGGTAGCCCGGTAGCAGGTGCGAAAGTCCTCCCACTTCTCTGCCGCCCATCGCATTGGGTTGGCCGGTTAAAGAAAACGGGCCGCAGCCCGGCTTACCGATCTTGCCGGTGGCGAGGTGGAGATTATGAATCGCATTGTTCTTATGCACGCCGACCGTGCTCTGGTTGACGCCCATGCTCCAGAGCGATAGGGCTCTCTCCGCCTTGCCAAAAATCAATGCCGCCTCGACGATGAGACATTCGGGGACACCGGAGATTTCCCCGGCAATCCTCGGCGGATATTTCTTGATGACCTTCAATAACCCGGCAAACCCATCGGCGTGTCGCGTAATGAAGTCGCGGTCGATCAAGTTCGCTTCGAGCAAAACATAGAGCATACTGTTGAGCAGCGCGATATCCGTACCAGGTCGGATCGGCAGATGGAGGTCGGCGAAATCCGCGGTTTCCGTGCGGCGTGGATCGACGGCGATGATCATAATTTTATCGGGATTCGCCATCTTTCTCCGCTTCATACGTTTGAAGATGACCGGGTGACAGTCGGCCGTGTTGGTACCGATGAGGAGAAAGCAATCCGCAACGTCGATATCCGCGTAGCAAGCCGGCGGGCCGTCCGAGCCGAAGGATGCTTGATAGCCCGCGGCGGCCGAAGCCATGCACAAGCGGGAATTCGTATCGAAGTTATTTGTCCCGAGAAACCCCTTCGCCAGCTTGTTGCCGACATAGTATTCCTCGGTGGTGAGCTGTCCGGAGCCGTAGAAGGCCACTGCATCCCGGCCGTGCTCGCCGATAATGTCACGAAAACGCTGCGCCAAAAATTTGATCGCCGTGTCCCAAGAGACCCTGGTAAAGGGTCCATCCTGGCATCGGCGCATTTGGGGATAGAGCAAACGGTCGGGTGTGGACAGGGTCTCTGGTAAATAGACCGCCTTGAGGCAGAGATCGCCTAAGCTTGATGGATGGTCCGGGTCCCCTTTGATCTTTGCAACGGCACCGTTCTTTATGCCTGCCAAGAGACCGCAACCCACGCCGCAGTAGGGACAATAGGTTTTTACCCATTGCT
>Ga0209887_1000232_pt1 | contig 16511 bp, 12 predicted proteins | sample GWRWN1_30_40_FD_187230 | JGI IMG/M metagenome (GOLD analysis project Ga0209887, IMG submission 187230) | Riverbed sediment microbial communities from areas with no vegetation in Columbia River, Washington, USA - GW-RW N1_30_40 (SPAdes)... | ecosystem: Environmental > Aquatic > Freshwater > River...
CGAGGCGAACCTGCGCCTGGTGGTCTCGATCGCCAAGCGGTACACCGCCCACGGAATGACGTTCCTCGATCTCGCCCAGGAAGGGAACCTCGGCCTCATTCGCGCGGTCGAGAAATTCGACTACACGAGGGGGTACAAGTTCTCCACCTACGCCACGTGGTGGATCCGCCAAGCAATCACCAGGGCAATCGCCGACAAGTCCCGCACCATCCGCATCCCGGTGCACATGTCAGAGCTCATCAACAAGCTTGCCCGGACCGAACGTGACCTCACGCAGGATCTAGGGCGCGAGCCCCTGGCCGAGGAGATCGGTCGGGTCCTCGGGATGTCGGCCGAGAGGGTCCGGGCAGTCCTGGAGATCTCAAGAGACCCCCTCTCCCTGGAGACACCCCAGGGCGAGACGGAAGCCTCCCACCTCGGAGATCTCATCGAGGACGATGATTCCGTGACGCCCCAGGAGGCGGCGAGCTTCATCACGCTCAAGGAGCAGCTGGAATCCGTTCTTCACACCCTGTCGTCGCGAGAGAAGAAGATCATCCAGCTCAGGTTCGGCCTACTCGACGGCCATCCCCGAACCCTCGATGAGGTCGGTCGGGAGCTCCACCTCACTCGGGAGCGAATCCGGCAGATTGCGGCGGAGACGCTCTCCAAGCTCCGCCACTCCTCGAGGGCGCAGAAGCTCCACGACTATCTGGACTAGACCAAACGCTTCGCTCTCCACCCCGAGCCTAGACTGCGGGTCGCTCCCAGCGGCCCCGGCGTGCCCCGGGATCGACGCGATCCAGGAAGCGTCGTCGTGACACTGCTCCTCGAAAACCGTGATGAGTGCGCCAGTCAACGCGTCACCGCGACCATGCGCGACCGCCCGCGTTTCGGATCGCGGCACATCGGATGTCGATTCGGCACACCGTGGCCGTTCATTGCGGCCAACGGAATCTGCACGGGGGTGCTTCGAGCGGCCGACTGAGCCCGTCACGCATGCGGCCGAAGCGCGAGCCCCGGCGTGGTCGTCTCCCCGGGCGGAGTTCACTACGTAACGCCGTCGCGAACCGCACTGCGATGTCGCGGCGGCCGCGCCCAGCCGGAGACAGGTGCGAGCCGGATAGCTTGTCATAATGCGCGCGCGCACATGGGGACGCTGTTCGGTCCCAGGGCGCGGCCGGCCCGCGAGTCGCCCTTGAGGCCTTCCCAGGCTTAAGGGAGACGAGATCCACCAGCGTGGTGCGCGCTGCCCCAGGGCGCCGTACCGTTGGGGAACCGAACGGTCTCGCTAGGGAATGGTGGGCTGTTAGCGGTTCGCTCACTCTCAGGCCGTCAAGACGTGCGTCGCCTCGATGTTCCCGTTTACGTCGACTGCCCGGAACCGGATGTTGCTTCCGGCGACGAGGACAAACGGGTCCGCGTAGCGCTGCCAGGGCCCCAGATCGAGCCGGTATTCGATGCCAGCGACGGCGACGTCGTCGACGGCGGCCAGGATCACCCACGTGCCGCCCTCGACTGGGGCCGTCGTGGCCGTGGAGGTCGGGGGGATCTGGTCCGTGAAGTCAAACGTCGCGGCCCAGGTCACCTGGGCGAGACCCCGCTGTCCCTCCAGCGAGGGATGGAAGTAGTCGCGCCTCGAGACGTCCTCCGGGCTGAACGGGTCCTCGAACACCGCTCCTTCGTCAAAGCGGCAGTGGATATACATCGCGCAGACCTCGGCAAGCTCGGTGTTGAAGGCGATGTTCCGCTGCCTCACGCTCCTACGGCGCGCGACGTCCTCGGGGTCGGTGGACCGCGGATCCTCGAGCAGGGACTGGCAGACATCGAGCGTTCGCCAGGCTAGCCGGGCGAGGAGATCGTCCTTGAGGGTGACCCACAGCCGGTAGACGTCGGGGATGCTCGCGACGTAGATACGCGCGCGAGGAGAGCCAGCTGAGAGGGTGCTCATCGCCTGTTCGAACCGGGAGCGGAAGTCATCGATCGAGGTCATCCCTGCGACCGTCCGGGTGCAGAGGTCGTTGGCCCCGATCAGGATCGTGATGTAGGCGACGTTCTGCTCGGTGGCGGTGCTCACCTGAGCATCCAGATCGACCATCTTCGCACCGCTCTCTGCGTCGTTGAAGTTCCTCTCGAGGATCGCCGGATCGGCGGCAAGGATGCGCACGTAGTGGCTTTGCACAAAGGTCCGCGTGCCCGTCGACCAGGAGTTCCCAGGTGCGTCGGTGAACGGCACCCCGCCTGTGTTGAACGCCCGAGTGATCGAATCGCCGAGCGAGGCCATGGAGTTCGGATACCCGGTCAGGTTCGGAGGTGGCCCAGCGAAGAGGCCGCCGAGGACAACGAACGCGGCCACGATGCCCCTCAGGGACCGCTGCATCATTCCCTCAGGCACCTCCCGAAGGCGCGGCCCTCACGGGACCGCATCGCCGCCAGATCTGCCCTTTCGCGGGTGCGAGGGCCCTTCCACGAGCGTGAGGTCGTTCCCCCGCATCCTTCCTTTCTATTCCCTCCCGCCGACACAGGTATCTTCCCTCAACGAGCGAGTTCGCTGGACTTCCGTTGGATCCACGCCGTCCGTGCCGCTTCGGCGCGAAAGAGCAGTCGGGCAACCAAGTTGTGGCCCACGGACTGGGGCAGTCGGTTCGTGCCCGTCGGTGTCCTCCGGTGAGTGTCCCGAGTCAAGTTTCTTGGACGCTTTCGGGCGGGAATAGGTTGGGTTCTGAGAGGTGGATGGCTGCCGAGCACCCCCTGGCTCGACTTCGCCCGTGAGGTCGCGGCCTCGTTGGTCCGGCGAGCGTTCGAACGAGCGTCCGAGAAGTCCTTCGGAGGGATCAAGGAACGAGGTGCGCCACTCTGGCATGAAGTGGGCGCGACGGGCAGGCGCACATGATCGCGGTACGGATCACGCCGAGACGGTCGTGACGCTGGTGACGCCGCTGCCCGGGTACTGCCCACGCTGCGAGGCAAACGTAGTCCCCTTCCGGGGCGTCACGGAGTGCAGCTTTGCCTGAACCCTGCAGGTTGCGGGGAGACTCGCGAGGTCCGATGAGTTCGAACGTTGCCCGTCGTCTTAGGTTCATCGAACGGAGGTAAGCGCCATGAGAAGGTTGATCCTCGAGGAATGGCTGTCGCTCGATGGTTTCGCCGTGGACAGAGACGGTGAGCTGGACTTCTTTCCCGAGAGCGAGGCGGACAGGTTCTCCGATAAGGACCAGCTCGAGTTCCTCGACAGCGTTGACACGATCCTGTTGGGCCGAAGGACGTACGAGCTGTTCGTGGACTACTGGCCGACGGCGACGACGGACAAGGAGGTCATCGCCGATCGCCTGAACGCCATCCCGAAGCTCGTCTTCTCCAATACGCTGAGCGAGGCCCCCTGGGGAAGCTGGCCTGCCGCTGAGGTCGTTCGCGGGGACGCCGTCGCCGAGATCAAGCGGTTGAAGGCACAGGAAGGGAAGCACATGGTCCTCTGGGGGAGTCTCTCACTGGCGCAAGATCTCATCGAAGCGGACCTGATCGACGAATACCACCTCCAGATCTGCCCGACGGCGGTCGGGGGCGGCCGGCCGTTGTTCCCCAGTCTGGAGAGCTACGCGAGGTTCAGACGTGTCGGCGTGCGGACCTACGACACGGGCGTCGTGTTCCTGCATTACGAGCCGCAACGAGACCTCTAGTTCACCCGATGGCTTGCCCTGGACGGCCGCTCGGCTAGCGGCGACCGCGGCGTTGTTACGGACCGCAGGATCTCAGCGCCCGATGAGGGCCATCTGCGACCCAGAACCGACGCAGGCGTCTTACCTGGTTTCGCTAGCCGATCGCCCAGGTGATCGTGACGGTCGCCGATCCGAGGAATCGATCCGGGGCGGCACCCGTACCGGTCGCCCCAGGTTCCCCTGCGCCCGAGCTTCCCGTCGACCCGACGGCGATCCCTGACTCGGGGCTTACGGTGCCCTCCATCGGGTAGACGACCGCCATCGCCGAGACCTGCATGTCGAGCACGGCGCCGAGATGGATCCCCGCCGCATCGGCGGCCGCCTGTGCTTGATCGGTGGCATCGGCGACCGCCTCGGCGATCGCCGCATCACGAGCAGCGCTGCCTTGGTCCTTGATCGTCGCCTGCCCCATCACCGTCAGCCCGGGGACCGGGCCGGTGGCACAGCACCACGCGGGCGAGGCGATCGACGATACCTCGGCCGGCGCGGTGGTGGTCGCCGCGACCGGGCCGACGCCCGAAGCGTTCGAGGCCGTTCCAGAGCTGGTCAAGCCGGAGGCGCCGGCTCCGGTCGGCCCTTCCGCGGCGGGTCCAGATGGCTGACGGGAGGATTCGGTCTGCCCAAAAGCGGTCGCGGCCGAAGCGATCAGCAAGGCCGCGCAGGCAATGACCGTCATGATGACGAGGCGCCGAGGGGACGTTCCGGACGGGCTCATCGCGTCTCCTTCCGAGAACGGGATATGTCTGCCTCAGACGAATCGCCGACCCAGTTGGGTTCCCAGCACACCGAGGTGAGACGGATGAGACAAGAGCGCCAAGAACACGCAGCTCAGGGGCACTCGTGGGACCGGCGTAGACGCATGAGACATCCGCCATGCGATCGCCAAGGTGGGGGTTGCGGTTCGAATCCCGTCGTCGCTCGCAAGAGGGCCCGGGCTCTCGTTTCGTGCCCGGGTAGACTGGGCGTTCGCACCTGCAACTCGGGTGGTTCGGCGGGGTGGCCGAGTGGTTAGGCAAGGGTCTGCAAAACCCTGTACACCGGTTCAATTCCGGTCCCCGCCTCGGCCCGGCGGTACCATGCCGGACTTCGGGCGCTTAGCTCAGGGGTAGAGCGCTTCCTTGACGCGGAAGAGGCCAGAGGTTCAAATCCTCTAGCGCCCACCATCTGGAACTGACGGACACCTGGGCGAGACGAGACCTTTCGAGCATGAGGAGTTTCGCAGACGACGCCCTCAGACGAATGTGGCGTGGGTGTACTCGCTCGGCCTTCCTCGGTCTTGGCTTGATCCTTGCGGCCTGCGCCACGTCAAACAGCGGCGGCAGCGACCAGCTTTCAGCGACACCGCCTCAAACCGCCAACAGCGGCGAGGCGACCTCGGTGCAGCAGAGCATCGGGGACATCATCGTGGGGTCGTCATTGATATCTACTGGCACCGTCGTGGGGTTCGGCTGGCCCGTATGGAACTCGCCCGATGGATCGGACTGGCGCGACGACTACTACGCCGACCCGAGCACCTACCTGACAATCCCGTTGGAGGCCACGCCCACGACAATACGAGTGGACGATGTGCTCTCAGCAAGAGACGGTCCTTCAGTTCAAGACGGCGACGAGATCGTGGTCATGTTCGTCGACCCACACCTTGTGGCCGATGAACAGAGGGTTTGGTTCTTGCAGTGGACGAAGTTCTACCTCTCCGACGGTAGCTTCCAGGCTGTGTGGTATTGCGACGACAATCAACACTCGTGGCTGATATCTGGTAACACAGTTGCCCCTGTTAGTGATGGCCAGGGTTACTCGCTGGCAGAGGGTGCGCACAGGGGGCTCATTGCAGGGGACCTCACCCCTCGTGGAACCGGCCAGATGCCGCTTCCTGCTCTACGGGGACTGATCACTGCCGAGCTGCGGACGACCAGAGTTGATGTTGCAGGCTTCGACAGGTGGCCGCCACAACCAGCTTACGAACGGGCGGTTGCGGATGACGACCTGCCGGACGAAATGACCAGTAGCGCGAGCGCGTAGCGAGCTGGCTGGTGATCGACCGAGTTGTCCACCCGGGAGGCGTGGGTGGTGACAGTTGTTCGGCTGCGCGGATCTGCGATCCGGGAAAGGAGTGGCCGCTTCGGTGAGGCTGGAAGAGATCGTCGCGACGTCCACGGCGATCGGACAGACGAGCTCGCGCAAAGCGAAGACCGAGCTGCTCGCCTCCTGCCTGCGTCGCCTCGAGCCGAAAGAGGTGCCGATCGCGGTGGCCTTCCTGTCCGGCAGGCTGCCGCAGGGGACGATCGGCGTCGGGTGGGCGTCGCTCCGCGAACGGCCGCCGGCGGCGGCCGGATCGACGCTCGGATTGATCGAGGTCGACGCCGCGCTCGAACGGATCCGGCTCGCCGTCGGCAGGGGCTGCCAGGGGGCCCGCAGGAGAGAGCTCTCGGCGCTGTTCGGCGCCGCGACCGAACCCGAACAGGAGTTCCTGTCCCGCCTGCCGATCGGCGAGCTGCGGCAGGGTGCCCTGGAGGGGAGCGTGGTCGAGGGGCGTGGCGGCGGCGGCCGGCGTTCCGGCCGCGCAGGTGCGCCGGGCGCTCATGCTCGAGGGCGACCTGGGTACCGTGGCGGCCGCGGCCATCGCCGAGGGCGAGGCCGGCCTGGGCCGATTCAGGCTGACCGTTCTTCGGCCCGTGTACCCGATGCTCGCGCAGACGGCGGCGGACACGGCCGACGCCCTCGATCGGATCCATCCCGCCGACGTCGAGTGGAAGCTCGACGGTGTCCGGCTGCAGGTCCACGTCCTGAAGGGGGAGGTGCGGGCCTTCGCCCGCACGCTGGCCGACGTCACCGATCGGGTGCCCGAGGTCGTCGACGCGATGTCCGGCCTGCCGTTCGAGGCGGCGATCCTGGACGGCGAGGCGATCGCACTTCGGCCCGACGCCCGGCCGCATCCGTTCCAGGTCACCGGGAGCCGTTTCGCCAGCAGGGTCGACGTCGAGGGCCAGCGGCGGTCGACGCCGCTCTCCCCGTTCTTCTTCGACCTCCTGCATCTGGACGGCGACGACCTCATCGACCGCCCGGCACGCGAGCGTCTCGAGATCATGGACCGGCGCCTCCCCAGTGGGCTCCAGGTCCCGCGGACGGTCGCCGGGGACGCCGAGACCGCCGACCGGTTCCTGGACGACGCCCTCGCGCACGGCCATGAGGGCGTGATGGTCAAGGCGCTCGACGCGCCGTACGAGGCCGGTCGCCGCGGCGCCGGCTGGCTCAAGGTCAAGCGCGCCCATACGCTCGATCTGGTCGTCCTGGCCGCCGAGTGGGGCCACGGGCGCCGCAAGGGATGGCTCAGCAACCTCCACCTCGGCGCACGCGATCCGAACGGCGGCTTCGTCATGCTCGGCAAGACCTTCAAGGGGATGACCGACGAGATGCTTGCCTGGCAGACCGAGCGGCTCCTCGAGCTGGAGACCTCGCGGGAGGGCATCGTCGTCCACGTTCGGCCCGAGCTGGTGGTGGAGGTGGCGTTCGACGGGCTGCAGGCAAGCCCACGCTACCCCGGGGGCATGGCGCTCCGGTTCGCGCGCATCAAGGGGTACCGGCACGACAAGCGCCCCGAGGACGCCGACGCGATCGACACCGTTCGGGACATCTTCGCGGGCGCGTCATCCGGGTGAGGTCAGCGACCGATGGGGGGACGTCCAGGAGGGAGACAGCCGGGGGGGTGGAGGAGCCGCAAATGCGCCGAGCTCCCGCTCCTACAACCCCCCGGTCTGTCGGGCGCGGATGCCGATGGGGGGATCGACCCGCGCCGGGCCCGGTCTCTGCGGCAGGGCCGCGAAACGGCTGCAGCCGCAATCCGAGTAGAGACACCGCCGATCTTCGTGATCTCCGTGCGCGAACTCCGAGTGTGTACACGCCCGGCAAAGGACCCGAGTTGCGCCGCTCCGGTCAGCCCGCTCAGTGGACGCCTGCATGCAACGACCGTAAGCCACCTGGGGGAAATCGCCATCTGCCGAAGGGCCAAAACGTCGTTCGGTCGAAAGTCGTCGACTCTCGGCTCGACGACTTCGTCTTCCGGATCTGACGCGAACCAGCGATCCTGCCGGAAGGAGCACCGGTCTCAGTCCGGGAGCAGGGGGACCGACGGCCCGTGCTCGCGACCGAGCAGCACCGCCCGGGTGATCGCCGTGGAGCCGAATCGGTCCCGAACGTGGTCGAGCGTCTCGTCCACGGCGGACGTGCCTCCGCGCTCGAAGGGCAGGGCGAGCTGGATCGCTCGGTCGTCGCTCAGGTTGCCGAACGTGATCCCGATCAGGGTGATCCCCTGACGCTCGATCATCGGGAGGGCCGAGGCGAGCAGCCCCCTCCCCACGGCGAGGATCGTCGGGGTGTGCGCGGTCGCCTGCGACAGGGTGTGCGAACGCGTCGCCCGCGAGAAGTCGTCGAACCGCAGCCGGAGCGTGACCGTGCGGCACACGCGGTGAGCATTCCGCAGCCTGCGCGCGAGCCGGTCGACCAGCGCGACGAGGTCCGTGTCGAGTTGGTCGGGTGATCTTGGCCGGCGGCCGAGCGCCCGCTGCGTGCCGATCGATCGGCGGCGACGCCCGACCTGGACCGGCCGGGGATCTCGGTTGTGTGCGAGAGCGTGCAGATGGCGGCCCGTCGCCCGGCCGAGCATCCGAACGAGCGCCGATTCGCCGAGCGCCGCGACCTGCGCCACGGTCTGGACGGACCATTCGCGGAGCTTGGTCGCGGTGACCGGTCCGACGCCCCACAGCCGTTCGACCGGGAGCGGGTGCAGGAACGCCAGCTCGCCGTCGGCGGGGACCACCAGCAGCCCGTCGGGCTTGGCGACGCCGCTCGCGACCTTGGCGAGGAACTTCGTCCGGGCCACGCCCACGGTGACGGGCAACCCCACCTTCTGGAGGACCTCGCGCCGGAGCCGGACGGCGATCTCGGTGGGGGTACCCGAGATCCGCCGCAGTCCCCCGACGTCGAGGAAGGCCTCGTCGATCGACAGCCCCTCGACGAACGGCGTCGTGTCGTCGAACACCTCGAAGAGCGCCTTGCTGGCCTCGCTGTACGCGTCCATGCGCGGGCGAACCACGACGGCCTGCGGGCACAGCCTGCGAGCGAGCGCTCCGCCCATCGGCGTCCGGACGCCGAACGCCTTCGCCTCGTAGCTCGCCGCGAGCACGACCCCGGCACCGACGATGACCGGCCGGCCCCGTAGGGAGGGGTCGTCCCGCTGCTCGACCGAGGCGTAGAAGGAGTCGGCGTCCGCGTGCAGGATCGTCGCCTCGTCCGCCACGTTCGGATGCTCGCATCCAGTAGTGACGCGGGCCGGGTTCGACCCGTCGCACGTGGTCTACCGCCGTGTCGGTCGCACCTGGCATCGTGGTCCAAATGGCTCCGCCTCGGAGAGGAGGTCGGCATGGAGCAACGGGTCAGCCTGATCACGCTCGGGGTCCGAGACCTCGAGCGGGCGCGAACCTTCTACGAGGGCCTCGGATGGTCCGCCCACGACGACGAGAACGACGACGTCGTGTTCTTCCAGGTGGGCGGCATGGTGGTGGCGCTGTGGGATCGGGGGAGCCTGGCGGCGGACAGCGCGGTGACCGACGGAGGAGGTTGGGGAGGGGTCACGCTCGCCTACAACGTCCGAGCGCCGGCGGACGTCGATGCGGTGATCGAGGAGGCGCGCGCGGCCGGGGCTCGGATCGGGCGGGAGCCGGGGGAGACATTCTGGGGTGGCTACTCGGGAGTCTTCGTGGATCCCGAGGGACACCCTTGGGAGGTCGCGCACAATCCGGGCTGGACCGTCAACGACGACGGCACGATCACCCTCTGAGCGGGAGGTGGCGGGGCCCCGCGGAGCTCGAACCCGCGGGGCCCGCCGACCGCCTTACTCCCGCATCCCCCGGCCGGTCTCGAGCAGCGTCTTGAGGTCGCTGAAGACCTCGCTCCACCCGCCGCCGGCGCCGTCGCTCTCCATCCCGCCTCCGACGAACAGCGCGAGACGTGGCGCGCCTTCGAGATCGTGAGTCACCGTGAGCTTGCTCACGCCGGGGCCGGTCTCGGCGATCTCGTACGTGAGGCGCGTGAAGCCCTCCGCCTCGGTCTGCGGGTCCATGAGCATGCGCCAGGTCTGGACGAGCTTGCGCGGCGGATCCGACTCCACGACCTCACCGTCGACGATGACGTCGGGAACGGGGCCACCCCCCATCTCGGCGCGTGCTCGCTTCATGTCGTCGGTCGCGAACGCGCGGTAGGCGCCACCCGGGCGCAGGTCGTACTCGACCCGCCCCCCGTACCCGTACCGCTCGGTCCACTCCGGCTGCGTGATCGCGTCCCAGATCGCCTCGGGCGTCGCCTTGATGTAGACCCGGTAGACCTGGGTGGTCACGGCGGTCTCCGTTCCTGTCGTCATGCCATCTCCTCCTCCAGCTCGGTCTTGAGGTCCGCGAGCGCCGAGACCTGGCGCTCCCGGTACTTGTCGATCCACCGGTCGTGGATCAGCCGGATCGGCACCGGGTTGAGGAAGTGCAGCTTCTCCCGGCCCGAACGGCGGGTGACCACGATGCCCGCCTCTTCGAGGACGCGCAGGTGCTTCATGACCCCGAACCGCGTCATGTCCAGGCCGGACTCGAGCTCCGAGAGCGTGCGGCCGTCACGCTCGAAGAGCCGGTCGAGCAGGAAGCGTCGCGTCGGGTCGGCAAGCGCCTTGAACACCCGGTCGTCGTCGGTCATAGCTCAGACGATAGGTGACTAAATGGTCACCTGTCAAGCCTGATCAGACGGAGAGCACCAGCACGATCGTCGCGACCGCGAGCATCGCGAGATACACCGTGAGCGCCGTCACGATCGCGCGCGATAGAGGAGCGAATCCGCCCTCGGCAAGCGCCTTCGCCTGCGCCCGTTCCCGGAGGGAGCCGAAGAGCACGAGGGTGAGTCCGAGGAGGGCGTAGGCCACCCCGAGCGCCACGAAGGGTCCCCGTCCGGGATCGTCGAGCAGCGCCGGGAGCAGACGCCCGACGCCGATCGCGACGGCGAACGCGGCCAGGCCCGAACGCCACCAGGCCAGGAGCGTGCGCTCCTCGGCGAGGTAGGTGCGTCTCGACGCGTCGCGGATCTCCGGTCCCACGAAGGCATCATGGCACCGCGGGTGACCCCGCCGGTTGCGCGGGGCCCTCGGTACGGCCGGGCGGCCTACGGAGGTTGCTCCATGTGGAGACTTGCGCTGGAGCGATGGGCGGGTGCATAGTGCGCCTGGACGTCCGAGCTACGGGCTCGGCCGATAGACGGCGGCGCGACGCGGGCACGCGCCGCCGTCTCCTTGTCCGGGGCGTTCTCCGCGCGATCGCGGGGCTTCCGCGAAGCTGGGGGGGCAGGTAGGCCGGTGCTACCCTTCCGGGCCCGGGCGCGTAGCTCAGCGGGAGAGCGCTCGCCTCACACGCGAGAGGTCGCAGGTTCAAAACCTGCCGCGCCCACGATCGACGGAACCCGCTCAGCGATTCGGTAACGTGAGGCGACCGTCCTGAGGGGGAAAACGATGTCCGCAACCAACGAGATTGCGCCGCTCGATGCCCGCACGGGCGTGGCGGCTCGCGCGGTCGGCCTCACCAAGACCTACGGCGAGGGTGATGCGGCCGTCCGGGCGCTCGACGACGTCTCCGTCGATTTCGAGCGCGCCCGGTTCTCGGCGATCATGGGTCCGTCGGGGTCGGGCAAGTCGACCCTCCTGCACTGCATGGCGGGCCTCGACCAGCCGACGTCCGGGCGGGTCCTGATCGGCGACGTGGACCTGACCACGCTGTCCGAGAAGGACCTGACGCTGCTCCGTCGCAGGAGCGTCGGCTTCGTGTTCCAGGCCTACAACCTGGTGCCCACGCTCACGGCATCCGAGAACATCACCCTTCCGCTGGACATCGCGGGTGAGCGGCCGGACAAGGCCTGGTTCGACGAGGTGGTCGACACCGTCGGGATCCGCGACCGGCTCAGTCACCGGCCGGCCGAGCTCTCGGGTGGCCAACAGCAGCGGGTCGCCGGTGCTCGGGCCCTCGTCACCCGGCCGGAGATCGTGTTCGCCGACGAGCCGACGGGCAACCTGGACTCGAAGGCGAGCCAGGAGATGTTGACGTTCCTGCGGAGCGCCGTGAAGGACCACGGGCAGACGATCGTGATGGTGACGCACGACGCCTCGGCGGCCAGCTTCGCCGACCGGATCGTGTTCCTGGGCGACGGCCGGGTCGTGGATGAGATGGTGGAGCCGACCACCGAGCGGATCCTCGACCGGCTGAAGTTGCTGGAGGGCTGAGCGTGTTCCGCGCCGCGATCCGCAGCCTGCTCGCGCGCAAGGTCCGGCTCATCCTGACGGGTCTCGCCGTCATTCTGGGCGTGGGCTTCATGGCGGGCACCTTCGTGCTCACGGACACGATGACGCGTGCGTTCAACGACCTGGTCGGCACCGGCTATGCGCCGATCGACGTGCTCGTCCGCAGCTCGAACGCCTTCACCGCGCAGACCAGCAGCCTGGAGGAACGCGACCCGATGCCCGAGTCGGTGCTCCAGGACGTCGAGGCCGTCCCCGGCGTCGCGAAGGCCAACGGGGACGTCATCGGCTACGCACAGATCGTCGATCCGAGGACCGGGAAGGCGATCGGCACCTTCGGCCCGCCGACCGCGGCCTCGGCCTGGTACGAGGGGAACGGCTTCAGGCTGAAGCCGGGGGGGTCGCCGCCCCGGGGTCCGGACCAGACGGTCATCGACGCGGCCTCGGCCAAGACGCACGACATCGCCGTAGGCGACCGCGTCGAGATCCTGTTCGAGGGTCCCCCGGGCGAGTTCGAGGTCGTAGGCCTGGCGGGCTTCGGCGAGTCCGACAGCCTGTTCGGCGCGACGTGGGCGATGTTCGACCTGGCGACGGCCCAGGACGTGCTTGGCAAGCAGGGGAAGCTCGACACGATCTCGGTGGTCGCCGAGGCCGGCGTCTCGGGGGTCGAGCTCCAACGCTCGATCTCCGCGGTGCTGCCCAAGGGTGTCGAGGCCGTGACGCAGGCGACGGTGGTGTCCGAGGCGCAGGACCAGATCAGCACCGGGCTCGGCTTCCTGCGAACGATCTTCCTCATCTTCGCCTTCGTCTCGCTGTTCGTCGGCGCGTTCATCATCTTCAACACGTTCGCCATCATCCTGGCGCAGCGGACACGGGAGCTGGCGTTGTTCCGGGCGCTCGGCGCGAGCGGCCGGCAGGTGATGACGTCCGTGCTCGTGGAGGCCTTCGTGATCGGTGTGGTCTCCTCCGCGATCGGCGTGCTCGCCGGCATCGGGATCGCGATCCTCCTGAAGGGTGGGCTGAACGCGATCGGATTCGAGATCCCGGCGTCGGGAACGGTCATCCTCGCCAGGACGATCGTGGTCTCGCTCGTCGTGGGGACGCTCGTCACGATGATCGCCGCGTTCGTCCCGGCCCGTCGAGCGGCCCGAGTGGCACCGATCGAGGCCCTCCGGGAGGCGCAGGATCGGCCCGGGCGATCGCTCCGGTTCAGGATCGTGGCGGGGGCGGTCGTGCTGGCACTCGGCGTCGCGCCGCTCCTGTATGGACTGTTCGGCACCCCCTCGAACGGGTTGCTCTTCGTCGGGCTCGGCGTCGCTCTCACATTCGTCGGGGTTGCGATGCTCACGCCGCTGATCGCTCGGCCCGTCGCGGCCGCGCTCGGTCTCCCCATCCGCCTCACGGGGGTTCCGGGCAAGCTCGGTCGCGAGAACTCGATGCGGAACCCTCGCCGAACGGCGGCGACGGCCTCGGCGCTCATGATCGGGCTCGGGCTGGTGGTGTTCGTCGCCGTGTTCGGCGCCTCCGCCAAGGCGTCCACCACGGCCGTCCTGGAGCGCACGCTCAAGGCCGATTTCATCCTGATCTCGCCCACGCTGAGCGGGTTCAGCACCTCAGCGGCCGAGGATGCGCGCGCCGTATCCGGCGTCGACACGGTCTCGCAGGTGCGCCAGGCCGAGGCGAAGATCGAGGGCGGGACCGCCTTCATCACCGGGTTGGAGCCGGGGACGTTCCCGGTGGTCTCGGAGGTCGACGCCGTCCAGGGCGGGCTCGAGGACCTGGCGAACCCGAATTCGATCGCCGTCTTCGACGACACCGCTCGGGAGAACGGCTGGGGCGTCGGGGACACGATCCCGGTCGAGTTCCCCGCCACGGGCCAGACGAACCTCCGGGTGGTCGCGCTCTACTCGGAGAACGGCCTGATCGGTGACTACGCTATCTCCCTGGACACGTTCGACGTGAACGTCGCCAACGTGCTCGACACGTTCGTCCTGATAAAGGCGGACGAGGGCGCCGACGTCGCCACCGTGCAGGCGGACCTCGAGGAGGTCCTCGCGCCGTATCCGAACATCGACGTTGAGGACCAGGCCGGCTTCCGCGACCGGTACGCGACGCTGATCAGCCAGGTCCTGAACCTGGTATCCGTGCTCCTGCTCTTCGCCGTGATCATCGCGTTGTTCGGTGTGATGAACACCCTCTACCTGTCGATCTACGAGCGCACCCGCGAGCTCGGCCTGCTGCGGGCCGTCGGCATGACCCGTTCACAGACCCGTTCGATGGTCCGGTGGGAGGCCGTGATCATCTCCGTGATGGGGGCGCTGTTCGGCGTGGTGATCGGGATCGCGTTCGGCTGGGCGCTCCAGCAGGCGCTCGAGCCCGAGGGCTTCAGCGAGCTCGGCATCCCCGGAGGTCAGCTCGCGATCTACGTCCTCCTGGCGGCCGTCCTCGGGGTGGTCTTCGCGATCTTCCCCGCCCGACGCGCGGCCAAGCTCAACGTGCTCGAAGCGATCTCGTACGAGTAGGACGAGCCCGCGGCCCGAACGAGCGAGCGGCGCTCGAGCGGTGGATATCATGGCCGTCTCATGCCCAAGATCGAGCTCGCCGGCGGTTCGACCACCGAGCTTCCCGAGGGGGAACCGGTCGGCAGCGTCCTGCCGCCCGAGGCGATCGCCGCCCGCGTGGATGGCGAGCTGGTCGACCTGTCCTACGTGCCCGCGACCGACGGGAAGGTGGAGCCGATCCTGCCGACCGACGGCGATGGCCTGCACGTCCTGCGGCATTCGGCGGCGCACGTGTTGGCGCGGGCCGTCTGTGACCTGTGGCCCGGCACCCGCTACGCGATCGGCCCGCCGATCGAGGATGGCTTCTACTACGACCTCGAGCTCCCGGGGCAGGTCTCCGAGGGCGACCTCGCGAAGATCGAGGACCGGATGCGCGAGATCGTCGCGGCCGACCAGCCCTTCGTGCGCGAGGAAATCCCGCGCGCCGAGGCCCTCGAGCGCTTCGCCGACCAGCCGTACAAGCGCGAGATCATCGAGTCGCTCGAGGCGGGCGAGGTCCCGGCCGGCGACACGGTCACCGTCTATCGCAACGACGGCTGGGCGGACCTGTGCCTGGGTCCGCACGTCCCGTCGACCGGGCGGCTGACCGCGTTCAAGCTGATGAAGGTCGCCGGCGCGTACTGGCGCGGCGACGAGGCGCGGCCGATGCTTACGCGGATCTACGGCACCGCGTGGCCAAGCCAGGAGGAGCTCGACGAGTACCTGCAACGGCTCGAGGAGGCCGAGAAGCGCGACCACCGCCGCCTCGGGCGCGAGCTCGACCTGTTCTCCTCGCCGGAGGAGCTCGGACCGGGCCTGTGGGTGTGGCATCCCAAGGGCGGGATCTTCCGCAAGCAACTGGAGGACTACGTCCGGGACCTGCACCTCGAGCGCGGCTACGACCTCGTCGTGACGCCGCATATCGCGCGGTCGGTGCTGTGGGAGACGAGCGGCCACCTCGAGAAGTACTCGGACAACATGTACCCGCCGATGCGGACCGACACCGGGGACTACTACGCCAAGCCCATGAACTGCCCGTTCCACGTGCTCGTCTTCAAGTCGAAGACGCGCTCGTACCGCGACCTGCCGATGCGGCTGTCCGAGCTCGGCACCATCTACCGACACGAACGTATCGGGACGCTGCACGGCCTCCTGCGGATCCGGGGCGGTACCCAAGACGACTCGCACATCTTCTGCACGCCCGACCAACTGGTGGACGAGATCTTGAAGGTCTTCGACCTCACGTTCGAGATCCTTGGGACGTTCGGCTTCCTCGAGCCTGTGATCAACCTATCGACCCTGCCGGGTCAGACGATCCTCGAACCCGAGATGGCCGAGCGCGCCACCCAGGCACTCACCACCGCCCTGGATCGGAGCGGTCTCGCGTGGACCGAGGCCGAGGGCGAGGGCACCTTCTACGGGCCGAAAGTGGACTTCCATTTCCGCGACGCGATCGGCCGTCTGTGGCAGCTGACGACGGTGCAGTGCGACTTCGCGCTCCCGGAGCGCTTCGGGCTCGAGTACGTCGGCGAGGACAACCAGCGGCATCGGCCGGTGATGATCCACCGAGCGATCCTCGGCACGCTCGAGCGCTTCAGCGCGGTGCTGATCGAGCACTATGGGGGCGCGTTCCCGCTCTGGCTCTCGCCCGAGCAGGTGCGCCTCGTGCCGGTCGCCGACCGTCACCTCGAGCACGCGCGGGAGCTCGCCTCGCTCCTGCGGGCACTCGGGCTGCGTCCCGCCGTGGACGAGAGCGGGGAGACCGTCGGCAAGAAGGTGCGCGCCGCGCAGCTCGCGAAGGCCCCCTACGTGCTCGTGATCGGCGACAAGGAGATCGAGTCGGGCGAGCTCACCGTGCGCGACCGGGAGGGCGTCGAGACCAAGGGCGTGCCGTTCGACGACTTCGCGGCCGCGCTCGTCGACGAGGCGGCCTCCAAGCGCCTGTCCCAGTCGCGGTTCGGC
>Ga0209887_1000235_pt1 | contig 16385 bp, 15 predicted proteins | sample GWRWN1_30_40_FD_187230 | JGI IMG/M metagenome (GOLD analysis project Ga0209887, IMG submission 187230) | Riverbed sediment microbial communities from areas with no vegetation in Columbia River, Washington, USA - GW-RW N1_30_40 (SPAdes)... | ecosystem: Environmental > Aquatic > Freshwater > River...
CTCCTATGGTTGAATCTTGAGTATCGAAAAGCAAAAAGGACCCCAGTGCAAGCGAAATCACGCCGCCAATCCCCAGCACGCCAAAACTCGGCATGAAAGCCTCGCCGATCAAAAGCGCGATTCCCAGAAGTATCAGGACGAGCCCGGCGTGATTGAAAGCAAGAAGCTGCAAGGAGATCAAGGCTAAAATCAGACAGATGGCGCCGGCAACACCGGGGAAGATCACTCCGGGATGGGAGAACTCCATGTAGAGCCCGAGGATGCCGGCCATCAGCAAAAGATAGGCGATGTTCGGGTCAGCGATAACATTGATCACCCGCTGCTTGAGGTTCATCTCATGCCGAATGACTTTGACATCTTTTAGCGAGAGTGTATGGGGCCGGCCATCGAGATCCACTTTGCGCCCCTCTGATTGTTTCAGTAGATCATTGATATCCTTGGCCACGATATCGATAACGTTTTGCTTGAGAGCTTCTTTTTCGGTGATCGAAACGCTCTTGCGTACCGCCTGAATGGCCCACTCAGCGTTTCGGCCCCGCTGGCGCGCGATGGTTTCGCTGAACGAAGCGACGAAATTTTCGATCTTTTCTCCCATCACGCCTTTGACTTCCTGTCCACCACCCGCCACTGGATGCGCCGCGCCGATGTTAGTGCCGGGCGCCATGGCCGCGATGTGAGCTGACAGGGTGATAAACACGCCCGCGGAACCCGCACCGGCGCCGCTGGGAGCAACGTAGACCATCACGGGAACCGGCGCGCCTAAAATTTCTTTGACGATCGTGCGTGTCGAACTGAGCAGCCCGCCGGGAGTATCGAGTTGAATGATCAGGGCTCGTGCTCCGTTTGACTTGGCTCGCGCGATGCTCTCTCGGATAAAGTCGTCTACGGCCGGATTGATACTGCCGTCGATGACAATGAGGTCGACGTGTGGCGCTGCCGCATCCTTCGGCTGCGCCAGCACCGAGAAGCCCGCCGCCACGAAAATCATGAAGAGTGCGATTCTAAGCGTTCTCACCGTTCATCTCTTTGATAACTTTCTTGATATCTTCCCAAACCAGCTTCTTGTCTCCGGGGTTACGCAATAAATAGGCGGGGTGAAACGTGGGCATCAGTTTGATTCCATGATAGCTATGCCAATTGCCCCGCAGTTTTGTAATCGGAACCTTGCTCTGCAAGAGCGTCTGGACGGCAAACTTACCCAAGGCGATAATAATCTCGGGTCGAACGAGATCGATTTGCTTCTTGAGGAACGGCTCGCAGGAGGCGACCTCATCAGGCTCAGGATTACGATTTTCCGGCGGCCGGCACTTCACCACATTGGCGATATAGACGTCCTCGCGCTTGAATCCCATCCCTTTGGTTATAATATCCGTGAGCAGCTGACCCGCCCGGCCCACGAAAGGCTCGCCTTGCAGATCTTCGTCACGACCCGGCCCTTCGCCAATGAACATCAACTTGGCCTTGGGATTGCCCACCCCGAAGACCAGATGAGTACGACCGGACCACAGTTTGCACCGCCGGCAGTCGCCAATGGCCTCGCGGAGTTCTTCCAGGGTCTTGGCTTTGTACGTCGCCGATGAATCGGAAAAAAGGTCACCCTCGGTTCCGCTCAATAGATTTTCCCCGTCCGCCATAACAACATTCGTTTGCAGAGCCTCGCCAGGAAAAAGAAATCGGATGCCAACCCGTTCTTGCCGTTGTAGATGACGGCGCAACGATGTAACTAACGTCGCTAATTCGTTCCTGTCACTCGGTATCGACACGATTGAAGCATCCTGTGACTGCCGAGGGATCTTAGCACTATACGTCGAGGAGTCGCAATATCGCGTCGCAGGTTGTTTTTCGCGGTCGACTCAGCCGGCCTTCCGTAGTTGCTCGAGATAAATCGATCGGACGGAAGTTAAAAAAGACAGGGTCTCAACCCACAGGTAATCCGGATAGGTATGCGGGCAAACTTGAAATGCGCCATCATAATAAAGCAAAGTCGTCTCGCCATAGATGCCAGACTGCAGAAAGATGCGATGCCCCGCGTTTTTGGTCGAGGCGAGAACGACCTTCCCGGCCTCAAGATAGCCGGGATCGATGTTCACTCTTCTCCCCGCGCGCTCTGGCCCACCCGATCTATATTGTCCCTCCACCTCTTGGGTTTGGAGTTTGATCCCCGCCAGGTTTCCCGGTGAATCCAATGGAGAAAAAGAGACGAAGCGCCGGAGCAAGCCGGCCCCCATCTCGTTTTCGTAGAACTTGGAAAGATTCCAGGGCAAGGTCTCACTGCGGGCGTCGATGGCCCCGAAGATAGCGGTCAGGTCGGTCTCAACGGCATCTAAAAGTTCAATCTCCGACGAGAGCAACCCAACAAAGTACTTTGCCGGTTGGGGATCTCTCGGGATTCCCATCTTAGCGTTGGCTTTTTAGGACAAGCAGATGATCAAGAATTTGCTCAGCCAGCTCATCTTTGCTCATCAGCGGTAGTGAACGGACGGTACCGCCACGATCGAGAATCGTGGCGACATTGGTATCGAGGTCGAAGCCGGCTCCTGCTTCGCTTACGTTATTGGCAACAATCATGTCGAGGTTTTTGTCTTTTAGCTTTTTCGTGGCGTTGGCTACCAATTCCCCAGTCTCGGCAGCGAATCCTACCAACATCTTCCCATTCTTCCTGGCACTGATCTCCTTGAGAATGTCAGGATTCGGTTCGAGTCGAAGTTCGATCGGACCCTTACCCCGTTTTATCTTCTTGCGAGCAAAATCAACCGGGCGATAATCGCTGACGGCGGCGGCCATGATCACAGCAGTACACCCGGAAAACTGCTCGAGAACGGCGTGGCGCATCTCGGCAGCCGTCGTCACCGATGTTAGACGGGCTCCCGCGGGCGGTTCGAGCTCGGTGGGACCGCTAATGAGAGCCACCTCGGCTCCCCTCCGAATCGCCGCGCGAGCCAGGGCATATCCCATCTTTCCCGACGACCGGTTAGATAGATAGCGGACAGGATCCAAAGGCTCCCGATTTGGGCCGGCGGTAATTAAGAGTTTCTCGCCGACCAAATCCTTTTTTTTAAGCAAGCGGCGGGTTTCTTCCAAGATTTTCTCCGGTTCGGGCAAACGCCCCTTGCCCTCATAGCCGCATGCGAGATAACCCTCCGCTGGTTCTATGAAATGATAGCCCAGCCGTCGCAACTTCCGGACGTTCTCCTGGAGGATGGGATTTTCATACATGTGGATATTCATAGCCGGTGCGATCAGCACCGGCGCCTTTGTCGCCATAAGCACAGTGGTCAATAAATCATCGGCAATGCCGGCGGCGATCTTGCCGATCACATTCGCGGTTGCAGGCGCAATGACAAAAAGATCGGCGCTGTCCGCCAGATTGATATGACCGATTTCAGATTCCTGGGTTAGGTTGAATGTTTCAGTGGCAACAGGCATGCCGGAAAGGGTCTGAAAAGTCAGCGGCGTCACGAACTCCATGGCGCCCCTCGTCATGATGACCTGGACAACGAAGCCGTCTTTGACCAGCAAACGTACCAACTCGACGGCTTTATAACACGCAATCCCGCCGGTCACGCCGAGCACCAACATCGGTTTTTCCTGGTTAGAAGCCACGGCCTAAAATAACCAATCGATCGGGTGCTTGCAAACCTTTATCGCCTCCAGACCCTCGTGGCTAATACCAAAATGACATGTAAATAACTCAGTTGGGACTTTTTGTCACTTCTCTGGGGTAACGAAGAATGCTGGACTCGTAATGAGATCCAATAAGTTCCTTAGAGTTCTAACATGCCTTTATTACGGCTACTTTTTACTCTTGGCATGATTCTAGCTGTGCTTTGAAATCGCTCGCTAGCAGAAATTTGAGTGGCCAATTCAGGCGCCGTTAACACTTGACCGAGATTCTAAGTTCATGTAAGCCTAGGAGACGATGATGAAAATTGACTATATGTCCCGGGGATTGTACGTCCGATTGCTTCTACTGCTAGTGATCGGTCTTGGGCTACCGATATTGACCGTGAATGTGGCCCACACCCAAGATGAGGCGGGGAGCAAGGATGGACCGGGTACGGTAGTCGCTCAGGCACCCGTTGATAAACAGCCGGCCAAAACGGATGCCGTGGCAACGGCCGAAAGCTCGACGGTCCCGGGAGAAGATTTTGATTCCGACCCGTTCGAACCGTTCAACGAGAAAATGTTTTGGTTCAACCGCGAGGTTCTCGACCGGTTTGTGCTGAAACCCGTAGCCACGGCGTGGGATTTTGTTCTTCCTACCCAGGTGCAGAAGGGAATCCACAATGTATTTGACAATCTCGCTGTGGTGCGGCGTGTGGTAAACAATACTCTGCAATTGAAATTTACCGGTGCAGCGAAGGAGGCCGCTCGATTCACCATCAATAGCACGATTGGAGTCGTGGGTTTTTTTGATGTGGCCAAAGAAGGATTTGGCATCGAACAGAGCGATGAGGACACCGGGCAAACATTCGGTGTTTGGGGGATGGGACCAGGTCCCTATTTAGTCTTGCCGTTTCTTCCCCCTTTGACAGTGCGCGACGGCATTGGATATGCATTCGACGTAGCGATGACCCCGTATATCTATTTCATCCCTTGGTATGGCAGCATAGGAATTACAACCACCAACATGGTGAACGAGCGCTCTCTGAATCTCGATCGTTTTGAGCGCGTCGCGGAGTCAACGGTGGACCTCTACGGTGCTGTTCGTAATGCTTACCTGCAGAGACGAGCGGCAGCGATCCGGCAGTAAAATTAACCGGTTAAAGACAAGTTGTCCTCAGCCTTCGACTGGTTATCGAAAGCCAGCAAATTTTTCTCTCACCTAGCATGGAGCACAGCGGTTTCGACTATTGACAAGTGCGCGACGGTTCATTAAGAAATATGGCCTGTTTGACCGCCGTTAGGGCGGTTAGAAAGTAACCCTGGGCCCTTTTCGGACTTCAACAAATCTCTCAAGAGTGGAACTAGAAAAAAATGCCAAGAACAAAAAAGAAGACTGCAGGACGACCCAAGAAGAATCGGTCTGATAATTATTTCGACGACGCGGGCCACGACGAAGCAGAAGACGAAGATCTACCAAGCGACGAAGCGGGCAGACGCAAGATCAAGAAGAACTACGAAGAGCTGCTGGGTATTCGCATCGACAAACTCCGCGGTCGGATCCTCAACCGCGAGAAAATCAACAAGAGCATCGACGGGGTTTATTTCATTTGCTTTGAATGCAAGAAAATCTGTCACAATCTCGACGAGGGATGGGTCGAGGAAGCAGGAACCCAAAATGGCTTTTGTGGAACCTGCGCCAAAGCCAAGGGCATCCACAGCAGCGCAGCCTAACGCCTCGGCCTTAAACGCCCGAGTACGTCCTTAAGTTCCAGCGGCAGGTCAGATTCAACTTTAACCACTCGACGATCCCGGGGATGGAAAAATTCCAGGCAACAGGCGTGCAAAAACTGGCGTTTGAGGCTGAACTTTTCCTGGTCGTTCTCGCCATAAAAAATATCTCCAACGATGGGATGTCCCGTGGCCGCCAGGTGAACCCGGATCTGATGGGTCACTCCGGTTTCCATCTCGATCTCCAAAAGACTCAACCCGGCAACATCCCATAGCTTTCGAAAACGAGTTAGCGCCGCCCAGCTTTTTTGCTTCTTTGAGCGGGCCGAAATATCGGATATCGCCCGCATCCGCTTCTTGTCGCGAGAATCATGGGTGATGGGGTAGACCACCGCTCCCTCAGGCTCGGTGATTCCCCACACCAAAGCCCAATATTTTTTCTTGACTTGCCGGCGGCGAAACTGCAGTCGCAGATCATCAAACGCAGCCTGTGTCTTGGCGACTAACACCAATCCCGATGTCTCACGGTCGAGACGATGGAGCAAACCCGGCTCCCAACGGCTTTTGCCGATCATCAACAGATCGGGACGCTCTGCGGCAAGAAAATTGGCCAGTGTACCTTGGTCTCGTCCGGAGAAACCGTGCGTCGCCATTCCCGCCGGTTTGTCCACCACCAGCACGACATCATCTTCGTACACGATCGGCACTCGAAGTTGGGACTGGGGAATCGGAGCGGTAAGCAGCCAATGCCCGACCCCTTTAAACGTCACCTGATCGCCAGGCAAGAGCTTGTCTCCCTTTTCTCCGACCTTGTCATTAATCCGGAAAAGCTTGCCACAGATCGCATGATCTACTTCACGACGAGAGAGATGCGGCAAACAACGGCGCACGAAGGTATCCAAGCGTGTTTCGGCGCGGTCATTGGGAACGCGCCATGATCGAGTTATCACGGCTGAGGCTTGATCGGACATAGCTCCTACCATACTATACGTTGGAATTATCCGAACCGGAACACGGAGATGCAACCAAAATGCTACAGCGTAATCATCGCCGGAGGTAAAGGCACGCGTTTTTGGCCGCTCAGCCGCTCCCAACGGCCGAAGCAACTGCTGAAGATCTTGGGTCGGCGAAGCCTTATCAGCGAAACAGCCAGCCGGGTGTTATCCATCAGCGGGCGGAAACAGACCCTCGTCGTTACGGTGGCAGAACAACTGAACGCACTTCGCAAAGAGCTGCGGCGGTTGCCGCGCAGAAACTTCTTGGCCGAACCGTACGGCAAGAATACCGCCCCTTGCATCGGGTTGGCAGCTTTGGAGGTTGTCGCAAAGAACCCCGGTGCGGTGATGGTTGTTCTACCGGCCGATCACTGGGTTGCGGACATCAATGGGTTTCGAAATACCGTCGGATCGGCGGTGGAAATCGCAATGCGCCAGGATAGTTTGATCACCATCGGTATTCGACCGAACTATCCTGAAACCGGCTACGGATATATCATGAAAGGAAAATCGCTTGGCGGAAAAACCGCCGCCTATCAAGTGAAGCGATTCAGAGAGAAACCTTCAGTGTCCATGGCTCGGCAACTGATTCGTCAAGGTTCTCTCTGGAACAGCGGCATCTTCGTCTGGAAAGCCTCCCTCCTCCTGGAACTGATGCAGCGCTATCAACCCACGATCGCAAGGGGATTGGAACAAATCAAAAAAGCTGCGCGCGGAAAGTCGCTCGGTGCGTCGTCCCCGCAGATCCGCAACATCGTCGCTCGGGAATACAAAAAGATGCCCAACATCTCCATAGACTATGCGGTTTTGGAGAAGGCGGGCTCGGAAGGCAAAGTTATCGCCATAGAAGCCGACTTTGGCTGGAGCGATGTGGGAAGTTGGGCCGCAGTCCACCGCATGCTACCGCACGACGAGAACGGCAATGCCGGAAACGGCAAATGGCTCGCCCTGGGAGCCAAAAATTCTCTTATCCACGCTGAGGACCGGTTGGTGGTGCTCTTGGGCGTCGAGGACACCGTGGTCGTGGACACGCCTGACGCCCTGTTGGTCGGCGACATTAGACGATCGCAAGAGGTCCGCGAGTTGGTGGATGAGCTTAACAACAAAGGCTACGGCGCTTATACAATCAAGTAACCGCCGCCGTATAAGAAGTTTATTCATTCATTGTGAATCCAAAAGCCTTACGAGGACCGTTCCTGGAAAACGAGCCGGTGGTTTTCTTGGACCGCAAGGACAGAGAATACCTGGCGCGGCTCGATCGAAGCCGGCCCATCGCCATCCGCGGCGGAAAATTTTCCATCGAAGATATCATCGGTCATGAGGAAGGCAGCGTGGTCCGCTCTTCGGTGAACGAGCCTTTCTTGGTTTTCCGCCCGAGTCTTCCACAGCTCATTCCCAATTTGCCGCGCAACGCCCAGGTTATTTATCCCAAAGACCTTGGACCCATCTTGATTTGGGCCGATCTCTTTCCCGGCGCGCGCGTCGTCGAGGCGGGGGTAGGCGCCGGAGCGCTCAGCATGACGCTGCTGCGCGCCATTGCCGGCGAAGGGCATCTTTACTCCTACGAGCTGCGGCAAGACTTCGCGGCGATGGCAGAGAAAAACGTCGCAAAGTATTTCGGCGCGGCACCGAACTGGACCCTGAAGATCGGGGACGTAGCGACGGAACTGGAGGAGAGCGACATAGATCGAGTAGTCTTGGATCTACCAGAGCCGTGGCAAGTGATCAAATCAGCCTGGAAGGCTCTCCGGCCGGGCGGAATATTGCTATGCTATCTGCCGACCGTGCTTCAAGTAAAAAGCCTGGTTGATGCGCTCCGAGACGATCAACGATTTGCTTGCATCGAGACCCTGGAGACGCTGATGCGCTTTTGGCATATCAAAGGGATGAGCGCCCGCCCTCAGCACCGGATGGTGGCTCACACGGGCTTTCTAACTTGCGCTCGAAGACTGGCGGACGGTCATAAGGACATTCCCCGAAGTCCCTGAGCTTTTATACAGGAAAATCCGGAGAATGTTCGTTATAGAAGATCATTCTACGGGTAGCCTTTTTGCAGCCACCACTCGGCAATCTCGATTCGCTTGGCGAACCACACTTTGGGAAAGCCCTTGGCGTATTTGATGAACTCATCGATGATCTTGGTCCGGAACGGAACACCGGAAACAAAAGGATGAAGATTGAAAGCAAAGTATTTCGGCGCCCCTTGTTCCCCCTCCCAATAGAGGTAATCAAACTGGTCCTTCATGATCTGCAGTAGATCTCTCGGTGTTCTGCCGGTCCCGTAGGTGGAATAGTCGTTACACCCGGGGACGTTGTAGGGAACCACCACGACTTTTCGTCCACGCGCCTCGAGGATATAGGGATTGTCACTGTTCAGAGGATCCGCCCACCAAACGAAGCCTGCCTCGGCAACCAGTTCCAGCGTGTTGGGGGTCGAAGCATGGCCCGGGGAGAGATATCCCGTGGGCTTTTGACCCAGGACCTTTTCAAAGGCCGCTACTGTCTTCTGGATCGTTTCTCGCTCCTGCTCTTTGGTGTACATGAAGGAATATTCATGCTCATAGCTTTCGGAAGAGAATTCATGGCCCTTGGCCTTGAATTCCCGGCACTCATCGGCGAACTGCTCTACTTTCAGTCCGTTCATCAGAAACGTCACCTTGAGGTTATGGCGGTCAAATAGATCTGTTATTCTCCAGATTCCAACGCGGTCGCCGTATTCTCGCTCGGTGACTAATGCCATGTTCTGCTTAAAAACAGCCTTCGGGGGCGGCAGGGTCGCACCGCCGTGGCGCTGCAGCGATTCGTGGGTGGCAAAGTTCTCCGGCCAGACTTCCCACGGCACGATGAAGGTCACACAGATTTTGGCTTTGTCCGGCCATTCTATCGGTTTAGCTCTGCCCATATTTTCTCCTCACTTTGCGATTTTTTTTTGTCCGACGTGGTTTCTCTCTTAGAGTTCACCGAAAACACTGGCTGACTAGGTCAGCCCCAAAGATTTTTCCCCTCTGGATGTGAACGAACCAAAGATATATTGTACACGGCTCAGATCGTCAAGTGGGTGACCGTGGCGGAAGGAATCTTGCCGAAAATTTTCACGATTTGACACTGAGGTTTGAGCAACCTAAGCTACGCTAAATTCACTATTGGGGGTCGGTCATGAACATTTTAATCACCGGTGCCGGACTTATCGGATCACATTGCGCACGGCAAGCCGTCGATGCCGGCAACAAAGTCGTACTTTTCGATCTGTCGCCCAATCGCGACTACATTCAAAAAGTCGTCGGCAAGGACCGCGCTGACGTGGTCGCCGCGGATATGCGCGACTTGCCGGCGCTAATCAGTGCCATGGAGCGCTATAACGTTGACACCGTAGTTCATACAGCGGGTCTGATCGGGTCTCGGGTGGCAGAAAATTCTTATACCGGCGCAACGAATAATATTTTGGGGACCATCAATGTCCTGGAGGCCAGCCGGTTGCGCCGTCTCAGACGCGTCGTCTATGTGAGCACCTTTGGCGTGTACGACCGCGCGAAAATCAATGACAGCGTGGTTCGCGAAACACACCCTATCGGCGGGCACAATCTCTACACCGTAACCAAGCTTTGCTCAGAACATCTGGTCCATTCTTATACAGCGCAATATAAGCTCGACACGATCATTATCCGACCCAGCGGAGTATTCGGTCGGGGACACTACGTCGGTGGCTCAACGGTCGGTAAGGTCATGCGCGACCTTGCTCTGAACACGATCAAAGGGGAGCCGTTTACAATTGATGCCAAAACCTACGGTCCGAACGAGTACGTCTACGGGAAAGACGTGGGTCTCGCGCTCTTCCTCGCCTGCCAGGCGCAGAACCCCAAGCAGCGAATTTACAACGCCGGTAGCGGTGTGGTCACCAGTCCGGACACGCTGGCACAAATTGTTCGCGAATTGGCGCCGCAGACGGAAGTCAAGGTAACGGGTGCAAGCGGCACTGCTAGCGACAAAAGCGCCCCACTCGATCTCAGTACATCAAAAGCAGACCTCGGCTACACACCGCGGTTTCCGCTAAAAGAGGCCTTGCGAAATTACATGGAAGAGTTGTGGGAAGAACAAAGAAGCTAAGCTTTCAATCAGCCAACCGAAACCGAATCATATAATACAGCGCTGCCACGCCGTCCTTCCAAGTGATCTTCTTGCCTTCCTCGTAGGTGCGGCCATGATAGGAGATCGGCACTTCGTAAAAGCGGCAGCCTTTTTTCGCCAATTTCACGGTGATCTCCGGCTCGAAGCCGAAGCGCTTTGACTTGAGCTCGATGCCTTTCAAAACTTCAGCACGGAAGACTTTGTAGCCCACTTCCATATCGGAGAGGTTGAGATTGGTGAGCATGTTGGCAATCAAAGTAAGCGCTAGGTTTCCCATATAGTGCCAGAAAAACAGCACGCGGTGCGCGCCGCCGCCGTAGAATCGGGTCCCGTAGACCACATCGGCAAGTCCTGCCTGGATCGGCTGTAACAGACTTGGATAGTCTTTGGGATCGTACTCTAAATCAGCGTCTTGGATGATGATCACATCGCCAGTCACGTGACTGAACGCCACTTTCAGCGCCGCTCCCTTACCCTGATTAACAGGCTGAAAAAAAACTTTGATCTGATTCAGCGGATCCTTGGCGCGAACGTTCTCTTCCTGTAATCGAGTAAGAATTTTACGGCTTTGATCCTCGGAGCCGTCGTCCACCAGAATTATTTCCTTGGGAATCTGGAAGTCGCACACGCGGCGCACGACCTCCTGCAGGGTGCGCTCCTCGTTGTAAACGGGGACCAGAACGGAGAGTTTCACTGCTCGAATTCGCGTTTCTTGAGTTCGCGTATGAAAGCGGAGAGTTTGGGGTCGGCGTTGACGGCTTCGTTGATCTTCGCTTGGAAATCAGCCGCGGCCCTTTCCAGCGGACTGGTATCGACTCGGAGTCCAAGCCACTGAGTGAGCCGAAGTAGCAGCGCCAACGTGCCTCTCGGATTAGGTGAAACCGCAAGATAGTGGGGCAAGGACGCCCACAAACTGGCGTGGGGAACTGCAGCTTTGCGGGAAGCGTCCGCCAACACGCCGATAATGCCCGTAGGCCCTTGATACCTGGAAGGCATTAAATCTAATTGTTCCATCAATTTCGGATCCGTCGAGAAACCTGTCAAAGGCACAGGGCGCGTGTAAAGCACCTCGTCGAGGTAGGCACCCAATGTGACGATCATCTCGACGTGACATTCTCGGACGAATCGGAGCATTGTTTCAGTGAAAGTTCGCCAGCGCAGCTGCGGCTCGGCGCCGATACCAAGGACAAAATCCTTTTCGACGCCCATCCCCGAACCATAATAAAAGTCATAGGACGGCCAGTGGATTTCGCGCAGCTTGCTTTCCGTCAAGCGCACGACGGGCCGTTGCACGGAAAAGTCATAGAAATCTTCAGGGTCGATACTGGCAAATTTCTTGGCCAGCAGCTGATCCACCAGATAGCGGACCGCCGTGGTGGCGGATGCGCCAGCGTCGCTCCAGCCGGAAAAGGCGAGGAGCAGCACCGGGCTGCGGAGCGCTGGACGGCTTTCAAAGGCAAGCGGCTCGGTAATCATCATAGAGGTAATCTATCACAACTTCACCCGATCGCTCCAGAGCTATTCTTAGAGCGCCCAGCATTTGGGCAAAAAGTTACGGTGCCCCTTGTATAACTTCCGTGGCTGGTTTGCTATTATTGATTCAGCTTTTATGGTCCACGCGCGCGAACATCTGCCTCCTATTTTTCAACAGAACGAGGTCTTGTTCGGTCATGACAGCGCGCCCCGCATTATTGGATTCGAAATCGAAGGCATAGACAAGGTCAAGATCCTTCACCGTCAAGACGGCGAGACCGAATCCGACACCGTCCCCTTCCATCCTTTCATGCTCTTGGAAGGCGACGGTGCTCTCAAAGACTGGAAGGGAGAGGCGGCGCTACAGAAGCTTGAAGGCAGAGGAGCCTTTAATCATCTCGCCCTATTTCCCGACTTGAATCAATTGGAGCAGGCGAAATTCCACCTCCAGAAAAAAATCGGCAAAGCGTCTTCCGCTTCCGACCTTCCGTACTGGTACTTCAGCGATCCGCTCCAGCAATTTTTACTACTTTCCGGCAAGACCCACTTTTTAGGCATGGCATTCGGAGATTTGAGGCGGCTGCAACTGGCCATAGAAACGTATTGCCAGCCGGGATTTGAGTTTCCCAATTCAGCCCGCGAGTCGGACCGCATCACGGCCATCGCTCTCTCGGATTCAACCGGCTGGGAGCGGCTGATTTCCGGCAAAGAATTCGACGAAGCCGAGATGCTTCGAGAGCTGGTGAAGGAGATTGGGCAGCGCGATCCGGATGTCATCGAAGGGCACAATCTTTTTCGTTTTGATCTGGAATACCTCGAAGCACGCGCCAGGAAACACAAAGTAGAGCTGAAATTCGGTCGTAACGGTTCTCGTCTAAGCAGCCACGCGTCTCGCATGCAGGTCGCGGAGCGGACGATTACCTATCGCAAATACGAAATCTTCGGCCGGCACGTCATTGATACCTGGATCCTGGCACAGCACTACGACGTTGCAACTCGAGCGCTGGAGAATGCCGGGTTGAAAGAAATCGCCCGCCATTTCGGCGTCGCCAGCCCCGATCGGACGACCATTCCGGCGGACAAGGCAAGCTGGTATTTCGACCACGACCCCGACACTTTGTTTCGCGATGCCCTCGACGACGTCCGCGAAACCCGCGCCGTCGCCGAGCTTCTTTCAGCGAGCCATTTCGTCCAAGCACAGATCTTTCCGTATAGTTATCAGAACATTCCGCTGCGAGGGAACGCCACGAAAATCGATGCGCTTTTCCTTCGCGAGTATCTCCACCAAGGCTTCTCGGTACCCCGTCCCGACGAAGGCCGCGAAGTCGTCGGCGGCTATACGCATATGGAATACCAGGGAACAGCCAGGCGCATTCTCCACTGCGATGTGACTTCGTTGTATCCGTCCATCATGCTGGTCTACGACTACCTGCCGCAGAAAGATGAGCTGGGCATATTCGCCGGCTTGCTGCGCGATTTGCGCATGTTTCGGCTCAAAGCCAAAGAACTGGCGCGTGGCGCCAGTAACGAGGACAGCAAACTCTATTTCAACGCGTTACAATCGACTTTCAAAATCCTGATCAACTCCTTCTACGGCTACCTCGGCTTTCAGATGGGCCATTTCAACGATTTCGACGCTGCCAATCAAGTCACGGCCAAAGGCCGAGAGTTGATTCAATCCGCGGTCGCATGGCTCAGGGAAAGAGGCGCGCAGATTATCGAAGTCGATACCGACGGCATTTACTTCATCCCGCCACAAACCGTTAGCACTGCTGCCGCAGAAGAGAACCTCATCGCAAGTCTGAAGGAGATCCTTCCTAAAGGTATTGATTTGGAGTTGGATGGGCGCTACCCGGCCATGTTCAGCTACAAGATGAAAAACTACGCTTTGTTGGACGAGCAGGGGCGTCTCCTTATCAAAGGCTCGGGCTTGCGCTCGCGCGGCTTGGAATTGTTCCAGCGCGATTGGCTGGAAGAGATGCTGATTTTGCTGCTCAACGGGGAAAGAGAAAAAGTTCCGGATCTCTATCAGCGCTATCTCGACGATCTCGAAAACCACCGCAAGGACATCAGTTGGTTGGTGAAAACCGAAACGCTGCAAGACTCCCTGGAAAGCTATCAGACAAAGGTGAAGACAAAGAAACGGAACGCCGCGGCACCTTACGAATTGGCTTTGAAATCACAGCGGCGGTATCAGCCGGGGGATCAGATCTCGTACTATGTGACCGGAACCAAAGCAAAGGTCAAGATCAGCGAAAACTGCAAGCTCGCGCCGCAGTGGAATCCGCAGGATCCGGATGAAAACGTCGAACATTACAAAGCGAAGTTGAATGAGCTGTACGAAAAGTTCAAGCCGTGGATCGAATGTGAGAATCCGCCAAAACCAAAGGGCGAGTTAGACGGCGAACCGCTGTTGCTGTAGAGATGGCGCGAAAGAGCTATGACAACTAAAGTCGCTTTAATTACGGGTGGCGCGCGGGGAATCGGTCGGGGCGTGGCCTTGGATTTAGCCGCACGAGGCTGGTCCGTCGCAATTTGTTTTCGCACCAGCGCCAAGGAGGCCAACGAAGTTATCGACGCCGTGAAGGCGCAGGGCGTCGGCGGTTCGGCGCTGCAGTGCGATGTCTCCGATCCCAAAGCCGCAGTTGCATGGGTCCAGAGGGTCAATCAAGAGTGGGGGCGCATCGATGCGCTGATCAACGGCGCTGGTCCCTATCATCGAGTTTCTTTATTGGACGAGACCAATGAAGGTTGGCATTCGATGTTTGACAATAATCTCCACCCGGTTTTTTATCTTAGCAAAGCGGTGGTTCCGATAATGAAAGCGCAAAAGTGGGGGCGTATTATCTGCTTCAGCATGGCCAACGCCGAGCAGTTGATCGCGCAGCCTCAACTTACGGCCCACTACATCACCAAGGTCGGCTTGTTGGTACTGACGCGTTCTCTCGCTCGCCTGGTGGCGCCCCACGGCATCACAGTCAATGCCATTTCGCCCGGCTTCATCGCTTCGGGCAGCGCGCCCAAGGAAGAGCTTGAGGCGGCGGCCAAGCGGATTCCTGCAGGCTATGTGGGAAGCGTAGAAGACGCCGCCTCGGCGGTTCGTTTCTTGTTATCCGACGAGGCCCGCTACGTCAACGGCGCGAATATCCAACTCAGCGGCGCTTGGGGAGTGTAACAAAAGATGGCGACGCAGCAAGATTATAACAAAGCCATGGAATTGGTTAAGCGAGCCATGGATCATCAGATGGCTGGAGAGTTAGAGGACTCGATTCGACTATACAAAGAATCCATCGCTCTTTGTCCGACCGCCGACGCTTACACCTACTTGGGTTGGGCCTACAGTTTTCAGGGTAGAATCGACCAGGCCATCGCCCAGTGCGAGATCGCGATTCAGATCGACCCCGAGTTTGGCAACCCCTACAACGATATCGGCGTCTACCTGATGCAGCAGCAAAAGTTAGATGAAGCGATTCCCTGGCTCGAAAAGGCAAAACAAGCCAAGCGTTACGAGCCGCGCCACTTTCCCTATCTCAATCTTGGCCGGGTTTATCTTACCAAAGGGATGATTCAAAAAGCTTTGGAAGAGTTTCGCGCCGCCCTGCGATTAAATCCAGATGATGCGGATCTGGCCCAAACAATCGAAGAATTAGAAAACAAGCTGCAATGACACGTCGCCCCGGGCAGCACGGTTGTGGTATTCATTGCCGTCGTCTATCCGTCCAATTCCGTCAAAACAGCATCAAAGATACCGACGGCGGTGTCTACTTCGTCTCGTTTGACAATCAAAGGCGGGCAAAACCGAATCGTGCTCTCGCCGCAACTCAGTAGCAACAAACCCTGGTCAAAACTTTTGGCCATCACCTGATCACGGAACTTGGCATTAAGCTTCCCGTCGTTCTGCGCAAACTCGACTCCGATCATGAGCCCTAGCCCGCGCACATCGCTGATGCGCGGATGCCGGCTTCGCAACTTCGTTAGACTCTCTTTAAGATAGTTTCCGACTTCCCCGGCGTTCTTGATTAACCCGTTTTCTATGAGATTGATGGTGGCGAGCGCCGCCGCGCAAGCCACCGGATTCCCGCCGAAGGTCGAACCGTGAGTGCTGCGTGTCCATGTGCTGATTTCCTCTCGCGCAATCATCGCCCCCAGTGGCATGCCGCTGGCGATTCCCTTGGCGGCACAAAGGATATCGGGCTCGACGCCCCAGTGCTCGCACGCGAACATCTTGCCGGTGCGGCCGAATCCCGATTGAATCTCGTCTACGACCAAGAGAATGCCGTGGCGTTGGCACAGCTCTTTTAGCCTCGGCAGAAACTCCGGAGGAGGGACGATATAGCCGCCTTCGCCCAGGATCGGCTCGACGAAAATCGCCGCCACTTCCTCCAGTGTGACTTCGTAACGGAAGAGAACTTGCTCCAGATAATCCGCTTGGCCGTAAGGAGCGTGGTGGATATCCGG
>Ga0209887_1000236_pt1 | contig 16365 bp, 12 predicted proteins | sample GWRWN1_30_40_FD_187230 | JGI IMG/M metagenome (GOLD analysis project Ga0209887, IMG submission 187230) | Riverbed sediment microbial communities from areas with no vegetation in Columbia River, Washington, USA - GW-RW N1_30_40 (SPAdes)... | ecosystem: Environmental > Aquatic > Freshwater > River...
ATGTCATAGTCTCAACGCTGTCCCTCTGAACTACTGGAAGAGCCCGTCCCCTCCTGCCGGACTGGCGTTTGTGGCGAGGCGGGAGACTGCCGATGGATAGCGAACGAGTTGTGTTGGCCCATGATGACCGCTGATGTCGTTGTCATCGGGGGCGGCTCGACGGGGACCAGCGTCGCCTTCCAGCTGGCCCGGCGCGGCTCCCGCGTATTGCTCGTCGAACGCGCCGCCGTGGGCTCCGGTCCCACCTCAAAGTCCATCGGCATCATCAGGCAGCACTACTCGTACGAGCCGCTGATCCGCATGGTCCTCCGCAGCCTTGAGCTCTTCTCCCAATTTGAAGATCTCACCGGCGGGATCGCGGATTTTAGCCGCGCGGGATTTCTATTGCTGGCGTCGCCTGGTCAGATGCCCTCGCTACGGAGCAACGTGGCGTTGCAGCAGCGGCTGGGTGTGCGCACGTCGGTGTTGGAGCCAGAGCAGCTCGAGGACTTCGACCCAAGACTTCGCGTCGATGATATCGGTGGGGGGGCCTACGAGCCGGACTCCGGTTTTGCAGATGGTTATGCCACCGCATCTAGCTTCGCCTCTGCGGCGCGGCGATTGGGCGCGCGGATCCTCGAGCATACGGCTGTGGAACGTATCCTCGTCGACGACGGACGCGTGCGTGGGGTTGCAACCTCGGCCGGTGAGATCAGCTCGCCCAGCGTACTGGTCGCTGCGGGCGCGTGGACGACGGCGTTGCTGGCGCCCCTCGAGGTTCACGTGCCGATCGAGGCCGCGCGGCAGCAAGTTGTGCAGCTCGCGCCGCCTGAGTCATTTGGACAACTTGGGGTCGTCGTCGAAGACTTGCAGCAGGGGTTTTATGCCCGTGCGGAGGCCGGTGGGACGGTACTGGCCGGTGTCCTGGAAGAGGAAGCGGAAGAAATCGTGTCAGCCGATGCGTTCAAGCAGGGTGTGGATTTCGATTTCGTCGAGCGCGTAGGGCAAATGTGGGCGCACCGGTACCCGGCCGCGGGTGAGGCTCAGGTGCGAGGCGGGTATGCAAGTTTGTACGACGTCACGCCAGACTGGCAGCCGGTGCTGGGACGCGTGGACGGCATCGAAGGACTCTCCATCGCCGCCGGATTCAGCGGACACGGCTTCAAGCTCAGCCCGGTGCTTGGAGAGATCCTCACCTCGGTCGTGCTAGGCGAGCCGCCCGCGATCGACATCTCCATGTTTGCCCTGTCTCGATTTGCGACCGGCGCGCTCATCCATGGACGGCATCCGCAGGGCATTCTCGGCTGAATAAAGAAAATGCCGAAAGTGCGACAACGCGAAAACGCGACAACGACCGCATCGAGGTCCAGTGGATCCTTGAAGTTTACCTTTGTGGGTTCGTACGAAGATCCGACGCTGCATGGGATAGCGAAGGGACTGCGCCGGACGTATGAGCGCCACGGGCATGAGTACGTCGAGGATGCGGACGATGGTGACCTGCGCCTCGTGTTCAACTTCATCGACCCTGAGCGGCCCAAGTCCTATCGACGGCGGGCGAAGGCCGTCTTCGTGGTCTCAGTTGCTGTGACCGACCAGCGCCCCGAGAACGTCCTGAGGCAAGCCTACCCGCTCCTGGTCCGATCGCTGTCGAACCTGGTCGTCTACCTGATCAGAGACGGCGAGCGCGTGCACACATATTTTGTGACGCTCGAGCAAGGCTACTATCCCATCCCCGATCTTGTCGGCGACTCGTACTTCGAGTACATTTACGACCGGTTGCATCCCCTCGCCACGTCCCAACTTGTGATCGAGAATGAATTCCACACAGACCTCGAGCGTGAGTTGTGGAACGGCGATGATCTCACGCGCCAGCTGAGTGAGGCGGGCAAACGGCTCGACGCGCTCGACCTGCTGCCCGCGCCGTTCCCGATCCACGAACTCCTCGAAGAACGAGACCTGCGCCACATCGAGCGTCTCTATGGCATCGGGGGGCTCAGCTACGGCAACCTGAGCGCGCGCAAAGACAAGAAGCGTTTCTGGATGAGCGCGAGTGGCGTGAACAAAGGCAATATGAAGATCGTTGGGCGCGACATGCTGATGGTCAAAGGGTTCGACCCGGCACGGAACGTGATGCTGTTGAGCGTCCCGCCCAATGTTGAGCCCCGGCGTGTTTCCGTCGACGCGATCGAGCATTGGATGATCTACTCGGAGCACCCATCCGTCGGCGCGATCGTCCACGTCCACGCCTGGATGGGCGATATCAAATCGACGACCATCAACTATCCGTGCGGGACCATTCAGCTGGCGCAGTCGGTTGCCGACGTTGTGAGAGAGGCCCCCGACCCCGCGCGTGCCGTCGTAGGCCTCAAGAACCACGGACTCACGATCACCGGGCCTACGCTGAACGACATTTTCAATCGCCTCGAGGAAGGGTTCATCCGCCAGGTTCCGATGTCTTGAAGGCCCTCGTTTTCGATCCTACGATTCCGCGATTTGCGGTTACGAAAGCGCTCAGCATTCTGCGACGCAACGCGTCGTGGGGCCGGTTGTCACCCCTGAAGCTCGTCGACATTCCTGAGCCGCCGCTCCCGCGCGGTGACTGGGTCCGTATGCAGGTCCGGCTCGGGGGAATTTGCGGGAGCGACCTGCATACGATCCACCTGGACTCCAGCCCGGCGCTCTCCGCGCTCACCTCCTTTCCCTTTGTCTTGGGGCACGAAAACGTCGGAACGATCGCCGAAGCCGGCGCTGGCATCCACGACCTGCGCCCGGGCCAGCGGGTGACGGTAGAGCCGGCGCTGCCGTGTCAGGCTCGGGGCATCGCGCCGCCGTGCGTTCACTGTGCGGCGGGCGACTATCATCTCTGCCTGCGCTACACCGATGGCGATCTCAGTCCCGGCCTGATGATCGGAGCCTGCCGCGATACCGGTGGCAGCTGGAGTTCGTCCTTCGTGGCCCACCGCTCGCAGGTGTTTCCATTGCGTGATGAGATCACTGATGCCAACGCGTTGTTGGCAGAGCCAATGGCCTGCGCGCTACACCCGCTGCTGCGCCATCCACCGGCTCCGGAGGCGACCGTCCTCGTGATCGGAGGCGGCTCGATCGGCCAGTGCGCGATCGCCTCGCTGCGTGCCGCATCAGTAGGGGCGCGTGTCATCGCCCTGGTGAAGCATCCGTTTCAGGGCGAGATGGCGAAGCGGCTTGGAGCAAATGAAGTCGTCCACCTGGGTCGGGGCGACGCGCATTTTGACGCGATTGCGAGGCTCACGGGTGCGACATTGCGGAGGCCGATGCTGGGTAAGCGCGTCATGATCGGCGGCGTTGACATGGCGATGGAGTGCGTGGGTGCCGGACGAAGCATCGACGACGCCTTACGTCTGACCCGTCCTGGAGGCCGGGTCATCCTTCTCGGCCTGGCGTCAATTCCTCGCGGAGTCGACTGGACGCCGATCTGGCTCAAAGAGCTTCAAGTCACGGGCAGTTACATCTATGGCGTAGAGAACTGGCAGGGTCGCAGGGTTAGGACGATGGACTTAGCCCTTGAGTGGATGGGGCAGGGGAAGGTCGACCTCTCTCCGCTGGTGACCCATCGGTTTCCGCTGGATGCCTACCCGCAGGCGTTGGAGACGGCGATGGGAAAGGCCGAATCCAAGGCGTTCAAGGTAGCCTTCACTCCGTAATCGTTGTCATTGCGAGCGTAGCGAAGCAATCTCAGATTGCTTCGTCGCTTCGCTCCTCGCAATGACGTGGGGTTTAGGGGTAGATGCCGCGGGTCATGAGCGCATCGGCGACGCGCCTAACCGCGAACAGGAGCGCGGACGTCCGCAAATCGATCTGTTGTTCCTTCGCGAGCGCCGCGACGCCCGCGAAGCTCTGCTCCATGATTCGCTCCAGCCGCGCGTTGATCTCCTCTTCGCTCCAGAAGAACGACGCCAAATCCTGTACCCACTCGAAGTAGGAGACGATCACGCCGCCGGCATTGGCGAGGATGTCAGGGATGACGAACACCCCGCGCTCCTGCAAGATCTCGTCGGCGTCGGGCGTTGTGGGTCCATTGGCGCCTTCGACGATGATCCTGGCCTTGATGCGGGCCGCATTTCCTCCAGTGATCTGGCCTTCAATCGCGGCGGGCACAAGAAAGTCGCACGGCAACTCCAGAAGTTCCGCATTGCTGACCCCCGTGGTGCCAGGAAAACCGGCAACGCCGCCCGTTTCTTTGACATAGCCCAGAACGGCGCGCGGATCCAACCCATCGGGATTGTAGATGCCGCCCTGTACATCGCTCACGGCGACCACCCTGCATCCCTGATCGTGCATGAGATAGGCCGTCACCGCGCCCACGTTGCCAAAGCCCTGCACGGCGACGCGGCTGCCCGAGAACTCGAGCCCGCGGGCGTTGGCGGCCTCGCGCGCGACGATCATGACCCCGCGGCCAGTGGCTTCCCTCCGGCCCGCGGAACCGCCGATGCTGATTGGTTTGCCCGTCACCACCGCCGGCGTCGAGTGCCCCACGTGCATGCTGAATGTGTCCATAATCCAGGCCATGATCTGCTCGTTGGTGCCGACGTCGGGCGCGGGGATGTCCCTGGCGGGGCCGATGATCACGCTGATCTCGGTGGCGTACCGGCGAGTGAGGCGTTCGAGTTCGCCCCTGGACAATGTCGACGGGTCGCAAGCCACGCCGCCCTTCGCACCTCCATACGGCAGGTGCATGAGCGCGCACTTCCAGGTCATCCACATGGCGAGCGCGCGTACTTCATCCAGATCAACATGCGGATTGTAGCGGATCCCGCCCTTCGTGGGCCCGAGCACGGTGCTGTGATGGACCCGATAGCCGGTGAAAACCTTCACCGTGCCGTCGTCCATGTGAACCGGAAAGTTGACGGTGAGCTCGCGGTGCGGCTGGACGAGAAACTCACGGATGCCGCGTTTGAGTGGAAGGAGATCGGCCGCCCGGTTGAACTGGCGCAGGGCCATTTCCCACGGGTTGTCCTTTGGCTTGCCCCCGATTTCAGCGGCCCGCATTGTTGGTTGGACTACAGGGATGGCAGAATCCAGCGGCCGACTAGGAAGCCGGCGAGCGCGACGCCCGAGGCGATCAACACAGTCTGCGCGGCGCTGCTCAATGCGTTTTCCCCCGTAAGCACGCTGCGGATGATCCCGATCGCGACACCCGCCAGGCTCGCGAAAGCAATCGACAGCCACGCGGCAGCATCGCCGCCCATACGCAAGAAGGGAAGCACGGGAACTGCCGCGCCGAGGAGAGCGCTCAGACCCGCCATCGATGCGGCCGGCAGTGGCATGACCAATGGCTCGCGGCCGCCGAGTTCCAGCTGAAGTTTCTCCGCCAGCGCCCGCTCGGGATCGCGCATGACTGCTTTCGCCGTCTTCCGGGCTTCGTCGGCATCCAACCCTCGCGAGCGGTAGACAAGCGCGAGCTCCTTTTCTTCTAGATCGGGCATCAGCCGCAACTCTTCGCGCTCCATTGCAAGCTCGCGAGCAAGCCGGTCTCGTTCGCCTTTCGATGTGAGATACTTCATCGCCGCGAGCGAACCGGCGACCGCTACCACCGCACAGATACCGGCCACTTGAAGGACGGCCGCAGACGCGTGCACTCCGACCAGACCCATCATCAATCCAAGCGAAATCACGAGCGCTGTGGCGGCGCTCTGTACGCTCTCCTGCAGTACCGCCACTGCCTCGGTGCGGTGCCACGGCTCGGAGGTGATGCCGAGCAGATCACTCAACTGCTGCGCGTGCTCTGCGGCTTCCTTGGCAAGCGCCGTCGCCGCCTCGACCGCAGCGGGAACCGTGTACTCGCCCGCGGCGCGGAGATACCCTTCCATCTCGCGGCGCTCCTCGGCGAGCAGGATCGTCGCGGGGAGTTGCCAGCCGATCAAGCGGCCAGCCACTGAGAGCAGCCGGACCCGCAGGCTGGGGCGGTGGCGTCCCACTTTTACGCGTGCGTCGCGGAGGATCATCGCCCACCTATCGACGTGCTGATCCTCGACGTCGGCCAGCTGTCGGTACAATCGACCACGATCGCGATCGCGTTCGTCCGCCGCGAGCTTGCGGTAGACGTAGGCCGCATCGCCTTCTTCTTGCCAATGTTCCTTCCATAATTGTGCCTGGCCGCCCGCGCGGAGGTCGCGGATCTCAGTGACGAGACGGCGGACCGTATCGATCATCACCGGAACTTCCAGGTAGTCGATAAGGATCGCGATCCAGGCGAGCCATGATGGCAGGCCGACGAGCGGCCGGCCCGACAGTGTCTCGACGACGATCTCGTCGGTGATCCAGAAGAGATGGAGCCATTGGACGTTCAGCGCGGCCAAGGCCAGCCACGCCTGCAATGTGTTGCGCTTCCCAAGCGAATGGAGGTACACTGCCGAGATCGTGATAATCGCCGGGATCTCCGTGTAGTCGATGAAGACATAGATCGGCCAGAACTCCGGCGGAAAGGCAAAATAGCTCTGCCCGGTCAGCCGCTTCAGAATGACGTCGGTGAATAGCCAGTAGAGGTGGAACGCCTGCAGCGTAAACAAGCCGGTGGCCACGGAGAGGTTGAGGAGATAGTGGCGTTCATACCAGCGCCAGAATCGTTGAACGAGTGTACTCACGGAGTCACCAAGGGTCAATACTTTCGTCCATAGAGTTATGCCTCCTGGGACTCTCACTCATACAGGTCTATGAGTCTTAACTCGGTCCGGACCGAGTTCGGCAGTACCAACCGAGGCTATTTGAATTTGACCTGTCTGCGTCAGGGTGGCCTAACAAAAACGCTTGACAAGTTTCTCGCGAGAGATTCGGAATTCGACATGTCTCGTTCGTGGATGAGTGGTACACATGCTAGGATCGCCGGAAATTGCTTTCGCACCACGAGAAGATGGCGGGCGATGGTTAGTGTGGCTAGCATTGAACCGGAGCGTTCCTAAGCGGTTCAAAAACGCCATGATATATATAGTCCATGAATCCGAAAATGCTCCCCACTCTTGTGCAACTCTCCGACCACGAATTACTCGAGCGGGTGAAGCGCTTGGCCGAACGAGAGCGTGAGGCGACAGCGTCTCTCATCGCCCACCTCGCGGAGCTGGACGAGCGACGCCTCTACCTCGCTGAAGGCTACTCTTCGCTGTTCACATATTGCACACAGGTGCTCCACCTCTCCGAGCACGCAGCCTATCGGCGTATCGAAACCGCCCGGATAACTCGAAGGTTCCCGGTCATACTCGAGATGCTCGAGAAGGGATCGGTAAATCTGACCACGATTGGACTCCTGACTGCACATCTCACTCAGGAGAACCACCGAGAAGTACTGAACGCGGCCCGGCTCAAGAGCAAACGACAGGTGGAGGAGCTACTCGCGCGGCTGCACCCTCAGCCGCCTGTCCCATCCTCCATCCGCAAACTACCGAATGCCAGTCACATCAGTGCATCGCCGCTGGCCCAGTACGATGACGAGCCCAGCTCTCAGCTAACAGGTCAGGGCCAAGAAGTTGCAACCCAAGGCCTGTCATCGCTAGCCCTCATGTCGCCCCGAGGTCGTCCAGCTACTGTCGTCCCGCTGGCGCCGGAACGTTATAAAGTCCAGTTCACTGCGAGTGCTGAAACGTACAAGAAGCTTCGGCTCGCGCAGGACCTCTTGCGTCATCAGATTCCAGACGGGGATCCGGCTGCGATCTTTGACCGGGCGCTGACGGCGCTCCTCGAAGAGCTGGCCAAAAAGAAGGTCGCTGCCACCGATCGCCCACGCGAGAGCCGCGACCATGTCCCCGGCTCACGACACATCCCGGCCGAGGTCAAGCGCGCGGTCTGGCTCCGCGATGGCGGGCGCTGCGCGTTCGTGGGTCCCAATGGCCGCCGCTGTACCGAGCAGGGCTTCCTCGAGTTCCATCACGTCACCCCTTATGCCGTGGGTGGCCAGCCCACCTTAGAAAATATCCAGCTCCGCTGCCGTGCTCACAATGGGTACGAGGCCGAGCTCGATTTCGGCACGCGCAATTTACCAGTCGTGAGAGAGCAGCGTGAGTGCTACTTAGGCCCCGAAAAGTCCATTTCGTTCGAAGGTGCGGAAACCCAATGCAACTCGGTCCGGACCGAGTTGGGATTCGCCAATCTCCATGCTTCCGCCGGATGAAGGGAGTACCGGCTCTCGCCGATGGCTGTCGTATTGCGTATAATCTTTATGGCATGGGCGGGTAGCAAAGCCTGGTCAATGCAGCTGACTGTAGATCAGCCGGCCTCACGGCCTTCGGAGGTTCAAATCCTTCCCCGCCCACCATTCGACTCGCCTGCCTGGGCTGGCTCGCTCATGGTCTTCGACCAGAGCGCGAGTCGAATGGTGCCCTGAGCGAGCGTAGCGAGTCGAAGGGCTTCTCGATTAGACGCGGGGATAGCTCAATGGTAGAGCTTCGGCCTTCCAAGCCGAGGATGCGGGTTCGATTCCCGTTCCCCGCTCCAGCGCCCGACTCAGCCCCTCCGCATTTCAATCCCGCAGAACCCTTCGATTGACGGAGAGACACCAGGGCGCGTGCCGCGTACGATGATGAGTACGCTAGGTTCTTCGCGGGTATTTGGAGGATTGAAGGGCTATGGCCACTTGGGAGCCCGGGAAGTTCACCCCAAAGTATCGTTCGCGAGAACGACGGGCTTTCGCGCTCGTAATTTCTGCCCTGAGCGCTGTAACCTTTATGCTGGTGGGCGTAGGCACCTATTGGGCACTCCGTCTTGAGGATGAGGTGGCAGAGGCCCCAGCGCCCACGGAAATCTCGACTCCGCGTGGTGCGCCTCAAGCGGCGCAGCGCAGGCCCATAGAAGTACCGCAGGCTCAAGATCGACGCTCACGCGTCGCGACCCTCCAAACATCACCCGAGCCGTCAGCTTTTGCCATCATTTATCTCCTGGAGTTTGGCCGCTTTGGTAACCTCCCGGCCGCCCAGGCGCAGGCGCGACTGGTACGCAGCAAGGGCTACATGGCGAGGGTGGCGGAAGGCGGAACTTCATACCGTGTCGTTGGTCGTGAGTTTCGAAGCCAGGCGAATGCGGAACGGTGGAAAGTAATCTTCGAGGGAATCGGGTTACAGTCCCGCGTTAGCCAGCAGGTTGTCGCACAGCGGACGATCACCGTAACAAAGTTTGCCGTCAACTTTGGAAAGTTCAGGCAACGTCCCGCAGCTGAGACCCGCGCACGGTTTGTTCGCAGCCGTGGCTACCTGGTGAATGTGGCTCGCACAGGTCGTGGCTTCCATGTAATAGGGCGTGGTCACCTCGACAAAACCCGTGCGGAATCTTGGGCGAGCCTCTTCCGGGAGATCGGATTCGAGGCCAGCGTCGCATCGATCAGAGAATCGACGCAGTACCCCGTGAACTGAGTTCGGCGAACGTCCTTCTCGCAACCCCGTATCCAGTACCGTACTTCCAGTACTTCGAACGATTGCGATCTTACGAGACCCGCCTGCGAGAGCTCAACGCGCGTAGGAATACCGGCGCGGCCAGCGACAGGACGGCCAGGGCCAGGACGACGGCGCTGAGCGGACGCGTCACGAAGATAGCGGGACTGCCGCTGCTCATGATGAGCGATTGTCTCATGGCCTGCTCCATGCGGTCACCCAAGACGAGTCCGAGTATCGCCGGCCCGAGCGGGTAATCGTTGAGCCGCATATAGTAGCCGAGTGCTCCGAGGAGGATCATCAGCATCAAGTCCACCCGGCTCCGACTCACTGTGTACACGCCAATCACGCAAATGGCAATAATCAGGGGGTAGAGATATCGATCGGGGGTTTTCAAGATCTGTACGAACAGTCCCACCAGGGGAAGGTTGAGGAGCAGGAGCACCGCGTTGCTGACATACATGCTGGCGATCAGGCCCCAGACGACGTCAGGATGTTGCGTAAAGAGCAGCGGCCCCGGGATCACGTTGAGGATCAGCAGCGCGCCCATCATTACCGCGGTCGTGGACGAACCGGGGATGCCCAACGACAGCATCGGGATCATGTTGCCGACGGCCGCGGCATTATTGGCGGATTCCGGGGCGGCCACCCCGCGGATATCACCCTTTCCGAACGTCGAGGGATCCCTGGCCAGGCGGCGTTCCAACCCATAGGAGAGAAACGACGCGATCGTCGCGCCGGCCGCCGGCAAGATGCCGATGTAGAAACCCACAACAGTGCCGCGGATGATCGCCCAGAAACTCTCCAGGAAGTCTTTCAGCGTGAGCCAGATCCGCTGGAGAGGGATCAGTCGCGGCTGCACGGTGATCATGTTCACCGCTAGCATCACTTCAGAGACTGCGAACAGCCCCACGGCGACGGTGACGAGATCAATGCCATCGAGGAATTGCGGTATCCCAAGCGTGTAGCGATTGATCCCCGTCACGAGGTCGGTGCCCACGGTGGCCAGCATCAGCCCACAGACCGTTGAGATGAGCGCTTTGACCAGGTCCTGGCCCGCCAGGGTGCTTACGCTCGACAGTCCTAGCACCATCAGCGCGAAATTCTCAGGCGGGCCGAACGCGAGTGCCCAATTTGCGAGGGGCAGCGAGAAGATCATCATCGCCACCACGCTCAGCGTTCCCGCGATGAACGATCCGATCGCCGCAATGGCGAGCGCCGGACCGCCGCGTCCCTGCAGGCTCATCTGGTAGCCATCTAAGGTCGTCGCGACCGATGATGCTTCCCCAGGAACGTTGAGGAGAATCGATGTCGTCGAGCCGCCGTACATTGTGCCGTAGTAGACGGCCGTGAGCATGATCATCGCCGAGGCGGGGTGCAGTCCGATGATGAGAGGGATAAGAAGGGCAATGCCGCTCACCGGTCCGATCCCGGGGAGCACACCGATCAACGTGCCCACGAACGCGCCGATGACTGCGAGAAGCAGATTGATCGGCTGCAGCGCGACGCCGAACCCAAAGATCAGGCTACTGAACATATCGCTCATCGCGGCCATCCGATCGCGCCGGCGGGAAGGCCGACTTCAAGGACGCGATCAAAAAAGAGCCACAGGACCACCGTAGCGGCCGCTGCGATCAGAATGGCGCGGAGCCAGCGCTGCTCGCCGAGCCAGCGGTGAGAGAAGGCGAGATACATGAACGTGCTCGCAATAAAGCCCACGGGTTCCAGTGCCATACAGTACGCGAAGAGGGATCCGGTGAACGCTGCGGGCCGGCCGTGCCGCCCCCAGAAACCAACGCCGGCCGTGGCTCCGGTTGTCCGCGCAAACAGGACAATCGCCAGCACCGCGAGCGTGCCGCCCAACAGCCATGGGTAGGCGGACGGACCTACGACGTCAGAGACCGTGACGCCGCGAAAGGATCGCGCCTCCCAAATGTAGAGGGCGGCGACTGTCGCGAGGACAATCGCCGCCGGCCGGTCACTATTCAAGGGACGAAGTCGCTACCGCACGAGTCCGAGTTCGCGCAGCGCCACTTCCGTCGACGATAGATCGTCGTCCAAGAACCTTCTAAACCGTTCCCCGGTCAGAAGGAACGGCGCCCATTTCATCTCGTCGAGGATCTTCGCCCAGGAGCGGCTCTTCGCCATCCGATCCAGCGTCGTCTCCCAGTAACGCACCACCGCAGCCGGTGTGTCGGGCGGCATATAGAATCCGCGCCAGTTGACGAAGACGAAGTCGACGCCCTGCTCGAGCGCCGTGGGGATAGACCTGAGATTTCCACCCAGTCGCTCGGGGGAGGTCACGCCCAGCACGCGTATCTGGCCTGCTTCGAGGTTCGGGAGTACTTCGGAGAGGCTCGTGGACAGTACAGTGATCGAGCCTCCAAGGAGCGCCGCCATCGCCTGCGCCCCACCGTCGAATGGAACGTACCGCACTTTGGTGGTATCAACACCGACCTTCTTGCCCAGCAGCGCGAACGCGATGTGGTCGAGCGAGCCGGGGGCCGATCCACCGCCAACCGTGATAAGTCCCGGGTCGCGCCGGTAGACATCCATGAGCACTCGCAGCCTCGTGAACGTCGAGTCTTTGCGGACCGCGACGACCATGAAGTCGCCGGTGAGCGCCGCGATGGGGACGACGTCCTTGAACGTGTAGGGGACGGCCTTCCTCGCGAGCGTGCCCGTTAGGGAGGATCCCATGACGGCCAGCACGTGGGCATCGCCCTTCCGCCGCGTGACCATGTGCGCGATGCCGACCGCGCCGCTTCCCCCCGGCATGTTGGTTACCGTGATTGGCACGGTTACCAGCTTCTCCTCAGCTAAGGCCCGGGCTGTCATGCGGGCTGTGAGGTCCCACCCGCCACCAGCCCCGGCGGGGGCGATGATTTCCAGCGCCTTTTCCGGGTAGGCCGGCGCAGCCAGACCGGGGGCAAACGTCAGCAGTACTGTAGCGGCCACCAGCGCCGCAAACTTTAATCTCATGATGCACCTCCTGGGTTCAACAGAACGCATTCGCGCTGTCTTCCCGCGACTCCCGTCTCCAGGATCCCGCTTGTCATTGCGAGGCTCTGCAGAGCCGAAGTGGCATAGCCATCGCGAGGCCCAAAGGGCCGTGGCGACCGCATTTCGATTCTGGATGAGATTGCTTCCCGCCATGCCCACTTGGCGGGCTCGCGGCTACGGCTCACTCGCTCGCAATGACTAGGGGAATTGTGTAGATTCAGGGTATGAGCGCGAAGATTCTGTCTGGCAAACCGATCGCCGCCGAGGTTGAGGCGGTGGCTGCGAAGGCGGCCGCTGCGCTGACGAAACGGTACGGGATGGCGCCGGCACTCGCCGCCATCCTGGTGGGCGATGATCCTGCCTCCGCTATTTATGTCCGGCGCAAGGCTGAAGCCTGTGGCCGTGCCGGCCTGCGGTCAGAGACATTCCATCTACCGGCGAATGCGTCTGAGGCAGAAGTGCTCTCGCTCATCGACGACCTCAATGCGCGGCCCGACATCCACGGCATTCTGCCCCAGCAACCGATGCCTGAGCAGATCGATCCACGAATGGTCTTCGGGCGCGTCGATTCCCGCAAAGATGTCGACGGGCTGGGCCCGGAAAACATGGCCGCGCTCCTGATAGGCCGTCCACAGCTCGTGCCGTGCACACCCGCCGGCATCATGCGGATCCTGCAGCACGCGGGGATCGATCCGAGCGGAGCAGAAGCCGTTGTGATCGGCCGCAGCGCCATCGTCGGTAGACCAATGGCGCTCCTCTTGCTCCATGCCAATGCGACAGTGACCTGGTGTCATACACGGACACGCGACCTCGCCGCGCACACGCGGCGGGCTGATATCCTGGTCGTCGCGGCGGGACGTCCGGGCCTGATCACCGGCGCTATGGTCAAGCCCGGTTCGGCCGTGATTGATGTCGGGGTTAACCGCAAGGACGGTGCGCTGACCGGCGACGTCGACTTCGAGTCCGCCTCGAAAGTCGCCGGTTGGATCACGCCCGTCCCCGGCGGCGTGGGTCCTATGACGATTGCCATGCTGCTGCTCAACACGGTGCGCGCCGCGGAACGGCTGATTCCTTCTATTCATATCGTTTGAGATCGGCATACATGACCCTCACCTACAACGACGCCCTAGCCTTCATCGACGGGCTGCTCTCGCGCGACCGCGCGCCGGTTTCGACGACCGAGACGATCAAGTTGCGCCGCGTCGAGACGCTCGTGAACCGTCTGGGCGATCCCCACCGGCAGATGCCGGTTGTGCTGATCGCCGGCACCAAAGGGAAGGGCTCAACTGCCGTCATGCTGGCGTCGATCATGCAGTCGGCGGGGCTGCGGGTGGGTCTGTACACCAAACCGCATCTCGTGGACTACAGGGAACGGTTTCGTGTGAACGGGAGCTTGATCGATGAAATCACGTTGACCGACTTGGTGAATCGCATCCGTCCCCATGTCGAAGCGATGACGGTTCAGACAGACGGGCCACCCAGTTACTTTGAAGCATCGGTCGCGCTTGCGTTTCTCTATTTCGCCCAGGCCAAGGTGGATCTCGCCGTCATCGAGGTCGGTCTCGGCGGTCGCCTCGATCCAACAAACATCGCGGAGCCGGTACTGTCGGTGCTGACGCCGGTGAGCTTTGACCATATGGACGTGCTCGGGTTGACGCTCGACTCAATTGCTCGTGAGAAGGTGGGTATTGTCCGTCCCGAAGGTGCGGTGGTGAGCGCGCCGCAACCTCCCGAAGCACTCGCGGCGATCATTGACGTCTGCACGCGCCTGCGGGCGAAACTGTGGCTCGTCGATGAAATCATGTCCTGGCGTCCGCTGAAGGCTTCGCTGCACGACCAGTCCTTTGAGCTGCGTGGACCATGGCGTGATTATCGGCCGCTCTCCGTCCCTCTTGTGGGAGCCCACCAGGTGACCAATGCCGCAACCGCGGTCGCGGCGGCCGAGATCCTGGGTGAGCAAGGTTTCCCTCTCAGCCCTGAGGCCATCACGCGAGGTCTGGCCTCGATCCAGTGGCCTGCGCGTGTGGAAGTGTTGCAGGAACGACCTTTCATTGTCGCCGATGTCGCGCATAACCCGGCTTCAATCGGTGCGCTGCGTGACACGCTCGAACAACTCTTCCCCGGCCGGCGCATTATCCTGGTCTTCGGGATGGTCGCCACGCACGATCACCGGGCGTCGACAAGCCTGCTGGCCCCTCTGGCCGATGTCGTGATTGCCACTACTCCCCAGCACATCAAGCCGCTGCCGGGTCGCATCCTGGCCGAGGAGGCCGCCCGCTACGTCAAGCACGTCGAAGTGATCGACGACCGCCTCACCGCCCTAGATCGCGCGCTTGAGCTGGCGGGCCCCGACGATGTCGTCGTTATAACAGGATCATTCTTCCTCGTCGGAGATCTGCGCGAGACGGTTCTCAAACATCATGAGACCGTGTAGACCGTGGAGACTGTGAAGACCGTGGAGACCGGCAGTGTGGGTTGACGTCATCGTCGAGGATGTCCTGAAGACGCGTCCCGCTGCCCGCTACGTGATCAACGACGCCTGGAGCCCGTCCGGCTCGGCGCACGTCGGGTCGCTCCGAGGGGTTATTCTCCACGACTGCGTGTCGCGCGGGCTGAAAGACGCGGGGCGCGAGATCCGTTTCCTGTACGGCTTTGACGATTACGATCCATTCGATGCGCTGCCGGCCGGTGTGCCGCCTGAGTTTGCCAGGTATCTCGGCATGCCGCAGTCGGAGGTGCCGTCTCCGTTCGGGGAAGCCGGGACGTTTGCACAACACTATGGATCGGAGTTTGCGTCCCTCTTCGAGAAGCTCGGTGTTCATGCGGACATTTATTGGACCAGCGAAATGTACAAATCCGGGCGGTTCAACGAGGCGCTCCGCGTCGCCCTGGATCGTGCGGATGAGCTCCTTGAGATTGATCGCGAGATCTCGGGAAGCCGGAAGGCCGAGCGCCACCCCGTGCAGGTCGTCTGTGATCATTGCGGCAGAATCGGCACAACCGTCGTCGTCGGGTGGGACGGGCAGCAGGTCGAGTACGAATGCCGTCCTGATAAGGTTGCCTGGGCTCAGGGATGCGGGCACCGGGGCAGGCGGTCGCCATTCGACGGAGGCAGCAAGCTGCTCTACATCGTGGAGTGGGCCGCCAAGTGGAAAATCCTCGGGGTTGTGGTGGAAGGCGCCGGCAAGGACCACATGACCAAAGGCGGCAGCCATGATCGGGCCAGCGCCATGGTCGAGCGCGTGTTTCAGTACCCGGCCCCGTACCCCATCCCGTATGAATTTTTTCTGATTGGCGGACGGAAAATTTCGAGCAGCAAGGGCCTCGGTGTGCGGGCCGGAGAACTCCTTGAGATCCTTCGCGCCGAGGTCGCGCGATTTCTCATCGTCCGCCCGCACTACCGGCAGCAGATCAACTTCGATCCCGCCGGCGAAACGATTCCCAATCTCTACGACGAGTATGACCGCGCCGCCGCAGCATACTTCGGGGAACTTGAGGGTCGCACGCAGGCAGAAACCGAACTGATCCGTGATCACGCGCGAACCTTCTATTACTCACGTACCTTAGGTGAGCCATCCCGATGTTTCCGGATGCGTTTTGCCAAAGTGGCCACCCTGATGCAAATGCCTACCGTTGATCTGTTCGACGCAGCGGCCAAGGAGAAGGGCGCCCAGCTGAACGCAGAGGATCGTGCCGAGCTGGAGCAGCGAATGGAGGATGCGAGGCGCTGGCTGGCGTCATACGCCCCGGACCATTACCGCTTTCAGGTGCAGCCATCGATGCCCGACGTGCCGCTCTCGTCAGCGCAGCGAGAGTTTCTTGGACGTCTCGCCGGCGTTGTGGCGGAACGCGCCTGGTCCGGAGAAGAACTCCACAGCCGGATTCACGACTTGAAATCTGAGGTAGGCTTGAACCCGAAAGAGGCATTCTCTGCCGTTTACCTCGTATTCCTCGGCAAAGATTCCGGACCGCAGGCCGGCTGGTTCCTGGCGTC
>Ga0209887_1000241_pt1 | contig 16177 bp, 10 predicted proteins | sample GWRWN1_30_40_FD_187230 | JGI IMG/M metagenome (GOLD analysis project Ga0209887, IMG submission 187230) | Riverbed sediment microbial communities from areas with no vegetation in Columbia River, Washington, USA - GW-RW N1_30_40 (SPAdes)... | ecosystem: Environmental > Aquatic > Freshwater > River...
AGCCCCCGCGCCCTGAGTAGGGTGTGGGTAAACACGCCGTACTCGTCGGCAGTCTGCTCCCGACGGCTCGTGAGGCGCCACGACGCGACCAGGCGCCGCTCGTCGTAGACGCCGAGCACCGTGTTGGTGTTCCCGACGTCCAGGACGAGAAGCATCAGTCTTTCCTCCCGACCGACGGGGCGACGCTGGGCTCGTCGCTGCTCACGAGCGTGGTCGTGGTGCCGTCGTCACGCCGAACAACGAGGCCGCCGCTCGGAGCCAGATCCAGGGACACCGCGTCGCCATTCGGACTCGCCATCCGTTCCCCGAACACAGCGCGGTGCCGCCATGCCTCGCGTACGACGCCGAACCCCCGGGTGAGCAGGTCGTCATAGCGGGCGGCGACACGCGCGAGGATCGCCGCGAGGAGCGCCTCCCGCCCCACCGCGGAGCCCACGGCGGCAAGCGACACCGCTCGCGAGCTGAGGTCAGGCGGCCAGTCCGCCCCGCGCTGAAGAACGTTCACGCCGATCCCGAGGACGACAAAGGGGTCCTCCCCAAGGACACCCTCGGCCAGGATCCCGGCGACCTTCCGGTGATCCACGAGGACGTCGTTGGGCCATTTGAGTCGCACCGCGACACCCGCGGTGGACTCCACCGCTTCCGCCACGGCGCAGCCGGCCGTCAGGGTCAGCTCGGGCCAGCGGGACGAATCGAGCGGCGGCCGGAGCACGCAGGAGAAGAGAAGCGCCGTTCCCGGGGGCGCCGTCCAGGCGCGACCACGCCGGCCCCGGCCGGCCGTCTGGTGGTCGGCGAGCACCACGGTCCCCTCCGGGGCTCCTTCGGCGGCGAGCACCCGGCAGATGCCCTGGGTAGAGGCCACCGACGCGAACGCGAGGAGAGGTCCGGAGAGGCGGCCGCCGGGGAGGCAGCCCGCGAAGACCCGGGTCAGAGCGGGGTCGGAGGCGGGCTCAGTCGCGGGCGCCGTCCAGGGCATCCAGTCGCTCGAGCGCCTCTTGTAACGTGGCGCGAAGCGCCGCCTGCTCTGCCCGGCGGCCCTCTTCGCGAGCGACGACCTCGACCGGTGCCCGCTGCCGGAATTCCTCACGGGCGAGCCTGGCCTCGATCCGCGTGAGCTCCTGCGCCGTCCGATCCAGCTCGCGCGAGAGACGCTGGCGCTCGGCCGAGACGTCGATCACACCTTCGAGCGAGACATAGATCTCGCAGCCGTCGGCGACCGCGAGCCCCGCCTGGCGGGGCCGCGCGGCCTCCGGTTCGACCCGGATCACGGCGCGGGCGAGCGCGGTAAGGGGGCCAATCGCGGCCGTCAGAAACGCGACCTGCCGCGATTCGGCCGGGCGCAGGATGACCGTCAACGTCCGCGCTGGAGGGATCTGCATCTGGCTGCGCACATTCCGCACGCCCGTTACCACTCCCATCAACAGCCTCATCTCCGCCTCGGCGGTGGCGTCGACCTCGCGCCCTTTTGGGCCCGGGAACCGGGCGATCATAATGCTCGGCGGCGCCGCTCGTCCCTTCGGGAGCCGCTGCCAGACCTCCTCCGTGAGGTAGGGCATGAAAGGATGCAAGAGTCGCAGCGTCGTCTCGAGCACCGTGAGCAGGGTCGCCTGCGTGCGGGCGCGTGCCCCGGGGTCCTCTCCGCGATAGAGAGTCAGCTTCGACCACTCGAGATACCAGTCGCAATACTCGTGCCAGAGGAACTGGTAGATCGCGGCGGCCGCATCGTTGAAGCGGTACGCGCGCAGGGCGCGGCGGACGGCGCTCACTGTCTGCGCCAGCCGGCTCCTGATCCAGCGATCAGCGAGCGCCGGCGGTGCCTTCCGGGCGAGCGCCGGGCGGTGATCCTCGACGTTCGCGAGCACGAAACGCGCGGCGTTCCAGATCTTGTTGGCAAAGTTCCGGTAGCCCTCGATCCGCTCCGTGGACAGACGAATGTCGCGCCCCTGAGCCGCCAGCGCGGCGAGCGTGAAACGCAGCGCATCAGTGCCGTACTGATCCATCACCTCGAGCGGATCGATGGCATTGCCCCTCGACTTCGACATCTTCTGCCCTTCCACGTCGCGAACGAGCGCATGGATGTACACGTCGCGGAACGGCACTTCTCCCATGACGTGGAGACCCATCATCATCATTCGGGCCACCCAGAAGAACAGGATGTCGAACGCGGTGACAAGGCACGCCGTCGGGTAGAAGGTCTTGAGCTCGGGCGTCTCCCGTGGCCAACCAAGCGTCGAGAAGGGCCACAGGGCCGAGGAAAACCAGGTGTCGAGGACGTCTCCGTCACGGCGGAGCGGGCCCCCGCACTGCGGGCACTCGCTCAAATCCTCCCGGGAGACATGGGTCGTCCCGTCCGCGTCGCAGTACCAGACGGGAAGGCGATGCCCCCACCAAAGCTGGCGGGAGATGCACCAGGGTCGGATGTTCTCAAGCCACGCGTAGTAGGTCTTCGTCCACGACCGGGGTACAATGCGTGTCCGCCCTTCCCGGACAGCCTTGATCGCACGTTCCGCCAGCGGCCTCGCGTGAACGTACCACTGGCTCGAGACAAGCGGCTCGACGGCCGTCCTGCACCGATAGCACACCCCCACCCGATGCTGGTACGGCTCGACCTTCTCGATTAGGTCGAGCGCCCGCAGGTCCTCGACGATCCGCCGGCGCGCCTCGAAGCGGTCCAGCTCGGCATACTTCCCTGCCCGCGTGTTCATCTTCGCGTCGAAGCCGATGACCTGGCGGACCTCGAGGCCGTGTCGGCGACCGATCTCGAAGTCCGCCGGGTCGTGGGCCGGGGTGACCTTGATCACGCCGGTCCCGAACTTCGGGTCCACCGCAGCATCGGCGACCACCTTCATCTGGACCGTCCCCTCGACCGACTGGATCGTCAGCGTCTGTCCGACATACGCCGCGTAGCGCCGATCCTTCGGGTGCACGGCCAGGGCGGTGTCACCAAGCTTGGTTTCCGGGCGAACGGTGGCGAGGGTGAGCGGCCCGTACCTGATGTAGTAGAGCTCCGCGGCGCGCTCCTCGTGCTCGACCTCCAGGTCGGAAAGCACCGTCTGACACCGGGGGCACCAGTTCACGATGTAGTCCCCGCGGTAGACGAGCCCTTCCTCCCAGAGGCGGACGAATACCTCGCGGACCGCCGTGGAGAGACCCGGGTCCATCGTGAAGCGCTCGCGCTCCCAGTCGCACGAAGCCCCCAGACGCCTGAGCTGCCGGGTGATGGTGCCGCCCGATTCCTCCTTCCACTTCCAGACCCGCTGGACAAAGGCGTCCCGCCCGATCGCCTCTTTCGTCGTCCCTTCGGCGGCCAGCTGTCGCTCCACCACGAACTGCGTCGCGATGCCGGCATGATCGGTGCCGGGCTGCCAGAGCGTGTTGAAGCCCTCCATCCGCTTCCAGCGAACCAAGATGTCCTGGAGAGTGTTGTTCAGCGCGTGACCGATGTGGAGCGACCCGGTGACATTCGGGGGCGGGATGACGATCGCGTATGGCTTGGTCTTCGCGAAGGGGTCCGCGCGGAAGTATCCCCGCTGCTCCCACGTGCGGTACCAGGCTTCTTCGACCTGGCGCGGGTCGTAGCGGTCCGGCAGCGAGTGCCTGGCGCCACGTTCGTTGGATTGCGCTGGGGACGGCTCGGGCGGCATCGCGGTCATTCTAGCACCTCGCCCCGAATATTTACACGGCGACAGAGGTTCCGTAGAATGGCCAGAGAGAACCAGCGTGAAGATCATCGATCGTTACGTGTGGAAAGAGCTGGTTGTCCCGTTCCTCATCGGTCTGCTCGTGTTTACCTTTCTGCTGCTGATCGACAAGATCTTCGACCTGACCGACCTCATCATCAACAAAGGGGTGCCCGCGCATCTCGTTCTCCTCCTGCTCGCGTACATCCTGCCGGCCTTTCTGGTGCTGACGATTCCGATCGGCTTCCTGCTGGCCATCCTCGTCGCGTTCGGCAGGCTCTCGGCCGACATGGAGATCGTCGCGCTCAAGGCGTCCGGCATGAGTCCCCTGCGGCTCCTGCGGCCGGTCCTGGTGTTCGGGACCGGGGCGGCCGCCCTCACGGGGTTCCTCATGTTCGAAGCGGTACCGCGGGCGAACTACGCGTTCAAGTCGCTCGTGTTCGATATCCTCCGCACCCAGGCGGCTGTCGGCATCAAGGAGCGGATCTTCAACGATACCTTCGGCAACTTCGTCATCTACGTCGACGAGATCGCACCCGATCAGGTGGCGCTCCGGAACGTGTTCGTGTCTGATGAGCGCAAGCCCGACGAGCTCAGAATAATCACCGCCCAGGAGGGACGGTTGATCTCGGACGACGTCAATCGCCGTGTCACCCTCCGTCTCACGAACGGCTCGGTGCACGAGACAGCTCCCCAGGCACTGCGAAAGTACCGCCAGGTCAGCTTCCGGCTCTACGACATCACGCTGGTCCTCGAGAACCCGCTCGTGCGCCAGGGTGACGCGCCGAAGGGCGACCGAGAGATGACGCTCGCCGAGTTACATGCGGGCGCAGCGCAGGCGTCACGGCCCGGGGGGAACCCGAACTCGTTCCTCGTCGAAATCCACAAGAAGTACGCGATCCCGGCCGCCTGCCTGGTCTTCGCCGTCCTCGGGGTGCCTTTGGGTATTCGCGCTCACCGTGGCGGACGCTGGGCGGCGTTCGTCGTGCTGCTGCCCATCGTGCTCTTCTACTACATCTTCCTCACGCTCGGGGAAACGATGGGCGACGCCGGCCGCGTCCCGCCATGGCTCGCCATGTGGGGGCCGAACATCGTCGTGGGGCTCATCGGCCTGTATCTCCTCTGGGGCAGCGTGAAAGAGCGTCCGATCCCGTTCGTCGCCGCGTGCGCGCGCGCCCTGTGGGCCATAGCGGGTCGCATTCATCGACTACGCCATGGGGCGCGGCGGGGGTCGGCAGGCGCTCGCCCGACGCCTCCTCGGAGACGGGCGCGCCCGATACCCCGCAGCAATGCCATCTACATCGTCGATCGCTACTTGATCCGCGAGTTCCTGACGACCTTCGGCTACGGACTCGCGCTGGCCACCATCGTCGTCGTCGTCGGCGACCTCATGACGACGATGGAGCGACACCTCAGATTCAAGCCGCCGCTCGTCTACATCGTCGAGCACTTCCTGTATCGCACGCCGCCCTTCGTCTATCAAACCCTGCACATCGTGGTCCTCATGAGCACGATCCTGCTGTTCTTGGGTCTCTCACGGAGCAACGAGCTGACGGCCCTCAAGGCTGGTGGTATCAGCCTCTATCGCGTGAGCCTTCCGGTCTTCGGACTCGCCGCGCTCGTCACGGTCGGAGCGCTATCGTTCCAGGAGATCGCCCTCCCCACCCTCAACCAGAAGGGCGTTGAGGTCGATGAGGCGAAGATCAAGAGACGGACCCTGCCTCAATTCCGGAAGCGAACAGAGATCTGGTATCGCAGCCGGGAGGCGCAATCCGCGGAGAGCCGCATCTACCACATCGATCTGCTGGACCCGGCCAGCGGGGAGATGAGCGGCGTCTCGATCCTGGAGCTCGGCCGCGATTTCGCTCTGCGTCGGCGGTGGGACGCCCGCAAAATGAGTTGGTGGGAGCGGGACGAATCGTGGGCTCTGCACGACGGCGTCCGTCGCGAGTTCGAAGTTGGCCGCGCCGACCGCGTCGAGGCGTTTCAGCGGACAGCGGTCAAGCTACCGGAGCGCTTTCAGGACTTCGCGCAGATCCCCAAAGCTCCCGATGTGATGAACTACGTCGAGCTCCGTGACTACATCAAGCGACTTCAGGATGGCGGACACAAGGTCGGGAAGTACCTCATCGACCTCTACTCGAAGGTGGCGTTTCCGTTCGCCCACCCGATCATGGCGCTCGTGGGCATTCCCTTCGCCCTTCAGTCGCCACGTGGCGGCCGGGTCATCGGCATCGCCCTATGCCTCGGGCTTGGTCTCAGCTACTTCCTCGTCCATTCGGCGGCCGTGGCGCTGGCCCGGACGGACATCCTGCCTCCGATCGTCGCCGCGTGGTCCGCCAACTTCCTGTTCGCGACGCTCGGCCTCTTCCTCTTCCTCCGCGCTCGGACCTAGCCCCGGGCCGATCCGCGTCGCTCCGCATCGTGTGTTCGCCAGCCACCGGCGCCTGCGTCGCTCAGCGCCAGCACGCCAAGCCGACCGTCGATCTGACGCAGTCGGAGGTCTAGTCCCTCCCGGCGGCGGCACTCCAAATGGATCTAGCGACCCGCGGGATCGCGGAGGGCCTTCAGGGCCTCTTCGAGGCGCTTCTGCGCCTCACCGTAGGCCGTCCAGTCCCCCCGGCGCAGCGATTCCTGGGCGCGGGTCCACGCCTCCCAGGCCTGACCCACTAGGCCGCCGACTCCCTCCGCCTTCGCCGGTGGCGGCGCCGGCTCCGGACCGCGGGGGACGGACGTGGCCGGCCGGCGCCCGAAGATCGCCTGGAGGGACGCCTCCAGCGTCTCCTCCATCGCGATCTGGTTGCCGTAAGCCACGAAGACGCGCTTGAGCTCGGGGATCGACCCTTTCTCCGCCGCGAGGTACATCGGCTCGACGTAGATCAGCGACTCTTCAATCGGGATGGCGAGCAAGCTCCCCCGGATGACGCTCGAGCCCCGCTGATTCCAGAGGGACAGCTGCTGCGAGATGACGGGATCCTGGTCGATGCGGGCGGCGATCTGCCGGGGTCCGTAGACGAGGCGCTGCTTCGGGAACAGGAAGGCCGTCAGCCGGCCGTAGTGCGGCCCGTCGGAGCGCGCGGCGAGCCACGCGATCATGTTGTCGCGGCGGAGCGGCGTGAACGGCATGAGGAGGACGAACTCCTCGCGCGGCTGACCCGGAAGCCGCATGATCGTATAGTAGGGCTCGAAGTCGCGCTCGCGGCCGGCCTCCTGGAGGCGCGGAACCGACCAGAGGTCCTCCTTGTTGTAAAAGACCCGCGGGTCCTGCATGTGGTAGGTCGCGTACATCCGGGCCTGGATCGCGAAAAAGCCTGAGGGGTACCGGATGTGGGCGCGTAGGTCCGCCGGCATCTCGTCGAGCGGGCGAAGGAGCCCGGGAAACCCCCGCGCGTAGGCCCGCGCCAGGGGATCTTCGGCGTCCGCGAGATAGAAGGTTACCGTCCCGTGATAGGCGTCCACGACGGCCTTCACGGAGTTGCGGACATAGTTGCCGAACCCGCGGACCCGCTCGGCGTATGGGAAGCGGTCAGTGGTAGTGTAGCCATCGATGATCCACACGAGCGTCCCGTCGTGCCGGATCACGAGGTAGGGGTCGGCATCGAAGCGCAGGAAGGGCGCGATTCGTCGAACCCGCTCGCCGACCTGGCGATAGAACATGACCCGACTCTCGGTCCCGATCTCGTCGCTCAGCAGGATTCGGTACGACGCGAAGCGCAGAGACAGAAGGAGTCGACGCCAGAACCCCCCGACCACCACGCCACCCCTGCCCTGATAGGTCGTGTAGACGTTCTCGTCGCCAGCCGGGTAGTCGATCTCCTGAGAGCGCGTGCGCACGAAGACGTAGTCGTTTGCGACCTCACCGTAGTAGATCTCGGGTCGCGTGATGCGGAGCGAGCTCGTGGAGGCCGGCGGGATGTCCTTGATGAACAGCTCGGGCAGTCCCTCGGTGGTAATCCGGTTCACGGGTCCCACCACCGCCCCGTAGCCGTGGGTGTACTGGAGGTGCTCGTTGATCCACTGACGATCCGTGTCGCGCCCCTGGGGATCCCGCGGCAGGTTCTGGTACGAGAGCTCCCGGGCGGAAAGCATCAGCTGCCGGTACTCGCCGTCGAGCTCGTAGCGGTCGTTGTCGACGTCGACGAAGCGGTAGTAGGTTCGGATCTCCTGGAGCTGAGCGAACGTCGCGAGCAGCGGACCGTGATCCCACAGGCGCACGTTCTTCAACGTGGCGGCGTTCCGCGTGAGGTCCTCGGCCCGCAGGGTCTCCCGAGCTGGGAAGTCGCGCTCCTCGATGCGGTCGAGGGCGAAGGCGCGGCGGGTGAGCCGGATGTGATGCCCAATGAACGGGCTCTCGGCCACAAGCGCATTCGGCGCCACGCGCAGACGCTGAACGACGGTGGGATAGGCCCACACGCCGACGAGCCACCCGACCGCCAACACTACCAGACCGGCAAAGACCGGCCGAGCGCCGCGACGAAACACCTGGAGGACCGTCATAGCGCCGCACAGGGTTGCCAGCACGGCCAGTACCCCGAGCGCCGGAAGCGTCGCGTGGACGTCGGTGTAGGTTGCGCCGAGCACGCCGCTTCGCTGCGAGTAGAGCAGCTCGAACCGATCCAGGTAGAAGTCGACCGCCTTGGCAAAGAGCAGGAGCGCCAAGAGGCTCAGGAGATGCGCTCGCGCCCGGGCCGTGATTACTGCCCCCCGAGCCGTCAACACGAGGACCCGCCCGAGGAAGTACACGAGTCCGGTCCCGGCCAGGGTGAACCCCACGAGGGAGAAGACCCATCCGAGCGCGCGATGCCAGAGGGGGAGATAGAACACGTAGAAGGCGACGTCCCGCCCGAAGAGCGGATCGACGACGCCGAACGGCTGGGCGGTCTGATACGTCAGCAGGGTCTGCCACTCGGAGCTCGCCGAAAACCCGAGGAGCAGCGCAAGCGCAACCGTCGTCGGGGTCAGGAGCCGCTGAAGCAGCGGCTCGAGAACGACACGGCTGGGAAGCCCCAGGGGCTCCTCGAGCTCCCAGAAGACGTCGGGAGGCCGGGCCCGCGCGGCGGCGCGCAGATTCCCCACGAGGAAAGCGAAGCTCACCAGACCGACCGCGAGCAGGAGCCCGCCGCGGAGAGCCGCGATTTTCAGGAAGACAGGGCCGTACCCGACCTCCTGGAACCAGAGCCAGTCCGTGTAAAAGGGCACCGCCTCGAACCCGACGAACACGGCGGCGGCGGCGCCCACGAGCATGGCGACGCGCGAGCGCTTCATCGCTTCTCCTCGATCTCGTAGGAGAGTCGCCGACTCGCCATCCAGCGAACCACCCAGAGATCCGCGAGGCCGTGCCACAGCCGACCCCAGTTGCCGTACTTCGAGGAGCCGGCCCGTCGCGGTCGGTGGGTCACGGGCACCTCGGTCACCCGGAAGCCCTCCAAACGCAACAGCGCTGGGAGGAATCGGTGCATGCCGCGATACAGCCGCAGATGGTCGAGTGCCTCCCGACGGAACGCCTTGAGGGTACACCCGGTGTCGTGAACGCCGTCGCCGGTCAGGCGCTGCCGGACCGCGTTCGCGACTCGAGAGGCGGCCCGTTTCGTCCATGGGTCCCGCCGGTTCACGCGCCAACCGCACACGGCATCGTGGGAATCGAGCGCCGTCAGCAGGCGCCCGATGTCACTCGGATCATTCTGAAGGTCGGCGTCCATGGTCACCACGACGTCTCCGCGCGCGGCGCGGAATCCGGCATCCAGAGCCGCCGTCTGCCCGGCGTTGCGCCGAAATCGGATGACGCGCACGCGCGAGTCCGCCTCTGCGACCGCAGCGAGTCTGGCGAAGGTCCCGTCCGTGGATCCGTCGTCGACGAACACGATCTCGAAGGATCGCCCGAGCTCGAGCAGGACACCGACGAGCTCGCGGTGGCAGGCTTCGACATTCGCTTCCTCGTTGAAGGCCGGGATCACGACCGACAGCGCGGGAGCCTGGCGCGGCGTCCTAGTGTCGGCCATGTGGATTCGCGCCGTACCGAGAACCGGGCAGCCCCAGGACACCCGGCCGGCAGCCGCCCTGCTGGTGCCGGCCGAGGCCCGCTCCGCACACGTTCATCCGATCGCGACGCCTCCGGCCTCCGGGCCGTCGCTCCCTGCTGGGAGTCCCGGCGACGCACGTCGGGTCGGGCACACACCAAAGCTGGGTGCCGAAGGTGCGTGCGGCCGAAGGCCCACCCAAAGTGGGTGGGGGACGACGGGATGCGACGGTTGTCGACATGGCGCTCGCTAGTACTTGAGCGGGGCGCTTGGACCCGGCACGCCGCGGAACCCGTACCCACGATACACGCCGAAGGTCCGCACCACGCGCCCCCCACGCCGGATCTCGACCACGAGAGGTCCGTCGGTCCGCTCGAAGGCGCGAGCCACGCGCGAGTCCAGCTCCCCAACACCCTCCCTCACGTAGATCGCATCCCATCCCATCCGGGAGTTCGGTCCCTCCCAGAGGTCGTACTGGTTCAGCCGTCGGCCCAGATTCAGATTATACGCAGGCGGCCGACCCGCGACATAGAACGCCAGCTCGCTCGTGATCTGGTACCGGTCCGAGAGGAGAAACGTCTGGTCAGGCACCGGCATCCCTTGGCGGACGGTCGAGACCACGCTCCCGAGTTCCCCCCAGCCCTTCAGGCGGGTCGTCGGATCGATCCACGTCGGGACACCCAAGTGGTCCGTCGCGTGACCCGCGGCGCTGACCGCGAACGCGAGGACCGCGGCAGCGACGAGGAGCCCCGTTTGAGCCCTGCGACCCGCGGAGCGGAGCCGCTCGCGCCGCTCCAGGAGCGCGCCGGCGGTGACGAGCGCGAGCGGGGGGTACGCCGCGGCGGCCCAGTTTGCCTGGACCTTTCCCTGTGAGGCAACCAGCACGTGAAAGAGCAGGATCGGTGTCGCAAAAGCCATGAGAAAGCGGTACGGCTCGCGCTGGCGGCCGAAACCCTCCCGCAGACCGTACCACGCCCCCCAAACGAGGATCCCCGCGACGAGAGGCGTGAGCACCCCGATCTGGGAGGCGACGAACTCGACGAGATATCTCCACGTCAAGCCGTCGCCCCTCCCCTGGCTGGCGACGTGCTGGGCCGAGACCCAGCCCTGGCGCGCGTTCCAGACGACGACTGGGGCGAACACGGCCAGCGCCAGCGAGGTCGAGACGTACAGCGCCGGGTGGCGCAGCCAGCGGCGCGCCGCGGGCGCACACCAGAGGTAAAGAGCCAGTCCCGGGACTACGAACAGCATCGAGAACTTCGCGAGCAGACCCAGACCGACCGCGACGCCCCCCAAGAGCCACGCGCCCCTCGAGCCGCCGACCGCGCCACGGTAGAACAGTAGGAGCGCAACAACCCAGGAGACCAGGAACGGGGGGTCGATCGTCATCAGCACGCTTCCGGCCCAGAATATGGGCGTCAACTGCAGGCCGAGCACCGCCAACACGCCGGGGCGCGGATTTCCGAAAGCTTCACGGCCGAGCCGGTAGGTCACCCACGCCCCGAGCAGGCTCAGCAGCACGGCGCCCACGCGGATGGCAAAGGCGGAGGTGCCGAGGGTTGCCGTCAACGCATAGATGAGGTAGGCGACCAGCGGACCCTTCGAGTAGTAGGAGAGGTCGAGGCGCCTCGACCACTCCCAGTAGTGGGCTTCGTCGGGCGACAGATCGAGGACGCCCGAGGCGAGATAGGCGAGGCGCAGCGCGGTCACCGCGACAAGGAACAGCGCGAGCCCGCGCGCGGCGGCGCGATCGTCGTCGCCGCGTCGCCCGCTGAGGTCTTCGGCGACGCGCGCGTCGGTCAGGGGCGCACGTAGATGGGATTCGAGAAAATCCACGGCGTCAGGCGCGCCGTCGTGATCGGGAAGAGATTCACCCGCAGGTCGACCTCTGCCCGGTACACGCCCGGCGCGTGGACGGGAACCCGCACGGGACCGCTGGCCCGCTCCTCGTGCGTCACCTGGCCGTCCCGCACGAGTCGGACCACCGCCTCACCGGCCGGCGGGACGCGCACCTCCACCGAGAGACCATCGGCCAGCGCGACCGCTTCACCCATGAGAGTGCGCGCGTCCCCGCGGCGCATCTCGAATCGGAACCCTGCCGCCGGCGCGAGGCCGTCAAAGGCGTTGTAGAAGTGCCCCGCGCGCAGGGCCCGATAGACGCGGGCCCGGGCCGAGGCGTCCGTCCCCAGCGGCTCCGGCGTCACGAAGTGGAGCTGACCGATGCGGAACGCGGTCTCATGCGATGGAAAACGCACGCCGGCCTCTTCGGTCAGCTCGATCCCGCCATGCGCGTCGAGTCCCAGGACCCCAATGGTCGGGCGCTCGCGCGCCATGCGATCCCAGCGCGCCAGGTTCCGCTGCGGCCAGTGAACGACGGAAAGGATGGCCATCACCGGGTTCGCAGGGTACGCGAGGAGCCCCATGATCTGGCGATGAAACGGGGCGGCGACCACCTGATCGAACACATCGACGACCTCGATCCCATCCAGCGGGGGCACCTCCTCCCGCCAGCCGAGCCGTGGATGCTCGGGGTGAGCGAGCAGCACGATCCCCCCTTCGGCCCGGTAGCCCTCGATCAGATCCGGCAGCGCCGACCCGCGGGCTCGAACGCGCGCTCGGGGGCTGGGATTGAGGAGCAACAGATACCCGGAGCCGGTGGTGATCTCCGCGCCGACCAGGACCAGCGTGGACCCATACCAACCCTCCTTCCCCTCGAGCAGCGGCGCCAGGGTATTGTGGTCCGTGAGGAAGGCGACGCGGGCGCCGGCCCGGGCGGCTGCAGCGGCGATCTCCTCGATGGTGCCCCGCCCGTCATGAGAGTATCGCGAGTGGACGTGGAGCACGCCGATGTATTCGGCGAGGTCGGAGGCCCGCGACCATCCGGACGGAACAGGCCGCGGCCCGAGCGCGGCCACGGCCGCGTACCCGGCCGCCAACAGGAGCAGCAGGACCACACCGCTGGTGAGCAGCCACGGCCGCCCGGCCCCGAGGGCCGAGCGACGACCGGCGGGCCGATCCGCGGACCGCCTCATGGCGGCGGGCACCGCGGGGTGCCGCCGACTCAGGTGCCGTGGGTCCAGGAGGCGAGGTACGCCTGCTGGGCCGGCGTGAGCTCGTCGATCTGGACGCCCATGGAGCCGAGCTTCATCCGGGCAATGTCACGGTCGATCGCGAGCGGCACCCGGTATACCCGGCGCTCGAGCTGGTTTCCTTCCCGCACGAGGTATTCGATCGAGAGCGCCTGATTGGCGAAGGACATATCCATGACCGCGGCAGGATGACCCTCGGCGGCGGCCAGATTGATCAGGCGCCCCTCGCCGAGCACATAGAGGCGCCGTCCATCCTTCTGTGTGTACTCTTCCACGTACGGGCGCACCGTGCGACGCGAGGCACTCTCGCGCTCGAGCGTCTCGAGGTCGATCTCGACGTTGAAGTGCCCCGAGTTCGCCAGAATGGCCCCATCCCGCATCCGGGCGAAGTGCTCCCGCCGGATGACGCTCGTGTTGCCCGTGACGGTGATGAGGACATCGGCCTGCGCCACGGCCTCCGCCATCGGCAGGACCTGGAAGCCTTCCATCACCGCCTCGAGCGCCCGGAGCGGATCCACTTCCGTCACAATGACGCGGGCCCCGAGACCATGCGCCCGCGCCGAGAGGCCGCGGCCGCACATGCCATAGCCCGCCACCACCACCGCGCGGCCGGCAAGCAGGATGTTGGTCGCGCGGAGGACGCCGTCGATGGTCGACTGGCCGGTCCCGTACCGGTTGTCGAAGAGGTGCTTAGTGTCCGCGTCGTTCACCGCGACAATCGGGAACGCCAGGACGCCTTCGCGCTCCATCGCGCGCAAGCGGATCACTCCCGTCGTCGTCTCTTCCGTTCCCCCGACCACGTTGGCGATGAGGTCCCTCCGCTCGCCATGGAGCGTCGAGATGAGATCCGCGCCGTCGTCCATGGTCACCTGAGGGCGCGTGCTCAGGACGGCTTGGATGTGGCGATAGTACCGGTCGTGATCCTCGCCTTTCTGCGCGAACACCGGGATGCCATGCTCCTTCACGAGCGCTGCGGCGACATCGTCCTGCGTCGACAGCGGGTTGGAGGCGCACAACGCGACCGAGGCGCCGCCGGCCTTGAGCGTGAGCATGAGCACCGCCGTCTCGCTCGTCACGTGCAGGCACGCGCCCGCGCGAAGGCCGCGAAGTGGCTGCTCTGCGGCGAAGCGCTCCTGGACTCGACGGAGCACCGGCATCGCCATCTCGGCCCATTCAATCCGGAGCTGACCGGCCGCCGCCAGCCCCAGGTCCTTCACGTCGTGCTCGGTGTTCACGTCGTGCCCCGTCTCCATCCCGTGCTAGATCCCCGCGTCTTCGCGGAGGTCTTGGACGCGATCCGTTCGTTCCCAGGTGAACTCGGCTTCGCTCCGCCCGAAGTGTCCGAACGCGGCGGTCTTCCGGAAGACCGGGCGCCTGAGGTCCAGATACTTGATGATGCCGGCAGGCGTCAAATCGAAGTGACGGCGCACCATCTGCTCGAGCTTCACCGTCGGGACCTTGCCCGTGCCGAAGGCTTCGACCATGACGGACACGGGGTCCGCGACCCCGATCGCGTACGCCACCTGCACCATGCACCGCTCCGCAAGGCCGGCCGCGACGACGTTCTTCGCGACATGGCGCGCCATGTACGAGGCCGAGCGATCGACCTTCGTGGGATCCTTGCCCGAGAACGCCCCACCTCCATGCGGGCACGAGCCACCGTAGGTGTCCACGATGATCTTGCGTCCCGTGAGGCCGGTGTCTCCCTGCGGCCCTCCGATGACGAAGCGGCCCGTGGGGTTGATGTGGTGAGTCAGGCGCTTGGGGTCGACCATGTCCGGCGGGATCGTCGGGGCGACCACGTGCTGGATGATGTCGGCCCGGAGCTGCTCGAGCGTCACATCAGGGCTGTGCTGGGCGGAGATCACCACGGTCTCGACGCGAACCGGCTTCCCGTTCGCGTATCGCACGCTCACCTGCGACTTCCCGTCGGGTCGGAGATACGGCAGGATCCCCTCCCGACGGACCTGCGAGAGGCGGCGGACCAGCGCGTGCGCGAGCGAGATCGGAGCCGGCATCAGCTCGGGCGTCTCCGTGCACGCGTACCCGAACATGAGACCCTGATCGCCGGCGCCGAGCTTGTCCACGCCCATCGCGATGTCTGGCGACTGCTCGTCGATCGACACGATGACGCCGCACGTCTCGTAGTCGAATCCGTACTTGGCGCGCGTGTACCCGACCCCCCTGATCGTCTCCCGCGCGATCCGCGGGATATCCACGTAGCAGGAGGTCGTGATCTCGCCGGCAACGACCACCAGGCCGGTCGTGAGAAGGGATTCGCAAGCCACACGCCCCATCGGGTCCTGCTCCATGATCGCATCCAGGACCGCGTCCGAAATCTGGTCGGCGATCTTGTCCGGGTGCCCCTCGGTGACCGACTCCGAGGTGAACAGGTACTCGTCGTGCGCCATCTCGGCCTCCTCACTTACCAAATGAACTGGCGGCGCGCCAGGTTGCAGGCACGCAGCCGTCGTACTCTAGCATGAGCCTCCGGCACGCTCAAGCATCTTGGGGCCCACTTGATCTGCCGACAGCCCTCTCGCCGAGCGCCTACGGCGTGTTCGTTCCCTCTCGGCCATACACATCGCTGAGCCGAACGACATCGTCCAAGTGTGGCGTCGACACCTCCAGGACGTCCGCGTCTTCCAACGCCTCGATGGTATGGATCTCACCCGGCCTGTTGCGCCAAGCGTCGCCTGCGCCGATCTCCCTGACTGTGAGCCGGTCAACGCTCGGCCCTTTGGTCAGCAGGAGGCGTCCTCTGAGCACATAGCTCGTCTCGTCCTTCTGGTGGTGGTACTGCAGGGACAGCTTGCCACCTCGGTTCACATGGAGGATCTTTCCGACATACTGATCCGTCCAGGCATACCAGATCTCATGGCCCCACGGCTTTTCGATCCGGATCGGCAGATCCCCCGAAGTGATCTTCATGGCGGGACGGTTCCCCGCAGCGGAGTGCCCTCGCCGACGTGCCATCGGGACCGGGTGTGGGCCGCGCCCGTCACCGGGAGTCTCTGTGTGCCACGAGCGCGAGGCCAATCCGAGTCATCCACGGGGCAGTGCCGAGCTCCACGGGCCAGGTCACCGTGACCTGCACGCCCTGCCACAAACGCTCCAGACCCGCCTCGGACAACGAGACCGTGTAGACGGGCTCCCACGCGACCCAGCTTCCCGGGGTCCAGGAGAGCGCCGCGGTCAGGCCGAGCCAGTCGTCGACAAGCTCGAGCTGCGCGCATGCCCGTTCCCCTGTGCTCTCGAGCGACCTGCGCTCCCCGGTCTCCACTCGGTAGTAGCGATCCGGCCCGGACCCTGTCAGCGTCAGGTTCCAGCGCACGCCGAACCGCGCCGCCAGCGGTCGAGCGGCGCGCAACTCGTAGCGCGCCTCCAGCCC
>Ga0209887_1000243_pt1 | contig 16132 bp, 12 predicted proteins | sample GWRWN1_30_40_FD_187230 | JGI IMG/M metagenome (GOLD analysis project Ga0209887, IMG submission 187230) | Riverbed sediment microbial communities from areas with no vegetation in Columbia River, Washington, USA - GW-RW N1_30_40 (SPAdes)... | ecosystem: Environmental > Aquatic > Freshwater > River...
GAGTGCGACTATCGCCTTATCCAGAAAACTCCCATAGCGGCGGGATAGAAAAAGCGCCGCAAAAATGGCCGTGAAAAAAACGATGAGGTCCGCGGTGCCGAAAAGCAGCAAAGTAGCCGGCAGGCGCTCGAGAATAATATCTCGCACCTGTCTCGATCCCTTGTCGCTGGTGAGCCGCTCCGCCCTTCCCAATGAGAGAGTGAGAGCATCGCTCAGATATGCGAAGCTGCGCAGCAGAAACGGCCGATCCAATCCTAGACGCTTTTCCTCGAGCGCGATCTGTTGGTCGATGACCCGGCGGACTTCCGTGGGCGGCATAGTCCGCAGCTTTTGGTCGGCCAACATGGTCGCCCCGATCTGTTCGCGAATTTGCGCTTTGCGGATCTCATCCACATAGCCGCCCATATTGGCGATGAGGATGGCAAGGTACACGCCGACAACCACCGTAACGAATAAGGATGCGGCGCGTAGCACCACATAGCGTAGAATCCGGAGGAAAGTCATAGCTATCTAGCCGTCATCAGGTACTCGCCCGGATTGTTCACTGGCAAGCAACGATCAAGGGACGAGCCCTCCGGATCGAAGGCAATGGGCCTATACCTTGAGGCGGCCTGCAAACCCAAGTCTGCAGCGGATACCTGGAAACCAATTCGAGCGCACGGCCAAGCATCATAAACGTCATTGAAGCTGTTCGTCTCTGTGCCTTCGCTCCTCCAAGCTCATCCCTTGATCGACACGGTGTCGTGGTTTTTACTAGCAGCATGAATAGTCCGGGCTAGCAAAACTTTTTCGAGGATGGAAAATCGAGGATAGAGCATCGCGATCTTCGATCCTCGATTTTCCATCCTCGATTTGTTGAAACCTGTCTGCCGCATTGCATTGTGGCACTAACTGATTTCTTCCCGTACGGTCACGAATCGGAATGTTTTGAACGAGGGCAAAGCCACCACCCGGGAAGTCACGGCCAATTCAAGCCGGTTGGAGCCTGATGAGAGACGCGCCGTTTGTTTGGAGTTCAGCGCGATGCGCCACATTCCATCGCCAACGGGCTCGGGGTTGGCTAACTCAACCAGCTCGCCACGAGCATCGAAAAGCATGAAACGGACAAACTCCACGTCCTTTGCCGGATAGGGCTTCCCTTGAAAAGTCACCTGCACTTGAAATTCTGCAGGCGATCCGACTTTGACGATTCTTGGACCCGAGACCTCGACGTCGGCGATCCGCGGCTCAACAAAACGCACCCATCTATCGGCCGGGTCAGAGAACGATTCGGATCTCCTGATAACCACAATCTTCTCCACCGGATGGACCGAGTAGAGATAGAATGGCCCGTTGCTAACCCAGAAATGGCGCCGCGCTTGGCGCCAGGCCCGCAACTTCTCGTATCGCTCCGTCGCTTCCTGCTGGCTCGCGTATTCGCCGAGTGTCTTCCGGTACGGGATGAAGCTCTCTTTGAGCGCGGCGGCGAGATGCCGGTCCAAGACCGCCAAGCTCGGCCCACTGATATAGCTCAGCCACTCCACTTTAAGGCGGTCCGCCTTGGAGGCGGAGAAAGCCAACTGTCTATTTCTTTCCGCTAGTACCCCAAGCGCCAGCTCATGCCAGGGAACATTGGTGTAAAAGTCCGCCGCGCGAGTAGCAGCGATGGACTCCGCATCCGGAAAGATCTGATCACTGTAGATCTCCACCACCAGCGGATTTTTCTCGAGGATGCGCGCGCCCCGAAAATGGCTCAGAAACGTTTTTAAAGCCGGCACCGCGGCCTCGTCGAAAATTGGACTTTTCGGGTTGGCCCGGTCGAAGCCAAGGATGAAAGAAAATATAAAATCCGCCAAGGAAAGCTTATTGCCGTCGTGCCATCGGGTTTCCCAGAGGTTGTCCGCGTAGCGCACAACCGTCTTGGTCCGCGCCTTCAAACCTTTAGGATGCATCTCTCCCGCAGAGATGAAGCGCTCGCCGACAGCGTCCCAATCGATCCACGCATCCCGCGGAACATCGATGGAGGGAACAAAGTTCAAAGTGAGCCAATTGAGGGTCTTAGTAACAGGAAGTCCTTTCTCGACATAGACTTCTGCTGATTTCATTCGCTGCGGCCAAAACAGTCCCGTGAATGGGTCGGGGAAAGCAGGCAAGTCCTGGGTACCACGCGTGATGAGGTTGTCGAAGATCCAGTTACTTCCTGCCACCGGGTTCCAGGGCTCTGTCAGCATGCTCGGATTAGCGAAATTTACCCTGCGGCGCGTGCCCTCAACGAACCGGATCGTGTAGGGCCAGAGCGCCGAGCCGGAGATGCCTCCAGCGAGATCGGCCGCCAAAACCACTTCCTTTCGGCGCGGCCATACATACACTGCGTCTGCCAGCCAGACGCGAACCGAGTCTTCCATCGCAAGCTTGAGCGCCTCGGCCATAAGCTCTTTACGTTCTGCCCATGTATTGTAATCCCGCCGGTCAAGGATCTCAGCGACCTTGTCGAGTCTTGGGCTCGGCTTGTATGCCTGCCAAAGGGGGTCCGGCCGTCCCCGGGGTGTATAATAGCCGTTGAACATGTCCGCCTGATCGCGGTCGATGGCTAACGAGACCCAGCCGCCGGTGTAGATGTGCCAGCGGCCGTCGGCCGGGTTGCCGCCGATCCAGATCGGAGAGCTCTCCGCCGCCGTCTTGTATTGGCGATCCACCACAAAGCCCACGTTCTCTAAAAGCGTCGCAACGTAGTCCCCTATCTCACGCCGCTGGTCTTCCGTACGGATGAGCAAAATGATCCTCACCGGCTTACCCCGATACTGCCATCTCTCGTTGACCAGTTGCGCGCCGAGTTTCTTCATCTCCTTGGCGATGACCGCTTTCGCCTTTTCCGGATCGTAGGAATAGTGGAGCTCCAACCGGCGGGCCACATCGGCCAAGCGGGCGTAGTCTGGAAAGGCAGTGGTCAGCGGCAAATATCTCGGCACAGCGAGGCCCCCGTAAATCTCCTCGGCGACGTAGTCCCGGTCGATCAGCCAATTGACCGCCTCGCGAATTGCGGGAAAGTGAAAAGGGTTAAGATCGCCGGTCTTGGGGAAGGTGGGCCCGACAGGGTTGAACGTCAATTCGGAACTGGAGCCGTAGGATATCTCATACTGGATGACTCGCGAAGCTTGTATTCTACGATAAAGTTCAGGGTCGGTGATGCCTAATCCGTATACGTCGATCTCACCGGCCTCGAACATATTGATGGCCTTAGCTCGGTCGGCCTCTTCACGAAAGACTACCTCGTCGACCCAAGCGCCCAAGCGTGGAGATTGGGTAGCCATGGATTCGGTGGTCGCCGGCTTTGCCAGGCGGACTCCAGACTTCAGGGTGAAGTAGGCCCCTGCTCCCAGTACGGCCAGCAGCGCCACCAGCACCGCGATGCGAGCACCTTTTGTCATCTCCCGAGCGCCTCGATAGGTACTTCTTGCGCACTGGCCGGCTTTTCCTGGACGAAGAGCGAGGGCGCAATTTCGACGTTAACCTCCGGCTCCTGGTAGACAATCTCTAAAGACCGTTTTTGAGCCGCGGCTTCTAAGGTTATCTTCGAAGGAAACAGACCCACCGGAGTGGAGGAAAAATTCTCGAAGGCTGCGCTCAGTTCAGGGCTTCCGTCGGAGCCTAACCGGTACCACCGAATCGGAACTTCACGAGCGAGATCAAACACCACTATCTCTTTTCCCTGTCCGCTGAGTTCCCGGTAAAGCGAACTACCAGTGATCTGCCAATCGGCAGAATTCTTTACCGGCGGCAATCCGATCAGTAGACGGGTCATTTCGTGAAGCTCCAACGGAATACGGGTGTAGCGAAAGAGATTTTCCTTAGAACTCTTGCCCCGGAGATAGAGCCCTTCTCTCGGATGGAAGCCGGCGATCTGATCCGCATTTACCGTCACGATTAGGATGGCGCCGAGGAGTGTAAGCGTTTCCAGCCGTGCTTTGTCGGGTCTTTGGACCAGGACGGCCTCCTGGAATCCTTGGTTTCCTTCGGGCCCGCGGTAGTGAACCGATGCAAGGGAGCGCAGGGACTGAAACTGTTGGTCTCTCTGGGCAAGGATCCCAACCAATTTTTCGGTGGTCCAGCCGGCGACAGGCGGCTGTCCCAAATCAAGCTCTGGAGGTGACGAGATTTGACGGGCAACGGTGGCGCAGCCAACCATCACCACTATGATGACTACCCATAGAACCCGTTTGGTTATTTTTCCGAGGGCGCCTCGCGTCGGCAGCCGACCCGGGGTCAAATTTTTCTCTCCAGACGCTGGATTTTGTCCCGGATCCGCTTAACCTGCTCGTCTTCCTTGGTTTTTTTAAGCGCCTCGCGGTAACGGGAGACTGCCCGGTCCGTTTTGCCGACCTTCTCGTAGGCGTCGGCGAGATGTTCGATGATGGTGGGATCGTCCACGGTGATCTCCACGGCTCGCTCCAGAAGCTCTACGGCTTGATTGTAATCGCCTTTCTGATAGTAGACCCAACCCAGACTATCAATATAGAAACCGTCGTTGGGCTCGATCTTCAGCGCCCGTTGAATCAGATTTTCTGCTTCGTCGAGCTGAACTCCCATCTCGGCCCAGGTGTAACCGAGATAATTCAACGCGGCGGCGTTCTGGGGATTGAGCTCGATGGCTTTTTTCATGTTAGCAATGGATTTCTCTTTGTTCTTATTTTCGTCGTAAAGCGCCCCCAGCTGGAAGTGCGCCTGATCGTTGCGAGAATCCAACACAATCACACGCTCCAAGGCTTCGATCGCCCTGGGGTAGTCCTTTTGCTTTCGATAGAGCGAGGCGAGCAAACCGAAAATTTCTTTTTGATCATTCTTTTTTTTGAGCGCCGACTGCACCGCTTCGATGGCCTTTTGGGTTTGATCCCGCCGGTCATAGAGATAAGCCGCCTGGATGCGCGCATCGACGAACAACTCGCTCTTCTCCGGCACCCGCAGGAACTCCTCCAGGGCTTTATCGTCAGACTTCATTTCTGCGTAGGTAGCGCCGAGGTAGTAACGGGCCCGGTCGTTCTCCGCGTCGCCGGCCAGCACAAGATTGAATTCCGTCGCGGCGCGTTCAAAGTCGCCTTTTTCATAGTAGATCAGGCCAATTTTGATCCGTGTTTCCCGCGGGTCCGCTTCGGCGCTCTCAAGCCTTTGGAATTGGCTCAGAGCTTCATCCAGCTTATTCTGGCCGACGTACAGTTCCCCCAACCGCTTCCGCGCCCAGACGCTTTTGGGATTGACCTGCAACAAGCGTTGATAAATTTGGATAGCTTCTTCGGTCTTGCCTTCTAGTTCGTACACCAAGGCGAGATCCATGAGCACCGCTTCAGACTTCGGGTTCAACTCCAGGGCTTTTCGATAGCTTTGCTCGGCCGCCAAATAGAGCTTGCTCTTGGCGCGCACGCGGCCGAGATAATAGTGGCCAAGGACGGAGTTCGGCTCCAGTTTCAGGAGCTCCTCAAGATTTTTGTTGGCCCGCTCGTAGTCTTCGAGCTGCAGATAGAGCGCTCCCAGGTAGAGCATCGCCTCTTGGTTCTGCGGATCCAGTTTCAGGACTTCGGTGTATTCAATGATGCCCTTCTGATTTTCACCGAGAGAAGAGTACAGGCCGGCAAGAAGCAGATGATTGTCGACACCTTTGGGGTCGGTACGAACGGCTATTTCCGCTTCCACTACCGCTTTCTTGAGATCTCCTTTTCTGAGGTAGAGCGTTGCCAGGCGAAAATGCAAGAAGGAGTCACCGGGACTGGTTTGGGCAGCGGCTTCGAACTCCTTTAACGCCTCATCAAATTCACCTTGGCCCAGCAACAGCTGCCCCTTTAGGAAGTGAAACAAGCCGGCTGCCTCAGGAGGAATTTCGATCTTTTGCTCACGCGTGAATGGCGCCTCGGGGGTCCAAGCGAGGGCGTCCGGGGGCGGCTTGACTTCAGGCACAGCCGAGGCACAACCTGATAAAATAAGGAGAAGAACGATCCTCCAAATGCAGCGTGTACCCATCAGTGAAAGGGTTAACATACTCACCAGGGACGGTCAATGTAGCGTTGCTCGAACTTCATTCGCTTTTGCACTTATGCTAAATTTTTTGTGATTAAAAATTCCCGTTGCCCCTGTCCGCTAATTCTATGTCGAAAGAACCCCGCACCGCCGCAGAGAAAGAGATCCTCGAGCTGCGTCAACAAATCGAGAAACACAATTTCCAGTACCACGTCCTCGACGACCCGCTGATCAGTGACGCCGACTATGATCGGCTCTTTCGCCGCCTCGCCGATCTCGAAAAGGCACATCCAGAACTCAGTTCACCAGACTCTCCGACACAAAAAGTTGGCGCGCCGCCTCTGGACAAGTTTACCACGGTTCAGCACACGCTGCCTATGTTATCGCTCAACAACGCCACCGATCCGGAGGAGATGGCAGAGTTCGAGGCCCGGATCCAGCGTTTCCTAAGGAGCTCTGAACCCATAGAATATGTTGTCGAGCCCAAGATCGACGGCGTGGCTGTTGAGCTGCTCTATGTGGACGGACGATTCACCGTGGGTTCCACGCGCGGCGACGGTATCCACGGCGAGGACATTACCCTAAACTTGAAAACCATTCGTTCAATCCCGTTGATTTTACACGCGGGGAAACGGGATCTCCCCCAACGTTTGGAAGTGCGCGGCGAGGTGTTTCTTTCGCGCCGGGCATTTCAGCTAATGAACCGCGAACGGGAGGAGGAAGGCGAGCCGGTATTTGCCAATCCGCGTAACGCCGCTGCGGGCTCTTTGAAGCAACTCGACTCGACGATTACGGCAAAGCGGGCCCTGGACATCTTTTGCCATGGCAGCGGGATGATTACTGGGGTGCAATTCGCCACCCATCGTGAATTTCTCGATGCGATGAAGGATTGGGGTTTGAAACCTGTGCCGTTTACTAAAATCTGCCGCAGCCTGGAGGAGATCTTTGCCTATCAATCAGAAGTGGAAACGCGGCGCGACGAGCTTCCCTATGAAATCGACGGCCTTGTGGTCAAGGTCAATAGCACGGAATTACAAAGGCGTCTGGGAGAAATCGCGCGCTCGCCGCGCTGGGCCATTGCTTACAAGTTCAAGGCGCGGCAAGCGACGACGCGCATTCTCGATATTCAACCCCAAGTGGGGCGTACCGGTACACTGACTCCGGTCGCCAGTCTGGAGCCGGTGCCTATCGGCGGTGTAACGGTCAAGAGCGCATCGCTGCACAACATGGATGAAATAGAACGCAAAGACATCCGCATCGGCGACACCGTCGTGGTCGAGCGAGCCGGCGACGTTATTCCCTACGTCGTACAAGTTTTGCCGGATAAAAGAACGGGTGAGGAGCGACGCTTTATCATGCCGGACCATTGCCCGGTGTGCGGGGCTTCGGTCTACCGGGAAGAAGGTGAGGCTGCCTATCGTTGCATCGGCATCTCATGCCCTGCGAAGCTCAAAGAGAGCCTCAAGTTCTTTGGCTCCCGCGGCGCCATGGACATCGAGGGACTCGGCGAAAAACTCATCGATCAACTGGTGGAACGCGGGTTAGTAAAAGACTTGGCCGATCTCTATAAAGTCAAAAAAGCAGACCTGTCCAACCTTGAGCGCATGGCCGAAAAGTCGGCACAGAATCTTCTCAATGCCTTGGAACGCAGCAAGGAGGCGACTTTACCGCGTGGCTTGACTGCCCTCGGAATTCGTCATGTGGGTGAAGCCACCGCCAAGCTTTTAGCCGAACACTTCGGCGACCTGGCTACGATCATGGAAGCTTCCGAGGAACAACTGACGGAGGTGAGAGAAATCGGTCCTCAGGTGGCCAAAAGCATCGCTCAGTTTTTCGCCCAAAGGGAAAACCGCGAAGTGATCGAGAAGCTGCTCAAGGCCGGCGTCCGTTTCAAACGCGAACCAAAAAAAGCAGGAGCGCTGGCAGGGTCGATTTTCGTGCTGACGGGTGGACTAGAGAGCATGTCACGGGTAGAAGCGCAGCGCCGGATCGAGGCGCTTGGAGGCCGGGTAGCCTCCAACGTGAGCCGAAACACAAGCCACGTTGTCGCCGGCGCCGATCCCGGCTCCAAGCTCAAGAAGGCACAGGAACTCGGGTTACGGATCTTAAGTGAGGAAGAGCTAAAGAAAATGTTGGAGGGCTAACTCAGTAGCGATTGCCGCGTGGTGGCCTGCCTCCTCCACCCATCGGTCGCGGCGCTCGCTGTTGCTGCGGCCGCGCCTCACTGACGACGATGTTTCTCCCCTCGAAATCCGTGCCGTTGAGGGCAGCTGTCGCTCGTTCGGCCTCTTCATCGGAACTCATTTCCACGAAACCGAACCCCTTGGATCTACCACTGAATTTATCAGTGATGATCCGAGCACTCACCACAGAGCCGTGCTGGGCGAAGTGTTGCTGGAGCCGCTCTTCGGTCACCGAGTAGGGAAGGTTTCCCACGTATAGCTTTGCTCCCATATTGCCCTCCTAGTTGCACCGCGAAACGCTACACTTTTTCGGGATCGCTTACCCAAAGGGCAGGGCCTCAAACGGTCTCACCAGCAGGAGCCAATCTCTCGGCACGCTCTTCGGTAAAATGACCCTTTCAAACGGGCGTAAGCCTACCTAAGGTGCGGCCCGGTTGTCAAATCTATTCGGGATTGGGCTTTGGTTCATAACGGTTGCGCTGGTCTGGCAGGTAAGATATGAGCACGGCCAAGATAGCAGCTATGAAAAACGCGGCGCGGGTTCATTTGAAGATCAATGGCAGGGTCCAGGGTGTCTACTTTCGAGCATCGACGGTGGAGCAAGCGCGACGGCTGGGTGTAACGGGGTGGGTGATGAACTGCCGCGATAGCTCGGTAGCGGTGATTGCTGAAGGCGAAAGAGAGCGACTGGAAGAGCTTATCGGCTGGTGCCGCAGCGGCCCACCGGGCGCGCAGGTGAAAGAAATCCGTGTAGAATGGGAGGATTCAAAGGACGAATTTCAGGGTTTTTTTATAAAGCGCTAACTTCGATTATGGACAATTTTTCTTTAAGGACGCTTCCGAATGTCAAACCCATAAAAAAAAGATAAGGAGATGCTGCTAACATCCCCTTATCTAATCTAAAACAGCGGAAATTCGTCTGGCGGATCCTAATCACCTGGTTTGTCTGGTTTCGGTGCCGGCTCTTCCTGCGCATAACTTACCGGGGCGGATAGGCTAATGATTGAGCCAACCAGACCCAAAACGATGGCCAATGCAATTGCGAACTTTCTCATTTCTTCACCTCCCTTCACGAATTTTATTGAATGAATGACTAGCACCGCAAGGCGTGTGCCATCAATCATCGCAAGCTGAAAACTAAAATCATTTTGAAATTCAAAAGCTTCTCACGGGTCTCCACTTTGGCGCCTCGGTGGCGATCGCGCCAGTTTGCTGCTTTGAGCCTTCACTTCAGGCTAACATATGAAAAATGCAAGTTTTTATCCGCGTTGCAAATCACCACACGGCGCAGTAGATTGCAACAGATCGGACGGTTAGTTAAATCACAGCCCACGCGTGAGGTTGATTTTTATCCATCGAGCGTTGTTTTTTTTGGTTCAACTCTCGGTATGATGATTGCTCTGTAGGTCGCACATCTAGATGAATCTTGGAACCAAACTCATCGTTTCGCTGGTCACCGTCATCGTCCTTATCATGACGGTGCACGGCTATCTGAGCATTCAACAGGACCAAGAAAGTATTAAGCGCGAGCTAAGCGTAGGGATGCGTGGTTTTTCCCGGGTCTTGCAGGCGGGGTTGAGCCGCACGCTTGCCGACAAGCTAGACCTCAAGGAAACGCAGCAATTCATCGACACTGCCGCGCCGAGGGGCAATATCCATGGAGTGATCGTCTATGATCTGTCGGGCAAGCCCGTGGCCCATTCAGCCTCCATGCGCTACGGGATCGATTTTCCAGAGTTGGATCCAACTCCCATCACAAGACTAGATCCTCGACCCGTTTTGCAGAGCGGCAACGGAATCGACGGTTATATTCAAGAGCCCAGGAATTTGATCTACTATCGAACAGAACCGATTGTCGACTCCAGCAATAAGCTTGTCGGAGCGTTCGTGCTCGCACGTCAGGGATACGCAACCTTCGCCACCATTGAGCAGCGACGCAACCGGATCCTGACAACGACGGCCGTGCTAGTCATTCTTCTCTCACTCCTGGGCCTGATTTTGGTGCGGCGCAGCGTGACGCGGCCAATTAACGCACTGATTCGCCACATTAAAGAGATGTCTCAGGACCAACGGGAACAAAGCATCGAAATAAAGGGCCGTGACGAAGTCGCTTCGCTGGCTCGAGAATTCAACCTCATGTGTCAGAAGCTACAAGAAAGTCATGCGCGACTCGTGGGCGAGCAACAAGAGAAGCTGAAGCTCGAGCAGGAGCTACGTCACTCTGAACGCCTGGCCTCGGTGGGGCGGTTAGCGGCCGGCCTGGCCCACGAAATCGGCACACCTCTTGCCATCATCGGCGGGCGATCCGAATACCTTTTGCGTCGCCCACGGAGCGCCGAAGAGCTCAAAGATAACCTGGCTGTCATCCGCTCCCAGAGCGACCGCATCGCAGCTATCGTCCGCCAACTCCTGGAGTTTTCACGGCGCAGAGAACCGGTTTTTCAGCCCGTCGATCTACTAGAGCTTTTGGACAACGTGAAATATCTCTTGGCGCACCAGCTCCGAGACAAAGATATCCGAGTTGAGATGGAGGGCTTCAGTGGCTTGCCTAGGATTGATGCTGACCCTGACCTGCTCCAGCAGGTATTTATCAACCTCTATTCGAACTCGCTTCACGCATTAGGGCCGGGTGGTGTGGTCAAGATCGGCGCGGAGACCACCGATCGTGGCCTCACTCAGGCTTCGCCTGGGGCCAGCCGTTGGCTGCGAATCTCATTCGAAGATAACGGCGCCGGGATCGCCCCGGAGCATATCGGTCGTGTGTTTGATCCCTTTTTCACTACGAAAGACATCGGTGAGGGAACCGGCCTAGGTTTGTCCGTGAGCTACGGCATCATCCAGGAGCATGGCGGTGATATTCACGTTGAAAGCGAGCCCGGCCGTTTCACCCGCTTTATAATCTATCTTCCGACAGAACAACCTAAGCAGAGCTATTATAGCGAGAGCTCCAGTGACTCCAGGATTCAAACAGGAAACCACCAACCCGGCCAGGATTCTCGTCGTTGATGACGATCGCGAGATGAGCCAGTTCCTTGCCGATGTATTGCGCGAGGAGGGCTATCGGGTCGAGATGGTTCACGATGGCCCGTCGGCAGTGGAAAGATACCGAGCGGATAGCTTCGATTTAACTATTACCGACCTCATGATGCCGCGCATGAGGGGAACCGAGTTGGTCAGACAGCTTAAAGAGATCGACGCCCATGCTCTAGTACTTTTGATTACAGCCTTCGGGAGCATCGAAAGCGCGGTGGAAGCCATGCACGCAGGCGCCTTCCACTACGTGACCAAGCCGTTCCGCACTGATGAAATCCTGCTTCAGGTTAAACGCGCTCTGGAGCAACGCAGCCTGCAGAGCGAGGTTGAAAGGCTGCGCCAACAAGTCCACAGTCGCTTTGGATTCGAAAATATCATCGGTCAGAGCGCGAGGATGCGGGAGATTTTTGAGCTCATCGCTCACGTTAGCGATCTGACTGTCAACGTTCTCATCGTGGGTGAAAGCGGCACCGGCAAGGAAATGATCGCCCGGGCGATTCATCAAAATAGTGCTCGGGCGGCAAAATCTTTTATTCCGATCAACTGCGCTGCCATTCCGGAGACGCTTTTGGAGAGCGAGCTCTTCGGTTACGTGCGCGGCGCTTTTACCGACGCCCGCAAAGATCGGCGGGGTCTGTTTCAGGCGGCTAGCGGTGGCTTGTTGTTTCTCGACGAAATTAGCGAGATTCCGCTCAGTCTGCAGGCCAAACTGCTGCGCGTTATCGAGGACAAAGAAGTGCGGCCGTTGGGAACAAACCAAAGCGAGAAGGTGGACGCCCGGTTGGTTTCGGCGTGCAACCGCGATCCGGAGCTTCTGGTTCAGGAAGGCCGCTTCCGGCAGGATCTCTACTACCGGCTCAACGTAATCCGAATGGATCTGCCACCCCTCCGCGAGAGAGTCGACGATATTCCAATTCTGATCGAGCACTTCATGCGAAAATTTAGCGAGCAGAGCCAACGTAAATTGGACGGCATCGAACCGGAAGCCCTTGCCGCCCTCACGAACTATCACTGGCCGGGAAACATCAGAGAGCTGGAACACACCATAGAAAGAGCGGTGCTCCTCGGTAAAGAGTCCCGCATTGGCCTGCAAGATTTTCCCCCTTCGTTGGTCGCCCGCAACGACAATGTGTTGCCACTGGCTGACGCCCTTGCAAAATCCTACACGCTCAGGGACTTGGAAAAGGAATACATCATGCGAGTCATGGAAATCGTGGGCGGGAACAAAACCGAAGCCGCCAAAACTCTAGGTGTGGATCGAACCACCTTGTATCGCAAGCTGGAAGAGTACAAGGTCAAGAGCTGACCTTTTCTCCATGCAACGCCAAGCGATAAATTTCCTTCTTGGGGTAACCGAATTTTTCGCCCAAGACCTCAGCAATTTCTTTAACCCGCAACCCTTTGCCTTTGAGCTCACGAATCTCAGCTTTCAATCGATCCTCGCTCACACCGGGTAAACCCGATGCGCCGCTGATGATCAGCGTCACTTCTCCGCGTACGTCGCCGCTGCTAAGCGCACGGACCAGCTCGCTTACGGGTCCGCGTAGGAACTCCTCATGGATTTTGCTCACCTCTCGCGCCAGCACGGCTTCGCGATTTCCCAGCAAGTCGTGAATGTCACCCAGAGCCTCCTTCAGTCGATGCGGCGCTTCGTAAAAGATTAACGTCCTGGTCTCATCGCGCAGACTTTGGAGTTTTTCTCGCCTCGGCCTTTTCCTGGCTGGCAAAAATCCCTCAAACACGAATCTATCCGTAGGTAAACCGCTTGCGCTGAGAACCGCGGTCAGGGCAGAAGCGCCGGGTATCGGAATGATCCGAGCCCCGGCACGGATCGCCTGGACGACCAAGCGAAAGCCCGGATCGGAGATCGCCGGCGTGCCCGCATCAGACACCAATGCAACATTCTGACCCTGCCCAAGCCGTGTAACCAACTCCTGGGCTTTGGTTTTCTCGTTGTGCTCATGGTAGCTGGTCAACGGTGTGTGAATGTCGTGATGGCTCAGAAGAATCTGGGTGTGACGCGTATCCTCGGCCGCGACGACATCGACTTCCCTAAGTATACGCACTGCGCGAAAGGTAATGTCTTCGAGATTGCCGATGGGAGTGGCAACGATATAGAGAATGCCGGGCATAGAACAGCCAGAGATATGGTGTCGCTCTGTAATGACGCCAGTGGTTATTCGTGGGACCTCATGATGCGGGTTGAACCGAGAAGTCGGGATCTCGGCAAGCTAACATAGTGAAGTCTTTCCTTGCAATTTACCGCCCACCCGCTAAGCTTAGGTCTGATCAAGTCGATAATCGAATGAGCGCCACAGAACCGCAGGAGCCGCAAACCATGTCGATAGAGAAAGTGCTGATTTTCGGTCATGATCTTTGCCCCTATACTTCGAGAGCCCGCGAGGACTTCGCCCGTCGAAAGATTCCTTTCGAATACGTCAACGTCCTCCAAGACGACGACGGACTGGAGCGGATGCTCAAGCATTCCAACGGCCGGCGGCAGATACCGGTCCTTGTTGAAGCCGGTAAAGTTACCATCGGGTTCGGCGGTAGCTGAGAGGTTTAGACCGCCGACGGTGTCGGTGAATAAGCACTCAACGCCTATCATAAACCCGCCAAAGGACCGGCAACAATAGGAGACGGGCCAGTGAGCGAACAACTCAAAGACCTGGTTGCAAAAGACCTGCGCGTGCGATTCGGCGAGCAAGCGGTTATGACGTCGTTTGCCGCCCTGGCGGGAGACGCTTCCAGCCGCCGCTATTATCGCGCTAACCTCAGCGGTCCCAGCGCCCCGTCGTCGGTCATCATCATGAAACTTCCGAGCGGGAGCGTTTTACCTCTTTCTTCCGAAGAGTTGGCCGTCTTCAAAGAACCGCTTAAGGAGTTGCCTTTTCTTAACGTGCACGGGTTCTTGAGTCGGATCGGCGTTAGAGTGCCTAAACTTTACGGACAATCGCTAGAAGCAGGGCACTTATTTTTGGAAGATCTGGGCGATTTGGCGCTATGGGACAGAGTGCAAGGTCTACCACCATCGGAAGTCTTGGCATGGTACCAAAAAGCCATCGACGAGTTACTCTTGCTGCAAATCCGCGGAACCAATGAACGCGACGGCTCTTGTATAGCCTTTCAACAGCGCTTCGATTTTCGTTTGTACATGTGGGAGTTTGACCACTTTCTGGAGTACGGTCTAGAGAAGCGGCCGGGAACAAACATCAATCAAACTTCAAAGCAAGAGTTGAGAAGCGTTTTCGTCGAGATCGCCCAGCGTCTGGATGGTCTGTGTCCATGTTTGAGCCATCGGGATTATCACAGCTGGAACCTCATGATCCACGACGGAGCTGTGGCCGTGATCGACTTCCAAGATGCCCTGTTGGCGCCGCCGCAGTATGATCTCGCTTCGCTGCTCAATGATCGCATTACCGACAGCGTCATCCAGCCCGATCTCGAAGAAAAACTCGTCGGCTACTACCTTGACAGAAGAGTGGATATGGAGAATCAACTCATCAACCGGGACGAATTTACCGAGATGTATTTGCTCTCCGCGATTCAAAGAGACCTAAAGGTCGTCGGGCGCTTCTACTACCTCGACATCGTCAAGGGAAAGACCGGCTACAAAAAATTCATTCCGCCGACGGTGCGCCGATTGAAGCGAAATTTTGCCCGGCTGCCGCAGACGGAAAGGCTCATTCCGATTCTGGCGGAGCACTACGAGGAAATGCGATGAAGGCGATGGTGTTGGCTGCCGGAAAGGGCACACGGCTTCATCCCCTCACCGAGCGGACACCCAAGGCCCTGGTGCCGGTCGCTGGCAGACCAATGATTGATTACTCCCTGCTCCTCCTTAAATGCTACGGAATTCGTGACATCATCATCAACCTGCACCATCTGGGCGACCAGATAGAAAGCTATCTTGGCGACGGCAAGCGATTGGGGCTGCAAATCACTTATTCTGAAGAACCCGAACTGTTGGATACGGGTGGAGGCCTTCTCAAGGCTAAGCCATTTCTACAGGACGGCACCTTTATCGTGATCAATACCGATGTGCTGATCGACATATCACTCAGCGACCTCCTTGCTTTCCACAAAAAAAACCGAGCCGTTGCAACCTTGGTTTTGCGGCAGGATCCGTTAGCCGATCAATACGGCTCCATGGAGATCGATGACGACGGACGAATCCGCAGATTTCTCCAGACACGGATCGCCACTGAACTTTCCGTTCCCACGACAAAGCTCATGTTCACAGGCGTTCAGGTGTTGGAGCCGCGGGTCTTCGACTACATGGCGCCGGATGATGCCCTGCGAAAGTTCAGCACAACCAAGGATACCTACCCGCGCATGCTACTGAACCAAGAAAAGCTTTTTGGCTTTCGCTTCGAAGGTTTCTGGCAGGATGTAGGAACGGCGAATCGGATAAAAGAGGCGGAAGAAAATCTAGCCACCGGAAGGGCCAAGCTCCATTACCTATAGCATATTGCGTCGCTTACCGCTCTCGTGGTCCAGCACTGATTAGCCTGCGAGCAGCCGCACAGTGGTTTGCTTCATCCAGAATGCATCTCCCTTCGCGGCTTATTTGCGACACGCGTAACCCTATGTTAGCTTCAACGGTTAGCCGGCAAAAATGGCCACCCTCACATTTTATTTACCGACGGTAATCTTCATATCACTTATAGGCGGCTTCCTGCCGCTTTTGCGAGAGTTATCACAAAAAGCGTTGGCGCTTCTTTTGAGCTTTAGCGCTGGCGTGCTTCTGGGCGCGGTTTTTTTTCACATGCTGCCGGAGGTAGGCAATGTGCTCAGCGAGAACGTGGGCTGGCCCATCTTGGGCGGCTTTCTCTTGATATTCGTCATGGAGCGCTTTGTGTTTATCCATGCTTGCGAGGAGCGCGAATGCGACATCCATCAAATGGGGATTCCGGCTTTCCTAGGCATTT
>Ga0209887_1000245_pt1 | contig 16113 bp, 17 predicted proteins | sample GWRWN1_30_40_FD_187230 | JGI IMG/M metagenome (GOLD analysis project Ga0209887, IMG submission 187230) | Riverbed sediment microbial communities from areas with no vegetation in Columbia River, Washington, USA - GW-RW N1_30_40 (SPAdes)... | ecosystem: Environmental > Aquatic > Freshwater > River...
GCCGCCACTAACCGCGCCTACGGGCTCGACCGGATCGAGGTGCGTCCCTTCCCGGCCCATGAGGAGCTGACCGCGGCGGTCCTCAAGAAGAACGACGCCACCATCAAGAACATCCGGCTGTGGGAGCACCGGCCCGCGCTCGATTCCTACGGCCAGCTCCAGGAGATCCGGACGTACTATAAGTTCACCGACGTCGACAACGACCGCTACCTGCTGGACGGCGAGACCCGCCAGGTGATGCTCTCGGTCCGGGAGCTGTCGCACGCCCATCTCCCCAGCCGGATCTGGATCAACGAGCACCTGGTCTACACCCATGGCTACGGCGCGGTAGTGGGGCCGGTGAACCGGGCAAGCCGCGAAGGGCTTCCGGAGTTCTTCGTCAAGGACATCCCGCCGGTGGGGAAGGCCCCGTTCGCGATCGCCCGCCCCGAGATCTACTTCGGCGAGCTGGCCAACCCCTACATCCTGGTCAAGACCAGCACGCAGGAGCTGAACTACCCGGTCGGCGACCAGAACGTCTACACTACCTACGAGGGGCGGGGTGGCGTCGGTATCGGCTCGCTCGGGCGAAAGCTCCTGTTCACGGCCCGCTTCGCCGAGAAGAACTTCCTGCTCGCCCGGGACCTCACCGGCGAGAGCCGCATCCTTTACCACCGCCAGATCGGCGAACGTGTACAGAAGATCGCGCCGTTCCTCCGGCTCGACCGGGATCCGTACCCGGTGATCACCAGGGAGGGCGGGATCGTGTGGGTGATCGACGCCTACACCACGTCGGAGCACTTTCCGTACTCGCAACCGACGCGCGGGCTGGGCAACTACATCCGCAACCCGGTGAAGGTGACCGTGGACGCCTACCACGGCACCATCGGCTTCTACGTCGTGGACCCGGACGAGCCGCTGATCCGCGCGTACGGCCGCGCCTTCCCCGGGCTCTTCCAGCCCATCGCCGCCATGCCCGAGGACCTCCGCGGCCACCTCCGCTATCCGCAGGACCTCTTCACGATCCAGGCGCGGATGTTCGCTGCGTATCACATGCGCGACCCGCAGGTCTTCTACAACAAGGAGGACCTGTGGACCATCCCCACCCGGAAGGTGGACGGCCGGGAGACCGAGATGGACCCCTACTACACCATCATGCGACTGCCCGGCGAGACCAGGGGCGAGGCCAAGGAAGAGTTCGTCCTGCTGCTGCCCTACACCCCGGTGCGGCGCGACAACATGATCGCCTGGCTCGCGGCCCGCTCCGACCCCCCGCACTACGGCAAGCTCGTCCTCTTCGACTTCCCCAAGGGCAAGCTGGTGTTCGGACCGCGGCAGATCGAGGCGCGCATCGACCAGGACGCCCAGATCTCGCAGCAGCTCACGCTCTGGAGCCAGGCCGGCTCCCAGGTGATCCGCGGGGGCCTGCTCGCGATCCCGATCGAGGAATCGCTGCTCTACGTCCAGCCGCTCTACCTGGCGGCCGAGCGCGGCCGCCTCCCCGAGCTGAAGCGCGTCATCACGGCCTTCGGCAACCGCATCGCTATGGAAGAGACGCTCGAAGGGTCGCTCCAACGGATCTTCGGCGGTCGTCCGCCGGACGCCGTCGCCGCCGCTGCCGCCGGCGCGCCCGCCCCGGCCGCCGGCGCCGGCCGGGTCGACGCCACCCAGCAGCGCCTCGCCGCCCAGGCGCTCGAGCACCTCACCCGAGCACGCGACCACTTCGGCAGGGGTAACTGGTCGGGCTTCGCGACCGAGTTCAAGCAGATGGAGGACGTCCTCCGCCGGCTCCAGGAGCGTTGAGGGGTCAGGCTCAGGCGCTGGGCTGACGGGCCCCGCGCAGCGGGCGCCCGACCATCACCGGTGCGAACCAGGCGCAGGTGATACGCTCACGCTCGATATCCGCGAGCACCTGTTCCTCGTCGAAATCGCGGTGCACGAACATGGTGCCTCCCAGCCACAGCACCGCGATGCCCGGCAGGTCAAACGCCCCCACGTGATACAGCGGCCCACCGTAAGGAGTCGATCGCGGCCGGCGATGAATCGGCCCCGGCGCGCGGCGACGCGCACGGCCCACGCGCGGAGCGCCGCGGTGCCCGGGTGCCGCACGCGCAGGATCGACACGGCCGCCTGAACCAGCAACCACCGCACTCGCCGATGGCCGGCCTTGGTGATCCGCCCGCGGCGTTGGCCCTCCCCCAAGCTCCAACTCGCGCGGCACCAGTCCCAGATAGGCCTCGACGTGATGGGCCCGCGCGAAGCGCCCGGCGTCGTCGAGCGCCGCCACAAACGCGGCCGCCGGAATCGGAGCTTTTCTTCCGGCGGACGCGCCCTCACGCCGTCGCCGGGAACCAGCTGACCGTCAGCGGGGCGGAAACGGATGGACCTCGGGTGCATTCGCTGCTCGTGCGGAGCGTGGCCCGCGCCCCCGCCCCGCTCACCCAGCGGTAGCAGCCCCACGACGACCCTTCGCTTCTACGCGCAGTGGGTCCCGACCGGGGACAGCCGGTGGGTTGAAGTGCTCAACCGGTCGCCCGAGGGACCGGTGGCCGGCGATCTGGAACCAGAATCTGGAACCAAAGCAGAAGAGGCGGCTCAAGCCGCCCCTAAACCCCCGAAAGATATTGGTGAGCCGTGGAGGAGTCGAACCTCCAACCTACTGATTAAGAGTCAGTTGCTCTGCCAGTTGAGCTAACGGCTCACAGCGGGATTCCGGCAGATCCGCGGAGCTTGGTACGCCTGAGAGGATTTGAACCTCTGACCTTCGGATCCGGAGTCCGACGCTCTATCCGCTGAGCTACAGGCGCCCAACCCGATTCCGCGACTCTGGTACGCCCGGCAGGGATCGAACCTGCGACCTACGGATTCGAAGTCCGTCGCTCTGTCCGACTGAGCTACGGGCGCCCTGCTCGACCCCCGCTCGCCGGCCGCTCCTCCGCAAGGCGCGCCGCCTCACGAGGGAGGCTGGGGTGAGCGAAGGGATTTGAACCCTCAACCCCTGGAGCCACAGTCCAGTGCTCTAACCGTTGAGCTACGCTCACCGTCCTGGCTCCGGCCCCCTATGTTACGGAAGCCCTTCCGCCCTGTCAACGCTCCGGCACGCCGCTGCGGCGCGCCGGGGCCGCGCCGCGGCTCGGCCGCCTGTCGACCCCTATCGACCCCTATCGACCAATGAATGCCTGACCGGCGTCGGTCAGCGTCGCCGTGCCGGTCCCGCGATCGAACACGATCAGCCCTTCGTCGACGAAGCTCTCCATCATTCGCGAGAAGCCTTGATGCGCGATGAGGAACTTCCCTTCACTGTAGCCGTGCATGTCGCCCAGAGAGGCGCTGCCGCCCTGGGCGGAGACCCACTGGAGCACCCCTTTCCGCGCGCGCTCAAAATACGCCCGCTGCCGTTCTTCGGAGACCGGTTCACCCATCACGTCACCCCCTTGAGAGTCCCCAGAACACGTGGCGCGCCTGGAGGGAGTCGAACCCCCGACCCACGGCTTAGAAGAGCGGAACCGGACGCGACGTTCCCCAGGGTCCTCGAACCAAACCCATGATATTACGGCTCCACCGCCTCTCCACCCCTGTTCATGGGCGGCGCCAGCAGGCCGAGCGCGGTGAAGTCGCTCACGCGGGCGACATTCAGGAAGCGGACCTGGATCCGCGCGTAGGTGCCCGCCGGAAGGCCGAGCTCCGGGACCCCCTCGTTGAGGAGCGGCGCGAGCCCGGGGTCGCGGGCCAGGCGGTCGAGAAGCTCGAGGGCGAAGCGGTACTGCGCGACGAACGCGGTGTGAGCGAACAGGACGGAGCGCTCCGCGTAGCCGTGGTACCGTGTCCACCAGTGGGCAAGGTTCGGCCCGTCCGCGCCCCTCCCGAGCGGAGCACCACCGTGCGCGCCGCGCTTCGGCGCGCGCTCGTCGCGGAGCCCCTCACGGCCCACGAGCTGTCGGCCCGTGTCGGGGTGCCTGAGAAGCACATCCCCGGTCACCTCGATCACCTCGCGCGCTCGCTCCGGCTGAGCCCCGAGCGCCTGCACGTGGACCCCGCGCGGTGCCTCGCGTGCGGGTTCCGCTTCCGGAAGCGGGAGCGTCTGAGCCGACCGTCGCGGTGTCCGGTGTGCCGAAGCCAGCATCTCGATGCCCCGCGCTTCGTCATCGTCGGGACGCCGCGCCAGCCTGGGTGATCCCCGAGGCGGATCCGGCCGGGATCGCGCCCGCGCTCTCGAGCGTGGGCGAGGCGAACGCCGTTGTTGGGGCTCACGGCCAAACGCGGCGATGTTGAGCGCGCCGGGGCACCGTCGGTCTCTAGCGGGGAGCCGGCGCCAGCCGCTGCACACTGCCCCGGAGATCCACGAGGTACAGCTCGCCGTCGCGATCCTCTCCGAACGAGGAGATGGCGAGGCGGGTGGACGCCAGGACCCGCGCGGCGCCGTTGGCGAGCCCGAACATCTCTCCGCTGCAGTAGTCCCCGTACACGTACGTCCCGACGAGGGCCGGGATTCGGCGACCGCGGTACACGTAGCCCCCGGTGACCGAGCAGCGGCGGCCGTCGTTCCGGTACTCGGCGACCGGCGGTTCGAGGCCCGTTGTGTCGCATCCCGAGCGCGGCTCGAAGCAGTGGGTGCCCTCCATGACGCGCCAGCCGTAGTTCTTCCCCCGATGCACGACGTCGATCTCCTCCCACGCATTCTGCCCGACGTCGCCCGCCCACAGGTCGCCGCGCTCGCGGTCGAACGAGAAGCGCCACGGGTTGCGCAGGCCCCACGCGAAGATCTCCCGGCGGCCGCCGCCCGCCGCGAAGGGGTTGTCGGGCGGGATGGCGTAGGGCGAGCCTCGGTCCACGTCGATCCGGAGCATCTTGCCGAGGAGATCGTCGAGGTTCTGGGCACGGTTGCCGGGGTCGCCGGCGGCGCCGCCGTCGCCCATGCCGACGTAGAGGAAGCCGTCGGGGCCGAACGCGATCATGCCGCCGTTGTGGTTCGGGTAGGGCTGGGGCACCACGAGGAGCACGCGCTCGTCGGCGGAGGCGACGTTCGGGTCCGGGGACACCCGGTATTCCGCCACGACGGTCGCGCCGTCCGGCCGGCGCGTGTAGTTCACGAAGAACCGGCCGTTCCTCGCGTACGCCGCATGGAAGGCAAGCCCGAGTAGCCCGCGCTCGCCGCCGAACCGGACGAGCCGTGTGATGTCGAGGAACGGGCGCGCCAGCAGCTGCCCGCCGCGGGTCACCAGGATCCGGCCGGGCTGCTCGACCACGAAGAGCCGCTCGTCGCCCGCGTGGGTGACGAAGACGGGATTGTCGAGACCCGACAGGACAGGCACGAGCCCGATCCCGTCGGCCGCCTCCACGTCGAGGCCCGGAGCGCAGCCGACGAGCACGAGCGCGGCCACCGCCGCCGCAAGGCGTCGCGTCATGGGATCAGCATACCGTACCTGGATTCGCGCTCGGGAGAGCGCCGCATGCCGGCGCAGATCGCCTCTGCGAGGGAGGCTCGGAGGGGGCCGTGGAAGTCCGAGGATCTACGCGGCCGCGCGCGCCGGCCGGTGCCGCAGCGGGTCACGGAGCCACGCCGCCCAGGTCAGCCGTCGACGGAGACCGAGCTCTCGCCCGGGTACGAGATCCGCCGACTACTTCTTGGCGGCGAGTCCCAGCCGCGTCTCCAGCACCAGCCGCACCTCCTTGACGGCCTCGCGCCAGAGCGGCCCCCCGGGAGCGTCGTACTCCGCCTGGAGCTGCTTCCGGTACTCGGCCATCGCGGCGTCCTGTGTGTCGGGCGGAGCCGCGTCGAGCGTCCGGGCGCGGATCCCGACGACCTTGGCCGTCGCGGCGTGCGCGCGCTCGATCCAGCGCCCGATCTCGTTCCAGTCCTTGTCGAAAAAAACCAGGACCGGGATCGACCGGTAGCCGTTGTTCAGGAAGCAGTCCGTCAGGTCGAGGTTCTGATCACGGAAGAACACGCGCAACTCGCAGTGCGGCATCGCCTCGGCGATCCGCGCCAGCACCGGCGAGTTGCGGTGGACGTCACCGCACCAGTTCTCAGCGAGCATCAGGGCGTACCGCACCTGGCCGAGGCCGCTGAAGCACTGTCGCTCCTCCTCGGTCAGCACCGCCTTTTGGTAGTTGTCCTCGGTGCGGGCCCGGGTCTCGCCCATCTGGGCCAGGTAGTCCTTCCAGGTCAAGCCGTTCGCGAACCGCTGCGCGTCCAGGGGAATCCTCAACTGGGCCATGTCATCCTCTCCTCCGGTTGGGCGTTCCACGCCGCCGTCCCTTTATACACCAAACGAGGGGTGTCGCGGTGAGCGGCCTGAGACTTGCGGCCCGTCGCTCGTCGACTGACCCCGCGTCACCGGATCGATACGCCGTGGTCACTCCGTGACCGCCCGATCCCCACGCCCAGCAGCGGCTCCGGAACGGGCAGTCCTTGCAGTGCCAGCCGGGGCGCGGATGGCAGGCGATCGCGTGGAGAAGTTCGATCACCAGCCGGAAGAGCTGGAGGTTCGCGCTCTTTCTTGGTCGAGCCCGCGCCCTCCGCCCTCAGGCAACCAGCCCCGGCGCGGCGGGCGTCGGGTCAGCCGGGAAAGCAGCGGCGCAACGCCAGGAGCACCTCGCCGGGCTGGAAACGCGACATCAGTGCGGCGGTAGAGCTCCTCGAGCAGCTCAAGGGTGAAACTCGGGAAACGAAGCCAGGCCGCCCGCACCTCTCGGGGAATAGAGGGCCACCGGACAGGCCCCGGCGACAGCACACTGGGCGTTGCGTGTTCTCTAGCGGGCGCGTCAGGGCCGATCCGGGTAGGAGGCCTTGACGCGCCGGCTACGGGTCAAGCCACTCACGCTGCGCGCGCGACCTCGTTCACCGCCCACTCGAGCAGCTCGCCGAACCTCCCGGGCTTCTCCAGCATCAGGTAGTGTCCCGTCCCCTCGACGACCCCGTAGTCGAAGTCGCGCGCGTACCGGCGCATCACATCGGCCCGGGTGGGGAACCGATCCGCGTTGACGGCGCGGACCGGGACAGCGAGGGCGCGGAGAGCGTCGCGCGCGTCGTGGGTCAACGCCGACCGGATCGCAGCGAGCCCGACTTCCGGGTCCATCGCCTGCGCCCGAGCGACGATCGACCGGACGAGGGCGGGGTCCGTGGCTGACGTGAACATCCACTGCCGGAAGAAGGCGCCGACCGCGGCGGGGAAGTCGGCCTCGAGGGCGGCGAAGACCGCCGCCAGCTGGTCCGCGGGCATCCGGGCCTCCACGTCGAGCAGCGTGTCGACGAGGACGACGCCGGCGACGTGGCCCGGCAGCCGTCGGGCGGCCTCGACGACCACGTCGCCACCCATGGAGTGTCCGACGAGCACGACGCGCGGCGCGCCGACCGCCTCGACGACGGCCCGCACGTCCTCCGCGAACGAGGCGATGGTCGGCCGCCGGCGCTCGCGCCCCGACCGGCCGTGACCAGCCAGATCGAGCGTGACCACGCGCCGGGCGCGGGCCAGCCGCGGGACGGCGGCCTCCCAGATCCGCCCGTCGAACCCCCAGCCGTGGACGAGGACGCCCGTCGGTTCGCCCTCCCCCTGGACCTCGTAGCGAATGGCAACGTCGTCGAAGGAGCGCGTGGTGCTCGACACCTCGTCAGTGTACCCGAGGTACCCGAGCGCGTTCCTCGGACGCGAGCCTACACGAGACGAGCGGCGGCATGGGTGGCAGGAGGGCCGGAGTGAACGGAGAGCTGCGAGCGCGTGTTCTCTCAGTGGAGCAATGTATGCCACCACGTCGAGCTGGGGGTCAGCCGCTTCATCCTATCTTTCCCAAGTCGCCGCATGGAGGGTGACCCCTCACCTCCCCGCCAGAGAGCCCTGCACGGCTCGGCGCCAGGAGGGACCGGGGCAGAGGGGGAGGAGACGATGCCGGCTTCGTCGGCGAGGATCACCTCGCACGGGATGCCCAGATGTCCCCGCACTCGATCCGCGAGCCGGACTGCGAAGGCTCCCGCGAACGCAACCCGGAGCGGCGCGCCGGTCACATAAGCACCATCTGAGTCTGGATCGTCTGCGAGAGCAGCCGGCCGGCCTCGTCGGTGACGCGCGTCTGCCAGACCTGCGTCCGCTTGCCGCGATGGAGCGGCGTCGTCTCGGCGCGGACGATGCCCGCTCGGCCGGCGGCGAAGAAGTTGGTTTTCGACTCCAGCGTGGTTGTCCCCGCGCCCGCCGGCATATTCAGCACGGTGGCTGTCGCACCCACCGTGTCGGCCAGCGCCATCAGGGTGCCTCCGTGCAAGGCCCCGCCCACGGTTCGCAGATCGTCCCGGATGGTGAGCTCGGCGATCACACGATCGGCGGTCGCCTCGACGAAGCGGAGGCCGAGGAGCGCGCCCAGCGTTCCGTGAAGTCTCTCATTGATGGTCGTCGGATCGATGTCCATCGCGTCCCTCCCGGGTTCCTCCGGGGACCGCTCCGGGCACGTCCCACGGCAGCCTGCAGGAAGAATGGTGGTCCGGGCAACGGGACGATCGCGCCGCCTCCGGCTGCCTACGGCGGTATCGGGCGGCCTGAACCCACGCTGGCGAACTCTTTCCTCCGCACTTCGTTCCCCACCGCGTCTCTGTAGACCAGCTCGTCGGTCTCCAGGTCGTACTCCGGTATGGCGGGATCGTCCCAGCGCTTCACAACGTATTGGTACAACGTCGCGTAGAGCCCGCCGGGGTTCTGCCGGTGCTCGAACACGTACTCCGGCAGGTCATCTACGTCCAGGCCAGTATGATAGTGCTTCATCCAGATGTAATCACCCAGGACGGTCAGCTTGAGGAACGGGGGATCGTCGTACAGCCTCAGCCTGACGCTCCGGTGGGCGCCCTTCAACCCCTTGAGCAACTGGATGCTCGTCCGTATCTGCTCTTCGAACCGCTCCGGGGTGATATTCGGGACTAGGAGGCTCCTCACCCGGGCGATCGCGCCCTCGCTGTATGGATTCAGGAGCAGGATCCGCGCTTCCCGGCAGGTCCGGATGACCCTATGCAGATCGCCCCGGGGGTCGACGAACGTCCGGAAGCCCGTCGAGCCCATGAACAGGACGTCTCGGGCAAAGCCCTGTCGCTCCTTCAGTCTTCGGACCCTTCGCTGCGTCAGAGGACCTCGCGTCTGAAAGAAGTACTCCAGGTCGGCGCCTCGCGCCAGTCTCGCATCCCGGCTGTCCCGCCAGCTCTTCCGAACGTAGTTAAGGACGAGGATGAGCCCGCTCGCGAACGCGACTTCCACGGATACTAGGAAGTGCCTCTCGTTCTCGATGAACGACCAGTACCGCAGCAGGTTCTTGGCGATCGACTGTACGATGAACGGCAGAGACAGCGCGAGCCCGGCGCTCATGGCGATCACGACCATGTGATAGAGGATCTCCGTGAGCCCCCTGATCGCCGTGCCCCGGCCTCGCCTCCGCATGAGCGTCATCTCGGATCGCAGACCGCCGCGCAGATCAGTCGAGGACGATCAGCGCTGCGATCAGGAGCAAGGCGAGGTCGGCGCCGGCCGTCTGTCCGGCGTTGGCGATCCGCTTGGATAGAGAGGCAATAAGCCGCAAACGTTCCTCGCTCAACGTGAGTAGCTTGTCGCGTGCCCGTTCGGGAGGCCCATTGCTCCCCATTCTGTGTTCGAGGACCGAAAGGATTAGCGCGACCTGCAGGGGGACTTCCCCGACACGATCAGAGCCATGCCGGCTACCCGGGTCGCTCGCGGCGGCGAGAGCCACCGACGGGCCGAGCCCGAGCAGAGCGAGTGCGAATCCAAGGCAGGCCGCGATCGCGCGGACTCCTCTACCGAGAGACAGTGTCATGTGCGTCAACCTCCCGCCAGCGAATCATCGACAGGTAGACCCTATCCGGGAATACCCGTTGCCGCGAAAGTCATCCAGCTCACCGAAGGTGATCCCATCTGTCGCGCCTCGGGCGGACGGGTGAACCCGTGCCTCGAGCGCCGGCTCGAGAAGAGTCAGCTCGAGTTCGACGATCAGGAACGGGTTCCAACATCCTCGCGCGCATGGGCACGCCTCCCCGGACAGACAGATTCCCGCGAAGTTGGACTACGAAAGAATTCCGTGCCCCGCGGACCGAGAGCGGTCTGCGGTTAGAAGACGCCGCGGCCTGGCAACCGAAACGCTGGCGGCAGGTACATAGGCACTCCGCAGAATACCGGCGCTGACGGACGCCTGTCAAGTTTTGGGGAGCGCATGCGGGCTGCGCCTCTGCCCGGCGAGCGCGCGGATGCTTGCGCGCGACTCACAGGCGTGAATCGACCATGTCCGTCGGCGCGAGGTACTCAGCCGGCGGCTCGCGGCGCGGCGCCTCGACACGCCACTGGTGTTCCACCACGCCGGCGGCGAGCCGGTCGGCGACTGGCGGAAGACCTGGTGGCGCCCCTGCAAGGCCGCCGGGCTGCCCGGCAAGCTCTTCCGCGACCTCAGGCGGACGGTGGCCCGCAATCTGATCCGCTCCGGCACGGCTGAGCGCGTCGCAATGGCGGTGACGAGCACAAGACCCGTTCGATCTTTGACCGCTACCGCATCGTGAGCGAGGCACACCTCAAGGTGGCGACGGCGCGGCTCGCCGAGTACATGACGGCGCAGCCCGCGACCCCGATCGTGATCCCGCTCGGCGCGGCGGCGGAGAGTGCAGCGCGATGAGAACTAGCAAAGTTCTGGCAAAGTCGGCGAGCTGGCGCCCGGATTCGCGTCAGGTAAGAGCCTGATTCTGTTGGCGCGCCTGGAGGGAGTCGAACCCCCGACCCACGGCTTAGAAGGCCGTTGCTCTATCCAACTGAGCTACAGGCGCGTGCTTCGATAGTCGCTACGTGGCAAGCGCGCTGTCAAGCACAGCGGCGCGGGCCCGGCAGCGATCAGCGAGAAGAAGATGGTCGGGGCGAGCCGATTTGAACGGCCGACCCCCTGCTCCCAAGGCAGGTGCGCTACCTGGCTGCGCTACGCCCCGACGGCTGTAGTATCCGCTACTTACAAGTCGTCCCGCAACTCCTCAGAACCCGTGCTGACGTTTTGCTGACAGTTTCTCAAGCCGCTTCGCCAGAAGGGAAGACGAGCTCACTCCCACCCGCAATGAGCCGCTGCGCTTCGAGCGCCTTGCGGACCGGTGGCAGAATGTCCACGTCGCGGTCGGAACCCTGGGTCTTCAGCCGGGTCCGCTGCCCCTCTCGCCAGCCCTCGCGGACCTCGATCTTGTTCCGGTCCCAATCGATCCGGTCTTGCTTTAAGGCGATCTGCTCCGAGGGCCGGAGCCCGGTCCGAAGGCCACCTCAAAATACGGCCGCCAGCGAAGCGGGAGCGCGCTCAGGAAGCCTTCCTTCTCCGCAAAGGAGAGGGGATCCACCTCCGGCCGGACGGAAGTTGTCAAGCCGAATGAGACAGTCGGCATCGGAAATTTGTGAGTCGCCGTCATGAGCCGGCCCCCTCTGGCACGACGAGCGCCGGCACCACCGGGGGCTTGTTGATCCACGCCGCCGTCGGCAGAGGCGGCGGGAGCGGCACCCCGCGCGGGAAGCGCGCCGGGTGAGCCGCGTACGCCGCGCGCAGGACCTCGGCGCGCTGCTGCCACTTGGCCTCGGCCAGGCCATAGTGAATATCGTGGGGCGTCATCAGGCCAAGGGCGCCGTGACGATGCTCGAGGTTGTACCAAGGGAAGAACCGCTGGCCGAACGTCTCGGCATCCTCGTAGGATCCGAACCGCGCCGGGAAGTCCGGCCGGTACTTGAGGGTCTTGAACTGCGCCTCGGAGAACGGGTTGTCGTCGGAGACGTGGGGCCGGGAATGCGAGGGCACCACGCCCAGGGTGGCCAGGAGCAGCGCCACGGGCTGGGAGGTCATCGACGGCCTACGGTCGGCATGGATGATGAGCTGGCCGGGGTCCACGCGTTGCCGCTCGTAGCTCTCGGCGATCAGCACCTTGGCCAGGGCGGCGGCTTCCTGGCGGGCCAGGAGCCACCCGACGACGTAGCGGCTGAAGATATCGAGCAGCACGTAGAGGTAGTAGTAGGTCCACGTGACCGGGCCCAGGAGCTTGGTGATGTCCCAGCTCCAGACCTGACTGACACCATGCTCAGGCACCGGCGAAGATGTTTTTTTTGATGGTGGCGTGGACGCCCCAGTTGCCGTCGACGACCTGGGTGATGCCGAAGTCGACGGCGACCGACATCAGGGAGATGGCCTCGTTCTCGCTCAGGCCCTTCGTCGTCATGAGGAAATGGCGCATCTTCCGGAAGGCGTCTCTCATCGCGAGGTCGACTGAAGATTTCTGGTAGATCTCGCTCTGGGCGTTGGGGCCCAGGTCGACGAGGTAGTTGGGATAGGTGAAGCCATGCAGCACCCATTCATCCTGCGTTTCCAGGAGCGGATAGTTGAGCCCGGCGAGGGCCGTACCGGCCAGCGTGTCCTTCTTGCGGACGATCAGCTGGAAGGTCCCGGTGAGCGAGCACTCAATGGCCGTACCCGCGAGCTCGGAATCGCCCTGAGCTGCGTGCGAGTCGCCGGCGGACAGGAGCGCACCCCTGACCGCCACCGGGTAGTACATCGTGGCACCCTTGCCGATCCGCCAGTCGTCAATGTTGCCGCCGACGTAGTTGGGCGGGATGGAGTCCACGATGTCCGCCTCGGCGGGGGCCAGGCCGAGCACGCCGAAATGTGGGCGGATGGGCACGCGGACATTCTTTAGTATTCCGTGGTTCTCCTTCACCGTCCCGTGGTCAACCGGCACGCCGGGGTAGTCGATGATCTTGTGCACGACGCCGAAGGGATCCGTCTGCGCGGTCCACTGGAAGTTGTAGACCGCCTGCGCCCAGTTCCGCTCGCCCGAAGCATCGAGCTCGTAGATCGTGATCACCTCGCGCGGCTTCGGCTCCGTCAAGAGATCTTTGTAGTGGAACCCCCACCACGCCGCCGCGTTGCTACCGAAGCTCTTGCCCTTGTACTTGGGGTTGGCGCACGGGCGCGGGTGGACGTCGATGATGCGGACCTCGAGAATGTCGCCGGGCTCGGCCCCGCGGACTGAGACGGGGCCCGTGCAGATGTGCACGCCGAGCCCCTCGCCCGCGCCGCGACCAAAGAGCGTGGGCTGCATCGGGCCAGCGCCGCGGCGATCGACCCCTTTGCGCTGCTTGTCCCAGTAGAAGACGCTCTCGGCGCCCGGATCGCCCTTGATCATCCGCTCCGCGTCGTCGTTGGCGTGGTGCGTGAGGACCTCGATGGTGACGAAGTCACCGGAGTTGACCTCGATAAGGGGCTTGAGCGATTTACTGAAGTATCCCCAGTGCACCGTCTTGTCGGTGGCCGGCACGTAAGAGTGATTCTTGGTGCCGGGCACCATCCCGGGTTGCGCCTGGGCCGGAGGCACCCCGACCGTCCCCAGCGACGCCGCGATCCCGCCGACCGCGAGCGCTCCCTTGAGGAAGTCCCGGCGTCCTTCGCTTACGTCGGTGTTAGCATCGTGGTTGCCAGAGCCAGCCGTTTCGCGCCCGTGGTCGAAGTCCGTCGACATAGTCGATCCCCTCCTTAGAAGTTACGGTGAGGTGCTCCCGGTGCCCGGCAGGGCCACCACACCATGCGCCGCTTCTTCGGACTGTTCAATGAAGCGTCGCTCGGCATCGCGCAACGGGGCCTTCGCTCGGCCAGAGCCGAGCATGTCGAGCAGCGCCGCCACCCTTGTAGGCCATCCATTCGACCGAGTCAACGGCATCTATCCCTTCACCCAGGCTGAACAATTAGTGCTCCTCAGATCTGGTGGTCCTCAGAGGTCTGATCCAGGGACACTGCTTGCCTCCCCTGAGAGGCCCAAGCGTTAGGTCATGGGATTCTCCGGTCTCATCATTCGCCGGCGGCCAGCTTTGGGTCAGTTACTTGCGCTTTGCGGCCTTCTTCGTTCCAATTCCAAGGGTTGATCGCCAAGGTTCTCGGGCAAGTGTTCTCCGGCCGGGTACGAGCGGACCTCCCCGGCCCTCACGCGCAGCTCCTCCGTCCTGCCGTCCGAAAATGTGAAGCGCGCATGGGCGTCGGTCAGATGAATCCCCACGCTGGCCGGGTGCCCATGCATCACTGACCGCTCCCGGGGACCATATCTGATCCGCAACACCCGCATGTGGGCGTTATCGAACTCCACCTTGTAGTGCCTCGGATCAACCTTGACAGGATCTTGGGCCATGATCGGCTCCCTCCCTTCTGCGAATACGTGGAGAACTTGGCGGCCGCACTCGAATCTATGACACCGCCGGGCTGCCCCCTTGCGAGCGCGCTCCTTTCATCCCCTCCACCACCTCCCGCGCCTCCGGCACGATGAACACCCTCTCGGCGTCGAGCTCGGCGAGCGCCCGAGCGAGGGTCCCAATCCGATCTCGAAGCGGCGCATGGGCGTCGGTCAGGATGAGCGGTCCGCCACGGAGGACGCAACGCCCGCCAGCTGCGATCGCCGGCGTCTCGAAGGGCTCGACGCGGACCTCGATTCCGAAGCCTTTCTGCGGCCCGGAGCAGTTCGTCAAAGAGATGCTGGTCGTCCATCCCTGGAGGCCTATTGCCGCCCCTCAGCTCTTCTTCGACGTCTGCGCCATGAAGCCGCCGAGCTGCGGCACGACCTTCGTGCCCTTGCACTGTGGGCACTTCGGCTTGGCCTTCTCGCGCTCCGAGATCGTCATCATGAGCTCGAACGGCTTCTTGCACTTCTCGCACAGGAATTCGTATCGCGGCATGGACCCGCCTCTCTCCTTTCCCAGTCTCCGAATAGACTTCGCCTCGTCTTCCCGCGCACCACTCAATGACCTCATCAGCCCGGATAAGGACCGGCGGCAGGGTCGTTAGGCCGAGGGCTCTCTCCCTTCGAGGAGGACCATGTTGGACTTCGCGGCCCTCTGGCGGAGCTGTTTGGGAGCCTGGTACTCGGGGGCCGTGTGCCACTGCTGGGCGTGCTCGACGCTGGGAAACTCAATCAGGGTGACGCCCTTGGGGTGCCACCTTCCCTCAAGCAAGGCTGCGGGTGGCCCAGCCGCCAGGAGTCGGCCCCCATACTTTGCCACGATGGGCCCGGCCACGTTTAGGTACTCTTGGAATCCGGCTGGGTCAGTGACCTCGATGTCAACGATGACATACGCTGTCATAGATCGCCTCCTTCTCCGGCCGCCACGCGTGTAGTCGGGCGATCCATTCGTGGCTCGAAGATGCACTCGAAGCCGATCCTAGTCATGTCTGATGACCCAGGCCTACGGCTTGGCCAGGACGATGTTGAACACGCCTCGGAACCGCTTGGCAGCGCCGGTCCCCTGTGACTCCAGATCAATCGCCAGGGAGGGCTTGGCCCATGGATCCTGGCTCAAGTACGGGTCTCGCTTGAAGTAAAGCTGCGTCGTCAGGGGACCGTAGAGGGGGTGCATGATGATGAAGTGAATGTGGGCGGGCCGAGTCCGTCCCGCATACTGCTCGAGCCCCGGGAGGCCCGGCGGGATGGGGTATCGTCCCGGGACGATCGTCTCGATCTCGTAGCGCCCCTGAGCGTCGGTCAGAAGCCGCCCCCTCAACCGGAACTGCGTGCGATCAGTGAGGTTCGCGGGCTCCTTGATATCGTAGTGACCTGCGTGGTCTGCTTGCCACACGTCAAGCAGCGTCCCCGGCAAGGGTGTTCGGCAATCTGGACCGTAGACGGTTCCAGACACCGCGAGGACTTCCCCCTCCTCGCCGGGCTCAGGCAGTTTGGACCGCGCCGGCGCACCGGTCCGGTAGAATGGCCCGAGGACGTTGGCCGATGTGGGCAGACACTGCTGGGCCATGCCGGTAGCCGGGACCGCCAGAAGCCCCCCCGCCATCGCCGTCGCCGTCCGGAGCAGGAGTGTTCGCCGCGAGATGGTTCGGCTTGCGTTCAGGATCCGGTCGTCGCTCATGTTTGCCTCCCCCCTGCCGTGGTGGCCATCATCGCCTCAGCCACGACGATGTCCGTGGAAATCGGGTCCAGTCTGCCGTGATCTAGCGACCGCTGGCGACGAGTTGTCGTTCGCCGGGCGTCAGGAATTTGGACGACCCCGACACCCACCCGGTTGAGGTAGTCGGTCACGACTCCGATCTTCTCCTCCCACGGCCGTCACCCTCTTCCCTCGGAGCCACGAAAATGCAAAACGCCCCCGCCGG
>Ga0209887_1000246_pt1 | contig 16094 bp, 17 predicted proteins | sample GWRWN1_30_40_FD_187230 | JGI IMG/M metagenome (GOLD analysis project Ga0209887, IMG submission 187230) | Riverbed sediment microbial communities from areas with no vegetation in Columbia River, Washington, USA - GW-RW N1_30_40 (SPAdes)... | ecosystem: Environmental > Aquatic > Freshwater > River...
GGGCCAAGATGGCGATGAAAACCGCCGGGAAGACGAAATCGAGGCCAAAGCGCTTGGGATCGGGGATCCAACTCCCCAGAAGCGCGCCGCCGAGGGCACCGAGATACCAAGCGAGATACGTGGCCGACGCGCAGCCGACGAAGTAGGCGGCGTGGGCCGGATATCGGGCGAACCGGGCCTGGGTGAGCGCGTAGGACTCGTCCGAGACGCCATGCGCCACGAGAGCGAGCCGAGCTCGCGAGAGGCCGGCAAGATATGGGGCGAGGCTCGCCGCCATGAGGTAGTGGCGGAGGTTGACAATGTACGTCGTGACCACGAGGAGCCACGCCGGCGCGCCGCCGCTCAGCATCGGTAGCGCGACGAACTGCGCGGTTCCGGCCGAGACGAGGACGCACATGACGACGATCTCGCCAAGCGAGAGCCCGGCCTGCCGGGCGAGGCCGCCCCACACCGCGCCGTACGCCAGGATGCTCGGGACCACCGTCGCCGCTGCGTCGCGGACGCCGTTCCAGAATTCCTCATGCGCGCGACGGGATCGATCGCCCGCGAGTGGGAAAGGCGATCCTCCACTTGGATTGTCAATCACTCGACACAGACAGACCGGCCCCGAGGGAGCTCTGCTTACCCCGGGGCCGGCCGCTGCTGAGCTTCAGGCGATCCCGATGGGCCGGAGCGCCGTCCCGGCCGTGGCGCCTTTGAACTTGTTTACCCCCAAGACGTACGCGAACTTGTACGTCTTGTCCTTCGCCAGATCTTCCTGGTTGTGGTACTCGAGGATGTGAACTCCCTGCATGGGGATGAGATAGTGGTGGACCGGGATGAAACTCGTGCCATCGGGGAGCTGATCCACCGACTGGCCGACCTCGAGACCGGACGTATCGCTGCCGATCATGAGCGCGCCCTTCTCCTCGACGAGCCACCGGGCGGCGGCCAGGCTGATGCCGGCCGAATCCGCCTTAGCGACGTCGTCCTGGTTGGCGCCCACCCCGTCGCCCTTGAGCCAGATCCCGGCCGTCCCCGTGCGGATCAGGACCACGTCGAGGGGCTCGATGTCCACGCCCTGCTTCGCGAGCGCTTGGCGCAGCACGTCCGGGCCGATGGCGAAGTTCGACGGCAGCGGATTTTGGCCGACGGACCCCGCGACGTCGATCATGGTGGCGGGGGCCACGATCGGGGGGATCGTCTCCGCGCCCAGCTTCATCAGGCCCCAGTTGCCGAGGACCTCTGAGGCTTTGAAACCATTATAATACTGCGCGTCCGCGCCCCCGCCCACCGAGATGTGGCCGTAGCCGTCGATCTGGGTGGCGACGTTATCCGATACGAACAGCGCGCAGCTTGCGAAACTCGTCTTCAGCGAGTTCACTTTCGGGTCAACGACGAAGTCAAGATCGCGCTGAGCGAACTCACCCTGCTGGTTGCGGAATGTGAGGATCTCGCCCGGGCTGTGGCCTGGCCACTTGTAACTGCGGCGGTCGTAGGTCAGCCCCAGGTCGTACACGCGGCCGGTCTTGGCCAGTGAAAGGGCCTTCTTCGTGAGTTCCAAGCTCAGCTCGTTTAGGTTGCCCAGCTGGTCACCACTCCCCCAAACCCAGCCCCACCCTTTGCCCTTCTGCCAGCGCTTCGGCTGGACCGCGGGCGTCTGAGCTTCGGCCGTCCCGCTTCCCGCCGCCCCGAGCAGCCGCAGCGCCGCCGCTGTCGACAGTCCGAGCGCCGCCGCCTTCGCGAGGAACCCGCGGCGCGTGAGAAATCCCTGCTGAAGGTCGGCAACCAGTTCCTTGATGCGGTCGTCCATGCTCGCTGCCTCCTGTCGATATGTGGTCACTGCAAGGATGACGGAATCCCTACCCCCGGCGCATGTACGCCGGGGTGCCGCCCGCGAGGAAGTCCTCGCGGGGCGGCGCGAAGATGTCGATCACCTCCGTGTCCTCGGGGAACCACCCCTCGTGCTCCACCCCGCCCGGGATGACGCCGACGTCGCCGGGACCACACGTCCGTCGTTCGTTGCCGATTCGGAACTCCATCTTTCCCGACAGGACCCAGAAGACTTGCTCGTGCGGGTGTCGGTGGGCCGCGGCGTGGGCGCCGACCTTCATCTTCCAGAACACGAGCATCTCCTTCTCGCCGATGACCATCTTCCGACTGATCAGCGGGGTGACCTTCTCTTCCGGAATCTCGTCGAGGTTGAGAAATCCTTTCATGGCGGAGTGGGACATGGCGGTGGCCTCCTTGGAAAAAGCGGAATCGGCGCTCTCCACCCTATTCAGGACGTCCGCGCGTGTCAAGGCGTGCCCGTTGTTTGACACCCTTCGCGCGTGTCGGCTAGAGTAGGCACGGTCCAGACTTCACCGGGAGGTTCCGCCATGCCATGTCGCCGGGTGACCACGCTCACCTTCGCCTCCCTGCTCGCCTTCGGCTTGACGTCCTGCGGCGCGCTGTCGGTTGGCCGCGAGTTTCCGTCGCCGGCGCGGGACTCCATCCAAAAGGGGACGACGGGGAAGGCGGACCTCGAGCGGCTCTTCGGTAAGCCGGCCGAGGTGGGTATCGAGGACAGGGATGAGACCTGGACCTGGATCTACTTCAAGAAGGGCAACCCGGACCTGAGCAAGAATCTCAAGGTGCGCTTCGCCCCGGATGGAAAGGTCGCCTCGTACTCGTTCAGCTCGAACTTCCCCGAGGACATGAAAACGATCCGCTGAAGAAATCGCGAGCAGAGCCGGTGTGAGCTGACTCCCGTCGTGAACGGAGGTGGACCCATGCGAACTGCGATCCTCGGGACCGCGCTCGTCCTCGGGGTTGTCGGCGTCGGGCGCGCCGAGACGAGCGTGCAGTACTTCCCCGTTCCCCCGGGGGCGGGCCCGCACGACGTGGCCCCGGCCCCGGATGGGACCGTCTGGTACACCGCCCAGCGTCAAGGGGCCCTCGGCCGGCTCGACCCGCGGACCGGTCAAATCGTGCAGATCCCGCTCGGCCGCGGCTCGGCCCCTCACGGGGTGATCGTCGGACCCGACGGCGCGGCGTGGGTGACCGACAGCGGTCTGAACGCGATCGTGCGGGTTGACGCCCAGACGCACGCGGTCGCCGTGCACCCCCTTCCCGAGGGACGCGGCTCTACCAACCTCAACACCGCGACCTTCGATAGGCAAGGCATCCATTGGTTCACCGGCCAGAACGGCATCTACGGGCGGCTCGATCCGAAAAGCGGGAAGATAGAGGTCTTCGACGCGCCGCGTGGCCGCGGACCCTATGGCATCGCCACGACACCGGATGGCGCGGTATTCTACGCATCGCTCGCCGGCAGCCACATCGCGCGTATCGATGCGACAACGGGGCGGGCGAAGGTGATCGAGCCCCCCACCCCCAATCAGGGTGCGCGCCGGGTGTGGTCGGACTCGAAGGGTCGGGTCTGGGTCAGCGAATGGAACTCGGGCAATCTGAGCCGTTATGACCCTGTTACCGACAGTTGGCGCGTGTGGCGGCTGCCCGGCAGCAATCCTCGCGCGTACTCAGTGTACGTGGACGAGCGCGACATCGTGTGGGTAAGCGACTTCGCTGCCAACGCAATCGTTCGGTTCGATCCCGCGACCGAGACGTTCACGGCGTTTCCAAGCGACAAGAGCGGCGCCAATGTGCGCCAGATGCTGGGCCGACCGGGCGAGATGTGGGGTGCGGAGTCGGGCACCGACCGGCTCGTCGTGATTCGGACGAAGTGAGCGGCACCCGCCCGCCTGTCACGTGCGCCGTCGGGCTCCGGTGCATCGACTGCGGCACCGAGTACCCCCTCGAGTATCTCCTCGAGTGCCGGCGATGCCGCGGTCTCCTCGAGCCCGTCTACGACCTCGGGCCCCTGCGCCGCCTCGGGCCGGAACGCGCGTTCACCGAGCGCGGCCTGTGGCGCTACCACGCGGTCCTGCCAATCCGCGATCCGGTGCACTTCGTCTCCCTGGGTGAGGGCCAGACGCCGCTCCTCGAGGCACCGGCGCTCGCCCGGGCACTCGGCGTGCGCCGCCTCCTCCTCAAGTTCGAGGGCGTCAATCCGACGGGCACGATCAAGGACCGCTCCTCGGCCACGGCGGTCGCGGCTGCGTGCGAGTTCGGCTATCGCGCGATCTCAGTCGTGTCGACGGGTAACGCGGGATCCTCCATCGGCGCCTACGCGAGCCGTGCCGGCCTGCGGGCCTTCATCTTCTGCTACGAGCAGGCCTCGGCCCCGAAGATGCACCACATGGGCGCGGTCGCCTCCGATCTGATTCTCTATCAGGGGTACTACGACGATCTGATTCGGCTCTGGGACCGCATGGTGGAGGAGCTACCGATCTTCGACGGGGGCGCGTCACGGAACGTCTACAAGCAGGAAGGCAAGAAGACCCTTGCGTACGAGATCGCGGAGCAGTCGGGCTTCCGCGTCCCCGACGTCGTCGTGTTCCCCGTCGCGGTGGGCGAGGCCTTCATCTCGGGGTGGCGGGCGTTCCGGGAGATGCACGCCATGGGCTGGATCGAGCGGCCTCCGCTCATGGTCGCGGCGCAATCGGCCAAGGCCGACCCGATCGTGCGCGCCTTCCGCGAGGGCGGCGACATCAGGCCGGTGAAGCTCTCCTACACGGTCGCCGAGGGGCTGTCGTGCGGCGACCCGGGGGCGAAGGGCGGGTGGGTGCTGCGCATCCTGCGGGAGTCCAAGGGTCTGGCCACCGAGGTGGACGACGAGCCGATCCTCGAGGCTCAGCGACTCCTGGCCCGGATCGAGGGAGTATACGCCGGCCCCACCGGAGTCGGCACGCTCGCGGCCGTCCGACGCCTGCTCGCCGAGGAGGCCCTCGACCCTGACCAGACCATCTGCTGCGTGATCAGCGAAACGGGCCTCAAGACCGAAGCGCCGGTAACGTCGCGCCAGGGCGAAGCCTTCACGTACGACCGCCTGGTCGCCTGCGTCCGCGACCGCCTACGCGCCCCCTGAACCTTCCAGCCGGCCGCCGCGGGTGGCGGCCTCCTTGACGGCGCTGGTAGAGAGACCGCGTGAGCGGATGGACATCGTCGATCTGCACACCCACACGTATCCACGGGCGGAGATCGGGCGCCAGGCCATGGGACGCGATGGGTGGTCGCCCTACGCCGGCACGCTGCCCGAGCTGCGCGAGGCGATGACCCGCGCCGGGATCGCCGCGGCAGTCATGGTCAACCTCACGCCGATCCCGGAGATGCGCGAGGCTGCCCTCGCGCGCCTCCCCGCCGACCTCACCGAGGGCGAACGCCGGGCAGCCGAGGCCCGCCTCCACGACGAACTGCGCGGCCGTCTGGTTCGCCGCAATCGCTGGACCCTGGAGTCGGCGTCGGCGGATCCCACGCTGATCCCGTTCATCGGGCTCGACCCCTCTGTCATGAGCCCGAGCGCCATGCGGGACGAGCTGGAGGCATGCGTCAACGCAGGGGCCCGTGGCGTGAAGGTCCACCCCATCGTGCAGCGGCTGGCCCCGGGAACCGCCGCGCTCTGGCCCATCTACGAGCTCTGCCAGGAGCTCGGGCTCCCCGTCCTGTTCCACTCGGGCTTCCTGGGACGGAGCGAATGGAACGCGCTGGCGCGCCCAAGCGCGTTCGCGGATGTGCTGGAGGCCTTCGCCGGCCTCCGAGTCGTCCTGGCCCACCTCGGGCGCGGCTACTTCGATGAGGCCGTCGCCCTGGCGGAGCGCTTCCCACAGGTCGTGTTCGACACCTGCGCGACCCTCACCGCGGCGGACGTGGCTTGGCGGCTCCCCGACGAGGACGCGGTGGCACTGATCCGGCGCCTCGGCGTGGCGCGGGTCTGCTTCGGGTCGGACTACCCGTGGTACGACCCCGTCGCCGATGCCGCCCGCGTCGCCGCGCTTCCCCGCCTCACCGACCCGGAGCGCGCCGCCATCCTCGGCGACAACGCCCGCCGCCTCCTCGGACCCGCGGCGGGCGCCGAGTAGCGCGCTAGTCCAGCGGCCCGTCCGAGTATCTCCCGGGGGAGGCAGGGCCGATGCCTTCGCCGAAGGGCGAAGGCCGCGGCTTTGCCGCGAGGCCCGTCGGCCCCCCTCGAGGGTGGCCTTTCGAGCGCCACCGGCGCGAGAAGGGCCGGGTGACACAAAAAGGGGGGCGAAGCCCCCCTCCGAGTTGGCTAGCGAAAGTACGGCTCGATACGGAGGAAGAGGTCGTAGGTAAGCCGGACGTCGCCCAGGCAGTAGGCCTCGATCTCCTCGATGCGTCCGGCCTTCCAGAGCGCGAAGACCTGTGAGCCCTCCATCCCGGGCGGCGATTTCGTGAGGCCGAGAAGCTCGGCCACGATGTCCAGCCGGATCGCGTCGGCCCGCTCCCAGTTCGCCAGGACGCGCATGACGTCGAAGTGGCTGTCGAGCGCGAACGGTCGTGTCGGAAGCCCGGCCGTAGGCGCGACGCCCAGGTAGACCGACCGCCGCAGGAGGAACGGCACGTCGAACGCGAGACCGTTGTACGTGACGAGCCGCCAGTCGCGGCTCGTGCGCATGACCTCCCAGAATCCCTCAAGGATGAGCCGCTCCTCCTGGGCGTCCCGCGCGATGAGGGCCTTGGTCTCGAGCTCGCCGCGCCCCCGTGCGTCGTGTCCCATCCCGATGCAGATCACGTGCCCGAACTCGGGCCGGAGCGCCATGTAGCGCTCGATCTGTTGGCGCACCGCGGCGAAGGCCTCGCACTCCGCTCCGCGGAGATAGTCGTCCAGGAGCACCTCGGGACCGACCTCCGTGGAACGGCGCATCGTTCGCTCCCAGACGTATTCCTGGATCCTCCGCGGCTCAGCGCGCAGGTCTCGGGGAACGGTCTCGATGTCGAGAACGAAGTTCACGACACGCGCTCCCATCGCGACACGGAGACGCGGTTCTTGCCCTCGCGCTTGGCCGCGTACATCGCCTCGTCCGCGACCGCGATCGCTGCCTTCCCCGAGGCCGGGGGTCGGGTGAAGGCGACGGCTCCGACGCTCGCCGTCACCGGCGGGAGGCCCGGGGGAAGCGGGGCCTGGGCGATCAGCTCCACCAGCTTGGCGGCGTACCGCGGCACCGTGAGGCTCGACGCCTCGGGGAGGATGACCGCGAACTCATCCCCTCCGAGCCGCGCGGGGATGTCTGTCGCGCGGCAGTTCTCCTGCAGGATCCGGGCCACCGTCTGGAGCACGACGTCGCCCGCCTCGTGTCCGGCCGTGTCGTTCACAGCCTTGAAACCGTCCAGATCCACGATGAGGAGCCCGAACGGCCGCCGATATCGGCGGCACCGGGCGATCTCTTGGTCGAGGGCCTCGTGCAGGTAGCGCGAGTTCCAGAGTCGCGTGAGACGATCCCGTCGAGCCGAGTCGCGTTCCCGGAGGAGCGTGGACGCGAGCACATCCTCCGTTCGCAGGAGGCGCCGGATCGCGTGACGGAACGTGCTCACGGTCGCGGCGAGACTTGCGAGCACGCCCAACCGCACCGCGCCGCCCCACCAGATCTGCTGGGGCCAAGCCGACGGCCAGCCGAGGCTCCGGAACTCGAGCGTCGCAGCCGTCCACGCGACCGCAGCCAGCAGAACCGTGGCCCACTGCCCCGCGGGGTGGAAGCGCCAGCTAGCCACCACGACCACTCCCATGTGGGCGAGCGCAAGCGCGACCACGACAGCCGTGCGCTCGTCCAGGGTGACAACGAACAAGGCGGCGGCCAGGAGTGTGCCGACGCCCAGACGTACCACGAGGCGCTCGAGGTGACCGGCTATGCCGTCGAATGGCTCCCCGACCCGCGGCGCCTGACCATTCGTCCGGTCGCGACGCCGACGGCCCGCGGCCTCCGGGCCGTCGCTCCCTTCTCGCCCGCGCCGCCAGCGGCGGAGGTGGACCCACCGGGTCAGACTCGATACCAGCGGAGCTCCTCCACGACCGCGACGGGACCGCCGAAGGTCGCGCGCGCGTCAGCGACCAGCGCTGCGAGCGAATCGTGATGTGTATAGCCCACATGGGCAAGGAGGAGCCGCCGGGCGGCGGCCTGACGTGCGACCTCACCCGCCTCGCGGGCCGTCGAATGCCATTGGGTCGGATCGGGCCGGGCAAACGTGGCTTCGTGAATCAGCACCGTCGCGCCCCGCGCCAGCGTGCTCACGGCGGCGCACGGCCGCGTGTCGGAGGAGTAGACGAGGCTGCGATCTCCCGACGCCGCTCGAACGGCCAGGTTCGGCATCGGGCCGTGGGCGTTCGGCGAGGCGGTCAGGGTCAGGTCGGCCGTCTCGAAGACCGGAATGCCCTCGCGCGCCTCGATCCCGACGATGGAGACGTCCAGGCGGCCCGGCGAACCCACGAGGTCAAACATCTCCAGCAGCGTCCGGATCAAGCGCACGTGCTCGACGCGGCAGTACACCGGCAACGGCGGGCGGCGCCCCAGGATGAGCAAGTCTTGGACCAGGGCGGGAAGGCCGTAGACGTGATCCGGATGCGTGTGCGTCACGACCACAGCCGTCAGGTCGACGGGGTCGACAGCCAACCGCCGCAGCTTCTGGACGGGGCTCCCGCCGACGTCGATCAGGCAGACCGTGCGCCCGGCTCGGATCACGAGCGCGGTCGTGTCTCGGGCCGCGGAGGGAACAGCGCCCGAGCTCCCGAGGCAAGCGAAGGCCAGCGGGGACGCGCGGGGCACCCCGGGCGCGCCGAGGCGACGCCGCGACAAGGGCCGCGGACGGGCGGCCCGACCTGGCGGGCGCGCCTCCCGCCGCGCGCGCCCGGTTCCTGAAGCCCGCCGCATCCCTCTGGACCTCGGGTCAGGCGCGCCGCCGGCGAGCCAGGAGGGGAATCCCAATGATGGCAAGCAGGACCGAGAGCACGCTCACCACCTGCGCCACGCGGAGCTGGCCGAGCATGAGGCTGTCGGTCCGGAGCCCCTCGACCCAGAACCGGCCCAGCGAGTAGAGGCCGAGGTACGCGAGGAAGAGCGCCCCGGGCGCCCGCTCCAGGCGGCGGCGCAAGACGAACCCCAGGATCAGGAAGATCCCCAGGTTCCAGATCGATTCATAGAGGAACGTCGGGTGGAAGTACTCGGCGTCGAGGAACTGGGGTGGCCGACGGGCTTCCGAGATGTACAGCTTCCAGGGCAGCTGGGTCGGCCCTCCGAAGGCCTCCTCGTTGAAGAAGTTCCCCCAGCGGCCGATGGCCTGGCCCAGAGGGAGGTACGGGGCGACGATATCGAGGTAGGTGAGGAGGGGAAGCCCGCGGGACCACACGTACAGACCACCCGAGAGGAGTCCCCCGATCAAGCCGCCGTGGATGGCGAGGCCGCCCTCCCACACGGCAAACATCCGCCACCACGCCTGCGTGTGATAGTAGTCGAGGTTGAACACGACGTAGTAGAGCCGCGCCCCGACCAAGCCCCCGATGAGCGCGACCTCGGTGGCCTTGAGCAGCTCGTCCGAGCGCTCGCCCCGTCGATTCGCCTCGCGCGAGGCGAGCCACAGGCCGAGCGCCATGGCGGAGGCGATGAGGACCCCGTACCAGCGGATGGTGAGGTGCAGGCCGCCGAATAGCGGGAGGTCGGGGGGCAACCGGAGCGAGAGCGCAATGGGCCCGGGCGATCGGAACACGCCACCTCCTGCCTCGAGTCTCGCTTCTTAATACCGGACTGGACTTCTCAGTGTCAAACGAAAAGCCCGTACAACCGCCTCAGACCCGCGTCAGAATTCGGAAATTGTTTGACACCCACGCGAGCCGGTGCGTATCATGATCAAAAACACGAGAGGAGACCTGTGGCCCTCACTTCGGCGGAGCGCGTGAGGAGTTGACCAGCGTTTTGAACGTCGGGAACCTCGGCAGTTTCGGCGAGCTGATTGTCAACGCCGGGCTTGTTGCAAAGTTCGTCCTCCTCGTCCTCTTTGGCTTGTCGGTCGTGTGTTGGGCCATCATCTTCCAAAAGGCCGTCCAGTTCCGGGTCATCGCTCGTGAGACCAGCCGCTTCCTCAAGGTCTACCGGGAGTCGCGCCGCTTCGCCCTCGTCGCGAACGGGGCCAAGCGCATGCGCGCGAGCCCGCTGGCGCGGGTGTACCTGGCCGCGTACCAGGAGCTAGGCGGAGTGGGCAACCCGCCGCCGGACATGATGGACGGGCCCCCGGAAGCGGGTGAGGAGGGCATCAGCCCCGAGCGGCTGGAGTCTGTCGAGCGCGCGATGCGGCGGGTCCAGTCGGCGGAGATCGAGCGCATGGAGCGATACCTCGCGTTCCTGGCGACCACGGCGAGCGCGGGTCCGTTCATCGGCCTCTTCGGCACGGTGTGGGGCATCACGAGCTCGTTCCAGTCGATCGGATCCCAGGGGTCGGCGAGCCTCGCGGTTGTGGCGCCAGGCATCTCGGAGGCCCTCATCGCCACCGCCGCCGGGTTGGCGGCGGCGATCCCGGCCGTCATCGGATACAATTACTATGTCGGCCGCGTGCGTCACTGGGCGACCGAGATGGAGAACTTTGCGCTCGAGCTGGCGAACCTGACCGAGCGCCGCCTGGTGCGGACGGCGAAATCCTTCTAGGTTAGGTGCTAGGATGGCGATCAGGGCCGACGCCGGGACTGATAGGGCCGGGCGGATTCGAAGCACCTTGGCTGAGATCAACGTCATTCCGCTCGTCGATGTGGTGCTGGTCCTGCTGCTCATCTTCATGCTGACCGCGCCGATGATGTACCGCGGCATCGACGTGAATCTGCCGAGGACGTCCGGTAGGCCGACGGCGATCGAGGAGCGCCTAGTCCTGACGCTGACGAAGGACCGACTCCTGTACCTCAACGAGCGGGCTCTCCCGTTGGCGACCTTGGAGACGCGGCTCCGGGAGCTCCTGCGCAGCCGGACCGACAAGACGATCTTCATCAAGGCGGACAAAGAGCTGGCGTACGGGTACGTCGTCGAGACGATGGACCGCATCCGTCGCGCAGGCGTCGAGCGCGTCGGTATGGTGACCGAGCCACTGCCGAAGCGCGAGTGACACTCGATGGCCCAGCCCGTCGTCTACCGCGTGCCGCGCCGCTTCATCACCCCTCCCGAGGAGCCGCCCCCCTACGGGCTGCTGGCGTTGTCGTTCACCGGGCACGTCCTGTTCTTCTTCGCGGCCGTGGCTTTCTCGACGTTCCTGAGCAGCCGGATCGACCAGTCCAAGATCTACATCGTCAATCTGGTGCCTGCGGCGCCGGCCTTGGGGAGTCCCGCGCCCCGGGCCGCCGCGCCGCCCGCTGTGTCGCAACCCACCAAGGCACTGGAGCCGGCTCCGCCGCCCAAACCGAAGGTCGAGGAGCGCACTCCTCCCAAGCCTTCCAAGGTCGAGGTTCCGCCCCCGAAGGAGACACCCCCCCCGAGACCTTCGAGCCCCGTCGAGCCGGTGACGCCGCCGCGGAAGCCCGAGGTCGCGCGGGCCACGCCGGTGCCCCCGGCCGAGCTGGCGTTGCCCCGGCGCGTCGAGAAGGACGCTCCGGCGCTCGAGACGCCGGCCGCGCGCGAGCGACTGATCGAGCGCGCCCTGCCGCCCCCACCACCGACGTCACCGCCCGTCACGCCACCGCCCGCCCGCGTACCGGAGCCCCCGCGCGTGGCGGCACCGCAGGCGCCCCCGCAGGCACCCCAGGCGCCGCCAACCGCTGCAGCCGGCGCGCGGACTGGCGTGGAGCCGATTCGACTCGGCCGGCCCAATGCGGTCCTGCCGAGCACCGGCAGCATCAGCCTGGACGTCAGCGACTTTCCGTTCACGTACTACCTGAGGCAGATCCAAGCGAAGATCAGCGAACGGTGGGCGCCGCCCCGCGCGGCGGCCGCCGGCGGGGAGCGCGCAATCATCATGTTCGAGATCGGGCGCGATGGTCAGATCAAGGAGCCCACGCTGGAGCGGAGCTCGGGGAATGCCCTATACGACCAGTCCGCCCTACGCGCCGTCGCGGACGCGAGCCCATTCCCGCCGTTGCCGCCCGAGTTCAAGGCCTCCTCTCTCCGTGTCCACTTCGGCTTCGAATTCCAACCGGATCAGGGGTAACGTCGTGACGCGTCTGGTCGCTATCCTTCTGGTTGTGGCGGTCGCGCTCGGGCTATTCGTCCTCCCGGCGCCGAGTCCCTCCCATTCGCAGGGGGTGGACGTCTTCCTCAACGTGACCCAGGGCGGCTCGCGCAAGCTCGGCATCGCGATTCCGGAGTTCACGCGGGTGACCGCGGCGCCCGACGAAGGCAACTTCGCCCGCACCCTGCCCGAGATCATCGGCAACGATCTTCGGTTCTCGGCGCTCTTCAGCGTGGCGAACGCGCCCCCGCTCCCCCCGAACGCGGACGCGGTGAAGCAGGAGTTCGCCAAGTTCGTGTCAGCCGGGGCGCACGCCGTGCTGCAGGGACTCATCACGGTCGAGGGCCAGCGCCTGACCGTCGAGTTCCGGCTTTACGATCTCACGAACCCGGAGTTCCGGCTGATCGCCTCCAAAAGCTTCTGGGTGGAGCCGCTCCGCGATCACCGGCGGCTGGCCCATCGCATCTCGGACGAAGTCGTCTACCAGTTCACCGGCGAGCGCGGAATTGCCGAGACGAAGATCGCGTACGTGACGCGGTCTGGCTCGAACAAAGAGATCGTGATGATCGACTACGACGGGTTCAACCAGACCCCGCTGACCGATCTCCGGAGCATCTCGCTCTCACCGGTTTGGAGTCCCGCAGACTCGACGGTCGCCTTCACTTCCTTCTTCAAAGGGTACCCCTACCTGTTCCGGCTCTACCCGTTCAACCCACGCCGACGGGAGCCCGAGCTGATGTCGGCCTGGCCCGGAATCAACACCTCGCCCGCGTGGGCACCGGACGGGAAAGCGGTCGCGATCACCCTCTCCAAGGATGGCAATCCGGAGATCTACGCGCTCCGTGTGGGCACCTCCGACTTCCGGCGACTCACGAACAATCGCGCCCTTGACACCGATCCCACATGGTCACCGACCGGCCGGGAGATCGCCTTCACCTCGGACCGCTCGGGCACACCCCAGATCTGGGTGATGGATGCCGAGGGGGCAAGCCCGCGTCGGCTCACGTCCGGCGGCGGGTTCGACACGCAGCCGCGCTGGTCGCCCCGGGGCGACACGATCGTCTTCACCCGCCGAACGGCGGGCGGGTTCGACCTCTGGGCGATCAGTCCGGACGGAACCAACGCCCGAGCGCTCACCCAGGGTCAGGGTATCAACGAGGGTGCTGCCTGGGCGCCGAATGGCCGCCACATCGCCTTCTCATCCACCCGCGGCGGGGCGCGCCCCCAGTTGTTCACGATGCTGGCCGATGGATCTGAGCAGCAACCCCTGACACGAGACCGAGGTGAGGCTTCCAGCCCCACGTGGTCACCGCGACCGCAGTGAGGCCGGCCGACACAGCCCCACCGAAGAAAGGAGCGTGGTATGACGCGGAAACCCTGGCACATGATGTTCACGATCGTTTCGCTCTTCGTGGCGTCAGTCATGCTGACTGGCTGTCCGAAGAAGCCGGCCCCGGCAGCCGGCACGGGCCCGGGCAGCGGCGCCGGGCCGAGCGTGGGTGCGGGGGTAGGCACGGGCGGTGCGGAAGGCACCACTCCGGGCGCGATCGGCAGCGGCCCGGGCACGACCGCTGGCGGCGCCGGCTCCCCGGGTGGCGCCGGGGCAGGCGGCTCTGCGGCCGCCGGTGGCGCGGGCGCGACGGGCACGACGATCCCCGCCCTCCCCTCGCCGAAGGAATTCGTGGAGACCTCGGCCCTTCGGGACGTTCACTTCGATTTCGACAAGTATGAGGTCCGGGCTCAGGACAAGCCGGTCCTGGACGAGAACGCCCGATGGCTCAAGTCCAACGCGAACGCGCTGCTGCTGATCGAGGGGCACTGCGACGAGCGGGGGACCAACGAGTATAACCTGGCCCTCGGCGAGCGCCGCGCCAAGGCAACGCGGGATTACCTCGTGTCCGTCGGGATCGAGGGGGCCCGGATCACCGTCATCAGCTACGGGGAGGAGCGCCCGCTCTGCACCGAGCGCGCCGAGGGGTGCTGGGCGCAGAACCGCCGCGCGCACTTCCTGGTCAAGCAGTAGCGCGCGGTCGTGAGGTCGCGGACGAGGTGGGGATCGCGCCTCGGCGTCGCCGGGGCGCTGATTCTGATCGGATGCGCTTCAGAAACCGCCCCCCTTTTCCGTGAAGACCTTGACCGGCTCCGGGCAGATCTCCTCCGAGTGGAGCAGACCCTTCAGAAGAGCCAGGCCGAGACTAGAGCCGACCTTCAGCAGGCTGACCGTCGGTCAGCCCAGACGCTTGCGGAGATCCAACGAAGCGTAGCCCGCGTGGGGAGCCGTCTCGATGAGCTGGGGCGGGAAACCGGCCAGATCCAGGGCCGGCTCGACGACGTCCGACGTCGGATGGATGTCCTCGCCCTCCAGTTTGACGTGGCCGGGACGCCTCCGGGCGCTGTGCCGGCCGGGCGCCCCGGGGTGAGCTCCCCTCGCCCCGCCGAGCCGGCCAGCCCGAGCCCACCCTCACCCCCGGCTTCAGAAGCCGGGGCGTCCTCACCGGGCCCTCCGGTCCCCAGGGCTGCCAGCCCCGCTAGCCAAGCGAGCGATCTCTACCAGACGGCCTACATCGACTACACGCGGGGGAACTACAATCTGGCGATCGCCGCGTTCAAGGAGTTCATCCGCCTCTATCCGAACACCGACCTGGCCGAGAAGGCCCAGTACTGGATCGGCGAGTCACATTTCAGTCTGGCTCGCAACCTCCAAGGGCGGGGAGAGCGGGAGAGGGCCACGCAGGAGTACGAGCGGGCGGTTCAGGAGTTCCGCCGGGTGGTCATCAGCTATCCGCGGGGCGACCGAGTGCCGACCGCCCTCTACAAGGAGGCGTTGACACTCGTGGAGCTCGGGCAGCCGTCGCTCGCCGAGGCGCGCCTCCAGTTCTTGTTGGACCAGTTCCCCTCGACCGAAGAAGCCGCGAAAGCCAAGGAGGAGCTGGCCCGGCTCAAGAACCGCTAGAGCTTCGGAGGGGGATGAGACGCGACGGCCCTGGGGAGGGCTTCCGCAGGGCGTTATGCTTTCCCGGATCAGCTCAGCTGAGCCGCTAGATTTCGGTTGGCTCCAGCCCGAACACCCAGACGACCGTGACGTCCGACTCTGGGCTCGTGAACACCATCACCGAGGACTGGGGGTCGGCCGTCTCCACGGACTGAATCACGACCTGCTGGATTGACGCGCCCGCCGGGGGGCCCGACGTGACGGCGCTCGGCGCGTGAACCACGGGCGCCCTGAATCGCTCCCCTACCCGCTGCCACGGCGCGAACACCGCCAGCACCGCCAGCGCGGCGGCCGCGACGGCCGAGCCAAGGGCCAGCCGCCGGTGCCCCACCACCCGGTCCCACACCGGTCGCCAATGTGGCTCCGGGGGAGGCGACGCGGCCATACGAGCCCGAACCTGCGGCCAGAACGCCTGCCACACCCCCTCGGGCAGCTCGGGGGCTTCAATCGTGAGAGCAGCCCGAAGCCGCGTCAGTCCGTCCAGCTCGCCAGCGCACCTCGGACACCCGGTGAGGTGTGCCGCGGTCTTCGTCCGGGCGGCGGGACCCAGCTCGCCGTCCCGATACGCGCCCAGGCGCCGTTGCGTCAGCCAGCAGATCAGGCTCATCGGACTCAACACCCGCTCGCTTAGACCAGATCCCCGGATCGGCTATTCGCGAAGCGCCTGCCATCCGGGTCACAGACACCGCCCGGCCCAGAGCCAAACTCGAACCCTGCCCCTGTCTGCCATGAGGATAGCCGGCGCTGAGGCTCCGCGCAAGAGCTTGCGGCCAAAGGCCGTTTGGGTTTGACGCCCCCGACTCGGTATGGTACGGTTCTGCCCCGGGGCCGGCGTAGCTCAGTTGGCAGAGCAGTCGATTCGTAGTCCCGAAATCCTGCCGTGGAAGTCCCCGTCATTTTAGCGCGCCAGCTCGTCCACTTTACCCGAACGGCCTTCACTTTGCTCCGTCGCTCTGAGAGCGCGGCCGTCAGATTCGCCCCGGCCTCCGTGAACGCTCTATCGTGGCATTCGTCGCCACGTCCAAGGCGGCCATCACCGCGCGGCGCTGGTGCTCAGGAGCCTGAGTCAGCAGGCACCCGTAACTGTCCG
>Ga0209887_1000248_pt1 | contig 16058 bp, 15 predicted proteins | sample GWRWN1_30_40_FD_187230 | JGI IMG/M metagenome (GOLD analysis project Ga0209887, IMG submission 187230) | Riverbed sediment microbial communities from areas with no vegetation in Columbia River, Washington, USA - GW-RW N1_30_40 (SPAdes)... | ecosystem: Environmental > Aquatic > Freshwater > River...
CCGGCCGATCGGCCGGCCGCACTTCGGGCAGTGCGGGTGCCCGATCCGGGCGTACAGCACCCGGAGGTAGTCGTAGATCTCCGTGATCGTCCCGACCGTGGACCGGGGGTTCCGGGAGGTCGACTTCTGATCGATCGAGATCGCCGGCGAGAGGCCCTCGATGAAATCGACGTCGGGCTTCTCCATCTGGCCGAGGAACTGACGCGCATAGGAGGACAGCGACTCGACGTAGCGGCGCTGGCCCTCCGCGTAGATCGTGTCGAACGCGAGGGAGCTCTTCCCCGACCCCGAGAGCCCGGTGAAGACGATCAGCGCGTTCCGCGGGAGCTCGAGGGTGATGTTCTTGAGGTTGTGCTCGCGAGCGCCGTGAATGACAAGCGTGTCGGTTCCCACGGAGGCATCGTACCGAAGGCGCCGACAAGGCTTCGGGGGAGCTCCCGGGCGAGGATATGGTGCGCGGGTGACCGAGCCCGGCCCCGCGCCCAGCGATGTCCCCGGCTCCCCTGCAGTGCCGTTCGCGCAGGCGTTCCGGTTCTGGGTGTGGCTGGGGTTCGTGAACTTCGGGGGCCCGACCGGCCAGATCGCGCTCATGCACACCGAGCTGGTCGAACGGCGCCGGTGGATCGACGAGGGGAGTTTCCTCCACGCGCTGAACTTCGCGATGCTGCTCCCCGGCCCGGAGGCCCACCAGCTCGCGATCTACGTGGGGTGGCTCCTGAACGGCACACCGGGCGCCCTCGCCGCGGGGGTGTTCTTCCTGCTCCCGGCGTTCGCGCTGATGGTGGCGCTGTCGTGGGTCTTCGCGGTCCACGGCGACGTCACGTGGATCGCGGGCGTCTTCGATGGCCTCTCGTGGGCGGTGGTCGGGATCGTCGCGGCCGCCCTCCTGCGGATCGGCGGCCGGGCGCTCGGCCACGCGATCCTGGTGATCCTCGCGGTCGTCGCCTTCATCGCGCTCTTCGTCTTCGGCGTCCCTTTCCCGCTCGTGGTGCTGGGGGCCGGGGCGGTCGGCCTGATCGCCGGGACCCGGCTCCCGGGCTCGAAGCCGGGCGCCACGGACCTCCGTCAGGCCGAGCGCGTGCCACCCTCCTGGGGTCGCACCGCCCGGGTGCTCGCGATCGGTCTCACTGTCTGGCTGGTCCCGCTCGTTGCGGTCGCGCTGGCGGCCGGCTCGGACAGTGTCCTGGCGGACGAGGCCCTCTTCTTCGCGGGCGCGGCACTCGTGACGTTCGGCGGGGCCTACGCCGTGCTCGCGTACGTGAACCAGGCCGCGGTGGTGCGGTTCGGTTGGTTGAGCGCGAACGAGATGGCGGTTGGCCTCAGCCTCGCCGAGACCACCCCGGGCCCCCTGATCATGGTCGTGGTGTTCGTCGGCTTCCTCGCCGCCTATCGGGAGCCGGCGTCGCTCGTGCCAGTGGCCGCGGGGGTGGCTGGGGCTTTGGTGGTCGCGTGGGCCACGTTCGTCCCGAGCTTCCTCTGGATCTTCCTGGGCGCGCCCTCCGTCGAGCGCCTCCGGGGCAACGAGCGGCTGGCCGGCGCGCTGACCGCCATCACGGCATCCGTCGTCGGGGTGATCGCGAACCTCGCCCTCGTGTTCGCGACCAGCGTGCTGTTCGACGAGGTCGACGTCCGGACGCCGTTCGGCCACGAGGTCGCCATCCCTGTCCTGGGTTCGGCCGACCCGCTGGCGCTCGCCGTCGCCGTCGGGTCGTTCGTCGCGATCCGCCGCTACCGCGTCAACGTCGTGTGGGTGATCGCGGCCGCCGGCCTGGTCGGCCTCGTCGACGCGCTGCTCGCGTGACGGTCTCAGGCGGGGTTCGGGCAGCGCCGGTGGGGTAGGCTCGGGCCGTGACCGATCGCGAGGCGCTCGAGGCCCTGTCCGCGGCGGAGCTGCACGATCGCGCGACGAGGCTCGCGTGGCGACGGCTCGACGTCGGGTTCCTGTGGCACCTGCTCAGCACGATCCCTGAAGCCCGGGCGGCCGTCGGCGACGAGGACCGGAGCGAGATCGACATCCTGCGGCCGCTCGCGCTGCTGAACGACCTCGTAGACGCGGACCGGGGCGAGCTCGCCGAGGGCTTGCGGCCGCTGTACCTCGACTACCTCGTGGAGCACGAGAAGCCCGGGGACCTCGAGGCGGCCGACGACCCCGACCTCGGCGCGTCCGGCGGACCCGAGGAGGACCCCGACGACCGACCGTGACCTCGGGTCCTACCGATCCGAGTTCCCGGTGCTCGAACGCAAGGCCTACCTGATCAGCGCGTCCCTCGGGCCGGTCTCGGATCGCTCCCGGCGTTACCTCGATGAGTACCTCGACGCGTGGGCCACCAAGGGCGCCCCCGATCACGTGTGGTTCGAGGACATCTTCCCCCGGATGCGCGCGCTGAAGACGTCGTTCGCGCGCCTCGCCGGGTGCGATGCGGACGAGCTGGCGATCACCACGAACATCTCGATCGCGTTGTCGACGTTCGCCTCCGCGCTCGACTTCGGGGAACGCACCAAGGTCGTGATGTCCGAGCTCGACTTCCCCACCGACGGGCACGTGTGGCTCGCGCACGCCAGGCGCGGCGTCGAGATCGAGTGGCTCCGCTCCCCCGACGGTCTGACGATCCCGCTCGAGGAGTACGACCGCGCGATCGACGAACGAACCGCCGTCGTCATGGTGAACCGCGTGCTCTACCGCTCGAGCGCGATCGTCGACGCGAAGGAGGTCTGCCGGATCGCGCGCGAGCGCGGTGCGCTGTCGTTCCTCGACGACTACCACGGGATCGGGATCGTGCCCCTCGACCTGCACGAGGTGGGGTGCGACGCGTACGCGGCGGGGGTCCTGAAGTGGTTGTGCGGCGGACCCGGCCTGGCCTTCCTGTACGTGCGGCGTGGGTTGATCCCGTCCCTCGAGCCGATGGTGACCGGCTGGTTCGGGACCGACGAACCGTTCTCGTTCGACACCCGGCACCTCGAGTACCACCCGACCGCGCGGCGGTTCGAGCACGGCACGCCGCCAGCGCCGGTGTTCTTCATCGCCCAGGGCGGCCTCGACGTGATCGCCGAGGTCACGCCCGAACGGATCCGCTCGCGCCAGGGCGAGCTCGGCGACCACGTGATCGCCCGCGCCGACGAACTGGGGTTGTCGGTCCGGACCCCGCGTGACCGCTGGTCGCGCGGAGGCGTCGTGAACGTGGGCGTCGGCCCCGAGGCCGGAAAGATCTGCCACGCGCTGCTCGAACGCGACGTGTGCACCGACTACCGCGGCGACGGCCTGCGGATCAGCCCACACTTCTTCAACACGGAGGACGACATCGACCGCTGCTTCGAGGAGCTTCGCTCGCTGCTGTGAACCCTAGGCTGGCGCCCGAACCTCCACGGGGACGCGCTGGACCATGTTGTTCGAGAACCCATGGAGGTTCCACGGTTGGTCGAGCGGCTGCGTGGTTCCCTCGGAGTCCGTCGCCCGGCAACAGAGCTCGAACTCCCCCGGCTGGGTTGCCTTCCACACGAAGTCGAACGGCGTCCACGCGAACGGCGACGCGGGTTCGCCGAGGGCGGCGTCCTCCCAGGTATCGCCGCCGTCCGTGCTGACCTCGACGCGGTCGATCGGACCCCACCCCGACCAGGCGCGGCCGCGGAGGATATGGTCGCCGACGTCGACGAACCGACGTCGGGTCATAAAGTCCGGGAACCCGGGCGGGACGAGGAGGGAACGCGGGCTCATCCGCGTGACCGGCTCGCCCTCGTCCTCGGGCCGTTGCCGGGAACGGTAGGCGACCTGCTGGTACCCCTTGAACGGCTCGGCCACCGCCGTGATCGAGGTCAGCCACTTCACGCTCGTCATGCCGTACCAGCCGGGCACGACCAGCCGGAGCGGGAACCCGTGCTGCGGTGGCAGCGGCGCGCCGTTCATCTCGTACGCGAGCAAGACCTCCTCCCGCATCGCGTCCCCGATCGACAGGCTGCGCTCGTAGTCCTGTTCGACGTCGCCCTGCATCCCGTGATCGGCGCCGCGGAATACCAGCTCGACGGCCTCGTCCCCGATGCCGGCCTCCTCGAGGAGGCCCCGCAGAGGCGTGCCGGTCCATTCCGCCGTGCCGATCGCCTCGGTCAGCCACGGCTGGGAGATCGGCCTCGGCGCGAGCCGCGCCCGGCCGTTGCCGGCGCACTCCATCGTCACAGGCATCGACACGCTTGGCCGAGCCCGTAGGTTCGCCATCGTGATCTCGAGCGGGGTACGGACGAGACCGCCGATCGCCAGTCGCCAGGATGCCTCGTCCGCCTCCGGCACGTCGAAGTGGATCAGCAGGTAGTGCATGCCGGCCGGCGTCACGTCGTAACGGAGCCCTTCGAGTTGCATGCCGTGGTTCCGCTGCGAGAGCTGGAGCTCGTCGAGGCTGACCTCCTCGGACGTCGAGAGGCCCTCGGGCAGGTCGTTCATGTCGGAAAGCATCAAAGGTTCTCCTTCACACGGGATGGGGCCGCCCGGTCGCCTCGTAGCCGTTCGCGATCGTCATCGAAGACCCGCAGCGGTCCCAGGATCCGGAATTCCATCGCCGCGAACCGTACGACGGGCGCTCCGGGAACGCCATGCATCCACGCATCGGCCCAGGTGACCTACGTCACGTTCCAGCGAACTGCGATCGGGTTGCGGCTGAGCTGCCAGCGCTATACCGTGATGACCCGACCTGCTCGAATCACCATGCGAAGGTCCCCGAGCGCTTCGAGCCGCACGAGGGGATCCGAACCCAGCACGATCAGGTCGGCGGGCCCATCGACCGCGAGCGGTCCAGCCGTCATCGCGACGAGCACTTCTTCCGGCGACATCCGGACCGCCTCGTGCAAGAGCAGCGCCTCACGGACGTGGATCCCGGCCGGGATCGCGCCGTTGCCGAGGTCGGTCCCGTAAACGACCGTCCCGCCCGCCTCCCGGAACCGGACAAGGTTGTCGCACGCGGTCCGAAGATCGGGCGTCACATCGCCGAAAGAAAAGATGTCCAGCGTCGAGACGATTCGCATCGACCTCGCGGCCGACGCGAGGAGGATGTCCGACAGCCGTTCGGTCCAGGGCGTGTGGGCGAACTCATCGATCCCGGCTCCGATGGCGCGTTCGGCTTGGCCCTTCCCCTGGACGTGCGCCGTCACCGGCAGCCCGCGCTCGTGCGCCGCCGTCACGATCGCGGCGAGCTCGGCATCCGACGGCGTGGGGCCGGCCTCCGCGTTCAACGCCACCTTGACCGCCGCGACGCCGGCGTCCGCGAGCTCGGCCACGACCGCGGCCGCATCCTCGGGACCCAAGAGCTCGCGACCCATGCCTGCCGGAGCCCACGAGGCCTGCGTCGGATACCCGCCCGGCGCGGTGAGCATCGGCCCGGCGGCCCGGATCACCGGACCGGTGAACGAGGGCAGCTCGGAGGCGTTCGCGAGCGCGAGGATCTCCTCCGGCACCCATCCCAGATCGCGCACCGCCGTGACCCCGCCGAGCAGCACTGCTCCGGGATCCGCAAGAAGGATGTGAACGTGCCGGTCGGCGACACCGGGCATCAGGAAGCCGTCGACCTCGAGGAACTCGTCCCCCGGCGGCGCCGCCGCGCTCGGACCCGCATACGCCACGCGTCCGCCGTCGCAGACGACGGTCGCGTGATGAACGAGCGCCCCCGGCCCGAACCAGGCGACCGGGACCTTGACCTTCAGCGACATCGGCGCCGGTTCAGCCGCCGACGCCGGCGCCGCGCAGGGCCTTGAGCTCCTTGCGGAGGTCGACGACCTCGTCGCGCAGGCGTGCCGCGTACTCGAACCGCAGGTCCTTCGCGGCCTCGTGCATCTCCTCCTCGAGCTGCTGGATCAGGCGCTCGAGCTCCTCGGTCGGCATCTCGGGGTGCTCGCGCTTGCGTCGGCGTTTCTCCGGCGTCGGAGCCCTCGTGTCGACCGCCATCGTGAGCAGGATGTCCGAGACCTTCTTGCGGATCGACTGCGGATCGATCCCGTGGTCGCGGTTGAACTCGATCTGGATCTTCCGACGCCGCTGCGTCTCGCCGATCGCCTGCTTCATCGAGTCGGTGACCTGGTCCGCGTACATGATCACCGTCCCGTCGACGTTGCGCGCGGCGCGGCCGATCGTTTGGATCAGCGAGGTGTCCGAACGCAGGAACCCTTCCTTGTCGGCGTCGAGGATCGCGACCAGGGAGACCTCGGGCAGGTCGAGGCCCTCCCGCAGGAGGTTGATCCCGACCAGCACGTCGAACTCGCCCAGGCGCAGGTCCCGGATGATCTCGATGCGCTGGATCGTGTCGACCTCCGAGTGGAGGTACCGAACCCGGATCCCCATCTCGAGCAGGTAGTCCGTGAGGTCCTCGGCCATCTTCTTGGTCAGCGTCGTGACGAGCACCCGCTGGCCGGCCTCGGCTCGCCTGTGGATCTCCTCGATCAGGTCGTCCACCTGCCCCCGGGTTGGCCGGACCTGCACCTCGGGGTCGACGAGACCCGTGGGGCGCACGATCTGCTCGGCGGTGCGGCCCGAGGTGCGGAGCTCGTAGGGCCCGGGCGTGGCGGACATGTAGACGGTCTGGTTGACCTTCTTCACGAACTCCTCGAACCGAAGGGGCCGGTTGTCCAGCGCGCTCGGCAGGCGGAACCCGAACTCGACGAGGGTCTCCTTCCGCGTCTTGTCGCCCTCGTACATCCCGTGGATCTGGGGGACCGTGACGTGGGACTCGTCGATCACGCAGAGCCAGTCGTCGGGGAAGTAGTCCAGCAGCGTGTAGGGCGCCTCGCCCGGGGCGCGACCATCGATGTGGCGCGAGTAGTTCTCGATGCCGGAGCAGAACCCCACCTCGCGGAGCATCTCGAGATCGTAGGTCGTGCGCATCCGCAGGCGCTCGGCCTCCAGGAGCTTGCTCTGGCTCTCGAGCAGCGCCAGCCGATCCCCGAGCTCTTCCTCGATCGAGACGACGGCCCGCTTCATCCGCTCGTCCGAGGCGACGTAGTGGGAGGCCGGGAAGACCGTGATCTCGGTGAGGTCGCCGAGCATCTCGCCGGTCAGCGGGTCGAACCGCGTGATCCGTTCGATCGTGTCGCCCCACCACTCGATCCGGATCGCGGTCTCCTCGTACGAGGGGTGGACCTCGAGCACGTCGCCCTGCACTCGGAACTTCCCGCGGGCCAGGTTCGCCTGGTTCCGCAGGTACTGGATGTCGACCAGGCGCTGCTTCGACCACTCCAGGTCGGTCGCCACGCCCTTGTGGACACGCAGGATCTGGCCCTCGTACTCCTCGGGCGAGCCTAGGCCGTAGATGCACGAGACGCTGGCCACGATCAGGACGTCGCGGCGGGTCAGCAGGGCGGCCGTCGCCGAATGCCGAAGGCGTTCGATCTCGTCGTTGATCGAGGAGTCCTTCTCGATGTAGGTGTCGGTGGAGGGGACGTAGGCCTCGGGCTGGTAGTAGTCGTAGTAGGAGACGAAGTACTCCACCGCGTTCTCGGGGAACGCCTCGCGGAACTCGTTCGCGAGCTGGGCCGCGAGCGACTTGTTCGGGGCGATCACGATCGTGGGCCGCTGGACGCGTTCGACCACGTTGGCGATCGTGAACGTCTTGCCCGTCCCGGTAGCCCCGAGGAGCGTGATGTGCGGCTCGCCGGCGCGGATGCCCTCGACCAGGTGGTCGATGGCGGTGGGCTGGTCACCGGTCGGAACGTGGTCGGCGTGGATCTTGAACGGGGGCACGGGACCAGTGTAGGCGCCCCGCCGACGTGCCTACATCCGCCCGGCGTCGATGATGCTCTGGAGGAATCGCTGGGTCCGTTCCTCGCGCGGGGACGAGAAGATCTCCTCGGGTGAGCCCTCCTCGAGGATCACGCCGGCGTCCAGGAATCCGATCCGGTTCGCGATGTCACGCGCGAACCCCATCTCGTGGGTCGCGATCACCATTGTCATCCCGCCTGCGGCGAGCTCGCGGATCACGTTCAGCACCTCGGCGACGAGCTCGGGGTCGAGCGCGCTCGTGACCTCGTCGAGCAGCATCACGTCGGGCTTCATCGCGAGCGCGCGCACGATCGCCACGCGCTGCTGCTGCCCGCCGGAGAGGCGGTCGGGGTAGTCGTCTCGCTTGTCGGCGAGCCCGAACCGCTGGAGGAGCTCGGTGGCTTGCGCCTCCGCCTCGGACCTGGACTCGCCGAGCGCCTCGATCGGTCCGAGCGTCACGTTGCGGAGCACCGTCATGTGCGGGAAGAGGTTGAACGCCTGGAAGACGATCCCGACGCGCTGCCGGATCCGGTTCACGTCGACCCCGCGGGCGGTGATCTCCTCGCCCTCGATGAACACCCGGCCGGCGTTGACGGGCTCGAGCAGGTTGATGCAGCGGAGCAGGGTCGACTTGCCCGAGCCCGAGGCCCCGATCAGGCCGACGACCTCGTGCTCGTCGACCTCGAGGTCGATCCCCTTGAGCACCTCGAGCCGGTCGAACGACTTGTGGAGGTCCTCGATCCGGAGCGCCGCGGCCGCCGCCACCTCACACCCCTCCCGCGACCTGACGCCGGCGCTGATCCCGCGCGACGAGCCAGTCGACGAACCGCGCCTCGGGGATCGTGATCACGATGTAGACGAGGGCGAGCGCCACGTACGGCGTGAAGTCGAAGTTCGCGGCCGAGATGATCTGGGCCTGTCGCAGCGCCTCGGTATACCCGAGGATCCCCACGAGCGCCGAGTCCTTCTGCAGCCCGATGAAGTCGTTCAGCAGCGGGGGCAGCACGCGGCGGACGGCCTGCGGGACGACGACGAACCGCATCGTCTTGCCACGGGTCAGCCCGAGCGCCCGCGCCGAGGCGACCTGCGAGGGGTGGACTGACTGGATCCCGGCACGGTAGACCTCGGCGACGTAGGCCGAGTACACCAGGACGAGCGCCACGATCGCCCAGAAGATGTCCGAGTGCGGCACGCCCTTGATCTGCAGCGCCGGGGCTCCGAACCCTAGGAGGAAGATCACCAGGATCGTCGGGACCGCGCGGAACAGGTCCGTGTATGCGGCGGCCAGGATCCGCAGCGGCGTGAAGACTGGCCCCCGCAGGCTGCGCATCACGGCGAGGATCATCGCGAGGATCAGCACGAAGACCTCGGCCACCAGGAAGATGAAGACGTTGCGGGTGAACTTCTCCATGATCTTCCCGAGCGACTCGCGAAAGACCATCGGGTCGAAGAACGCCTCCTTGATCTGGGGCCAGCCGGACGAGTTGAGGATCGCGAACGCGAGCAGCCCGAACACGACCACGGTGCTCACGACGGCGATCGTCACGCTCCGGGCGCCTTCGGCCTTGAGCGGGGCGAGGATCTTCGAACCGCGGTCTCCGGACGGGGGCGTATAGCTGCCACCGGGCAGGGGTTGGTACTTCTCTGGCGACTCTCCGCCGATCACCGATCGGCTAGTCCAGGACCGGTGCGTTCGTCTTGTCGGCCAGCCACTGCTGCTCGATGTCGTCGAGCGTCCCGTCCGACTCCATCTCGTCGAGCGCGAGATTCACGCACTCGACGAGCGGGCTCCCGGTCTCGAACGCCATCGCGAAGTACTCGTCGGACTCCGCCCCGAACTGCCCCACCACGACGCCGTGCTTGATCTGGACGGCCGCCATGAAGAAGGCGGTCGGCAGGTCGACCACGATGCCGTCGATGTCCCCGTTCTGCAGGTCGGTCACCGCCTGCGCGAGGTCGTCGTAGACAGCCGGCTCCTGGCTGGGCTGGATCTGCTCGGTGATCACGTCCAGGCTCGTCGTCCCGATCGGCGCGCCGAGCTTCGCGTCTTTGAGGTCCTCGATCGTGGTGGCGTCGGCCACCGAGGTCCCCTCAGCCGAGACGAGCGCCTGGTTCACGTTGTAGTAGGACTCGCCGAAGTCGACGGCGTCGTCGCGCTCGGGCTTGTACGAGATCTGCTGGAGCACGAAGTCGAAGTCCTTCGGGCCGGGTGCGAACGACTTGTTGAACGACACGGGCACGAACGTCACCTGGTCCGGGAAGGTGAACCCCATTCGCGTCGCGACCTCGGCCGCGACCGCACCCTCGTACCCCTCGCCCTTGGCCGGGTCGTTGAACTCGAACTCGGAGCCGTCGCTGGTCCCACCCTCCCACCAGGGCGGGAAGGCCGGGTTGCCCGTGCCGATCGTGAGCGTCCCCGGGCTCTTGAACGCGTCGGCGTTGGCGGCGGCGCAGTCGGTTGCCGTGGCGGAGGTGGTCGCGCCCGTGCCGCCGGTGGCTGTCGCCCCCGTGCCCCCGATCGTGGGGTTGTCTTCCGCGCAGGCGGCGAACAGCAACGAACCGACCACGAGGAAGGCGAACAACTTGCGCATCTCGAGAACCCTCCTGCCGACGTGAAGTGCGCGAGCCTAGCACACGCCTGTTCTACGGCGATGCGGGGAGCGGCGGCTTCACTTGCGAGGCTCCCACGAGAAGAAGCGGATCGCGAACACGAGCCCGACGATCCCCCATGCGGCCACCACGAGCACATCGGACCACTCGAACGGGAAGGGCGGGCCGTAGAACGAACCCAGCATCGCCTTCGCGAAATGCTTCACCGGGAACACGTCGCCGATCACCTTCATCCACGTGGGCGCGTCCTCGCCCAGTGGGATGAAGATCCCGGAGAGGAACAGCAGGGGCAGGATGATGGCGTTGACCACCGCCGGGGCCGCGTCGGCGTTCGGGACTATCGCCGTGGTAGCCAGCCCGAGTGCCGAGAACGCCATCGCGCCCACGATGACCGTGACGAGCAGCTCCCCGAGGAGCACGCCGGTCGGGGCCTGCGCATCGTAGAACGCGATCCCGAACGCGGTTGTGATCACGACGAGCAGGATCGAGATCAGCACCGCGTGCACCACGCGCCCCCCGAGATAGATCCCGGCGGGCAGCGGGGCGCCGCGGGTGCGCTTCAGGATCCCCGCATCCCGCGTGAACGCGATGCCGATCGCGAGGTTCGTGTAGGTCGCGGTGATCACCGCGAACGCCGCCATGGCGGCCACGTAGTAGCTGTCCTGCTGGATCTCGACGCCGGGGGCGACCTCCACGGTCCCGCTGCCGAGCAGCGCGGTGAAGATCACCAGGAACATCAGCGGGAACGCGAACGTGAAGAACGCCGACGCCGGGTTGCGCCAGAAAGCCTTGTTCGTCGTCCGGACCTGGAGCGCGAGGAGACCGGCGTCGCTCATTCGGCACCCGCCTCCCCACCCGTGAGCGCGAGGTAGACGTCCTCGAGGGTCGGCCGGGAGACCTCCAGGCCCTCGAGCTCCACCCCCCGCCCGACCGCCCACGCCGTCAGCTCGTGCAGGACCCTCGTGGGGTCGGTCACGGTGAGCTCGAGCTCGTCGTTCGCCGTCGTGGCGATCGAGGCGATCTCCCGAGGCAGGTCCCCGGCCGCCGGCGGGCGGAATCGGATCACGCTCTTGGCCAGGTGCCGGTCGCCCAGGGTCGCCGGCGGTCCCTCCGCCACGATGCGCCCCCTCGCGATGACGGCGACCCGATCCGCGAGGTGCTGCGCCTCGTCCATGTAGTGCGTCGTCAGGAACACGGTCTTGCCGAGCGCGGTCAGGTTCCGAACGATCTCCCATGCGTTCCGCCGGGCGCCCGGGTCGAAGCCCGTGGTCGGTTCGTCCAGGAACAGGAGCTCGGCGTCGCCCGCGAGGGCGATCGCGACATCGAGCCGACGCTGCTGTCCACCGGAGAGCTTGAGCACGCGCGTGTCGCGCTTCTCGGCGAGCCCCACGAGTTCGACGACCTCGTCGACGTCGCGGGGGGAGGGGTAGTAGCTCGCGTACAGGGCCACGGTCTCGCGGACGGTCAGGTACGGGTCGACCCCGGTCGACTGCAAGACGATCCCGACCCGCTCGCGGAGGGCCCGCGCCCGCCCCGCCGGGTCGAACCCGAGGACCGAGACCTCGCCCGCCGTCCGTTGGCGATACCCCTCGAGGATCTCGACCGTGGTGGTCTTGCCGGCGCCGTTCGGACCGAGGAGCGCGAACACCTCACCGACGTCGACGGTCAGGTCGATCCCGGCGACCGCCTCGAGGTCCCCGTAGGTCTTGCGCAGACCCGTGACCTCGATCGCTCGGTCGGTCATCGTCCCAGGCTACCCACTCACGACGGCACGTAGCCGCGGGTCTTGTCGACGACGTTCAGCAGGGGGCGACCGGTGAGATAGCGCTCGAGGTTCCGCACGAACAGCTCGACCACGCCCTCGCGCCAACCGGCGGCGTCGCCGGCCATGTGGGGCGAGACGATCACGTTCGGCATCGCCCAGAGCGGGTCGTCCTCGGGCAGCGGCTCCGCCTCGAAGACGTCGAGCGCGGCGCCCGCGATGGCTCCGGTCTCGAGGGCCCGGACCAGCGCTCGTTGGTCGACCGTGCTCCCCCGGCCGACGTTCACGAACCTCGTCCACGGCTCCATCGCCTCGAACACCGCGTGGTCGAACAGGTGATGGGTCTCGTCCGTGGCGGGCAGCGCGTCGATCACGTAGTCGGCCGATCGGACCGCGTCGGCGAGCCGCTCGGTGCCGAAGATCTCGACCAGCACGTCGTCACCGGGTCGGGGGGTTCGAGCGACGCCCCGGACGGACATCCGGAGCGCGGCGCAGGTGCGAGCGATCGCGCGCCCGATCGGTCCGATACCGACGACGAGGACCCGTTTGCGCTCGAGCCGTTCGGTTTCGTTGTGTCCCCACTCGCGGCGCCCCTGCCGCTCGAGGACGCCGCCGAGACCCTTCGCGAACGTAAGCAGCAACCCGAGGACGTACTCGGCGATCGCGTCCTCGTAGACGCCGCGAGCGTTCGTCAGGACGACGTGGCTCGCCGCGAGCTCCGGGAAGAGCAGGTTGTCGACGCCCGCGGACGCCGACTGGATCCACTGCAGTTCGGCGGCGCTCCCCCACGCCCCGGAGAGCAGGGCGCTCCGCGGACGCCAGGCGAACAGCACGTCCCTGCCCTCGAGCGCTCCGGCGAGCGACGGGACGTCGTCGGCGAACGCGAGGTCGACGGTGTCGGCGATCGCCCCGATGCCCGGGGGCGGGTCCTCGGCGGTCGCGCCCATGACCGCCACTCGGGCGCGGGCGCTCACAGCGGACGCCGGCTCGAGAAGCCGGTGTCGAGCGGATGCCAGTTGGCGACGGCCTCCTCGCCGACCCGCCAGCAGAGGTAGATCCGCTCGCCGTCGCGCTGGGCGGGGAAGTCCACGAGCCCCGTCTCGGGGTCGCGCAGCAGGATGTTCTCCGCGGCCAGGTGCTCGAGCTCGGTCCGCAGCCTCGTGCTCGCGTCCCAGTACTCTCGCCCCGCGTGGCTCCCGCCACCGTCCGCGACGACCCGTTCCCTCACCACCTCGGCCTCCCGCAGGATCACCTGCCGGGCGTCGCGGATCCTCGTCAGCCGCTCCCGGAGGTCCGGCAGCATCGCGTTGGCCTCCTCGATGTCGTACGAACGCTCCTCGGACATCACACCACGCCGAGCAGTGCCGGCAACTGGTCCATCGCGGTGATCCGCGCACCCGGCGCGTCGGCGAAGCGCTCGCGCCGATCGATCAGCACGGGGAACATGCCGACCGCGTGCGCCGGGTCGACGTCGAAGTCGGGGTTGTCCCCGACGTAGACCGACCGCTCGGGGGTCACGCCCGCCCGGGCCATCGCGAGCCGGAAGATCCGCGGGTCCGGCTTCTCGAACCCCTCCACGCCCGACACGACGCTCACCTGGAAGTACTCACGGACGCCGAGATCCTCGAGGAGCTGCTCGAGCCACTCCTCGAAGTTCGACACCACGCCGAGCAGCAGTCCGGCGTCGCGCAGCCGATCGAGGACGGGCGTGACGTCATCGAACAGACGGTAGTTCCCGGGGTCGGTGAACTGGGTGTACACGACGTCGATCAGGCCGTTGGCCTCGGGGATCCCGAGCTCGCGCAGGAAGATGCCGTACACGTCGTGCCAGAAGCGGCGCGAGCGTTCAGGCGAGGTGGTCCAGAGCTCGTTCGCCTCGGCCGCCTCGCGGAACCGATCGAACACCACGTGCCCGCGCTCGCGGATCGTCTCGGGCGAGACGTCGTGGCCCTCGCGGCGAAGGATCTCGGCGAACAGGTCGGGGAAGGTGGGGTGCGGATGGACGAGCGTCTCCCCGGCGTCGAAGAACACCGCCGCGTACCCGGAGGAGGTCACGGCACCAGGATAGCGACGGAGCGAGGGCTGCCCCGACCGCGGTTCAGGCGACCGGGCGTGCGGACAGGTCGGTCCAGAGCCGCTCGACCTGGCCCTCGAGCTCGTCGAGCGAGCCCTCGTTGTCGACGAGGAAGTCCGCCACGGCGGCCTTGTCCTCGAGCGGCGCCTGGGCGTCGATGCGCGCGCGGATCGAGGTCTCGGACATGCCGCGTTGACGCATCAGACGCTCGATCTGTGTGGCGACGGTGGCCGAGACGACGACGAGGATCTCGAACGCCGTGTGCATCCCGGTCTCGACGAGCAGAGGGGCGCTGAACACCACGACCCGCTCGGTGTCCCGGTACGCCTCGGTCCCCTCGGCGAAGAGCCGCCGGACCTCGGGGTGGACGATCTGCTCGAGATCGCGCCGGGCCGCGGGGTCGGCGAACACGATGCTGGCGAGCGCCTCGCGGTCGAGCTCACCGCCCGGCGCGAGAACGTCCGCGCCGAACCGGTCGATCACGGCGGCGTGACCCGGGGTGCCGGGTTCGACGGCCTCGCGCGCGAGCAGATCCGCGTCGAACACAACGGCGCCCCGCTTCTCCAGCAGGCGAGCCACGGTCGATTTTCCCGACCCGATCCCGCCGGTCAGCCCGACCAGCAGCACTTGGTTATCCCGAGCGCCCTTCGCGCCGCTTCAGGTCCTCGAGGATCGCCTCGAGCGAGATGTCCTCCTCGCTCGCCCCATCGCCCTCCGTCGTGCCGTCCCCGGTGGTGGCCTCGGCGGCAGTCGTCGCCGCCTCTTCGTCGACGGCGGCGTCCGTGCTCGGCGCGGCTTCGGGCGTCGACGGGTCGCCGGACGACGCCTCCGCCTGCGCCACGTCCGCCGTCCCGGCGGGTGCGGCGACCTCGGCGGGGGCGGGCTCGGGGGCGCCCGACCCGGCGCCCCCGTCGGGTGTCACCTCGGCCGGAGCGATCTCGGAGTCTGCCGAAGCGAGCGGCGCCGAAGAGGGCGAAGCCGAGACCGCCCCCGCCGCCACCGCATCAGCCGCCTCCTCCTCGATCTCCGTGGCCGGGCGTGGCATCGCGCCGCCGACCTGACGCATCGACAGGCTGATGCGCCGGCGCGGCACGTCCACCTCGATCACCTTGACACGCACCTCGTCGCCGACGGACAGGACGCTCTCGGGGGTCTCGATGTGCTGCTCGGAGATCTCGGAGATGTGCACCAGGCCCTCGATCCCCGCGGCGACCCGGACGAACGCCCCGAACGGCACCAGCTTGGTGACCTGGCCGTCGATGATCTCGCCGGCCGAGTACTTGCGCTCGAACTCCTTCCACGGGTCCTCCTGCGTCGCCTTCAGCGAGAGCGACACGCGCTCGCGCTCGAGATCGACGTCGAGCACCTCGACCTCGACCTCCTGGCCGACCTGGACGACCTCGCTCGGGTGGTCGACGTGCTTCCACGAGAGCTCGGACACGTGCACGAGCCCGTCGACGCCGCCGAGATCCACGAACGCACCGAAGTTCACGATCGAGGAGACCGTGCCCTTTCGGCGTTCCCCCTTCTGCAGCGACTCGAGGAACTTCTTGCGGCCTTCGCTCTGCGACTCCTCCAGGAAGGCGCGGCGAGAGAGCACCACGTTGTTGCGGTTGCGGTCGAGCTCGATGATCTTGGCCTCGAGCTCGTTGCCCACGAACGGATGAAGGTCCCGGACCCGCCGCAGGTCGACGAGCGAGGCGGGCAGGAACCCGCGGAGCCCGATGTCCAGGATGAGGCCTCCTTTGACGACCTCGATCACCGGGCCCTTGATCGTGCCGCCGGACTGCATGACCTCCTCGATCCGGCCCCAGGCGCGCTCGTACTGCGCGCGCTTCTTCGAAAGGATCAGGCGGCCCTCCTTGTCCTCCTTCTGGAGCACG